>Ga0134126_10002311_pt1 | contig 24090 bp, 15 predicted proteins | sample KB31752_FD_96881 | JGI IMG/M metagenome (GOLD analysis project Ga0134126, IMG submission 96881) | Terrestrial soil microbial communities with excess Nitrogen fertilizer from Kellogg Biological Station, Michigan, USA - KB3-175-2 | ecosystem: Environmental > Terrestrial > Soil > Unclassified ... | reverse complement strand
GCGACCGCCCGCAATCTGATCATCAATAAACTCCGCGACGAACATGTCGTCCCAATCGAGGTAATTGCCGATGTCGATGCGCTGGGAGCGGCCATGGACGCTCCGGGCATCGATCAAGCCGTAATCGCGCGCGACGAATTGCGACGCCTACAGGACGCGCTCGACCAGCTTCCGCCGCGTTGTCGCGAGGCAGTTGTGCTCGCCCATATCGAAGGGCTGGCGGGCCACGAAATCGCCGAACGGATGAACATATCGCGCCCCACCGTTTCGGTCCATTTGGCCCAAGGTCTTCGTGCCCTCACTAACATCATGTATGGCGAAGACATCGCCCGGGAGAAGAAGTCGTGATCCCGGAGGTACCAAATTTCGCCAATGCCATGGAAGAGCGAGCTGCCGATTGGCTACAACGCCGGCGCTACTGGAAAGATTGGTCGGTCGGGGACCAAGAAGGCCTTGAGGCCTGGCTCGAAGAATCCCCTCACCACGCCGTCGCCTATTGGCGTCTTGCCGGCGGACTTGATCGCACCGAGCGTTTGCAGGCGCTGCGCGCAAGACGGTCACGAACGGCATCTGGCCTCTTCGAGGCGTTCAAGCCTGCCTTGCCCAAACTCGTGGCGGCTTTTGCCACTGCGGTAATACTTGGTGGTGGGGCGCTGGCCTTGCTCAATGGGCAGCAGTATCGCAGCTCCGGGCCCCAATCCTATTCCACTGGCCTCGGAGGTCACGAAGTCATCAAATTGGCTGACGGATCGCAAATCGAACTCAACACCGATACCACCCTGCGCGCCGACATTACGCCCAGCCATCGTCACATTACGCTTGAGCGGGGTGAGGCCTTCTTTCAGATCGTACATGATGCCAAACGCCCCTTCGTCGTCGAAGCGGGACGCCAGCGCATCATTGACTTGGGCACGAAATTCCTCGCGCGACGCGAAACCGGCCGTCTCGAGGTCGACCTATTGGAGGGCAAGGCGCGTCTGGACGGCGGCAATACAAAATCCGCACTGCTATTGCCAGGCGACCGAGCCATCGCAACTGCCACCGACCTGTCGGTGACCAAGCGCCCAGAGCGCAAATTGCAAGAGCAGATGGGTTGGCGTCATGGCGTTATCGTGTTCGACAACGCGACGCTCGCCGATGCTGCTGCGGAACTCAATCGGTACAACCAACAGAAGATTGTGATCGTGGGAGCGGGTACCGGTCAGCTCACGCTCAACGCCACTCTGCCGGTGAACAACGTCGGACTATTCGTTCGCTCGGCGCAGGCGCTTTTTAATCTCCAAGTCGAAAACCGTGGAAGTGAAGTCGTGATCTCGCGCTGATGGCGTGCGGCACTAGGACAAATCGGGGGGCTAAAGAATGAAGCTTAAAACGTATCTTGCAACCGGTACCTGTCTGGCGGCGTGGGTGGCTGCTGCTCACGCGGGAGATTTCAACGTTCCCGCTGGAGATCTCAAGACCGCGCTCGACGCCTATGTGAAGCAGGCGGGTATCTCTCTGATGTATTCTGGCCCCGCGCTGCGAGGCATCAGAAGCCCTGGCGTGCAAGGTTCCCTCCCCACCGATGCTGCCTTAACGCGCATTCTCCGCGGTACCGGTTTCATTGCCCGCGAGGAGCAGGGAGGGGTGGTGATCTTGCCAGAGCAACGCAGCCAGGAAAATGTCCAGCCGTTGATGCTTGCGCAGGCCACATCGGCGCGCCCCGCAGTGGAAACCGTGACCGTTACGTCCTCCAAACTCGGCGGAGCAGATGTCCAAAGCATTCCGATCGCGATCACCGCGCTCAGCCAGGAGCAGCTCACTTCAACGCAAACTGCCGGCGGCCCCGATTTGGTCAAACAGGTACCCAATCTCACTTTTACCAAAACAAATTTTACCGGCTATTCAATCCAGATTCGAGGCATCGGCACTCAGGCAATTTCCGTTACCACCGATCCGGCCGTCGCGGTTGCATTGAACGATATACCGTTTATCCGCAATCACTTCTTTGAACAGGAATTCTTCGATCTCGGTCAGGCAGAAGTGCTGCGCGGGCCGCAAGGCACGCTTTATGGCCGCAACGCGACTGCCGGCGTGGTCAATCTCTCCACTGCCAAGCCCACGGACCAATTTGAGGCGATGGTGTCGGCAGAAATCGGCAATTACCACCAACATCGCGTTGAAGGCATGATCAATCTACCGATCGTGGACGACCGCTTGGATATCCGCGTAGCAGGGGAGTGGACCAATCGGCAGGGGTATTCATTCAATGAGCTCACCAACCAGCGGATCGATGGGCGAGATTTATGGTCGGGCCGGGTTTCGATCAGATTGGAGCCAGTTGAAGACCTGAAAATGGATTTTGTCTGGGAACATTTCTCTGAAGACGACGACCGACTGCGGAGTTCCAAACAACTCTGTAAAGCCGACCCGACCGCCGCCGAGATCAACGGCAAACCTATTCCTCCTGCGGTGGGAGGATATGGGGATCCCGGCGCCTATCTCAGTCAAGGCTGCTTACCGGTCTCACTCTATTCGCCGGAGGCCTTCGAAGTGCCAAATGGGTATTCCCTACCCTTCATTCTTGGTTTGGGACCGCAGGTGAAAGCTTCGGTTGATCCTTACGCCAACGGAACACAGTCGAGAAATCTGAGAGTTATCGAATCGTCATTGCCTTCCGTCTATCGAGCCAAGAACGATATCGTGGAGCTCAATGCCGAATATTCTGCCTCCCCGGCGCTGACAATTTCGTCTCAGACGGGATACAGCCATGACTTTCTATATTCCACGCAGGATTACAATCGCTTTGAAACGACGCCCGGCATTTGGGACGGAGACATTAACAACAGCTATCGGGCTGGTCTCATCAATGCGAATGGTGAGTTTTGCGATCCGCAATTGGGATGTAGCAGCCGATTGGTCGGTCAGGATTTGTCGAATGAGCATGCCTGGCAACTGAGCCAGGAATTGAGGCTGGCATCCCATTTCTCTGGTCCGTTTAACTTTACGGCGGGTGGCAATTACCTTCATTATGAGACCGAAGAAAACTACTACGTCTTTATCAATGCCATCACCTTGCTAGCGGCCGTGCCGAATTTTCTGCCGCCAAATTTCGTTTGGATTCCAAATGTCAGCGACAACTTTCAATATCTGCAGGGAACCAAACAACCGAATCCCTTCGCGCCCAGCCAAAATACTTTGGCGTTCAGCTACATCGATCCCCATCCGCTTTCATCGATCAATAGCCAGGGCCATAACTACTTCCTCAATCAAAATCCTTACAAACTCGATTCCTATGCGTTGTTCGGGGAGAGCACTTATCAAATTACATCCGATCTGAAGTTGACGGGCGGTATTAGATGGACGGAAGACCGCAAACATTTCGTGCAGATTCCAAGCGAAATCCTGATCGAAGGATACGGCTATCCTTCGATGGGGAATTTGGACCAAGAGTGGGACCAGTTTACTGGTCGCGCGGTCGCGAGTTGGACGCCCAAACTATCCTTCACCGATCAGACGATGACTTACCTATCGTATTCACGCGGATATAAGGCTGGGGGCGCCAATCCCCCCAGCGCCATCTTAATGACCGGACGCTTCAACGGCGGTGTAGCGAACCCGATTCACCCCTTGACGTTCAAACCGGAGTTCGTGAACGCCTTTGAGGCTGGAACAAAGAACACGCTGCTCGATGGAGCGCTAACGCTGAACGCGAGCGCCTTCTATTACGACTACAAGGGATATCAGATCTCTGAAATTGTCGATCGGACCGCGATCAACCTCAATTTCGATGCCCATATCAAGGGCGCAGAGGTCGAGGCGACGTGGGAACCCGTCCCCGGCCTGCGCTTTAATTTTGGTGGAGGATGGGAAGATACCGCTCTCGTCGAAGGCTCGAAATTGGTCGATTTAATGGACCGCACGGCGGGAAATGCCAATTGGCTCGTGCTCAAACCGTCACCGACGCAAGCCTCGAATTGCATTCTTCCTGCCTATGTCGTGTTGGCGTCCTATTTGACCACCGATAACGGCGGTACCCGCAATATCGCCAATGCTTGTGGCGAGGCTTATAACGAGCACAACGATCCCGTCACCTGGCTTTCCTATTTGTCCAGTCCCACCGAGTCGTTTGAGGGAATATTTGGCATACCTGCCGGATATCCGGGGTTCGATCCTGTAAGCCCAACAGCGACACACAATGGTGCCGGCCCCGCACCCAACAATGGTGCAGGGTTCGACAAGAATTTGAGCGGCAATGAGCTACCGAATGCGCCGCCGTTTACGGTTTCGGTCGGGGCGCAATATTCGCTGCCACTTTCCTCGGAATGGGCTGGGACGTTGCGCAGTGACTTCTATTGGCAGGATGACAGTTGGGCGCGTGTCTTCAATGACAATCCCTATGACCGCATTCACGGTTATACCAATTTGAACTTGGCTCTCATCTTAACGAGCCAGTCCGGTTGGCAGGTCATGTTGTATGACAAAAATGTCTTCAACACGACGGCCATTACCGGCGCCTTCCTCAACAGTGATGACTCCGGTCTTACAACGAACGTCTTTCTGACCGATCCCAAACTGATCGGTGTTCGCGTAACTAAAAATTGGTGAGCGCCGTGAGGAAAATCCCAACCACAGTCAATCCTGCTGCGATCACGGACCGTTTGGAGCCCATCGTCAATCACACGAAAAGACAACGCCGCATTTCAGCCGGGGGGTACAGTAAATGAGCGAACTCATAAACGACCGCAAATCTTCCATCACTCGCCAATATCTGTTGGCCACCGCATCTGTTCTGGTATTGGTGGCCGGCAGCACATTGCGCAGTGCGTGCGCCGCCACCGACGACGAGCGGCCAACTGTCTGGATAGAGCTGGGTGGCCAACTTGAAAGAGTGGACGGAAATCCTCTGCCATTCGTTCCTTCGTTTTCCGCCACAGCCCTTGAACACGGGTTTTCGGATCCAGCGAGCGTCGAGAAGGGCGGGAGGTATGGTTACGGCGGCGAAGGGTCGATCGAATTCCATCCGGAGGATTCGCAGTGGCGGTTCTTCGCATCCGTCAGGTATGGCCGTTCCAATGCCGCGAAAAGCAAGCATGAGCAAACCAAAGCGCCCAAGACGCCCAATCCCTTCGGCGGATCGACCCAACCTTATTTCACATTGATCCGAAGTTATAGCACCGCCGACTACCGTTCGACGTTTGGCCGAAATTCCACCATTGTGGATTTTCAGGCAGGCCGAGACGTGGGATTGGGACTGTTTGTAAGCGGTCGTTCCAATTTGGGCCTAGGCATTCGCTTTGCCCAGTTCACCAACGCGCAGACCCTTAACGCTTACGGCATTCCCTATCCGCATTGGGGAAAGACATACGTTTCCTTTTTGCACATGAGTCTACCCTTGGGGTACCTACATCAGTATCACGCGACAGCCTATGCGCGACGCAGCTTTTCTGGCGTCGGTCCGAGCCTAACCTGGAAGGGCAGCGCTGGTTTGCTCAAGTTGGATCCTGATACCGCGTCACTGGAATTCGGATGGCAGCTTAATGCCGCCGTGTTGTTTGGACGCCAAAAGGCAGCGGGCCATTTCCACACCAAAGAGCTGATTTACGATGGCAAATATCAAGGCGTCGCTTATCAGACAGGAAACTTCGATCGCAACCGGTCGGTGGTTGTGCCCAATTTGGGCGGTCAGGCATCGCTTTCCCTAAAGTTTCCCAATGCCAAGGTCACGTTCGGGTATCGCGCCGACTTTTTCTTCCGTGCAATGGATGGCGGCATCAATGTCGAACACCGGCGGGATCTGAGCTTCCTTGGCCCGTTTGCAACCATCAGCATAGGCTTGGGCGGCTAGCAACAGGCGTCCATCTCTCCTTCGGGCGGCGGAGCGATCCGCCGCATTTTTTTGCGTGCCAGCCAATTGGTTCGGCAACCGAAAACCACGTCCCGCACAACCACTCACCTATTACCACAATAAAATTGCGGACACTGACTTGCCTAGGGAAATATTTGCACGAGCACTCGGGACGTTCGGGGCGTAGCCTCGTCTTACAAATAGGAAACCGAAGTCCGGGTGTGGGTCAGATGATCGACCTTTCAGGGGCCCATGACCCTGCAGCGACCTTCTTGCCGACACCTCGTCGCGAAAACAGCTGGCTTTCTCCAAATCGTTGAAGGTCTTGTGCGCAGATCCAGGGGCCACTGCGCGAAACCCATCAACCGTTGATCCAGCCCATTGCAGGCAAAAGCACCCAGTGCCGCGGCGCCGTTTGCGCAACAATATTGCTTACGGCCTTGAAAATTTTTTGTCGTCACCTTGTTCGGCTTTCCGATTCTCAAGCGTCTTAATAGGCGCAGTACAGTTGAACCCTCCAACAGTTGGGACGTGGTGGGTGATGTCGGACGCATCAGAAACCAGTCGTGACGGCGCTGATCGGCCGCGCATGGGCGCAGGCATGGATTTGCAGACGCTGAAGGATTGGTTTCAACGCGAGGTGTTGCCGTTGGAAGCCATTCTGATGACCTACCTGCGCCAAAATTGGCGAGACCAAAGCAACATCGAAGATTTGCTTCATGACGTATATTTGCAAGTATTTCACGGGGCCCTCGAGCGCCTCCCCGAGAATCCGAAGGCGTTCGTTTTCACCACGGCGCGCAACCTTTTGATCAGCCGAGTGCGTCGGCACAACATCGTGCCGATCGAGACCGTTGCCGATCTGGATGCGCTGGGCGCGGCCATCGACACACCTGACCAAGAGCGCAGCACCATCGCACGCGAAGAACTTCGCCGCCTGCAGATCGCGATGGACCGCTTGCCGGCGAAATACCGCGATGTCGTCGTCATGCGCCGCATTGACGACCTTTCGCGCGCTGAGATCGCGGTACGTTTGGGCCTTAGCGAGGAGACCATCACCACCTATCTGCGCAGGGGCATGAGTGCGCTCGCTGACATGCTCTACGCAGGTCAGTCCCGCCACACCGAGGGCGAACCATGAGCGGGTCGGCTGAAAACGCCGTCGCTGTGGAAGCCCAGGTGCTGCGCGATTGCGCTGCCGCCTGGCTTGAACGCAAAGATCGGTCGGATTGGTGCGCGCGCGATCTAGCCGAGCTAGAGGCATGGTTAAACGAATCTCCGGCGCATCTGATCGCCTATTGGCGTGTGGAGGCAGCGTGGGAGCGCTCACTGCGCTTGCGTGCCGTTCGGCTTCCAACGCCAGGTCGGATGATTGCGCGGCGGCACAAAAGCGAAACTTGGCTGAAGCGCCTGGGCATTCCTCTCGGCCTCCTCGCCGTCGCGGGATTGGCGGCCGTCGGCTACTTGGCCAAGCCCAGCGAGCGCGTGATCACCACGGGGCTGGGCGAACGCAAAATCGTTTCGTTGGGGGACGGCTCCCGCATCGAACTCAACACCGACACTGTCCTTAAGGTAGATGTATCGCCGGACCGCCGACTGGCATCGATCCAAAAGGGTGAAGCCTATTTCCAGATTGCGCACGATCCCGAACACCCGTTCGTCGTGAGCGCCGGGGCCCATCGAATCACGGTGCTAGGCACCAAGTTCACCGTTCATCGCGAGGCCAATCGACTGGAGGTCGCGCTACTGGAAGGCCGCATCTGGCTAGACGCAAATGCTCGCGGTGGGCACGGCTTGTTGCTGACGCCGGGAGACAAAGTCGTCGCCACAGGAGACCGGCTGGCGAAACTTAGGGAGCCTGCCGAAACACTGCAAAACGAGCTCAGCTGGCGCGCCGGCGTGTTGATCTTCAAATACACCTCGCTGGCCGACGCGGCTGCAGAATTCAATCGTTACAATCGCGAGAAACTCGTCGTCGCGGATACGAGAACGGCCGACCTGAAGATCATCGGAAGTTTTCCGGCCAATGACGTGGGCATGTTCGTTCGCGCCAGTCGGCAATTGTTCGGCCTTCATGTCGAACGCAGTGGCAATCAAGTGGTGCTGTCGCGCTGAGGAAGCCTAGGCGACGCAGTTGAACGAGGGGGGGAAGATGTCGAAGGTTCGGATTTCGTTTTTGATGGGGGCAGCGCTGGCGGCTCTTGTCGCCCAATGCGCTACAGCGGAAACATTCAACATTCCATCAGGGGATCTCGCCACGGCGCTGGATAGCTATATGCGCCAAACGGGGTCGGCACTGATCGTATCAGGAGACGAGGTGAAAGCGAGCCGTACCAACGGCGTACGCGGCAACTTCTCGCCTGACGAAGCGCTTACACGTATTCTTTCGGGAACTGGCTTTGTTATTCGCCGCGATTCTGGTGCGCTGGTGATAACGCGCGGCCGGCAGTCAAGCCAGGCCGTCAGTGTGCAATCGCTTCAACTCGCCCAAGCTACGCCACCCCGTGCAGCCGTTGAAACGGTAACCGTGACATCGTCAAAACTTGGCGGGGCCGATGTGCAGAGCATTCCAATCGCAATCACCGCTCTCAGTCAGGAGCAATTGACATCCACCCAGACCGCGGGCGGACCAGACCTTGTCAAGCAGGTACCAAATCTGACATTCACCAAAACAAACTTTACGGGATATTCCATACAGATCCGCGGCATTGGCACCCAGGCCATCTCCGTTACGACCGATCCCGCTGTGGCAGTCGCGTTCAATGACGTACCCTTCCTTCGCAATCATTTTTTCGAGCAAGAATTTTATGACGTTGCACAGGTTGAAGTGCTGCGTGGCCCACAGGGAACTCTTTATGGCCGCAATGCGACCGCCGGTGTTGTGAATCTCACCTCCGCAAAACCAAGTGATCAATTTGAGGCGATGGCGTCCGGTGAAATTGGCAACTATCACCAACACCGACTAGAGGCCATGGTTAATCTTCCGATTGTCGACGATCGCTTCGATATCCGCGTCGCCGCTGAATGGACGAAACGTCAAGGCTATTCCTTCAACGAGCTCGACAATAATCGCATAGATGGCCGCGATCTGTGGTCTAGTCGTATTACGATAGGGCTGAAGCCCTTCGAAGATCTACAGACTTATCTCGTCTGGGAACATTTCTCCGAAGACGACGATCGCATGCGCACAGCCAAACAGCTCTGCCACCGCATGCCGATACCTGCCTTCTTGGGCGGCGATGCAGCGGGTGTGGGAGCGGAAGGTCTCGGTGGCAGCAGTTCAACCGGCGCATTCTCCGGCATCGATTACACCACCCAAGGCTGCCAGATGAGCTCGCTCTATTCACCAGATGCGTTTCAAGTACCCAATGGCTTTGCCCTGCCTTATTATTTCGGAGTCGGATTTGGTGGATTGCCAATTACCGGCAAGGATCCCTATACCAGCACTGTTCAATCGAACAATCTTCGTGTCATCCAAACAACCCTTAGTCCGACCTACCGGGCAAAAAACGACGTTGTGGAATTGAATACCGACTATACGGTAACGCCTGCACTCACGTTCTCGTCACAAACGGCATTCAATCACGATTTTCTGTGGTCGACGGAAGACTACAATCGATTCAATACGGCACCGGGGGTATTCGAGGCCACAACCAATGGCGGCCTGCCTCAAGGTAACAATCTGATAAACCCGGACGGTGGCACCGTATGCTATTCGGATGGCACATGCGTTCCCACGGGGACGTTCTGCGATCCGCAATTGGGTTGCAGCAATCGACTCGTGGCGCAGGATCTGTCCGCCGAGCATGCATGGCAGCTGAGTCAGGAATTCCGGCTCTCGTCGAATTTCCCCGGTCCGTTCAATTTCAGTCTCGGTGGAAACTACCTCCACTATGAGACAGAAGAGGACTACTATGTGTTTATCAATTCGCTAACGGCTTTTTTGGCCAAGACTGGCGTGTGTAGTGCTTATCAATGCGGTAATACGGCCTGGGTACCTGGCGTTTCGGACAATTCGGGCTGCCTTTACAAAGGATTTGTGTTTCCCGACCCTGCTGCGCCCCATGGACCTGGAGCTTGCGGCTATATCGACCCTAATCCGCTTAGCAAGCTGGACGGCAATGGCCACAACTATTTCCGCAGTGCAAATCCCTATCTTTTGGATTCCTATGCCGCATTCGGCGAAGCCTATTACAATATCTTCTCTGATTTGAAACTTACGACGGGCCTGCGCTGGACTGAGGACCGCAAACATTTCACCGATATTCCGAGCGAATTGCTCGTAGATGGTTGGGGTTATCCGACTGCCGGTGTAGTGGACCAGCAATGGGATCAGTTGACCGGTCGTGCCGCGCTAAATTGGACGCCGAAACTCAATTTCACCGATCAAACGCTGATCTACGGCTCCTATGCGCACGGTTATAAGGCAGGCGGAGCAAATCCACCCGGCGCCGTATTGCTTACTTATGGCGGCAGTTCACAACCGGAAGAGATCAGCACACCCATCCATCCGCTTACGTTCAAGCCGGAATTCGTGGATGCGTTCGAAGTCGGCTCCAAGAACACGCTTCTCGACGGCGCGCTGACGATCAACGGCGACATATTCTATTACAATTATGAAAACTATCAGATCTCCGAGATCGTCGACCGAACGTCAATCAACCTCAATTTCGATGCACATGTGAAAGGCGCCGAAATTGAATCGAGCTGGGAACCCTTGCCGGGGTTGCGATTCAATTTCTCAGGTGGTTGGGAGGATGCAACGCTTGCGAAAGGCGATAAGGCCATCGATCTCATTGACCGGATAGCTGGACGGCCGGGCTGGATGGTTCTGAAGCCATTTGTTACTCAAGCGTCCAATTGCATTATTCCCATCTATTTGTTTGCGGATGGTGGTGTTAGCAGCGGCACTTGCGGGTCACTGTATATTTCCCACGAACCGTATTCAAACTTCGATCCGTTGGCTGGAGCGCCCGGCGATCCCTACACGGGCCAAAATACCTATAACGGTGTCGATTACGGGCCCGTGCCCAATAACGGCGAAGGGTTCGATAAAGATCTAAGCGGCAAGAAGCTCCCGAATGCTCCCCCCTTTACGGTTTCAGCAGGCGCACAATATACAGTTCCGCTTTCGACTGACTGGGCCGGCACCGCGCGCGTGGACTATTATTGGCAAGATTATTCATGGGCACGCGTGTTCAACGACAATCCTTATGATCGCCTGCGCGGTTACACCAACGTCAATTTAACGTTCATCTTCACCAACCAGAACGGCTGGCAGGTGATGCTCTACGACAAAAACGTGTTCGATACGACCGCGATCACCGGCACCTTCCTCAATAGTGACGACAGTGGGCTAACGACGAATGTGTTCCTGACCGATCCGAAGCTGATCGGCATCCGCGTTACGAAGAACTGGTAGGGGGAAGCGATGAACGAACTGACAAATGCAACAAAAAGTTCAAACGCCAAGTGGCTATTGCTGACGAGCGCTTCAGCCTTCGCGTTGATTGCTACAACGTCACAGGCGCTTCTGGCCGAAGAGGATCATCCGGCCGTTTGGATTGTAGTTGGAACCGAAATTGATCGGTTGACCGACGGCCAGGCGTCCTTCGCACCTCCGTTTGTCTCTACGCTGCTTGCAAACCCATTCACTCCCCCGGCAAAAGTACAGAAGCCGCCTCTCTACGCGTTCGGGGAGGAAGGCAGCCTTTTGTTCAGTCCCAAAGGGAGCAGTTGGATATTTTCTGCATCCGTACGTTATGGGCGCGCGAATGGTGGCGGCAATAGTCACGAGGAGACAACGCCGCACTCAGCGCATAGAGTTGTGAGTATTCCCTATTTTGGAATAAACTTATCAGACTACGTACCAGCGGCTGCTCAGAGATTTGCCACAACAGTCTCGCGTACAGAAAACTCCCACCTAGTGTTGGATTTTCAAGCCGGTAAAGACGTGGGCCTTGGTGCCTTTGGCACACATGGCTCGTCTACGATCAGCGCAGGACTTCGATTTGCGCAATTCACGTCGAAATCGGCTTCCAGAATTGATTCTGATCCGGACTTCGCGGTTACGTATAAGTATCTAACAACACGCTTAGGCCATCCAGCAAACATAAAAGTTCCAGATCAAACCTGGAATTTGTTCAATGCCAAAGTCGATCGCTCCCACAGCTTCGGCGGCCTTGGACCGTCTGTGTCATGGCAGGCTGATGCGATGCTAGTCGGAAATCCGGACGACGCGCGAATGACTTTCGACTGGGGATTGAACGGCGCTTTGTTGTTCGGACGCCAAAAAGCGACGGCCCAACATACGACGATGGCACATCACGGCAGCGCTGCGCATGCGAGCGGCGCCCTTCCGACGCTTTATCCCACCGCGGTGCATTCCACTCGCCGGTCTCGTTCCGTGCTCGTGCCGAACGTGGGTGCGTTCGCCGGCCTGTCGCTGCGATTTCCGGCTGCGAAGGTCAGCCTGGGCTATCGAGCGGATGCATTCTTCGGCGCGATGGATGGAGGGGTTGACACGCGAAAGACCTATGACCGCGGCTTCTACGGCCCATTTGCCACGATAAGCATCGGGTTGGGCGGCTAAGAGGCAAATTTTCAAGCCTTCCGGGGGCGGTGGACATCTACCGCCTTTTCTTTTGATTTAGATGTGGCCATTTGTGGCGCCGGGCGCGCGCTATGGCGAATGCAGCCGTAGCGCCGTACGCGACAGCCATCCCGCTGCGACCAATCTGACCAAATATAGCCACCACCGGTACAGCGCTTATCAAAACCTAACGCTTGCAAGTAGTGAACGCCGTGTCGTTCTCGATTTCCAAGCTCGAAAGGACGTGGGGATCGGCAGCTTCTGAAAGGGGACAACTCCCCATAGGGCGTCGGAATTCGCGAGGCCCAGTTCCGATCTCGTAATCACACGGCCATCCGATCTCAGCCCACCGGATATGCGACGGTCAACAAATTTGATGCGGTGTTTGATGCATCCAAACGCTTTAGCGGGATCGGTCCGTCAGTTTCGTGGTCGGCCTATTCCACGATCATGGGCAAATCATCCAGTGAGAGCATCACCTTTGATGGGGGCGTTAACGGTGTTTTGCTGTTTGGCCGGCAAAAAACAATCGTCCAGCACAGCACAAAGGAAAATCGCTGGCACAATTATCAACCCTCACTCGTCTAGGAAACCTCGACATCGCTGACCCCCAGCCACAATGTCGCCGCCTCCAATTCGGACTCAGAACCCACTTCTCGCGCAACGCGCGCGGTTCATAAACAATTGTTTGTTATTCCCGCTGTCTGGACGGGTTGCAGCGCAGGTCGGCAAATTGCCCAACTGTTCGGACCTGCTGATCCGTGGGCAACTGGCCTGTCGATATTCGGTGCTACTGCTATTGGCATCACGGCTTTTGTTCGGCTCGTGGGCGCATCGGCTTTAGATGAACCGCACTACAGATCTGTCGCGATGGAAATTCGGCGTTGAAGTGATGTGGTGACAGGAGAGCGCTCCATAGCAGTTGCAAGAACAGGCGCTGGGATTTTGGCTTCGGCACGAGCTTTTTGATCGAGCCGCATCACCAGAATCCGGCCATCACCGCTTTCAATGAAAAAACCCAACCTTCGAGCCGTTTTCCCTCGAATGTGTCGTCGCTCGGGATATGTACGTGTTTGGGTTCTTCTGACACCATCTGCCCCCGTTTAACGGGCGCTCTTATAGCGCCTCGATTCCACCTCTGAAATAACCTGTCAGCCCTGCAGCGGCTTTAGCGATCCCGCAATTTGGTTACTCCGAATTCGCAATCGATCGGTCGTAACAACGATTGAGTTTGGCTTGACATAATGGATCTTTTCCACGGTTACGCAGATCTGCGCGATGCGAGCCCAGCAACAATCCTGCTTCCCTTGATATAGACGGGCGTCTGGATTTCGTCATTGAAACGCTAAATTGCTTTTCTCGGCGGTACGGCAGGCTGAGGCTTAAGCCGCCCTTTCAATTTTCAGGATAGCCATCCAGCTCTCTCCGGAGCGCAGAGCAATTTTGTATCAATCTACCCATCAGAGAACCGTGGAAAAAAAAGTGATCGGCCTTGTCCACCTTCCGTGAGGCCGCTCCGTCTATTCTTTGTAAGAGCGGAACAACATCGACTCCCTTGGAGCCAGAGGCAGGCGAGGGATGACCGAACGATTGCTGATTGGTGATGACTGCGCCGGTGCCAATCGCCCGGGCACGGAGATGGTCGTGTCCGAAGCAGACGATTGGTTCATGCGGGAAGTCCTGCCGCTGGAAACGACGCTGATGCTGTATCTGCGGCAGAACTGGCGCAAGAGGGCCGACATCGCCGACCTGCGCCAAGAGGTTTATATGAGGGTCTACGAAGCGGCGCAGAAGCAGATCCCGGAACAGGCGAAAGCCTTCGTTCTGATGACCGCGCGCAACATGCTCATCGATCGGGTTCGCGCCGAACGCGTTATTCCTATCGACGTAGTAAATGATCTGGAAGCTTTGGGCGTTGCGTCGGACCAGCCCGGCCCCGATCACACGGTCCTGGCGCGCGACGCGCTGCGCCGCCTGCAGGCGGCCCTCGAACATCTTCCCAATCGCGAACGTGAAGCCATTGTCTTCCGGAAGCTGGACGGACTTTCCCGTCGTGAAATCGCGACTCGCATGGGTGTTTCCGAGGTAACCGTCAAAACCCATATCACCCGCGGAATGCGCGCGCTTGCTGATGCACTGTTCAGTGAACGTCCCGATCTGAGGAAAAAGTGATGGCGGACGTGCAGAAGACCTCCTTTCCCATGCCGGATGCCACAGAAGTGGAAGCGCAGGCTGCCGATTGGCTAGACCGGCGTGACCGGGATGATTGGACGCCAGAACTGCAGGCGGAGATGGACGCTTGGTTTGCTCATTCTTCTGCTAACCGGCTGGCCTATCTCAGGCTCTATGCAGCATGGACTGAAGCCAATCGGCTTGCGGCTTTGCGCAGACCAAGATTGGAACGGATCAGAAATGTGGGCCGAAAGTTCGGTCCCACGGCGATCAAGGTTGCGGCGGTACTCATTGTCGGTGGCGCAGCTGGGGTTTTCACGCTGAAGACCCCAAAGGCGCCACAAATAGCCACATATTCCACGCCGATGGGCGGCCGCGAAACGCTCAAGCTTGCTGACGGCTCGGAGATCGAACTGAACACTGATACCGTTGTCCGTGTTTCCACTGGTTCCAGTGCGCGAAAGGTTTGGCTCGATAGGGGCGAGGCGTATTTCCAGATCCAACACAATGCTGCGCGCCCTTTTACCGTATTTGCCAACAACCATCGTATTGTTGATCTCGGCACGAAATTCCTTGTCCAGACCGGTCCCGAAAGCCTTCGGGTGTCACTGGTTGAGGGGCGCGCGCGAGTAGAAACTCAGTCGCTCTGGAACACTCATCAGTCTGCGCTGCTCGCGCCGGGCGATGTGGTGGTAGCGACAGCAACCTCTATGTCCCTCGAGAAGAAGACTGCTCATGTGCTTCGCGATGAGCTCTCCTGGCGGCGAGGCATGCTGATTTTCGATCGCACGCCGCTGGCCGAAGTCGTCAAACAGTTCAATCGCTACAATGCGACCAAGCTAGCCGTGAATGGACGCGCCGGCGAAATCAAGATCGACGGGACGTTCCCCGCAAATAACGTAGATGACTTTCTGCATATCGCGCGAGATGTGCTCGGACTTCGTGTTGTTCGAGAAGGTGCGGTCGCAGAGTTGTCAGAAAAAGAATTGTTGCAACACCGCTAAATCGGAACGGATTGCTGGATCATGAGGGGGATATCGATGACAGGAATATGGTTTAAGCGCGCGCTGTTGGGGTGCGCCTGTGGGCTGATCGTTGTTTCCGGTAGCAGTGCCGAGCAGTTCAATATTCCCGGCGGTGACCTCAAATCGGCATTGGACGCATATATCCGCACCACCGGTGCGGCGCTTGTGGTCTCAGATGATTTGATTGCAGGCGTGCAGACCAAGGGCGTGCAGGGCGCGCTACCAGCCGACAAAGCCCTCACGAATATCTTGAAGGGAACTGGGTTCAAGGCTCAGCGCACGCCATCCGGAGCCATCGGCATCGTGCGCACTCCCCAATCTTCACAGGTCGTCTCGGATTTTCGGATGGAGCTGGCTCAGGCTGCACCTGCTCGGGCGGCCGTTGAGACCGTGACAGTTACGTCATCAAAGCTCGGTGGCGCCGACGTGCAAAGCATTCCCATTGCGATCACCGCGCTCAGTCAGGAACAGCTCACCGCCACGCAAACTGCCGGCGGCCCAGATTTGGTTAAGCAAGTGCCGAACCTGACTTTCACAAAAACAAATTTCACGGGCTACAGCATACAGATCCGCGGCATCGGTACACAGGCCATTTCAGTCACCACCGACCCCGCCGTCGCAATTGCATTGAACGACATCCCGTTCATTCGCAATCACTTCTTCGAACAGGAATTTTACGACCTCAGCCAAGCGGAAGTCCTGCGCGGGCCCCAGGGCACACTCTACGGCCGCAACGCAACAGCAGGCGTAGTCAATCTTGTTACCGCTAAGCCCACAGACCAATTCGAAGCAATGGCATCCGTCGATATCGGGAATTACAAGAACCGCCGCTTCGAAGGCATGATCAACCTACCCATCGTTGATGACAGGCTTGATATTCGCGTCGCAGGCGAATGGACCAAGCGAAACGGCTACAGCTTCAACGAACTGACCGGAAAACCAATCGACGGCCGCAACTTGTGGTCTGGTAGGGTAAGCGTGGGATTGAAGCCATTCCAGAATCTGCAGACCACGCTCGTCTGGGAGCATTTTCAGGAAGACGACGATCGGATGAGAACGTCGAAACAACTTTGCACGACAATGCCTCATCCGGCGACGATCGGCGGTCAACCATTTCCAACAACACAAGGTGGCCTGCCCAATTTCCCCTCTTCTGGTCTGTCGGACTATGACCTGTTCAGTCAGGGCTGCCAGATGGGTTCTCTTTATGCACCAAGTGCTTTTGGAGAAGCTGAGCCATGGTCTCTGCCCTATGTCGCGATATTGGGACTGGGTGCGCGGCAAACTGGTAACAGCCCGTACGCAAATGGCGAACAATCACACGATCTCCGTGTCATCGAGTCCGCCATCGAGCCCGTCTACAAAGTGAAAAACGATACCGTCGAATTGAATTCCGAACTTGCGATCACTCCCAATCTCACGCTGACAGTTCAAACGGGTTACAATTCCGATTTTCTTTGGTCGACAGAAGATTACAATCGATACAATTCCGCACCGGGGGTCTTCATGAGCTTCGACCCTACAGACCCTGCGACGGGCAACCCGATACCCAACGACACCGTCGTCACCAATCCGTTTCCAATTTTTACATATGCAAACGGTTCGCATGACTATGCTGGAACGTTCTGCGATCCTCAAGTCGGGTGCAGCGATCGGATCGTAGCAAGAGACATCTCCGATGAGCATGCTTGGCAGCTAAACCAAGAATTCCGTCTTGCATCAAACTTTTCCGGCCCGCTAAATTTCAGCATTGGGGGGAACTATCTCCATTACGAGACGGAGGAGAACTATTATGTGTTCATCAATTCTCTCACTCTGACTGCGATAGGATTTTGGAGCCACAATCTGTATGGCTCTCACACCCTGCCAAATGGCTGGACTCCCGGACCCTATGTCTGGACGCCAGGAGTTTCAGACAATAGCCAATGTCTTCCTAACGGACTAACATATACGGATCCAGCCGCACAGCATGACGCAGCCACTGGGTGTGTCTACATTGATCCAAATCCCTACACGAGGCCCAACAATGAGGGCCACAATTATTTCCTCAGTCAGAATCCTTACACACTTAATTCTTATGCGGGCTTTGGTGAGGTTTATTACAACGTAGTCGACAATCTAAAGCTCACTGGCGGATTACGCTGGACAGAGGATCGCAAACATTTCGTCGACATCCCAAGCGAACTTCTGATCTCGGGATATGGATACCCCTCGACAGGCATCGTGAATAAGCAATGGGATCAGCTCACCGGCCGTGCCGTTGCCAATTGGACACCAAAGCTCGATTTCACGGATCAGACGCTGGTCTACGCATCGTATTCGCATGGCTATAAGGCAGGCGGTGCCAATCCGCCCGGCGCAGTCCTGCTGACTTTCGGTGCAGGGGACATCTCAAACCCGATACACCCCCTGACGTTCAAACCAGAATTTATCGACGCGTATGAAATCGGCACCAAGAATTCTGCATTTGACGGTGCTGTAACATTCAATGGCGATATCTTCTTTTACAATTACAAGGGCTATCAAATTTCAGAGATCGTTGATCGAACAGCCATCAACCTGAATTTCGATGCGACGGTAAAAGGCGCGGAGGTAGAAGCAACCTATGAGCCGATGCCGGGCCTCAAATTTCATTTCGCAGGCGGCTATGAGCACACGCGGCTCGCCAACGGTTCACAAGCGGTCGATCTGATGGACCGGACTGCTGGAAACTCTGATTGGATTGTCAATAAGCCGTATCCCACGCAAGCCTCGAACTGCATAATACCGACTTACGTGGTGGCCACAGAAATTGCTAACGGTATAGCCGGCGCAGCAAACTACAACTGCGAGGTTGCATACTCTCTCCATTACGATCCAGTAATTTGCGCGCCCTACGCGGCATATCCGAGCGGCCAAGTTCCAGTTGGTAACTGCAACTTGACGGGAACGCAGGGAACAATACCGCCCAATACTTATCCCGGATTCGATCCGAACTCCGCCCCTAACAACGGAGAGGGGTTCGATAAGAATTTGAGTGGCAATGAATTGCCAAATGCTCCGCCTTTTACCGTTTCGACTTCTGTCGATTACTCGATGCCACTGACGACAGACTGGGCTGGAACTTTCCACGTTGACTACTACTGGCAGGATTATTCGTGGTCGCGCGTGTTTAATGACAATCCGTATGACAGATTGCGTGGCTACACCAATGTGAATCTTGCGCTCATTTTGACCAGCCAAAACGGATGGCAGGTGATGGGATACGTCAAAAATATATTCAACGTAACGGACATTACCGGCACGTTCCTGAACAGCGACGATACCGGTCTGACAACCAACGTATTTCTCACCGATCCGCGCTTGTTCGGTGTGCGCGTCACGAAGAATTGGTAACGGGGGGAAAGATGAGCGAACTGTCAAACACACATGAAAGCCGACTTGAGTTCAACAAGCGTCTGCTGATCACCAGTTCGGCGGTAGCGCTTTCAGCCTGCTTGTGCGTCTTAGGTGAGGCGTCAGCAGCCGACAGCGATCATCCAACCGTATGGATCGAACTCGGAGGCCAATTTGAACAAATTGCGAGCTCACGGGACGCATTCGAGCCACCATTTTCGGCCAACCAACCTTCCATGCTGCCCATCATTCCGGGCAACACGCAAATTGCACCCGCAGGGCTCCAGAAGCCTTTGACATCAAGTTTCGGATTTGAGGGAAAAATTTCAATAGAACCGGAGAATTCGGATTGGATGTTCTCCGCCGGCATACGCTTTGGACGGTCTAACGGTGCGAAACACATCCACAATCAAACCGCGCCGAAGTCGTTCGACTTCCGAAATGGTCCATATCAGAAATACATTCCATTGCCTGCTTCCTACGGAAAGTTTGCCGATGCATTAACTCACAAAGATGAGAGCCACACCATTTTGGACTTTCAGGCAGGTAAAGATGTGGGGCTGGGCATCTTTGGTCGGCATGGGCAAGCAATCATCAATGTCGGATTGCGTTTTGCGCAATTTCATAACGATACGCAGCTCGCCTTGAGCTCTGGGCCGAATCCCTTTGGATACAAATATTTGGGTACCACAATTAAGTTTCCGCAATTCCGTCCATTCACCTATCGTGGAAAATTGGAAGCGTCGCGGAGCTTCACCGGGGTCGGGCCGTCGGCATCATGGGATGCATCGACGCTTGTAATGGGAAAGGCAGACGAAGCGGAATTTACGTTTGATTGGGGAGCACATGTTGCTCTGCTATTCGGGCGTCAGAAGGCAAACGTACAACATCAAACAAGTGAGTATAGCAAACCATTACCATCCCAGGGAGGCAGCGGATTGATCCATCAAGTCTACCAAACCGGTACCAAACACCCACGTTCGCGGTCCATCGTCGTACCGAATATCGGCGGCATGGCCGGAGTTTCCCTGAAATTTCCGAACGCAAAGGTCAGCTTGGGCTATCGCGCAGATTTCTTCTTCGGTGCGATGGATGGAGGTATCGACGCACGCCGTTCCGAGACGGTTGGCTTCTTCGGGCCCTTCGCCACACTCAGTGTCGGCTTAGGCGGATAGTCAGGCCTCCGTTCCACCTTCCTAAGGCGGCGGAGGAATCCGCCGCTTTTTTGTTTGTGCAATGCAACGGTAAGGCCGAGATGGATGGGCATGAAAACATTCGCAATATTCGCGAAAATCCCGAGTATCGCCGGCTTCCCATCGTTGCCCTCACGGGCCAAGGCGATGAAGGGTGACCGCGAAAACAGCCTGGATACGGGCGCTTCCGACTGTCTCACCAAACCGGAAGGATCTAAGGGCCTGGCGCCCGAGATGATCAGCCGGGACGGCGACACACTGATCTATCGGGCCAAGCAAGTACGACTGCAGTGCCTGCACGCTCAAACCCATCTGCTCGCCGAACACACCAGCGCGGAAGATGCCGCGCAGCGTCCACGATTCGCCAACAAAAGCCCAATGCAAGGCTGATCCCGAGCAGATAACGGTCCAATACCCTATTTAGCAATATTATTGCCGTCATCCGTATCTGCCGGATTTTCCGATCCAAAATCAAAGGCACAGCCTCTTTCGTGCCGGACCAAAAATAATTTCCACAGGCTTCCCCTATGGAGCCCGTTCTCGCCCGTCCTACAAACATGGTCCCGCCACTACGACCCCGTTTTACGGGGAGGGGGAGGGAATGACGGAACAAACTCCGGGAACTGAATTTGACGGCGCTGACATACGCCGTGCGGGGAAAGTCGTGACTTCGAGCCAGGCAAAGGCGTGGTTCGTGCGCGAAGTGTTGCCGCTGGAGGCGATGTTAATGCGTTTTCTGTCCAAGAATTGGCGCAACAAATCCGATATGGAGGATTTCCGTCAGGAAATCTACGCGCAGGTTCTTGATGCGGCCGAAACGAACATTCCTGATCAAGCCAAGCCGTTTCTCTTCTCCGTTGCTCGCAATCTGCTGATCGACCGTTTCCGCAAGGAGCACATCATCCCGATTGAAGCGGTCGCCGAACTCGACACGCTCAAAGTGCCATCCGATGAACCTGGCCCGGAGCGCAGCGCCGTATCGCGCGATCTTCTCCGCAGGTTGCAACTGGGTATCGAACAACTTCCGCCGCGTTGCCGTGAGGCCGTCGTTCTCAAGCGCGTTGAAGGGCTTTCGCGCCGCGAAATCGCGCAGCGCATGAACATCGCAGAACAAACGGTCTCCGAATATGTCGCCTATGGGATGCGCATTCTGGCCGATATGACTTACGGCGAAGCGTCTGAGCTTGGGGGCGGTGCATGAACAGCCCCGGCCCCAAAGCTCGGTCCGTCAATGAAACCGCCTCCGCTTGGCTGGAGCGGTTCCACGCCGGAAACTGGACGGAGCAGAACCAGGCCGAATTGGACGCATGGCTCGCGGAATCTTCCGCCCATCGCGCCGCCTACTGGCGGCTGGAAGACGCATGGTCCAATGCTTCGCGTTTGAGCGCATTGCGCCAACCTGTGCGGCGGCCTGTAGCCCAAAGACGTATTCTGCCAATTCTGGCGCGCACCGCTGCCGTCATCGCCGTGGTCGGAGCGGCGGGAATCTTCACGGCCCAATACTCCGGCTCTCTTGAATCGCAGATTTACGCAACCGGCCTGGGTGGCCGCGAAACGCTCGCCCTATCGGACGGTTCGCGCATCGAGTTGAATACAAACACTGTCCTGCGTGTCGCAACGAACGCCCGCAGTAGAACGGTCTGGCTCGACAAAGGGGAAGCCTATTTCGAGATCAAGCATGACGCGGCACACCCCTTTGTGGTGTTCACCGCCGGACACCGCATCACCGATCTCGGCACGAAATTTCTGGTTCGGCAGAACAAGGATCGTGTTGAAGTCGCTCTCATAGAGGGCAAAGCGCGCGTAGACAGTGGTGACGCGGCCAAAGCGCAGTCAGCAATATTGATGCCGGGCGAGGTGGCCGTCGCCACAACCGACAAACTTTCGATTACCCATCGCCCCACCGCCAAACTGGCAACCGAACTGAGTTGGCGACAAGGTCAACTCATCTTCGCCGAAACTACACTGAGCGACGCGGTGACGGAATTCAACCGTTACAACACAACCAAACTTGTGGTGAACGATCCGATCATCGCACGCATGAAGATCAACGGCACGTTTCCGACAGACGGCGCGGAAATGTTCGCCCGCGTCGCACAACATATTTTGCAGTTACACGCTGCGAAACACGGAGACGAAATCGTGATTTCCCGGTGACCGCCGCGGGAAGTGACGACAAACGACTTTTTTTGGGGAAACGCCACATTTAAGGGGGCAATGTTGAAAACAACGCTTTTGAAGTCCGTGTTGTTCGGCTCCGCTTGCGCGGCTGGCCTGGCAACGGCGGCGCTCGGGGAAGACTTCAACATACCGGCAGGCAGCCTGAATGCTGCACTTAGCGCCTATTCGAAACAGGCTGGTGTTCCACTCATCGTTTCAGCCGATATGGTCAGGGGAGCCACCACGAAAGGTGTGGCTGGAAATCTGCCGCCAGAGGAGGCGCTTTCGCGCATTCTGTCCGGTACCGGCTTCACCGTCTACCACGATCCTGCCGGAGCTCTCGGTATTGCGAGAGGCAAGCAATCAGCAGCCGAGATAACAGGAGGCTTGTCGCTTCAATTGGCGCAAGCAGTGTCGGCTCCGCGCGCAGCCGTCGAAACCGTCACCGTCACTTCGTCGAAGCTTGGAGGCGCCGATGTTCAAAGCATCCCCATTGCGATCACCGCACTCAGCCAGGAGCAATTGACCGCGACGCAGACGGCTGGCGGACCGGACCTTATCAAACAGGTCCCTAACATGACCTTCACCAAGACGAACTTCTCCGGATACAGCATCCAGATTCGCGGCATCGGCACGCAGGCGATCTCGGTGACCACCGATCCGGCAGTGGCCGTGGCATTCAACGACATTCCCTTCATACGCAATCATTTTTTCGAACAGGAGTTCTACGACGTCTCAAGCGTCGAGGTTTTGCGCGGGCCTCAGGGAACGCTCTACGGCCGCAATGCGACGGCAGGAGTGGTCAATCTTTCATCAGCCAAGCCCACCGATCAGTTTGAGGCTATGGCTTCCGGCGAATTGGGCAACTATCACCAGCGCCGGTTCGAGGGGATGATCGATATCCCCATCGTTGATGATCGCTTGGACATACGGTTCGCAGGCGAGTGGACAAAGCGTCAGGGCTATTCGTTCAACGAGACAGACGGTAACCGGATTGAGGCCGTGATCTGTGGTCGGGCCGCGTGACCATCGGCTTCAAGCCAGCCGAGGATTTGCAGATGTATCTCGTCTGGGAGCACTTCTCGGAAGATGATGATCGTATCAGAAGCTCAAAGCAGCTGTGTAAGACTGATCCCGGACCGGGCGAGATCGACGGTGTGCCGAAGCCGACGGGTGCCGGTCCCTCATATGGCGTGATGCCGGGAAACTTCTTGGGACAAGGTTGTTTGCCTGCTTCATTCTATTCACCGGATGCATACGAGGCTCCCATCGGATACACGCTCCCCTATGTCGGAGGAGGAATCGCTCTTCAAAGACTTTATGGAGTCAACCCCTACGAGGACGTAACGCAGTCAAGAAACTTACGCGTAATCCAGTCGGGCATCGATCCGATCTACAAGGCAAAGAATGATGTCGTCGAGTTGAACGCGGACTACCAAGTCACGCCAACGATGGTCTTCACCTCGCAAACTGGTTTTGGTCACGACTTTCTGTATTCCGCAGAGGACTACAATCGATTCGGCTCCGTGCCTGGTGTGTTAAATGCGAACGCCGATCCGCGTCTAGGTATTGTGCCGGACCCTAGTGGACTCGCTATTTGCACGAGTGGCGATACCGGGGTGTGCGGCGGTGCGGCGTTGGGAGCGCCATGCAGTGATGCGAGTGCGGTCGGCTGCCAAGCGGGCGGGTATTTCTGCGATCCCCAACTGGGATGTTCGGATAGGTTGATATTGGAAGATCTGTCCG
>Ga0134126_10002310_pt1 | contig 24092 bp, 21 predicted proteins | sample KB31752_FD_96881 | JGI IMG/M metagenome (GOLD analysis project Ga0134126, IMG submission 96881) | Terrestrial soil microbial communities with excess Nitrogen fertilizer from Kellogg Biological Station, Michigan, USA - KB3-175-2 | ecosystem: Environmental > Terrestrial > Soil > Unclassified ... | reverse complement strand
CTCGAACCGCTCGGGGACCGGCTTCAGGCAGTCGTCGTCGCGCCGCAATACGCGATCCCTGATCCGCCCGAGCATGTGCTGGTGGTCCGTCAGGTGCCGATGCTAGACCTGATGCCGCGCCTGGACGCCGTGGTCAGCCACGGCGGCCTGAACACCGTGTGCGAGGCCTTGGCGCACGCGCTGCCCCTCGTCATCGCGCCCATCAAGGGGGACCAGCCGATCAACGCCGCGCAGGTCGCCGCGGCCGGCGCAGGCGTGCGCGTGCGATTCGCCAGATCCACGCCCGCGGCGCTGCGCGAGGCACTTGTCGCAGTGCTCGACGACCCCTCCTATCGCGCGGCGGCGCGACGCGTTCGCGACTCGTTCCGTGCGGCCGGAGGTGCTGCGGCAGCGGCCGGTCTGCTCGAATCCCTGGCCCTGGCCGCCCGCGGCGCGCCGCGATCCGCACCGGCGCCGGTGCTGCTGTGAACAGTCCTGCTGACAAGCGTTCCACCCGAATACAGCGAGGTGACCGATGAAGGTGTCGCGTGACGTCTGGATCGTCTTCCAGCGGCATCTGTTGTTGATGGTCCGCTCGCCGCTCTGGGTCTTCCTGGGCGTGGCGCAGCCGGTGGTGTACATGGCGCTGTTCGCGCCCTTACTCAAGCCGGCCCTCGCCTCGCTCGACAACGGATCGATGGCCGCCGCCTACCGCATCTACATCCCGGGCATGCTGGTCGCGCTGGCCCTCGGCGGCGGCCTGTACGTCGGCTTCGGACTGCTGGCCGAACTCAGCTCGGGCGTCATCGAACGCGCCAGAGTCACGCCGATCAGCCGGATCGCGCTGCTGCTCGGCCGGGCGCTGCGAGACGTGGTGACGCTCGCGATCCAAGCGGCCATCATCATCCTGCTCTCGCTCCCGCTCGGGCTGTTCGTGCACGTCGGCGACCTGCTGCTCGCCTACGCGCTGCTCGCGCTGATCTCGCTGACCAGCTCGGCGATCTCCTACGGCATCGCGCTCAAGATCAGCAACGCCGGAGTCCTGGGCCAGGTGATCAACAACCTCGCGCAGCCGCTGATGCTGCTGTCCGGCACGCTGCTGCCGCTCGCACTGGCCCCGCTGTGGCTGCGCCGCGTCGCCGACTGGAACCCGTTCAGCTGGGCGGTTTCCGGGATGCGCGCGCTGTTCGCCGGACACGCCGCGGACGCCGTGGTCTGGCAGAGCATCGTGATCATGGCGGGCATCGCCGTGCTCACCCTGGCCTGGTCGGCCCGCCTGTTCACTCGGTCCGTGCGGTGACCGGGTCAGTGGCTCCCCTGCTGTCGAACGCGCTGAGCGAAGGAGGATCCCCGTGATCGAGGCCAAGGGCCTGCGCAAGTCGTTCCAAACCCGGCGCCGGCGCAAGACCGCCGTGGTCGAGGCGGTGGCCGGGGTGGACCTCAAGGTCGCCGAGGGCGAGATCTTCGGCTTCCTCGGCCCGAACGGCGCGGGAAAGACCACCACGCTGAGAATGTTCGCCACCTTGCTGTCGCCCGACGACGGCGAGGCCCGGGTGGCCGGCGCGGACCTGCGCACCGAACCGGCGCGGGTGCGCCGCAGCATCGGCTACGTCGCGCAAGGCGGCGGCACCTGGGACGACGTGACGGCGCGTCAGGAACTCGTCCTGCAGGCGCGGATGCACGGTATCGGCAAGGCCGCGGCGCAGGAGCGGGCCGCCGCCGCGCTGGAAGCCTTCAACCTGACCGAATATGGCGACCGCAACTGCAAGACCTACTCGGGCGGCCAGCGCCGCCGCGTGGACATCGCGCTCGGCGTCATCCACCAGCCCAAGGTGCTGTTCCTCGACGAGCCCACCTCAGGGCTCGATCCGCAGAGCCGCGCGCACATGTGGGACCTCGTGCGCAAGCTGCGCGACGAGGGCATGACCGTATTCCTCACCACGCACTATCTCGACGAGGCCGACGCCCTGTGCGACCGGATCGCGATCATCGACCACGGCGAGGTCGTCGCCGAGGACACGCCCGACGCGCTCAAGCGGGCGATCTCCGGCGACGTGGTGACCGTCGGGCTGACCGGCACGGCGCAGAAGGCGGCGGAGCTGCTGACCGGCCAGCCATACCTGCGCTCGGTCGAGGCCCGCGACGACGACGAGCTGCGGCTGACCGTCGAGGCCGGGCAGACGGCGATCCCGCAAGTGATGCGGACGCTCGAGGGCGCCGGGATCGAGCTGTCCACCATCGAACTGCACCGCCCGACGCTCGACGACGTGTTCCTGACCAAGACCGGTCGCTCGCTGCGGGAGTCGTGACGTGAGCAGTCTTCAGCCCGGCGGGGGCCGGGTCGTGGTGACCGGCGGGGCCGGCTTCGTCGGCTCCCATCTGTGCGATCGCCTTCGGGACGAGGGCTTCGCGGTGGTCGCCGTCGACAATCTGCTCACCGGCTCGGCCGACAACCTCGCGGCGCGTCGCGACGATCCGGGCTTCACCCTGGAGGTGTCCGACGTCTGCGATCCCTTCGATGTCTCGGGGCCGCTCGACACGGTCCTGCACCTGGCCTCGCCCGCGTCACCGCGCGACTACGCCCGCTTTCCCATCGAGACGCTGAAGGCGGGAGCGCACGGCACGCTCAACGCCCTCGAACTCGCGCGGCGCAAGAATGCGCGCTTCGTACTGGTCTCCACCTCCGAGGTCTACGGCGATCCACTGGTGCATCCCCAAGTCGAGAGCTACTGGGGCAACGTGAACCCGGTCGGCCCGCGCAGTTGCTACGACGAGGCGAAGCGATTCGCTGAAGCGCTGACGGCGGCGTACCGGGCGAATCTGGGTGTTGACACGGCGATCGTGCGGATCTTCAACACGTACGGGCCGAGGATGCGCGCCAACGACGGCCGCGCCGTGCCGAACTTCATCACCCAGGCGCTCGCCGGCCTGCCGCTCACGGTCGCCGGGGACGGTTCGCAGACCAGGTCGCTGTGCTACGTGGACGACACGGTGGCCGGGATTATCGCGGCCGCCAGGTCGGGCCACAGCGGCCCGGTCAACATCGGCAACCCGGTCGAGTTCACCGTCCTGGACCTCGCCGGCTTCGTGCGCGACCTGTGCGGCTCCGCCTCGTCGATCGACTTCGTCGAGCTGCCCGCCGACGACCCGCGCCTGCGGCGGCCCGATATCAGCCTGGCTCGTTCGGCGCTCGGCTGGGAGCCGGTCATCGACATCGAGAAGGGCCTTAAGGCGACCATCGACTGGTTCGCCGCGCAGCGCGGAGCGACGGCGGCGGACACCGACGGAGCCGCTCCCGGATGACCAGCCTTGATACCGACACGTCCGCGGCGGCGCGGTCGGCCGCCGCTCGGCCACCGCGCCCCGCGCCGCCCACGATGAACGCGGCAGTCGAGCCCGCATTGGGACTGGGACCGACGCTGCGCGAGATCTCCCGGCTGGCCGAGGAGCGCCTCGCTGCGCAGGTTCGGGATTACATCGACGGCGGCGCGGGCCAGGAACGCACGCTCGCGGCCAACCTCGCCGCGTTCGATGCCGTGCGCCTCGTCCCGCGCGTCCTGACCGGCGCGGGCCCCGCTGGCACCTCGGTGAGCATCCTCGGGCGGACGTGGGCGGCGCCGTTCGGCATTGCCCCGATGGCCTATCACACGCTCGTTCACCCAGACGGCGAACTGGCCTCAGTGCGCGCCGCCGCCGCCGCAGGACTGCCGACCGTGCTGAGCATGTTCGCCGGCCGCTCCCTCGCGCACGTCGCCCCAGAGGCCGGCTCGCCGCTGTGGATGCAGATTTACTGCCTGCGCGACCGCACCCGGGTACGGGACCTGATCACGCGCGCGCAGGAGTCGAGCGTCGAGGCGATCGTGCTCACCGTCGACGCGCCGGTGCTCGGTCCACGGCTACGTGACGTGCGCAACGGCTTCCGGCTGCCGCCCGGCGTGCGCCCGGCCAACCTCCCCGGCATGGACGCCGCCGACCCGGCAGCCCACGCGCTGGCCGAGTTCGACCCCTGGCTCGACTGGAGCGTCATCCGCTGGCTGCGCTCCATCAGCGCTCTGCCGATCGTGCTCAAGGGCGTGCTTGCCGCGCGAGACGCCGAGCGGGCCGTGGACGAGGGCGTAGACGCTCTCGTCGTGTCCAATCACGGCGGCCGCCAGCTCGACGGCGCGCCGGCCGCACTGGACGCGCTGCCCGCGGTCGCCGCCGCGGTCGCCGGAGCCTGCCCGGTTCTGCTCGACGGCGGGATCCGTCGTGGCACCGACATCCTCGCCGCGCTCGCACTCGGGGCCGACGCCGTCCTGATCGGTCGTCCGATCCTGCACGGACTGGCGGTCGCCGGATACGACGGCGCGCTCGCGGTGCTGGAAATCCTCAAGCGCGAGCTGCGCGAGGTGATGACCCTCGCCGGTATCGCCACCGTGGCAGACGTCGAGCCCGACCTGGTAGCCATGACGGCCGTCACCACACCGCCAGCACCGCCCGTGCCCGTTCCCCACCCCCACAACCGCCCCGCGGCGCCCGGTCTCTCGAAGGCCCGACTCCACGCCAGCCTTTCCGACCCCGACCTCGATTCGATGGCCTTCCTCAACGAGGTCACCGACCGCTTCCCCGAGGCGCTCTCCTTCGCGGCTGGACGGCCGTACGAGGGCGCCTTCGACATCGAGCGCGTCTTCGACCACATGCGGGGCTACCTCGGCCATCTCGCGACGCGCGGACTCGACGCCGAGCAGATCCGCAGCTGCCTGTACCAATACGGGCCGGCCGCCGGGCAGATCAGGGACCTGATCGCGGACTCGCTCGCCCGGGACGAGGCGATAGACGCCGCGGCGGAATCGATCGTGGTGACCGTTGGCGCCCAGGAAGGCATGCTGCTGACCCTGCGCGCACTGTTCGCCGATGCCGCCGACCTGCTGCTCGTCGCGACGCCCTGCTACGTCGGCATCATCGGCGCGGCAAAGCTGCTGGGCGTCGACTTCGCCGCGGTCCAGGAACGGCAGGACGGCCTGGTCGCAGAGGACGTGCAAGCAGCGATCCTCGCGCACCGCGCACGAGGACGACGGCCACGCGCGCTCTACCTGGTGCCAGACCACTCGAACCCGTCCGGCAACACGTTGTCTCTCGAGGAACGCGGCGCGCTGCTCGACCTCGCCGCGCGCCACGACATTCTGCTGATCGAGGACAGCCCTTATCGCCTGGTCAGTGCCGGGCAACGGCTACCCACGCTCAAAAGTCTCGACCGCGAGCGCCGCGTCGTGCACATCGGCTCCTACGCCAAGTCAGCGTTTCCCGGCGCGCGCCTCGGCTACGTCGTCGCGGACCAGATAGTCACCGACCCGGCCGGCCACACCAGCCTGCTCGCCGCCGAGCTGGCCAAGATCAAGAGCATGGTCACCGTCAACACCCCCACGCTCAGCCAGGCCGCGGTGGCTGGCCTCCTGCTCGCCTGTGACGGGCGCCTGTCGGAGGCTAACGCCGAGGCCGCCGCCCACTACCAGGAGAATCTCGCCACCCTGCTGGCGGAGCTTGACCGCCACTTCCCACCGGACACCCGGGCAGCGGCAAACCTCAGCTGGAACACGCCGTCCGGCGGCTTCTTCCTGCGCCTGCGGGTGCCGTTCCGCGCGGACGAGGCCGCCCTGACCCGCTCGGCACGGGACTTCGGCGTGCTGTGGACCCCCATGTCCTACTTCCACCCCGAAGGCGGCGGCGAGCACGAGATCCGCCTGGCTTTCAGTGCCCTGACGCCGCCGCGCATCCGGGAGGCGGTGGCCCGGCTCGCGCGCTTCATCGAGGCCGAGCGCCGTGCGGCGCAGCCCGCGCTTGAACAGGAGGCGAGATGACGAACGCGATCGAAGCGAGCGAAGTGCTGATGGTGCCGTTCGCCGGGGAGGGTTCCGGCGTCGACGAGCTGACCTGGGGTCAGCAGCACATCTGGAACGCCGTGCAGGAACTCGGCTCGCCGATGAACATGTGCGCCGTGCGGGAGCTACCCGCTGGAGCCCGCGTGGCGCAGTTCGCCGAGGAACTGCGTTTCTACGCGAGCCGCTTCCAGTCCATGCGCACCCGCCTGCGGTTGACGCCCGGCGCGTTACCCAAGCAGGAGGTCGTCAGTTCCGGGCAGATTCCACTGGAGATCATCGACGTCCCCGCGCACGAGGACCCCAGGCAGGTCGCGGAGAAATTGGCCGCGTGGCAGGAGGACACGCCGTTCGACTACGAGCGCGAATTCCCCATCAAAATGACGCTGATCCGCCAGCACGGCGCGCTCACGCACCTGGTGATGGCGCTGTGCCACTTCGCGACAGACGCCGTCGGCGCGATGACGATGTACCACGATTACCTCAACCGCGACCCGCGAACCGGTCTGGCGACCACGCTCGCTGCCATGCATCCGCTCGCGATGACCGTGCAGCAGCGCAGCCCGTCGGCCCGGCGCCAGAGCGAGGCGTCCCTGCGCTACTGGGACGGTCTGCTGCGCACCATCCCGATGCGCCGCTTCCCCGACCCAGTCGATCCTGCCCCGGACTGCGGCCGCTACGGCCAGGTCCGGATGAACTCGCCCGCGATGCTCCTCGCGCTCAGGGCGATCGGAAACCGCCTGGGCACCGACGTGAGCACCGCGCTGCTCGGCGTCGTCGCGGTCGGCATGGCACGTGTCGCCGGGATCAACCCGGTCGTCGCGCAGATGGTGGTGAGCAACCGGTTCCGGCCCGGGTTCGCCGAGATCGTCAGCAACGTCAGCCAGGCCGGCCTGTTCGTCGTCGATGTCGCGGACATCAGCGTGGCCGAGGCGATCGTCCGCTCGCGGCAGGCCTCGATGAAGGCCTACAAGCACGCCTATTTCGACTTCGCCCTCTGGAAGGACCTGGTGGCGCGGGTCAACCGGGATCGCGGCGGCGTCGTGGACCTCAAGTGTTACTACAATGACCGGCCCTCCCAGCACCGGATCGACCCCGCCGGCGCCCCGGTCACCGTCGCCGAGATCGAGGCGGCCCTGCCGAGCACCAGCGCGCCGCAGTGGAGCGAGCTGCCGTTCTTCAACGAGCGGCTGATGGTGACGATCGACGACGTGCCCGGCGCGATAGGGCTCATCGTGCTCGCCGACACCGCGTACGTGCCTAGGAGTCAGATGGTGCAACTGGCCCGCGCACTCGAATCGCTCGCCGTCGAGGCGGCCCGCGATCCGGACCTGAGCACCGGTGTAAGCGCCTGCGTCAGCGCCGATGCCCCCGCCGAGCAACTTCAGGCGCGGTGAGGTCGGTCATGCAGACCATGGTCGCCCTGGCCGAACTCTTCTCGCCGGAAGGGAGGAAAGACCCGTACCCCTTCTACGCCCGGCTGCATGAGCTTGGGCAGGCCTGCGCGCTCGATCCGGCCGCCGACCGGTACTCAGCGGTCGTACACGGCTACGAGGCCGTCGAGCACGTGATGCGTGACCCGGTGTTCCGGATGCTCGACTACGCATACCTCGATCAGCGCATCGGCGGCCAGGGAGAACTGTGGCGACGGCGCCCCTCGCTACAGACCTTGCAGCGCACCGTCTTCTTCCTCAACCCGCCAGACCACACGCGCCTGCGCAGACCCCTCGCGCAGGCGTTCAGCGCGCGCCGAGTCGCAGCGCTCGAACCCGCTCTCATCCAGTTGGTCGAGCGGCGACTCGACCAACTGGCGAAGCTTGGCGCCGCAGGGGCGCGGCTCGACTTCATGGAGCACTTCGCCTACCCGGTGCCGAGCGATGTGATCGGCGAGCTGATGGGTGTGCCCGAAGCGGACCGAAGCTGGTTCCCCGCGCGTTCCGAGCCCTTCTCGTTGGTCCTGGAACCCGGGCCGCACAACTGGCGGCACCTCGTCAACGGCGACCGGGCCGCGCGGGAGCTGACCGCCTACTTCGAGAAGCTGGTCGCGCAACGCCGGGCCGAACCCCAAGAGGACCTGATCAGCGCCCTGGTCGAGGCACAGCGTGGCGGCGCGGCCGACATCAGCGACGAGGAACTGGTAGCCAATCTGCTCGGCCTCTACAACGCCGGCTTCCTCACCAGCGTGCACTCGATCGGCAACGGGCTGATGCTGCTGTGCCAGCGGCCCGAGCTACGCGCCGAGCTCGAGGCACAGCCCCGGCTCGCGGCCGCGTACGTCGAGGAGATCCTGCGTTTCAAGACGCCCGTGCAGTTCGGCGTGCGGTGGGCGGCGCAGGACACGGAGATCATGGGCGTCGCCGTGCCGGCCGGGGGAGAGGTGCTGGTGCTGCTCGGTGCGGCCAACCGAGACCCGCGCCGCTTCCCCGAACCAGACCGCTTTGACCCGCACCGGCCCGACAATCATCCCATGTCATTTTCGGTGGGGCCGCACTACTGCCTCGGCGCGGCGCTGAGCCGGCTGGAGATCCAGCTCGCGCTGCCCCGGCTGCTGCGCCGCTTCCCGAAGCTCGCCATCGCGGGCGAGCCGCGCACGCTCGACCTGATGACCTTTCACGGCTACGCGAAGATCCCCATCACTGTTGAGTAACCCGCCCGCCGAACGCCCCGCCAGCCCGAATAGCCGAGGAAGGAACGCCGTGGAGAACCCATTCGACGAGTGGGACTGGCACGACCCGGACGCGTTGGATGCCAAGTTCGAGTCGTTCACCGCGAACATCGCGACGTTCGACACCCTGGAACTCGTCGCGCCGACGCCGCCGATCGATCGGGCCACGCTGCGCGCGGCGGGCATCACCGGGATCGAGTTCGCCGCGTTCAAGACTCAGCACCCGGAAGGACTGGCCACTGACCTGGTGAGTGTGCATGCGCGCAAGCAAGGCTCAGCTGACGCGCAGTCAGCCGGCGCGCCGCTCGACGCGGCGGCCGATTCCGAAGCCCCCTTCGTCACGCACCGCGGCCCGATGTACCGGGTCGACGCGGAGAGCCTGTTCACCGAGCTCGACATCGCCGAGCCGCTGCCGTTCGACGACGACAGCTTGGATTGGGTTTACGCGGAACATCTGATTGAGCATGTGCCGCTACCCATTGCGGTTGGCTGGCTCAAGGAGGTGCGCCGAGTCCTCGCGCCGGGCGGGCTGCTGCGCCTGACCACTCCGGACCTGGCGGTGTACGTCGAGGGCTATGGCGGCGGCGGCTTTTTCGCCAAGCACCGCAGGCGACTGGCCATGGTTCGCGTCGGACCGCCCATGCCCGCGCGCCGAGCGTTCATGATCAACCAGATCTTCTACCACTTCGGGCACCGCTGGATCTACGACGCGGACGAGTTGCGCTTCGTCCTCGGCGAAGCCGGATTCGACGCCGAGCGGATCGCCGTGTGCGGCTTCCGGACCGGCACGCGGCCCGATGTGGCGGACTTGGACACGAGCATGCGCAGCGACGAGTCCATTTACATCGAGGCCATGGTCTAATACGTCCGCTCTAGGCCCCGGCGATACCTCCTACACACGGCCTAAAGCAGCGTCCCGTGAAAAGCTGAGGCTGTGACGGGGGCTCTATACACCGAGGTCCATGGAGATCCGGCCAATCCAACGCTGCTTCTGCTCCATGGCGGCGGCGCGGCATCGCGTACCTGGAAGCACCAGTTCTCCGGCTTGGGTGACCGATTCCACGTGATCGCCCCCGACCTTCCTGGTTTCGGGCGGTCGCCCGGCCCGGTGAGCATCCACGGGTCCGCCAAGGCCGTCGCGGAACTCGTCGAACGCTTCGCGCCGGTCGACCTGTGCGGTTACTCGATGGGCGCGTTCGTCGCCGCGCAGGTGGCTGCTGAGCGGGCCGAGAGCATCAGACGGCTGATCCTGTGCGGAGCCAACATCAGGGCTGCCGAGGTCGGGCAGCGGCAGATGAAGTTCTATCGGTCGCGGCGCGGCTGGTGGCTTGTGAAGGCGGTCTCTGACTTGCCGACCAGGACCGCGTTGCTGGAGATGGTGGATCAAGCCGAGCTGGCCGATCTGACCGGCTTCCTGCCACGTATCCAGGCACCAACCCTGGTGGTGTGCGGAAGACGTGACCGCGAATGCTTACCCGACGTTCGGCCCATGGTCGACGCCATTCCCGACGCTACCGCTGTGGTCGTCCCGCATACCGGTCACTCACTGCCGGTCACGCAGCCCAGGGCGTTCAACGCGATCGTCAGCGGATTCCTTGCTTGAGCGGGGTGATCGGAGGGACACGGTCGCGCAGCCAGATCCGGATGGATGCCACCTCGATGGCGCCCCGATCGATGCGCGCGCCGTTGTCCCACCTCGGGCTGCGGCGCGGTGTGGCGGCGCATGTTGACGCATCGTCCGGTCGCGTCAAGTCCGATCTCTGCGGATGCTCAACGTTCTGTCTCACTATCAGCCGTGCTTCGGCCTCCAACGCGCACGGCGGACTTCCTCCTTCGGGCGTAGATCAAGTCCGGCCGTTAGGCTGAGGCGGTACGTCACGGGAGGACTTATGAGCACCTTCGACCTGTCGCTGCGCCAAGACGCCGACAAGTTCCACGCCGCACGCGCCACGAGCGGCCTGCACACCCGCCTCGCGGCGCAGGCATTCGGCGCGCAGTACCCAGCGCAGGTGGACCCCTCCAGTTCCTGCACCTGGTCGGTACTCGCGGAGATGGTCGGGCGCCTACGGCTGCGCCCAGACGATCTGCTGGTCGACCTCGGTTGCGGTCGCGCAGGCACCGGGCTGTGGCTTGCACGTGCCTTCTCAGCGCGGCTCGTGGGCATCGACTTCTCGCCCGTGGCCATCGAGATCGCGCAGAGTCGCGCCGCGGATTTCCTGCCCGCCGGCCGCGCAGAATTCCGCGTGGGCAGCTTCGAGGAAACCGGCCTGCCGGACGCCAGCGCGCACGGCGTCGTCAGCATGGACGCCCTGCCGTTCACTCCGGACCGGGACGCCGCACTGCGCGAGCTGGCCCGAATCCTGCGCCCAGGCGCACGCGCCGTGTTCACCGCGGTCGAGCGGCTGCCCAGCCATCCCCGCTACGACCGAAAAGAACCAACCTGGCACGAACGTATCAGCCGAGCCGGCCTCGAAATCGAGCACGAAGTCGAACGCCCGGAGGAACGAGAACTCTGGCTCAGGCTCTACGACCTGTGGGAGCAGCACGAGGCCGAATTGCGCGCTGAGATCGGCGACGAGGCCACCGAACAAGTACTCCTCGAGGCGAGCTTCGTCAGGCCGAACATTCGGCACGGCCGTTCGCTCCTGCTCACCGTGCGCGCATGCGAATCCTGATCGTCGGTGGCGGGATCGCCGGTTCAGCGGCGGCGTTGGCGCTGCACAAGGCCGGATTCGCACCAATCGTCTACGAGGCGCATCCCGACAGCGCCGAGGATCTTGGAGCGTTCCTGACCCTGGCGAGCAACGGAATGCGCGCCCTCGCCCAGATCGACGCAGCGCACAATATCGCGCAAAGCGGCTTTCCTCTCTCGAGGCTGCGAGTCATCGACGCGTCCGGTGCGACCGTCGCGGACACCCCGCTCGGTGAGCACCAGCACCCGCTGACCCAGTACCGCTGCCTACGCCGCGCCGACCTCGCCGCGGCGCTACAGCGGGAAGTCGTCCACCGAGGCATCTCGATCAGACACGGAGCTCGACTCCATTCACTCAGCGAGGACAGCGACGGCATCACCGCTCGGTTCACCGACGGGCACAGCGCCACCGGTGACCTGCTCATCGGAGCAGACGGACTCAACTCGGCCGTAAGACCCCTGATCAGCGATGGCGAAGTCGAGCCGCACTACGCGGGCCAGCGCGTGTTCTACGGCTACACCACCGACGCGCCGCCAGAAGCCTCCGGCGGCATCACGATGATCCGCGCGAGCGGTGCCGCATTCGGTTACGCATGTTCGCCAGGCGGCGAGACCTTCTGGTTCGCACGGGTCAGCGGTCCTCCGGCCGCCGCCGACGAGATCGCGCTGACCACGCCGGAACAATGGCGCGATCGACTGGTCCCGTTGCTGCGCCCTGACACGACGCCAGCCGCCGATATCGTGCAAGCCACCACCGACCAGCTCATGCTGACCAACGCCTGCGACCTGTCGCCGGGCATCACCTGGCACACCCCACGAGCGTTGATCATCGGCGATGCTGCGCACGCAGCGTCGCCGGCGACGGGACAGGGCGCCTCGATGGCTCTGGAGGACGCCGTCGTGTTAGCCAAGGCGTTACGCGACGCACCTACGATTTCCGCCGCGCTGACCGCTTACGAGAACGCGCGGCGCCCCAGAGTCGAGCACAACATTGTCGTCAGCGCCGCGCTGACCGCAGGACGCAGGCCTTCCCCGGCAGCCGGGCCACAACCGGCGGACGGCAATGCGCGCGTCGCACCCCTGTCTGACGACGACCTAGTCCACCAACTCGACTGGACGACCCCGCTACCCGCCTGAGACCGCTGCTGCGGCTACCGGCGGCCGGGTGAACCGCTGGCGCCAGCGGTTCACACACTGGAGGCCGATCAGCGCCGTGGACGCTCGGCGCGATGCGGGGGAGCGGTGGGGCGCGGCTGGCAGCGTCCGTGCCCTCGGCGGCGCGTAGGTTGGATATGAAGCGATCTATCGGCTCGCCACGCCACTCTCGCGTGTGCGGGCACGTCTGCGTGACGAAGCAGTCGAACGCGCGCAGTGCGACGGGGCTGAAGGGCGGCGCGCCGACCCGATCCGCGTAACTGATGTGCTGATCGATCAGGAAGGGACCGACCAGCACGCGCAGTCCTTCTTGTCTGAGCAGTGACATACGCCGCCAGAGGCCGGCGAGGTACGCGAGGTAGTCAAGGCTCTGCATTGCGCGGCACAAGAAGATGAGTTCGCGGAAGTCGGCCTCGTGGAGAACTACTGCGAATCCGCGCGCGGACTTCCTCGTGCCTGAGCGCGCGATCGTGTCTGGCTGCATGGTTTCCACCCCAAGGTCTGTCCTGGTGTCAGGCCGATCTGGTGCCTGCAGAACCAGAATGGACGTGCCTGGGCAGCAATGGTGTGGAATCATCCAGATTCACACGGATGTCCGAATCGGTGGATGGTAGTACAACGTGGCGCCCGCACTAGCTGTCAGCCTGTGCAGTGATTACCTATCATAGATAACAGGCCCAACAGAACAAACTCACTGGTCCCCAGCTCTAAAACCAAAAAACAACATCGCCAGGGACTCAACATAAAACGCCCGCGAGGTCTCGAAAGTGCAGGTCAGGGCCGGTGCCTTCGAAGCCAGAGGCGGGAACCAAGGGGGAGCCCAAGGGGAAAGAGCCGTTCGGATAGTCTCAGCGGGCGTGACGACGACTGATGACACCGCCGCGACAGACCACTTCTACCGCCCCGAACTTTGGTCGCTCGATCCGAAGCTGCTGCATCTGAATCACGGTTCGTTCGGTGCGGTTCCTTCCGCAGTGCTTGCCGAGCAGCAGCGTTGGCGGGAGCGGATGGAAGGCAACCCGACCGGGTTTTATCGCCGGGAGTTGCAGCCAGCGCTGGACGCTGCGCGCCTCGTGGCTTGCGCGTTTCTCGGTGCCGATGCGGACGGTGTCGCGTTCGTACAGAATTCGACCTCCGGCATCGGCGCGGTGCTCGCGGCGTTTCCGCTGGCGGCCGGTGACGAGGTCTTGGTCACGGATCACGGGTATGGCGCGGTTTTGTTCGGCGCGCAAAAGGCTGCTGCGCGTGTCGGTGCCTCGGTCGTCGTCGCGCGGGTTCCGCTAGGTGCCTCTGACGATGAGATGGTTGCTGCGCTGGTCGCGAAAGCCACGAGCCGGACGAGGTTGGCGATTGTCGATCACGTGACGTCGGCGACAGCGCAGCTGTTTCCGGTGCGCCGCATCGTCGAGGCTTTGCACGAGCGCGGGGTCGCGGTGCTGATAGATGGGGCGCACGCGCCAGGCTTGGTGCCGGTGGATCTGAGCGTGCTGCGGCCGGATTTCTGGGTCGGCAATTTCCACAAGTGGCCGTGTGCTCCGCGTGGTAGCGCGGGCTTGTTTGTGGCGGAGCCGTGGCGAGAGCTCGTGGGATCGTTTCCGGTCTCGTGGCGCGAGGAGGAGGGGTTTCCGCATTCGTTCCTGTTGCCAGGCACCGTCGATTCGTCGGCGTGGCTTTCGGTTCCGGCCGCGGTGGGGTTCTTCGAGTCTTGGGGCTGGGCTGCGGTGCGGAGGCGCAATGGTGCGTTGGCTGCATATGGGCAGCGTGTTGTCGCTGACGCGCTCGGCGCAGATGTGAGCGGGATGCCCGGGAACGCCGACGGTATGGCGGAAAGCGCCGCGTTGGCGATGCGGTTGGTTCCGTTGCCGGGGGTGCGTGCGGATCGCGCGGCGGTGGATGCGTTACGTGATCGGGTGGCGGATGAGTTCGGGATCGAGTCGGTTATCAATGTGTGGGGCGGGCAGGTGTTGGCGCGTCTCTCAGCGCAGTTGTACAACCGGGAGGGCGATTACGAGCGGTTGGCTGCGGCTCTGCGTTCGCTGCTGTGATGCTGGCGAGCCGTCCATGGGACGGCGATCGTCCCAGCGTCCTGATCTGACCTGACCTGACGTTGCGTCATTTTGCGAGTTCAGCTGCTCAGTTCAGCTGCTCAGGGGCCATGTTTCGTCGATGCCTCGGGCTGGTTCCGCGGCTACGGACGTGGCGCCGTTCCCGCTTCGGGACCCTCCGGAGCCCGCGCCGGCGCCGATGAAGAGGCTGGCGGCGATCGCGGCGAGGAAGCCGATGAGGAAGCCGAGCAGGAGCCCTTCGGCGAGGGTGTCGCGGTAGCTGTCGGCGGTGGCGATTGCGGGCACGCCGCCGTAGGCCAGCGGTGTGCAGATCAGGCCGGCTGCGGCTGCGGCGAGGGTGGTAGCGCCCCAGATACCGAGGAACAGGGCGACGCGGCCGCGGTTGTGTGCGGCTGCTGCGGCGAGCAGGGCGGTGAGGACGACGAGGGCGAGGTTGAAGACGAGCGGGGCGAGCCAGTGGGCGGTGGCGTGCGGGCCGGATCCGGGGTTAAAGCGCCAGCCGGTCAGGGCGAGGGGCTGGAAGAGGTTGGCGATCCAGTGGTTGGAGTCGTTGGCGCGGGTTTCGCGCCAGCTGTCCAGGGCTTGGTTGCCGAGGGCGACGACGATGATGAGGGGGACTGCGGCGGCTGCGACGACCGCTGCGGTGGTGCGGATGCGTGAGGCGACACTGGCCATGGTTTGTCCTCCCCGGGGACGGTTGCGCGCAGTGTCGATCCGCGCGGGGGGTGGCGGCAAGCAGAGCGCTGATGGGTGTGCGCCGAGTGGTGTGGTGGGTGCGCCGGGCGACCGGGCTGGCCGGGGGTGGCGGTAGGGTGGGGCGATTCCGGGTTGTGTGGATATGGTGCGACTAGTCGAGGAGTAGGCGGATGGCGCAGGTACGGGCGGTGACGAGCCGGCAGGTCGGTGCGTCGGCGCAGACGGTGTTCGAGGCGCTTGCCGATTACGCGACGGTCCGGCCGAAGATCCTTCCGGCGCAGTACAGCGATTATGCGGTGCGTGAGGGCGGGGTGGGTGCGGGGACGGTGGTGTCGTGGCAGTTGGCTGCGACGCAACGTCGGACGCGAAGTGTGCTTGCGCGGGTGTCGCAGCCGGCTGCGTTGACGTTGGTGGAGGCGGATGAGAATTCGTCGATGCGTGTGACGTGGACGGTCAGCGGTCAGGGTGATGTGGCGTTGGTGACTGTTGAGGCGGTGTGGAACGGCGCGCAGGGGGTTGGCGGGTTCTTCGAGCGGACGTTTGCGCCGAAGGGGTTGAATCGGATTCACGATCAGGTGCTGGCGGGGTTGGCGTCGTACGTCGAGAAGTAGGACGTAGGGACCGAGGACGGTTGCGAGAGCCGCGGCGGCTGAGCGCCGGTTTATCGGATGTTCTTACGCACGTTGCCCCCCGGCTTTGCGCCGGGGGGCAACGTTTTGTGCGGGGTGTTGTGCTTGCCGCTGGCTAGGGCGTCATGACAGGTGCTTTAGCCAGTGACCGTTCGGTGACCGTTGTGGTCGGGTTAGGAGATCGGCGGGTAGGCGTTGGTGACCAGCTGCTGGAATTGGGCCGGGAACCAGTTTCCGGCGGGGATGTCGTAGCCGGGGATGGCGTCGGTGGGGTAGGTGCCGCCGTTGCCGTCGGTCTGGGTGCCGTTGGGGTCGCAGTGCGGGTCGCCGTGGGTGTGGGTGGCGGTGGGGTAGTCGCCGTCGGATTCGCCCGGAGGCTTGATCCACACGTCGGCGATGATGTGGTCACCGGAGCCGTAGGGGTTGGCCTGCGGGCGCGCGCCGATGCCGGCGCCGTTGACGTTGCACCAGTCGCCGCGGAAGGGGCGCTGGTCCACCTTGTTCGCCGCGACGTACGCGGACGCGGTGGTCGGGGAGGAGTTGAGCGAGGTGGGTCGCTGTGTGCCGCCCCAGCCGTTGCGGGAGGTGTCGATGAGCATGCCCACGCTCGACGGGAAGCCACTGGAGACGAACTCGTTGTACATCGCCTCGTCGTAGGTGTGCTCGTCGAAGTACGGGTTGTACTGGTAGAAGGTCACCGAGTCCAGCGGGTTGCCGCCGACCTGCATCGTGGAGTTGGGCAGGAACGGCTCGTCGGCCGGGGTGGTGTTGGCGGTGTCGGAGACGAAGCCGTCGACGGTGGCGAAGCCGCCGGTGGCCGAGCGCACGACCTTGGCGTATTCGGGGCCGGCGCCGGTCATGTTGTTGGGCCAGCCGAGCCAGCCGGAGTGGCCGATGTCGAGGTAGTTGTAGATCTGCGGGCCGATGCCGTGCAGCTTGCCGAGCGCGTAGGCGATGCCCTTTTCGTAGTAGGGGATCGCGGCGGCGCAGGCGGACTTGCTCTGGTTGGTGACCGCGTTGGGCAGCGAGTCGGGCTCGACGAAGTTGACGATCCGCAGCTTGCTGTACTTGGCGTTGCCCTCGAGAGCGACGATCGGGTCGATGTACTGCGACTCGTACTGCGTCAGACCCGCTGCGCTGGCCGGGATCTCGCCGTTGGAGGCCAGTGCCGCGCAGTCACGGCCGGGCAGGTCGTAGACGACGACTTCGAACAGGACGGGGGTGCTGCTGGAGCCGGCTTGGGCGACGGCGTCGTCGAGCTGTGCCTGCAGGCCCAGGTGGGTGCTGTCGCCGGCGATGGCGCCGATGTGGTCCATCCAGATCGCGGTCTGGTAGCTGGCGATCTTGGCTTCCTTGGCGTTGCCGCCGTCAGCGGACGCCTGGCCTTGCACCTCGGAGACGTAGTTGGGGTTGAGGTAGGGGTTGGCGCCGACGAACGGGTTGGAGACGTGGGCGGGGCAGTTGGGTGCGCAGCCGGTGCTGCCGGTGGGGCTGGCTGACGGCGAGACCGATTGCGAGGGGCTCGCGCTGGCGGAGGCCGAGGCGGACTGGGAGGGGGTCTGGCTGGGGGAGGCGCTGGGGCTGTTGCTGCCGGTTACGACTCCGGTGCAGGTGGTGCCGTTGAGGGTGAAGCTGGCGGGTACGGCGTTGGTGCCGGAGTAGGAGCCGTTGAACCCGAAGCTGGTGGTGCCGTTGGTGCCGATCGACCCGTTGTAGGACAGGTTGTTGACGGTGACGCTCGTCCCGGACTGCGTGTAGGCGCCGTTCCACAGCTGGGTGATCTGCTGGTTGCCGCCGAAGGTCCACTTGAGGGACCAGGAGGTCAGTGGGCTGCCGAGGTTGGTGATGGTGACGTTGGTGCTGAACCCGACGTTCCACTGGCTGGCGATCGTGTAGTTCACGGAGCAGCCGGAGGCGGGGTTGGCCTGTCCGGTGGTGATGGCGACGATGGACAGGGAGGCGAGCAGCGCGGCGCCCGCGGCGGCGGTGGCGCGCGTGGCGCGCCGCGCCGGGATCCGGCGCAGCTGCGGCGGACCGAGTTTCATGGGGTCTCCTCGTGGTGGGTCGCGCGTCCGGGTCGGTGGGCGGGAAGCGCTTACTTCGTTTCGCCGCGACGATTACGGAGGTGTTGCGGGGCGTCAACGGCAGTGGTTGGGCGTGGGGTGGGGGTGGAGCTGTCACCTGCTGAGTCAGTGCTGGTGTGGGGCAGGGGGTTGTGAAACTTCCATTGCCTGCCGGGAAGGTTTCAGTGGCCGGTGGGTTGCCGCGCAGGGTGGGTGGGGGTGGTTATTGTGGGCGGTTATGACGAGCGTTGAGCGGGGTCAGGGTGTGGATGTGGGTGCGGTGGCGGGGGTGCGGCCGTGTTTGCATTGCGGTAGGCCGGTGGCGCAGCGGGTGGGTGCGGGGCGGCCGTTTCAGTACTGCCGGGATAACGATGATGCGTGTGTGAAGGCCGCGCGTAACGCGCGGGCGCGGGAGCGGCATGCGCCGGGGTTGCCGGGTCAGGTGGCGCAGGTGTGGGAGTTGGTGGAGCGGCTGGATCAGGTGGCGGGGGTGTTGGCTGGGTCGTTGGCGGGGGAGTTGTCGGCGGCGGGGGTGGAGAGCCGGGTTGCGGTCGTGCGGGCGGAGGCTGCTTCGGCGGTGGCGGGGGCGCAGGCGGAGCGGGAGGAGGCGGTGGCTCGTGCTGTGGCGGCGGGGGAGCGGGAGCAGGAGGCGCGGCGCGGTGCTGAGGATGCGTTGGCTCTGCGTGATGGTGCGTTAGAGCGTGCTGCGGCGGCTGAGGGGGAGGCGGCGCGGGCGCGGCAGGAGTGTGAGGCGGCCGCGGAGCGCGCGGATCAGGCTGTTGATGAGGCGAGGGAGGCTCGGGCGCAGCGCGATGACGCCGTGGCGCGTGGTGTCGCGGCTGAGGACGAGGCTCGTCGTGCGGTGGCGGCGCGTGACGCTGCGATGGGGCGGGCGTTGGCGGCGCAGCAGGAGGCGGGGCGGGAGCGGGACGCGGCCGCGCGGGCTTTGAGCGCGCAGGCTGCGGCGGTGGAGGAGGCGCGGGTCGCGCAGCAGGCGCGGGCGCAGGCTGAGGCGCAGGCCAGTGCGGCGGTGGCGACGGCTGCGGCGGAGGTTGCGGCGCGGGCGGACGCGGACGCTCGGGCGCAGGAGGCGTGGGCGCGGGCTGCGGCGGCGGAGCGTGAGCGCGGTGAGGCTGTGGCGCGGGCGCAGCGTGCTGATGCTGAGCGGGACGCTGCCCGGGCCGAGGCCGTGGAGGCGGCGGCGCGGTGGGAGCGGCGGGCCGCGGAGTTCGACCGTGAGGTGGCGAGCGAGCGGGCGTCGTTGGCCGCTGTGGCGGCGGAGCGGGACGCTGCCCGCGCGCGGGTGGACGAACTGACGGCGCGTCTGCTGGAGCTGACAGCGCCCGTGCCCGCGCCGGTCGCTGGCGGTGGCACGGTGGTTGCGCCGCGTGGTGAGACGGCCGGGGAGTCGCAGCCGGTCTGACGCATCGTCAGCGCGCCTTATCCGATAGGCCGCTGGATGTGCGGAAGCCCGCGCCGCGCGGAACCCTGGGCCGGATTGCGGGCCCGGCTGGGGTTTCGCGCCACGGGCGGCGCGGGCTTCGCGGAGTGTTGTCGTTCGCTTGGGGGAGCGTTGTCAACACGGACCGTCCGCGGTGTGCGGCCGGTATGACCATGACAGCGCTGCGGTGTGGTGGTGCGCCAGCACGCTGGGGTGGAGATCACTCGCACGGGGGATAGCGGTGTCCGGTGGAAGTCCGCCCAGGTCACAGGCAGTGTGCGTGTTCGACGAAGGGTCAGCGGATCTGGTCGCCGCCACCCGCGCGGGCGCGCCGAGGCGGCAGGCGGGTACGTTACGCGGCACCGGGTGTGTCGTGGGGGTGCGGGGGCAGCGCGGGGGCGTAGCGGCGTAGTGCGGGGGTCCACCACACGCCCGTGTCGGGGTCGACTGTCAGGGACTGGTACCCGGTGCGCTCGGCGAGGGCGGTGAGCCATGCGTAGGCGTCTGCCGCAGAGGCGGCGCCGGCCAGGGCGAGGGCGGCGGTGGCGTAGCCGTCGGCGAGCGCGAGGTCCGGGCCGGTGACGGTGACCTGCACCAGCGCGGTCGCGGGCCGGTGGCTGCTCGGGTCGTAGACGTGCAGGCCGCGTTCGGCGGTGCCGGAGGTGGCCACGGCGCCCTCGGCGCGCTCGATGACGAAGAGGGTGTGGCCGGGCCGGTGCGGGTCGGTCACCCCGACGCGCCACGGCGCAGCCGCGCCCGCGCCCGGTCCGGTAACCGGCTCACCCACTGAAGACCCGTCCGGTCTGTCGGGTGCGGCCGGGAGCGGTGCGGTTCCGCCGCGCACGCGCACGTCGCCGCCGGCGTTGAGGGCGTGGCGCGTGAGGCCGTGGGCGGCGAGGATGCGGCTGGCGTTCTCGGCGGCCCAGCCTTTGACGGCGCCGCTGGGGTCGAACTGCGGGGGGTCGCCGACGTTCCACGCGTCGAACGCGCCGCGGCTCTCGCGCTGCAGTTGGGCGCATAGGGCGAGCACTTCCCGGATCAGGTCGCCGTCGGGGTGCTCGGGCAGGGCGTTTAGCGGCAGGCGGCCGTCGCGGATGCGGCTGACCGGGCTGTCGGGTTTGTAGGTGGAGAAGATTTCATCGATGCGGCGCAGGTGGTCGTAGGCGGCCTGCGCGGCGGTGGCGAAAACGCCGGGGTCGGTGTCGTCGGGGGCGGCGAGGGAGATCGCGGTGCCCATGATGTGTTCGACGGCGGTGCGCATGGCGTTGCCAGTATGGCGTCCGGGGGCGGTCGCGGTCGAGGCGCGCACTTTTGGGCGGTGTGGACGGCGCGCGAAGGCACAGGTGGCGTCGGGGTTGTTCGCAGAGCGAACGCTGTCCGCTACGCTCCGCACGGCGGCACTTCGGGCGGTGTCGCGCGGGACCGCTCGGCGTGGCGGTCCCCGAAGGAGGGCAGTTTGGCGGGCAATCCGATTCGGGAGAGGGCTGGTGCAGTTTGGGTGCGGGAGTGGCGCGTGAGCCGGGCGCGGCGACGGCGGGGGAGCCGGTGATCGCGAGCGCGGCCGACGCGGCGAACGAGCCGAGGGTGGTGGCGTTTGGGCGGCTGCTGGGCGCGGCGGGGGGCCTGGAGTACCTGCTCGGGCGGGCTATCGAGCGGGAGTTCGGGATCAGCCACGCGATGTTCGAGGTGCTGTTGTTGCTCGGGCGGGCCGGTGCGCCGCTGCCGATGCGGGAGATCTCGCAGGCGCGGGTGCTGACCACGGGCGGGGTGACGCGGCTGGTGGACCGGATGGAGGCGGCGGGGCTTGTGCGCCGCGAGGTCTCCTCGCGTGACGGCCGGGTGCATCTGGTGGCGTTGACGGCGGAAGGGGATGCGATGGCGGCGCGGGCGGCGCGGATGCATGCGTGCAACGTGCAGCGGTACATGCTCGACGCGTTGCCTGAGGCGGACCGGGAGACGGTGATGAAGGGCCTGGCGGTGCTCAGCCGTTCGGCGCGCGCCGCGCTCCCGCAGATGCCGTAGTCGGGTCGGGCGGGTCCGCGGGAGCGGGCCGCTCGCCGCGCAGCACGACACGGCCGGTCCATCGGGGCAGGTCAGAGCCGTGTTGCGCCGGGTCGCGGGGTTCATGGCGCGGTGGATGTGCGCGCTCACACGGGTCCGTGGGGCCCGGTGCGGGTGTGGGGCCGGGCGGGGGACTGGCGGTTTGCCACGCCGGGTGAGCGAGGAATGCCAGACGGTGATCAGGAGGGCCGCGCCGGGTGCGCGGCGACGCCGTCAGGAGGATCGATCATGGTTCGAATCACCATGCGCCGTGCCGCCGCGCTCGCCGGCGCGAGCGCGCTGGCCGTGCTGGTTGCCGCGGGGCCCGCGCTGGCCGCGGACGCACCCACGCCGCAGACGCAGGCCGCCGCGGTCGCGGCGGGGCCGGCTCAGCAGGGCGCGTCGCAGGATCAGGCGCCGACGCCGGCCGACGGGAACACGTACGTCATCTGGTGCCACCATCACCACGAGGGTCTGGTCTCCGATCTGCTCGAAGGCGTCGGCGACCTGCTCGGCGCGCTGCTGTAACGCCGTTCGCCGCGCGGTAAGCCCCGCGCTGAACGCCGGGTGCGGGACGCGATAGGACGTGCGCGCCCCACCCACTGTCCGGTGCCCGGTCCACCTCGTGCAGGCGGATCGGGCACCGGCGCATCCAACCAACGAGCCGAGCGTTGCCCGTCTGCCTCGCCGCCGCGGTCTCTGCGGCCAGCGCTGCGCGGCCGGTGTTGTCGGCGCCGCCCGCTACGGTGGTTCCCGCAGCGACACAGAGCGCTGCGACCGGTCGCGCGCCCACGTGTTGTGGGGCAGCGGCCCGGTGCGAACCGTCGCGCGCCTCGAGGGTCGGGGCGTGCCCGCATGGGGAGGCAGACCGCCGTGCCGCTCGCCGTTCCGCAGTCCTGGCAGGACGTCCTGGCCGGGCAGACCCGGGAGCCGTACTTCGCCCAGCTCGAGAGCTTCCTGGCCGCCGAGCGCGCCGCGCACCAGGTCTTCCCGCCGGAGCCGGAGGTGTTCGCGGCGCTGGAGGCCACCGCGTACCGGGACGTGCGGGTGGTGCTGCTCGGGCAGGACCCCTATCACGACGAGGGCCAGGCGCACGGGATGTGCTTCTCGGTGCGTCCGGGGGTCAAGGCGCCGCCGTCGCTGCGCAACATGTTCAAGGAGCTGCGTGAGGACCTGGGCTGTGAGGTGCCCGCGCACGGGTACCTGGGGGCGTGGGCGGCGCAGGGGGTGCTGCTGCTCAACACGGTGCTCACGGTGCGGGCGCACGAGGCCGCGTCACACAAGGGCCGCGGCTGGGAGCAGTTCACCGACGCGGTGATCCGCGCGGTGGTCGAGCGCCCGGATCCGGCGGTGTTCGTGTTGTGGGGCGCGCACGCGAAGAAGAAGTCCGCGCTGATCGATCCGGTGCGCCACCGGGTGATCCAGGGCGCGCACCCCTCGCCGCTCTCGGCGCGCTTGTTCTTCGGCTCGCGGCCGTACTCGAAGGTCAACGCGGCGCTTGAAGAGCTCGGGTACGCGCCGATCGACTGGCAGCTGCCCGCGCTCGCCACGCCGTGACCTGCCTCGGCCGGCCGCCGCGAAAAGATCTTGGTTAACCGGTTCAACCGATCGGCGCTATAAGACGTCATATCTAGTGGGCGGTTCCGCCGAGACACGGGAAACACGTGCGGGCCGTCGCGCACACCCAGTTTGTTGTCACTGGTGTGCGCGACGGCCCGCACGCCGTTTTAGGGCAACGCACCGCGCGTCAGCCGACGTGCGAGCCCACGGCCAGGCCGATCGCATAGGTCGCCCCGGCGGCCAGAGCGCCGAGCACGAGCTGGCGCACGGCGCCGCGCAGGAACGGGCGGCCGGTGAGCCGGCTGACCACTCCGCCGCCGACGAACGCGGCCAGCGCGGAAAGCGTCAGGGCCAGCCACAGCCACGGGCCGCCGGTCAGGTAGGGCAGCAGCGGGATGAACGCGCCGACGGAGAACGCCGCGAACGAGGCGCCCGCGGCGGTCCACGCGGAGGGCAGGTCCTCGTGGTCGATGCCGAGTTCCTCGCGCACGTGCAGGCCAAGGCCCCGGTCCGGCTGCGCGGAGATCTGCTCGGCGACGCGGTCGGCCAGGTCCGCCTGTACGCCTTGGGCGCGGAAGGCGGCGGCCAGTTCCGCCTGCTCGCCGATCGGGTTGCGCGCCAGCTCCCGGCGCTCGGTCTCCACCTCGGCGCGCACCAGCTCGTTCTGTGAGGAAACCGAGACGAACTCGCCGGTGGCCATCGAGAACGCGCCGGCGACCAGTCCGGCCAGTCCGGTGAGCGCCACCGCGTGCGAGGAGACCCCGCCGGCGCCCACGCCGCTGATCAGCGAGACGTTGGTGACCAGGCCGTCCATCGCGCCGAACACGGCGGGACGCAGCCAGCCGCCGTTGACGTCGCGGTGATGGTGCGGGGGCGGCGGCGGTCCGCCGGCGCGCCCCGTCACGGCGGGCTCGCTCACAATCGTGCTGGTCATCGCACCTTCCCCCTTCACCTGTGCAGGGCGCTCGCCCCGCTGGCTGCGCGCACGGCGCACCGTGTCCACGTTAACGGAGAATACGTCGGGAATGAAATTCAGGACAGAAAGGAAAGCCTTACCTTCCGATATTCGAATAAGGCTTACCTACCCTTTCACGGCGGCTTCGCCGCAGGTCGCGGGCTACATAGGTAACGGCACCTGACCACGCCGTGTTCCCTACCCGCCGTAGCGCGACGCACACGGACGCAGCCGCACTGCGAGGGGAAAACCACCAGCTACAACGCGCGAACCGGCGCCCTTCTTCCCGGGTTCCG
>Ga0134126_10002309_pt1 | contig 24096 bp, 45 predicted proteins | sample KB31752_FD_96881 | JGI IMG/M metagenome (GOLD analysis project Ga0134126, IMG submission 96881) | Terrestrial soil microbial communities with excess Nitrogen fertilizer from Kellogg Biological Station, Michigan, USA - KB3-175-2 | ecosystem: Environmental > Terrestrial > Soil > Unclassified ... | reverse complement strand
GTTCGGGGGCGGTCCCCCACGATACGTCCGCACCCCACCCCCCTACCACACCAGCACATGAGCATCACTCGCCTCGACGAGTACGCATCGAGTGGTGTGATGCACACAGTGATAGCAATGCAGTGGTGAGTAGTGGGCCACCCTTACCCCTGTTGTGGATGTGGTGTACCTGAGTGGCAGGTACCCACCTACCCTCTACCCGACAGTCGTAGCAGTAAGGTGCCCCCTCTAACTGCCCCCTTCTAAGGCGAGCCCACCCCTGGGTATGTAGCCCCCTCTTGAGGGAGAGTTGGCAAGGGCAAGACCGCCCCCCATAGAGCGAACCGCAACGAAGGCAGGGTTTTAGCAACTACTCCGTCATGTCCTCCAGGCTCTTGCCCTCCTGCTCGAGTAGTCGATGGACCTCGATGATCTCGTTGGCCGAGACTGTTTCGTTCAGGTCTTCGACGACTTCTTCCGTCTCCCACTCACTGCCGCAGTCCTGGCACGAATAAAAGGTCCAGCGATGCTTGCCTGAGCGGTAGCTGTGTATGTCGACACGATCCAGCTGATGTTTGCAGTCAGCCTGGGATCTGGCCATAGGTGTGACGTTGCATGGGAGATGTTCACCCGAGATGGACGCCGCCGATAAGCAGGCTCAAGACCCAGCAAGCCAACCCTGCAGAGATGAGGCTGAACCTTGGCGAGCCCACATTGAACGTGGCGAGTAGAAACAAGATGAACGCCGCCACAAGGAGAATCAGGCTGAGAGTCATTTACCCCTCCGATTCAAAGGCTGCCACCATGGCTTCCGCCGTTCGATTTGCGCTAACTGAAAACACTTGAGGCATTCCAGTGGCTTGGACGGACTGGTGATTGGCCGCCGATGGATGCAATACCCAACGACCGTCACTCAAGCCTCCTAGACATAGCGCCGCTCCACGCGGCCGCCGAGCTGACGAACCATTCGCTTCCACGCTTCACCGTGGGCATCGCTGCCCAGCACCAAATGGGCGAGTTCGTGGGTCAGCGTCGTCCGATTCAGGTGCTTGAGCGAAGCCAGACATATCCAGCCTCGATAACGCTCCTTACGCCAGTGGGCATGGGCCAGGTCACTGCCCATTCCGGCGCCGGTGACGCACCCGATAAGAGAAACCCCGCGCAAAGTTCGATGCCTGAGCAGCTGATCGACTAGAGGGCCTGGGCGCCTGACGGGTCCGTGTGGTCGCACGGCCACCTCCGCCAGGACATAGTTCGACTTGCCCGCAATATAAACCTTGATTCACGAGCGAGTCAAGCGCTCTGCAGCCTGTAGGCCACTTCCAGTGGTAGCCAGCCCACCAGCTTGTGACGACCTGTAGACAACCGGCGGCAAACGGTAGCCTGGCTGAAGCCTAGCCAATCAGCGATTCGGCGCTGAGTCCAACCCTCGCCGGCAAGTACGACGACATCGACTTCTGGCGGTTCGAGCTCGGCGTCTTCACAGAACCCCCGCAAGTCCCAGGATGCCTCCAGCGGCTCGTCGACCGGGGTGTTCGCCTGAGCACTCGCAATCAGAATCAGCAAGGCCCTGACCGCCTCTGAGCGCGCGGGGGAAAGCCAGGGATCGTCTGCACAAGCGTGCCTGTGCTCGGGAGGCATGATCTCCTCGCGCGTGTTGTCGAGGACATGCACGCCGTAACTGGTTATCGTCTTTGGACGACGCCCGCGGATGAAGCCTGACAGGTAGCGGCGGTGGCGGGTTGTCATTGCGACCTGTTCCCCTTAAGCGTGGTGGAGTTAGTCGATTCGCAGTACGGGCACTCCCACTCGCCACCCAAGCGAACCGATTCATCCACCAAAGCCCGAACTTGATGGCCGCAATCGAGATCGATGCGGGCAGCCTTTCGACCGTTGAACGTAGGGCGCGGCCACTCTATCGCGCGAATGCGCTTAGTCACGAGTCAATCTCCCGTCGCCACAGCGCACAAGACCTGACAGGCTCAGCCACGGTGCACCCAATTGGCTTCCCGCGGCCGGCCGGTACGCAGATAGCTGCTACTAGCCACGGTGCTCCGTCGCGTTCACCGGGGCCAGGATTGCCGGGTCCTCGAGCCAGTGAATCGCTTCCTCGAGTTTTGTGATGGCAAGGCTCAGTGTCGAATCAAGCGGGCGCGAAGGGACCGTCTGAGCGCTGTAGCGAAGGTCCGCGAGCGCCGTCCGCACCGCGCCGAGCAGCTGGTTTCTTTCGTATTCGTCCATTCGTCTCCTAAACCTCGTTGTGCGCTGACTGGGTAACTGCTACTGAGCGACTTGGGCTCAGACATCCGAGTCTCCGTTAACCGCACCGAGCGCCGGCACTCCTGGATGAGTCGGTGGCCCCAGGTTCCAGACCCTACGAATACCTTGGGCAACCTTCAAGAGAAGGTCGGCTGTAGCCCTGCTCGTCGGCGAGTACATGGGGCTGACGCCGCCGCCGCCTTCCGGCTTCCATTCCTTCCACCAATCTTCGATGGCGATCTCGATAGCAATCGCAAGGCTGCGGGCGTCGTTTTGATCCATCACGATCCCGCCTTAAGCTCGGCGTCAGCGTCGGCCCATTCGTCCATAAGTCCACACGCTGATGCGGCGTCAAACCATTGCTCATGGAACGAACAGGCTCCCTTCTCGGGGTTGGTTATGAACTCGCACATGTGCGGCGGAATGTGTTCGCCGTGGTCTGTGTCGTCTAGCCATTCGACCATCACCCAGCGCAACTGAGCCTTCACCATGTCAGCTTCAGACACCACGCCTATTCGCTCCTCTCGCTATTGGTCATGGGATGCATTTACCTCGTTAGGCGCGGTCTTGAAGATCGTGGCGGGAGCCGACTCCCGGAAGCACGGCGACCCGAACAGTCGCTTTGGAAACCAGCCCTCCCAATCGTCCGGCGAGAGGCTGAGCGCGGCGATATCTCGCTGGAACGATGGGTCTTTGACGAACTCCCTCGCAGACTCGTAGCTGAACCTGAAAGCGACGAATCGGGACTGGTACTCGTCGTGTGAGCGCGAGGTCTGCGCGAACTCGATCTGCCGCTCTAGTTGCAGGCGACGCACGTAATCGCGCCACGATTCGCCTGCCGGTGGCGGCTCGGTGATGTCCAGAAACGAGATGCCGCGACGCGAGATGTCGATCATGTTCTCCACAGCAGTTAAGCCCTCCTGAGGTCATAGATACCGATGTCACACCACGGTTCGTGTGCGGCCCTCGGGCAGCCGCAGGGGGGCTCTAGCCAGCGTTGCAACTCGTCCCACGAAATGCGGAGCGCGTGGACTCCACTGCCAGCGTAGGAGGTCACGACCAACCCTTCCTCGGTGCTCGAGACCACGTATGAGTACTGCGTCTTGACTCGCTGAGCCTGTGTCTGATTAGGCACTGCGCGCGCTCCGGATCCGGGGCACGGAAAACACGAGCAGATAGCTGTGAGCTCGGCGCGCGCGGAGCGGCCGCACAATCTGTTGGCCGCCCGGGCCGGGGCCCGAGGCGTGAATGATCAGGTCGTGGCAGACGAGCCCGAGGCGACGGGCCTCGGCGAGCAGGGTTTCGTGCATCACCCAGAATCGCCGGCCGTTGACGAAATCCGTGCACTTGACGAGCACCCATCGGCGAGCGACACGCGCGCACTCCGCGAGGCCGGCAAACAGGAGCTCCTGGAGCTCTACGTTGCCGCGGCTGATCTGGAGGCCGTAGTTGTCCCTGTAGGCTCGCTCGCGGCGCCGGCGCCGTTCCTGCTCGTGCCAGCGCCCTTGTCGGGGGACGTAGGGCGGATCGAAGCACACGGCGTCCCATGAGTGGTCCGCCTCGGGCAGCGCCCGGAAGTCGACGCCATCGAGTCGAATGTCGTGCGACGCGAATGGGTCCGGCCGGAACCGTCGCCACCACGCGCCCTTGCCGTAGGTCACGTCCAGCACGGATCCGGAGAGATAGAGCGGGGCGACTTCGGCGATCAGGTCCGCGTTCAGGTGGCCGTAGAAGACCGAGCCCGGGACCCGGCCGACGCGCCGGTCGTGCCCCTCTATCAGCCCCAGCTGCAGCGGCCTCTCCGCCACCAGGTCGCTGCGCTTAAGCGCCAGAAAGCGCTGCGCTTTGCTCATGAAAAAGCCTTTTCCATGGCGCCGACAGTTTGGCCGCGTGGTTTGGTGCGTCCGTGGTTCATGTTCCAAAGTGCTCCATGAAATCGCCGAGGCGCATGACAAGCAAATCTCGGTGATGGTCCTGGTGGTCGTGGTGGATGATCGCGATCGGCAACTTGTCCTTGCCCTCCTTGCGCTTGGACCAAGCAGCTGATTTCTCGGCCTGATCCATGGCGTCGACCATTCGAGCCGGCAGGTTCTTCAAGGACTTGACCTCGATGGCGAGCCAGTCGTGGAGGACGTCAGGCGCCGAACCTCGAACCCGGCCGTTGATGGGGACACGCTCACCGCCCAGGAGCTTTGCCACCGCGAGCTCACTCGCCTTCCAGCTCTTAGCCATAGAGCTCCCCGCAGGCATGGCAGCGCTTCTGGTTGCCGCGGAGGGAATAGGCCGGCTTCCCACAGGCCGGGCAGCCTTCCTTACGTGTACCGGTAATCAGTAATCGTCCTTGATTACCGTGATTACCACTATTACTACCTTTACCTTCGTTAGTGATTACTGGAAGGCCATAGGTTGAGTTCGAACGGCGAAGCTCGCCTGCCGTCAGCATTTTGAAAACGAGTTGGTTGACGGTGTTCCGAGGCTTACCAATGATTACCGCCAGTTCTGCGACGGTAATCATTTTGCCCGCGTCGGTAATCGCTTCCAGGATTTCCCGGCGCTCCTTGGACCGAGCAACTTCTCGCGCTGAACCCAGCAACGACCAGTGTCCATCCTCGAATTTGAGGGCTAGATGGGCCTCCTCGAGATCCCTCCCGGTGACCCAAATCTCGCCGTCGGCCTCGCTCCTGGCGCGATGCAGGATGATGCAAGAGTCGAGCGCAGCCAGCACTCCGCCCGAGCCTGAAATCTCGTCGAAAACGTCCTCGGCCGCCGCCTTGCGGGTGTGGTGAACGACCAGGATCCCCACCTCGTAGCGCTGGGCAATGGCCTGTAGCGGAACCAAGTGCTCGTAGTCCTCGTCATAGAGGCTGGCGTTCTTTTGCCGCTTGTGGCGCAGCCGCTTCCAGACATCGATGATGACCAGCGAGCAGGTTGGATGCTCTCCCAACCACTCCTCAATGGCCTGGATGCCGCCCTCGTCGAGCTTGAGCCACTGATGCGAGATGTGGAGAGTGGCCGGCCATTTCTTCGGCCAGAGCTTGGCGATTCGCACCTTGAGACGTCGCTCGGTATCCTCGAGCGCAAGGTAGAGAACCTCGGCAGCCGGTACCTGCTGGTTGAGGATCTCACCACCACTGGCCACTCCTAACCCCATGGCGAGGGCGAGCCAGCTCTTTCCGAGCTTGCCCTTGCCGGCGAGCATGTTCAGGCCGACATAGACGACGCCAGGGATGACCGCTCGCGGTTCGACGATCTCCTTGTGCTCGAGTTGTTCTGCCGTGTAGACGACAGGACGCGCAGAGGTCATCGCGGAGCCCAAAGGAGGTGATCCCAAAAGCCCTGATCGCTCGCTCTGCGCGCCCTGGCGTATTACGCCAGCGTTCCCCCAACCCTCAGCCGGCGCCTGGCGAGGATGAGCCATGCCATCCTCCAGACCAGAGCGGATGGTCCGCTCAACCTCGGGCTCCTCGAGTCCGGTCGCGTAGGCGGCGGCGCGGAGCTCAGCCCCTGCCTGGCCGGCGCGAATCCAGTCGGCGCCAACCATTTGGCCGAGGGCGTAGGCAGCTCGGTTGAGGGTGTCATTACGGGTGCCTGTTGAGGCTGAGCGTAGGGCTGCCAACTCAGCCTCCATAGCCGCGCGCACGTAAGCCTCAGGCGCCTTCGTAGGAACCAAGGCTGGCTTCAAGAGCACCGGCTTGGTGATCAGCTCCAGAAGCCATGGCGGGCACGGTGGAGGCTCGCCGGTAATCCTCAGGATCCACTCGTAGGTGGTACCCGAGGGATGCACTGAGTCAGGGACAACCACGTATCCGCCCTTGCCTCGCCAGTCCATACCCGGGATGACGTCGACCTTATTACCGACCCCGGTTGGGGTGACGAAGATGTGCCGGCCACCGCGGCCGGTCTTGGCTCGCGGGAAGGTCGCGGGATCAGTGCCATTTTCGTGACAGAGCTCCTGAAAGCGGCCGAGAGCCTCAGCGCTATCGATATCTCCGACGTCGAACACGATCCCGGTCGGAACGGCGATGTTGGCCTGGGGTTCAGCCTTCCACCAGCGGCGGACGATCTCCTCTTCGAGGGTCGCGTCCTTTAATCCGTGTGGTGCCAGCTTGCCCAAGGGCTGCTTGCCATGGGGCTCGAGCGGAAAGATGGGCCAGCCCGCCTCGGTGTAGGTAAGGGCTGTATCGAGGAGGGACACCACTAACGCTTCTTCAACCTGTAGATCTCCAAGCAGTGCTCGAACACCCTCCAGGCGTTGAGCACCTGGGTACCGCTCAACACCCGCTCGTCCATACCTTCGCCCTCGGAGCGCCCGATGCGCAGGATGCGAGCCCCCTTGATCTCCTGGCCGGCCTCGGCGAGCAGCCTCCAGTAGGCGCCGACCTGGAAGACGTGCTCCTCGTAGATTCCGCTCGAGGTCTTGAGGTCGATCAGGGTCGGGTCGCCGTTGAGAATCGCCAGCATGTCGATGGTGCCGCCGTAGCGGTGCTGGTCGGAGACCAACGGCTGCTCGAGGAGCTTGGGTTCGAGGTCCTGGTTCTTTTTCCAGGCGTTGAAGGTGTTAACGCCATGTTGGGCGCGCGTCAGCTGATCGGCCGTGAAGTCGCCATGGGCGACCGACTTGCCGCCCAGCGACTCCATGATCAGGGCGTGGGCGAGGATGCCTACTGAGGCGGCCTCGTCAACGTAGCGCTTGGTATCAATTCCCTGTAGGCCCATGCGGTTGGCCCACGACACCAGCGCCGGCTTGTTGAGCACAGAGAGGATGGTGGTGACACCCGGAACCTGCTCTCCTGAGCTGGTGAAGTAGCGGACGTGGGCTTTTACCTTGTCCCCAAAGTCTGTCTGGGGAGTGGGGGGCGGAGCTTGTGAGGCAGGAAGGATACGCGCCACTTCTAGAACGGCACTTCCTCGTCATCAGCAACCTTTTTTTTGGAGGTCGCTTTGGCCTTGGCCGGTGAGCTGTATTTCTGGATCGTGTACTTCCGGTTGCCGTCCTGCTTCACGCCCTGGACGCCGCGGAAGACGACCTCCATGCCTTCGCTGAGCTTGTTGAAGGCTTGCTCAGAGTCATAGGACCACTCCAGGGTGTCGGAGTCGAACCACTTAACCTCGGTGTCGCGAGGCTTGTCGGAGAGAGCGTTGAGGAGCATCCGCAGCTTGCTCACGGTTCCGTTCTGCTGCTTGCCCAGGCGCAAGGAGATCCAGTCGCGGATCGTGTCGTCACCTCCGATCTCCCAATCAATGGTCAGCCGATCCTCGCCGCCGTACTCGGCGGAGCCTTTGCTGAACCAGCCCTCCTTGGGCTTCTTGAGGACACCCTTGTAGGGCTCGTCGTCCTCGAGCTGGCTGAGATCGATCGTCGATCCGCTCGACGGAGTAATGCGCGGCATTTGTTGTCCTCCTAGGGACTGGTGGCGCTAAGCGCCAGGGTGACCAGGGCGAGCCAAGCTCGCCTCGCTCGTCATGGCGAGCAAACTGTCGGCTTCGAATGCGGTGTAGGTGATGCTGCCGACAGTGATTGGCCGCCGGCGCACGACGGACGGGGTGGCGCGCTTGGCGATTCGCGCCTCGCGCTCCAGTGCAGGGTCGATCGCGAAGCGCATGGAGCGACGATCGCCACCCCAGCCGCTGACCAGCCTCACTGCCAGTACCTCAACGCCGCCAAGCCCCCGATAGCCAAAGCTCCGACCAGTGCCATCCAGGGCAGCCGCGGAATGGAAGGGAAACGGTGAGAACGTCCCTGTCTCACCGCCTCCCTCTCCAGCTCGGCCAGCGCATGCTCTCGCTGCCATCCACTCCACACCGCATAGGCGCGGATGTTCAGATCCTCATGGGCGTCGACGAGGGACTGAAGAGTCACTCTCTGCCCGCCTTAAGCGCATAGCGCAACCGATTGGCGATGGCTATGAGCGCGTCTGTCTTGCCGGGTCCGTCTGACGTAATGTTCTGACGCGCCTCGTATTCGGCCTTGCGAATGTCCTCTTCCCATCTCCGTACAAGGCCGATCAGCGCAAGCAGTTGCTCCTGCCGATCGGAGACTTCTTTCCACTCGCCTTGCCGCACGACTTCTTCAAGTCCGTCTAGATCGAGGAGGTCAAATTCAGACATCGCCTAATCGCTCCTAGACCTAGCCAAGACGCCTGATCACCATCCCGTTCTGGGAGAGAACAAACATCAGCACCACGAACTCGAAGACGATCCAGGCTCCGATCAGCCAGCCGAATCTCGAGAGATCCTCGTTTGCTTTTCGGAAGCGACCACGCGAGTCGCGAGGCTGGGTCATGCAAGCCTGTCCCGTGCCGCTTCGACGGCCACAGCGGCCATCTGCTCGTGGTAACGGTCTAGAGAAATCCTTGGTTTATCGGGGGAGTCCTCCAGAACGTTGGTTTGCTCCGCATAACGGTCATACAAGATCTCATTAATGGTCGGCAGGCTTTCGTTCCTTGCTTGGCTACGTCGCTTCATGCTGACTCCGAGACGAGGCCATCGAGGGTCGGCCTGACGCGATCGAAGGCTTCCTGGATCCGCCGAGCTGTGCGCGGACTGATCATGCCCCCGCGGTAGGCCACGCTGACCGTTCCCCGAGAGAGTCCGGACTGTCGCGCCAGATCCTCCTGGGTCCAGCCGCGGCGCCGGCACTCGGTGCGCATCAGGATTGGACTGAGCGCGACACTACCAAGAGCCTGGGCGCTTGTCACGCGCCTAGACTAGCGAGGCTACCTCCGTTTGTCAACAAAGCCCGCATAATTCGCGCAGACGGGTAGGGTTGAGGTCTGAGACGTCTCATTCCCGGATTGATACCGAAAGTGATACTGCTTCTGGCCTAGCGTGGCGAACATGCGCGTACTCGTTGCCAGCCTGATGGACGAGGCGCGCAAGCGCGCCGACCCCAACGACGACTCCGAGCTGGCTCGGCGGATCTCCTCGCTGGTCGGCCACAGCTACGGCAAACAGGTGGTCGGCGCCTGGGCTCGAGGTACGGTCAATCCGCCCGCCTTCGTTCTCCTCGCCGCCTGCCAGGTGACCGGGATCTCGATTGATGAGTCCCTGTACGGGGAGTCTCTGCGGGAGGGTCTAGCAAGCGTTCAAGATCGCTTAGCCGCGCTCGAAGCTCGGCTAGCCGGGGGTTGAGGCCCGTTAAGTCAGACACCCTCCGGAAGGTTAACGCCCGACTGAACAGCGAAGGTCGAGGAAAAACCAAAACAGGACCGCTCACCAGCGGGTGGTGAACGGCCCTGGAGAGGGAGAGGAGGAAGCTAGCGAGTGAGGATTACGACCGCCACCCCGGCGCCAACGATGGCGGCGATGACTCCGATGATGCCGACTATGGATGAGGTCGTCTGCTGGCCTCCCACCCTTGTCGCTTCGATGCCTCGCACACGGTCTTTGAGGTCATCAATCGTGGTTGTGATGCCGCGAAAGGTGGTGTTGAAGTTATCGGCTAGCTGTTCCAACTGCTTGTTGGTTCCGGCCTCCGACTTAGCGATCGCTCGCTCACTCGCCGTCGTTTGTTCCTTGACGGCTTCCTTCTGTGCTGTCAGCGCAGCATCGACGGCATCCTTGGTGTCCTTCTTTTGCTCGACGCGCTGACGCTCTACGAGATCGAACTCCTGCTCGACCTTGGCTAGCTTCTCAAACGTCAGCTCCTTAAGGGCCTCGATCTTTGTCTCCACCAACTCGCGCAGGCCGAGGATCTCCCGTCGCAGGTTCTCGGTTGTAAGTAGGGTCGGGTCGGGAACGGGGACCGAGCCTTGCTGCATTCGTTCCGGCCTGTCCTCAGGCATTGGTTTGTGTTACCTCGTATGTGTTTCCACGTATCTCTCCACCCTCGTCAACTTCTGCCAGACCCACAGGCCAAGAATGAAGATGAAGAGAACGCCGAACTCGATGGCGTACTTCATCAGGGGTTGGCCGGTTTGTTGGGCGCCGCCCAGACTCCGAGAGCAGCTACCAGGCCCACCACTGCCGCCGAGATCAGCGTCGTGGTCAGGTTGTTATCTGCGATCTGGCCTGTACCGAACACGCCAGCTGCAGCGAGGATGAACGCAACGATCGCCTTGTCTATCTTTGTGACCATGTCACCTCCGATGAATTACGATTGACGGCACTAGCCCTCGTCGGTTAGCTAGCTCCAAGGCGGGGACGCTCGCCCCACAGAACTGGCGGGGGAATACTCTTCCGGCGCTCAGGGATTAGCCCTCAGCGCCGGTTTTCTTTCCAGGCTGAGTGGAGGCCGCGCGGCAAGGCATCCGGTAGTTCCCGAGCCTCGGTGCCACCATTAGGCATCCTCAAGGCGTAGCAACGACTCGGGCCGGTCATCCGAGAGTGCCCGCGACCTCCAGTCAACCTCGGTTTGAGCGCTTACGCGAGCGTTCTCACCTTCAAAAATGACCACCTAGCAAGCCCGCTAGGAAGGCGACGAGCGCAGCCCAATGAGGGAAGCGAGCAATCCCCGCCCTGACGTAGCTGGTGATCGGCCTCCGGTCGCTGTAGAGCGCCCAGGCTTCGAAGAGCGCGAAGGCCACCAGCACGACAAGGGCGATAGCCACCAGCAGGAAGAGAGTTCCGCCGCCAGCCTGAGTGAGCATTAGACTCTCCTTGGGGCGGTGCTGCCCTCCTGGCGGAACTGGTTAGACGCGCCGACCCGAGGAGTCGGATCGTTCTGGGTTCGAGTCCCAGGGAGGGCCACCGACCCCATTCACAGCGCCAGCGCCATCTCTGCCAGCTCGCGGATCTGAATCAGCGCTTCGTTCTTTCTAGGTCTGGCGGTGGCTACGTCAGCTAGGGAGCGGATCTTGTCGAGGGTGTCCTGGTAAGCCTTGAGTCTTCCCAGAAGCAGGATGCGTTCGTCGACCATGCTCCTGAAGAGTGCTGCTTCCTGTTCTTCGTCCTCCATGACAGCGATCACGGCCAGATCGGCTTAGGGCCTTGACCGGTGTAGGGCTTCAGCCAGCCTGCTGCGGTCAGATCGGCGAGTAGTTCATGGCCGTCAGGGGCGATCACGAATCCGACGAGGTAGCGACCGTACTTCTCCGTGCGGTCCTTGATGGTGGTCACTCGGTAGGGTCCAGGGTGGGCAACCAGCCAGGCGCCGAGCGCTTCTCGGGCTCGTTCTCCAAGCTGGTCGGGGCGCCGCAACTCTGGGGCATCCACACCGGCCAGGCGCACGTCCAGGTTGACGTTGTGAACTGAGCAGCCGAGATCGAGGTCGATCCGAATCGTGTCAGCGTCATGAACGCTAAGCACCGAGGCGGCGTACTCGTACAAGTCAAGCTATCCCGAGGATCCGCTTCAGCCAGGCGATGAGAGCAGTCCAGCCTCCGGGCGGCGCCTCGGGTGAGGGATCAGGGACAGGATCGGGCGGGGTCGGAGGCGGGATGGGGATGGGGTCGACCACGGGAGGCGTGGGGGGCGTGGGAGCAGGTACGGGCCCTGGGGTCGGTACGGGTACCGGAGGCGGGGTGGGAGTGGGCGTAGGGACCACCACAGGGGCCTGCTTGCCGTACTTCAGGAGTTGAGCGCGCTCACCGAGGAAGACATCGCTGTCGGGCACCCCAGGGATCCCCGCGCAGGGGCGATTGGCGCGCTGCCAGATGGCCACGAAAGGCCACCCGGCCATCGCCGGCGGAGGGGTGGCGAGGTCGGGAGCTGAGAGCCACAGCCCAGCCTGACCGCCGATGTTCGAGAAGTTGATTCCGTACTTCGAGAAGCCGTAGCGGTAGGTGTAGAAGAAGGGCCAGACCCCGGTGTGCGAATGCACGTAGGCCAGCCACGCCTTGACCCAGCCTGACCAGTTGCCGGCGGGGGTCGGTTCCATGTCCAGCGCCAGCAGGTCTCCCGTTTGCAGGTTGCCGACCACGGAGAGAAACCAAGCGGCCTCGGCGTTGGGAGCGCTGCCCAGATCCGGGCGCGCGAAGTGGTAGGCACCGCGGATCAGACCCGCCGCTCTGGCGCCCGCCCAGTTGGCGCGGAAGCGAGGATCCAGGCCGTAGTTATTGATGGCCGTGATGTCCGAGGTGCCCGGCGTCAAACCGCCTTCGGTGGCTTTGATGATGGCGAACGTGATGCCGGCGCCTTTGACTTGGGACCAGGTGATGCCAGCCTGCCATTTGCTCACGTCGACGCCTGCGAGGTTAGCCATGAATACTCCTTGTGACTACGGGTGAGGTCGGGTTAGGAGGCCACCCAGCGCAGGTACTTATCTCGTCCCCAAATCGCCAGTACGTTTCCGTGTTCGGGATGAGTCAATTCCAACCTGCCGAGGTATCGGTGTTGATTGGCTTCCTTCCTCAGCCAGGGTTCGCACTGTTTGCAGACCACTCGATCTGTGCTTGAGAGATCGAATCTAAGCGGGATGGCTCTCTTGCATACGTAGCAAGATGTCGTGTCACTACGCACCACTGAGTGCATTCCAGTCGGCGGCGATCTGAGCTGTGATCGCTGCATCGCTCGCCGAGTTGTCGAGGCCCTGCGAGGCGAGGAGTCGCGCCACCGCGAACACGCGCTGGTCTGGGGAAGTGACCCCGAAGGCGTTGATGGTGACCATGCTCAAGGGCGGTTCGGTGATGACCTTGACCGCGTAGGCAGCTCTCGTCGCGTGGTTGGCAGGCGGGGGAGTTTCGGTGTAGACCTGAACCGCCACCACGGCCAGCGCAGAGGCCACGCGCTGCTGGAAGTTGGCGTTGGCCGCCGCCGACCATTGGCCTTGAAGATCAGATGCCATCTAGATCTTGTCCGCGTCAGCCGTCACCACGGTATTGGTACCGCTGAAGCTCGCGCCACCGTTGAAGCTGAGGCCGATGATGGTCTGGGTGGTGCTGTTGAACCCGCTCGAAGCCCCGGGGGTCACGATATAAGTGGAGTTCGTGTTGATCAAACCGCCGGCCGTCGCCACCCTGGCCAGTCTCGAGACCCCGGCCACCACGGCCGACGTTCCGGATCCCACCGTCCGGAAGACCAGATCAACGTCGAACCACCCTGTATCGCCCACAGCCGTACCGGTTGGGTAGGTGAAGGTGTAGATCGAGGCATCGCCAGTCGTACCAAGCGTCCCCAGCCGGACTGTGATGACCGGGGCAGCCGAACCGGCTGAGGTCTTCGCCATGTCAAAGCCCCAGCGCAGGGTGGTTCCTACCAGCCAGCCACCAGCGGTCGGGATCGTGATCGCCGATCCGGCGAGATAGGTGTCCACGGCATAACCGGCGCTGACCGTGGAGGTCGAGGCATTGTTGAGGCCCTCGCCGACGTACTGGCGAAGTTGGGAAACCGAGGCTTTCTTGGTTTGCCCGGCGTCGTTGACCGGGATCTCCTGAGCGCTGACGACGGAAGTCACCGCCGTCAAGGCCGAGATCTTGGTTCCCACCTAGACCCCGATGTCCTCGGCCAAGATGAAGGCTGGCCGCTGCGAATCGGCGACCATTGTGATCGTCCCGCTGCCGGAGTTACGTTGAGCTCGAAGCTTGTAGGTGTAGGTTCCGGCGGCCGGGGTCATGACGATGACCGGAGCACAGATGTGAGCGTTGTTGATGGAGGGGAAGGCGACCTGTGCGTAGGCTTGGATCACGTTCGAGGGGTCGGTGATGGCAACGAAGCCCTCATCGCCAGCGGTGTTGCTCTGCAGGCCCACCCAGGCGCTGATCCTGATCCGACGCCCGGCGACAACCGTGAACGTGACCGTTAGCGAGGTCAGATCGGTGATGGCCGTGATGCCGCCCTGGTTGGCCGTTACCTGCGCGTAACCTCCGGCCAGAGTGCCTTGCGCCACAGCAGCGCGCAGCTGCGCTCCGGTCACCTTCTTCGAAGTTCCGGAGTCGTTGACCCCGAACTCCTGAGTGTCGGCAAAGGCCGCGACGAGGGACAGCCCGGATATTTTTGTCATCTCAGGCCGCCGTTACTGCTGCTTGGGCATATGCGCTGTAAACCTCAATGCGGTTGAACTCCTGGCTGTTGATCTGGATGCTCACCGTGTACGTTCCATCGGGCAACGCGATCCCGGTCTGGCTGGTGAGGTCGAATCTGCCTCGGGGACCGGCCGAGTTCGCCGTTCCCGCCGGCAACTCCTGCCAAGCCCCGGTGTAGATGCCACCGGAGATGACTCCGCGCACAGCTCGTCTCGGCGTACCGACGTAGTTGTCCCAGGCCCAGGCGCGGCAGTCGATCTGGCCCACCAATTGCACGGTCAGCGACCCACCGGCCGGGGCGCTGACCGAGAAGGACTGGGAGGCGATCGTCACCGTACCGCCGCCCTGCGGCCAGATCGTATGCGAGGCGAAGCACTTGGCGTAGATCACCGGCCCGGTCGGAACGACGGTCGGCGCCGAGACTGGAGTCACCACCGCCCCGGCGTTCTGCGTCCAGGCGGCAAGCGTCTGCGGTGTATCCCCGAACTCGATCGCGTAGAAGGGATTGGCGGCCAACCCAGGCCAGGTAACCGTCACCTGAGTGACCTGGAAAGGAGTGGCTGAATAGCCCTGATTCAGAGAGGTCAGAGCGAAGACGTTCCCCGGCCGCAGACCAGGCTGATAGACATTGCAGCGGCCGAGAGTCTGCGGAGGTCCGGAGGGATCCGAGTTGGCCGTGCTTTGAACCGAGAGGCCGGCATAGCCATAGGAGAGAGCGCCTTCGAGTTCATAGTTGCCGGGAGCGAAGTCGGTTCCGTTCTCGAGCTCGTAGGGACCGCTGCCATCCTCGAGCAAGTAGGTGTCCAACGCGGCAGTGGTCGGCACGTCGGAGAGATCAAAGGGAGCGGTGTCGGTCGGCAGCGGATTGGCATTGCTCGCGGTCACGTTCACGAATGCGATCCCATTGCGGAGGTCGACCGGATCGAAGCTCTGGAACGAAACCACGGTTCCCGTCCAGGCCGGATCGGTGGTAACCACCGTCGCCCCCAAAGAGGCGGAGCCGGGGGTTGGATCGATCAGGGTGAAATCCAGAGAGTTGAGCTTCAGTGTGATGGTGTCCTGGAGCAGGAGAGCGGTGACATCGCCACCGTCCAGGGTCTCGAGAAGCAGATCATCCCCGGTCTCGGTCGTGATCGTGGCCGTGGAATCCTCGAGCATCAACGCTGCCTCGACGGTGATGGTTGTCGCCAATCAGCGTCCGGTTACATAGCTGAGGCGCTTTGCGATCGCCATCGTCAGACGGTCGATCTCAGGGCCGGACAGATTGGTGAGGATATTCGTCCTCTGGCGATTCTGAGCTGCCGCCAATCTCTCAGCGGCCGTAGCTGCCATCTGAAGATTCGTCGCCAGATCAGCGAGGGTTGCATTCAACAAGTGAACCTTCGCCATCAGCCTTTCGGCATCACTGTATTCGTGACCCCCTCTGGTTGTAGCCACCGGTCGGCATTTGGTTACCGTGAGAGCCGATCGCGTCCAAGAATCCGAGCAATCGCTGGGCTTGATCAGCTGCCATTCGCAGGTGAATCGCCGCCGAGGTCAGGGTCGTGTCAAGGTCTTGGAGTGCGGGTGAATGCCCGCTGATCTTCACGATGTACTGATCCAGCAGGTCGAGGATCTGAACACCAGTGTCGGCAGCTTGATAGATGCTGGTAAGGGCCTGACTGACTGATGGCCCAAGGCGGGCGGTGAAGTCCTCCCAACTCTTATTCAGGCTCCGCTGCGCCTGGGTCTGCCGGTCGGTGCTCTCTCGAGCCTTCTCGGTTCGCGATTCAATGAGGGTCAGGAGTTGGCCTTGCCGCTCTTCAAGCGGGATCGTCGTATTGCCCATAATCGCGTTGTATTCGGTCGTCGTGATACCGAACATGCGAAGGGCCTTGCTATTGCCGCTGAGGACGCCTTCGAGTTGTGTCGCCGAGTCGGACAGCGATTGATTCTTGATTGCCGACAGATCCAATGCGTCGTTGATAAGACGCATCGTCCTTGCCTGGTCATTGCCGGCGCGGACGAACAGGGCAATCGCGTGCTGAGCGTCGTACTGATCGTCGATGTACTTGGCGTTTAGACGCAGCCAGTCCTCGATCTCCTGCTTATTCGCAGCCAGGGTTTCGCCCTGGGTAGCGTATGCCTGGGTCAGATCATCGGTAGCCGAGGTTTGCTTCTTGTAGTTGTCCTCAGCATCCTTGCCGAGCTTGATGAGGACAAAGAGAACTGCGGCCAGAGCAATCGTGGATGCCTGCAGACCGAGAAAGCTCTTCTGGGCCGCCTTGACGCCCGCGGCGTTGAAGGCGGTGAAGATCTCGACAAGGACGTTTTCTTTAGGCATCGGTCATCCCTTGCTTCCGGCAAGGAAACCTTCGGCGAAGGAACTGAACCTAGCCAGGGCGTTGCCGATCTCTTGCTGTACAACCAGGAACCGGTCACAGCTCTCCTGGAGTTTGTTCAGATCCTCGAGGGTCAGATGCTCGAAGAGATGCAGGGGATCAGCGAAGGCCGCAAGCATCTTTTCGGCACTGACGCCGGCTGAGTCGGCGAGCATTCGGAACTCGACTGAATCAGAGAGCTCCATCTAGCGCGCCCTCGGAAGCTTCAAGGTGCCCAGGCCCCACCAGCGAGCTAGTCCGCTGTAAAAGGCCGCCACGATGCCCTTGAAGCCCCCAGCGGCTTTGTGAGCGGTCATGAAGGCACGCTCTCCGCCTGTGCTGATGCTGCTGGCACGTTCTACCGCGCCCACGTAACGACGCAGTCTGTTGGGTCCGCGATAGCGAGCGCCAGTTCCGTACTCACGCCAGTAGCCCTGCGGGGCGCCTAGAAGTTTGCCGACCGTCCCCGTTCCCTTGGACTGAATCTCGGTCCTGAAGGTATTGCGCAGGTGGTAGCCAAAATGACCAGGACCGAGCGGAGTTGCGGCGGTCGTAGCGGCTTTGGTTTGGGCCAGGATCGTAATAACCATCGCTTGGTTGGTGGCCAAGATTCGCGGGGTCGCAAGCGCGAGTTTGGCTCGAACGATGTCAAGCCCGATCACGCGAACTCCCCCTCGAAGTCCAGGCATGCTCAGCCGCCCTCCCGAGGTTTGCTTTTGTCCATCGATGGATATACTCCTGGTGAGGCATCCGAGAAATGAGTCAGCAGCGGCAGACAGTCGGCTGCGTGACTCACACCACTTGCCTGACGGTCGTTGTCCTGTTCGGCGTAGTAGCTGTAGTTCTGCTAGTCGCCGGCCTGCTGAGCTCGATCGGGCACTAGGTCGTAAAGCGCAGCACCGAACCTGAAGTCGGCCAGCTCGCGCTCGTCTTGGCAAGGTCTCCGACCGAGCCGTCCAAAGGACTGTAGTCGGTGATGAGCACGCTCCCCGTGTAGCGTGGGTTGGTCGCGCTGGCAGCGCCCGAGGTGGGCTTGAGCTCGAAGGCAACCACCGTGCCCAGCAAGGGCCAGAGCAGAGCGTCGACCTGGGAGGCCGCGAAGTCCTGGTTGAACTCGACGTCCAGACTGGCGTCCTTGAGTCCGCCGATCCTCGAGCGATAGGTACCGCCAAAGGCGGTCGTCTCGAGGTCGGCCGCTGAGACCTTGAGTGTCACCTTCGTACACATCAAGGACATGTCGACCGTGTTGATCTTGAGGTTGTAGTCGACGCCGGCGAAGTTAGCCAAGTTCTAGAGTCCTCCTGAAGTTATTGGACGGCGATGGCGCCTGTAACGAGAAACGTGCCGGTGATAGCGCTCACGTTGAAGCGATAGAAGCCATCCGTAATCGGACCAGCCACTCGAGTCATGAATGTCCCGCCTGTGGTCGTCAACGGACCAATCGTGGCGCGAGTGACTGGAGCAGCAAAACCGAAGGTTGGGGCTGATTCCAACAGGACGGTGATGGTTGTCGCCGCAGTCTGAACGTGGAAGGTGGCATACAGATATTGAGTGGCCGTCGGGCCAGTGATGGTTACGACACTTCCGAGTTGTCCTGTCGCCGAGACTGTGCGATTCACTGCCGCCATCTGTCCTCGAACCACACCGACTCCGTTGGTCCCCATCATTGAGATGGAGCAAGGCACCACATCTCCGACCTGGCCGAATTGCTCATACGTAAAAGCGCCGGCCTGGAAGAGATAGGCAGTTTTGAGCTCCAATCCTTCGGGCGAAACTGTGACCGCTTGGTTAGCTGTTCCAACGATGCTAAATGTGGCTAGGTCGGGAACCGAGTCCCAAAAGCCGTCTTCCTGATACTCGATCTGTTTGAGACCTCCCAAACGAACTTGATGGGTGGTCTGAAAGGTGGTCGCATCCAGAGCGGCGGCTGAAATCTTGAGAGAAGCCTTGTTGATAAACGGGTAAATGGCAAGGCTACCCACGTACAGGCTGACGTTGATAAGGGAGAAGTTCGGCAATCTAGACTCCTGATGCGATGATCCTTAGAACGAACTCTCCGCCGTAATAACCCAACGCTCCCACCTCGTCTAGACCGAGCGGACGAAAGCTGGCAACGATGCAGTTGTCGACGGTTCCGCCCAGCGTCTTATCGGCTTCGATCGCCGCATGGATCGAGTTAGTACCGGAGATGTCAGCGAAGGCAGCTAGCGCCGGCTGGTCGATGCGGTCGACGACCTTACTGACCAGAACCGTGACCGGAATTTCGAGTTGGAACTTACCGTGAGCGAAAGTCCCGTGGTACTGAGGAATCGGCGGCACTCCAACCACTGCCGCGGGAGGATTGACCTGATCCGATACGTAGGCAGTGACCCGCAATCCTGAAATCGTGGACAGCCGCGTTCCGATCGCCTGCATGATCCCAGTCAGATTGGCGGCAGTCACTAGCGAGCCTGGATCGGAGCAAGCATGAAGCCGTCGATCAAGCCCATGATCTTGGGGTTCTCACGAACACGGACCACGCCCATAGCCCCGAAGCCGGCAACTCCGAATGGAGCGTCTTTCAACTTGTAGAGCTCCTCGGCTGCGAGCAGGGTGGCCTCGACAATGCCCGGTGGTACCACCGCCCAACCCCACTGCGCGGTGACTTGGATGGAGGCTCGAGGCGAACCAATGGCGCCCCACCAGAGGGGGAGATACTGGTTGATGGAGCGGATGCGGTTGTAGGGCCAGCCGGGAACGCCTGCGCGGATCCCGTTCAGCGGTTCGACCTGATATTTGGTCGAGGGGATGATCTGGCTGTAGTTGCCGGTGTTGGAGTAGTCGGCGGCCACGACTAGGCCAGTAACGGTCGAGAAGTCATCGACGCGGCACATGGTCGGCGAGTCCGGGTAGTAGACGCGAGCCGTAGGCGTGCCCGAATCATTGAACTGGCGCCCGCAGGTGTCCTCGATGTCCTGGGAAGCCGCCGAAAGAGCGCTATCCAATCTCGCATCGTCGGTGGTGTCGTTGATGCCCAAGCGGAGCTTGAGGGCTGCCTTGCTGGCGTAGGAATCACCTAATGCGATGGCTGCACCTCCACGGGCTCAGGAACTTGGCCGTTCGATTCACCTACCGGCGGTTTTATCTCCGGTCGGCGCTCGAGTTCTGCCTGGAGCTCCATGACTTGACGCTCGAGTTGGAGCATGTGATTGAGGATCTGGCTAAGTGTCGAATCAAGCAACTTCTATCTCCAGATCGGGATGTACGAGGCAGTACCGGCGATGTTGAGCTTCAGCCACGAGTTCTGAGCAGCTGTGGCTGGACCCGAGCCGCCGATCGTTCCGAACGTTGGCGCGGCGCCGCCACCCATCGCCACGCCGTTATTGATCCCGACGATTCCGTCTTGACCGACCACGAGTGCTGCTCCGCTACCAGGGCCTATCAGCAGATGCATGCTGGCGGTGTTCAGCCGCCAGAATGCATCTCCAGCGACGGTGCCGGTTATGTAGTTGTTAGTCGAACCGACGGACCCGATCTGGTGACTGCCGCTGGTATTGCCCCATTTAACCGCTAGGTTGGTAGCGCCCGACCCTTGGAAAGCGGCGATCGTGTCATTTGTAGAGCCAGTAAAGAGTTCGAATAGAGCGCTTGAGTTCGTCAGTGCATCTGTCGCATTGGTATGACCAGACACGATCGCACCAGAACCTGTCTTGATACCAATGGCTCGCGTATGGGTGCCACTTATCAGGATCGAGTTCGTCGCGGTCGAATCGTCCTGAATGAATGCGGTGTTAATACCGCCCGTGAACCCCCCAGCGACCTGACCGTTGGCGTGAAGACCGACGTCAAACTGGCGGCCGCTCGGGTTCCCGATCGTAATCGCCTCGGCTGCCCGATTGGTACCTACCGACGAGAGCCAGACAGCCTGGGATTGAGGAAACGACGTTGTCGCAACCACGGCGTCGCTGCCTGAGTTGTTGCGAGCGTTGATCTGGACTCCGGATAGCAAGCCGCCTGCAGCTGATGCGATACCCTCAAAGAACCCGCCAATGCCAACACGCGTGCTAGGGCTGAGAGCCTGCCCAATACCGACAACACCTTGAGCGTCTGCGTTCAGAGCTTGGCCGCCACCGCCGAAGTTCCCGGCGGATGACGATTGCGTCTTGCCGATTCCAAGTACACCGGTAGCCTGAACCTGACTCGCCGAATCGACGAAGGCGATAGCGCTGAATGCAGCTCCTTCATCGATGCCATTTCCAGTTGCAATCTGCGAGCCTTGGAGAGACGATGATCGACTCACTCGGACAAGAGGTAAGGCTGTCGTATCTACGACAGCCCCAGTGCCTCTCGCAATCTTGATCAGTTGCTCAGTGAACGTTCCTGAATAGCCGGCCGTCTCATCCCCCGTTCCGTGCGTTACCAGTCCGGCCGAAACCGTGAATCCAGCTTGGAAAACAGGCGTCGCGCTGAAGGTCTTAACGCCAGTAAAAGCCTCTACGCCAGCAAGATGAGCGGCCAGTGAATCAGTCGCCTTCGCCGCCAGATCGCTTGTCAGGTTGGTGATAGCACTTTCAGGAAACGCGGCCGCCGGAACGGTAATCGGTCCCGCCGTGAATATCGCCGCACCATCCACCGTCAACGTCGACACCCGAGAAGCAGTGGGGGAGGCCGTCGGCGGATTGGTCTGGATGCTCACCAGGTCGAAGGGGCCGGCTGTCTGGGGTACCACCACCGTGTAGCTGTAGTCAGTCCCGATCGCGTACTCGGTGACCGTGTAGTAGGTTCCGTTCGGTGTCAGATCGTTGGAGGCTTGCAGCTGAACGGTGTAGCTGCCATCCGCCGCCGCGGTGACGAAGATCGGCGAGGCCATGTAGTTCAGGCCAGAGGAGGTGATCACCGTGTCCTGCGAGAGGTGAATCTCGATCTTGCCGTAGGCGCGGACGGCGCCGAGCGAGCGGGTGCAGGTCTTAAGCGCCAAGCTTCATCCTCCGACCGGTGGCCTGGAGATCAAGCTCGACCTGATCCACCTCGACGTCGACAAAGCCCGCAATCTGCAGTTCGTTGCGGAGAGCGACCGGATCAACGTTCCCGTAGTACTCGCCCGGTTGGAGCTCCGCCTCGACAAAAGCCGAATGTGGAGGACGACCGGGGCCGGCGCAGGTGACAACGATGCGGCCACCTGGCTTGCAGGCTTTGTAGGCCGTGTGGATGATCTCTCGCCAGTTCTTGGCATGCTCGAAGCATTCCGTAGAAATCACCAGATCCCAGATCGGCGCCCAAGGGATCCATTCCGCCGCGTCGGCCACGATGTCAACGTTGGCTCCCGCCCGAATGTCGAGCACCGTGTAACGAGCATTGGGGAAGAGTTCTCGCGGTGTGCCATTGACATTGCGACCGCCGATGTCAAGGATCTCGATCGCCTCCTCGGTAGCGAAGCGATCGACGTAACCGAGCACCGTGCTATGCATTGACGTTCCTCACCAATCGCTCTTCAAAGTGAGCCTTGTCATTTTTGGCCTTGGCGGCCCCTATCTCGTAGGTTTCATCCATCAGTCCCTTCTTCCAGAGTGGATGCATGTGTTCGATGATCGAGTCCTTGGCGAAGCCCCAGACACTTCGCTGCTTGGCCACGGTCACGATCTCGTCATCGACGAACCAATGCCCATAGCCTTCGTGGGCGACCACACCTGGACCGTCCCAGCTCGCGCCCTGCTCCTCGATGTAGGAGCGACGGATCAGGGGATGGCAGGTGTGCTCACCGGCGACCACGCGCGGATTGCCGAGGTCATTGGTACCCACCACGTCCTTGCCCACCTTCTGGGCGGCCTGCAGCCACCCAGGATGGAACTTGACGTCGTCGCCGACGAGTAGCAGCCAAGGTTCGCTCGTCACTCGATAGGCTTCGTTGACCTTTTCGGCGAAGGTCTGCCGATTGGTACCGATGATCTTGGCCCCAGCCTTAAGCCAAGCCTGCATCGAGGCCATATCGGCATTGCCGACGACGGCGTAGACCGTGGCGTTGGCGTTCGAGGTTCGGAAGCTGCGCATGAACGGTTCAGCGTTCTGGGGACGATTGAGGACCGGGACGATAACCGCCGCCGGCTCAGATTCGCCCTGCAAGGACAGGCGCACGGCCTCGGCCATCATCTGGTCGTCGTAGTCGGTTTCGATCAGCCAGCGCGTCTTGGCGTGGGAAGCCTGAACTCCGGTATGAACGAAGATCGGGAACCCGGCCGCGTTGGCGCGGATGCAGAAGGATAGGTCTTCGCTGATCAGGTGGCCGGTTGTCGGGTTGGTGATCCGGTTGTACCAGATGGGTCCGAAGTCCTTTTCGATCTTCTGGAAGACCGAGCGGTGAATCAAGATGCAGGCCGACCCGGTGCCCGAGCATTGAGTCAGGGCGTTTTTCGAATACTGGAAACGCACAGCGAACCCCTTGCGAGTTTCGCCCTCAGTCGTCCAGTCGAAGATGGTCGGGTTCATCTTCGTCCGCCATCCGCCCATACCGTCCGGCGCATCCTCGCGGAGAGAGAAGCAAAGGGCGGCCACAATCGGACGCTCGCGCGGATCGGATGCTTCGAAGAGCCGGTCAACGGTGTCCGGTTCGAAGCCCATGTCAGTGTCCACCCACCACAGCCATTCCCCGACCCGATCCTTGAGAAAGGCGTCGACGGCCATGTTGCGAGCTTCGACCAATCCGCCCGTACCGGCATGGATGGCGCACCAGCCACCGCGCATGACTCGCCCTTCGTGGCCCATGTCGTAGTTGACGAGCTCCATCAAGGAGTGATGCCAGGACATCGTGGCTTCGTTGGCGTGGATGTAAGCCACGGTCACCGAGCCTGCGGTGTCAGGCTTGGCGCCGTTTGGCTTCTTACGGCGCCCGCCGGACATACGACCTCTTGACGCGCTCGACGGTCACTTCGTCGCGGAAGCCTTCCGGCTCCACGCTGAAAGAGAGCCCGTAGCGGGGATCCTCGGTGAACGATCCCGGGTTGGCCTGAACCACCGGATCATCGGCGGGCCAGTGCTCGCCGGCGCGCACCAGGTAGGGGCCGCTGGTGAACGTACCGACGGCGTAGACGATCTTCATGCCAGCTGCTTGTCGATCTCGGCGATCTGGCGGTCGATCTCCTTGAGCTGGGCGTCGACGGCGGGATCCTTGGGCGGATCGAGGACGGCGCGGTTCATGACCAGCGTTTGCCGCTCGGCTGCGAGCTGGTGACGCTCGGCAGGAACCAACGGTTCCTTGACTTCCTTCTTGGTCGGTTTGTCGTCTGCCATGTGGAGACTCCTTTGGTTGGGAAATGTCGTGGGGGCGACACTTTGCCGCCCCCAGCGAAGACGACGACGACGAACTACGAATTGACGAGGAGGCGGAAGCCCAGGTCGTTGACCGAGTTCCCGCCGATACGGGCGTAGGCGAACCAGCCACGCTGGCCGGTGGGTCGGTTGTTGGTCACGTCGAAGAGCGTCGGAACGAGCTCGACTGACATTCCGCCGCGACGCGCGATCACATAGTTGGAGAAGTCTCCAACCACGGCCACGCCCGGAGGGGTCGTGGTCCAGGTCGTGGAGTCGGGCATGTACGGCGACTCGTAGACACGAGAGCCGAACAG
>Ga0134126_10002308_pt1 | contig 24102 bp, 16 predicted proteins | sample KB31752_FD_96881 | JGI IMG/M metagenome (GOLD analysis project Ga0134126, IMG submission 96881) | Terrestrial soil microbial communities with excess Nitrogen fertilizer from Kellogg Biological Station, Michigan, USA - KB3-175-2 | ecosystem: Environmental > Terrestrial > Soil > Unclassified ... | reverse complement strand
TACGAGGTTGTGGTCCAGATCCAGGATGATGCTGCGGTCGCGGAAGAAGTCGCTTCCGAGGATCCATCCGTTGAGTCCGAACGTCGTCAGGAGACTGCCGAGTGATTCGGGGAGTACGCCGAATCGTCCGGTGATTGTGCGCGATCCGACGGTGACGGTGAGCTCGTAGACCGGGACGTCGAAGTTGCCGAGTAGTGGGTGGAAGTCTGGCTCGTTACCGATCGGGGTGAGCCCGTCGACGGCTTCCGGCGTTACGTAGGACAGTCGTGCGCCGCTGTCCAGGCATGCGTGCCATTGCTGGCCGCGGAAGGTGAGCGCGATCTGGAAGACCCCGAGGCACGGCCGGAGAGCGAACTCCTCGCCGGCGATGCGGTCGACGTGCTGGACATACTCGCTGTTCACGGAGTCGAGCAGGATACGGCTGCGCGAGAGCTCGTCGTTCCCGAGCAGGTGTTTGATGGGGCGCTGGATGGTGTCGAGTACGATTGTCGGAGGCTGCATCGATATTGGGGAGCCGGTATCGATGAGCGAGAAACCCTGCGGAAGGTGCGCGAGCAGGTGGCCGTCGACAGTTTCGAGCTTGCAGGTCTTCATGGAAAGCCTCTTGGGTCAAGGTGCGATTGGTGGTTGTGCCTGGCGTGCTGCGGTGCTATGTTATAGTCGTTAGCGTGCTATGTTAGTAAGCGTTGCTTACATAATGGTACGATAGCCCGTCAAATCGTGCAAGAGGAGGAATTCCATGGCCGGAAAGGGCCGAGCTGAGTCAGCCGTAGTGGACGAGCAGGATACCAAGCGGGCGATAGCCTGGGAGGCCAGGCGGATTCTGGACTCGGATGGGCTGGACGGACTGAGCGTCCGGGCGGCGGCGAAGGCGGCGGGTTTGTCGTCCGCGGCGCCGTACCGTCACTTCGCTCACGGTCTGTCGGAGCTGCTCGCCTGGATCGCGGAGGAGGGGTTCGGCGAGCTGATCGCGGAGATGGATCGGGCGCCGGTGGAGAGCGATCCGCGGGGCCGGATCGTGGAGATCGGGCTGCGATATGTGGGGTTCGGGGTCCAGAACCCTGATTTATATAGAGTGCTGTTCAGCCATCGGCTGGCTCGGCCGCTGGAGTTTTTTGACGAGATGTTCCAGGCGGGGGAGATTCCGTATTCGAGTAGTGAGGCTTACTCGCGGCTGGCGGCGGTCAAGATGACTGCGTTCGAGGCGTTGGTAAGGCCGATCGCGGAGGCGCAGACCGCCGGAGTTTTGCGTAAGGGAGATCCGGAGGATTTCGGGCTCGCGCTCGCGGCGATGCTGCATGGGTTGGTGGGGGAGTTTATCGACGAGGGGTTGGGGGGGAGGCAGAGCCGGGATGGGGCCTGGTCGGAGGCGAGGTGGGGGATGTCAGCGGGGATCATCAATTTGTTACTGGCGGGATTCGACCTGCCGCCTGTGGCCGCAGAAGGCGGCCGGTAGACCGAGGACGCGCACGGGAACTTCAGTTTCCAGGTAAGCCCCGAGAACGCAAGGATCCGACACCGCCTGATTTTCCCCTTGACGACAGCCTGTCAGCATTGTAAGCTTACGATGTCCATGAAGCTCACGCTTGGCAGTAAAATCAGATCTCTTCGCGAAGAGAAAGACTTTTCATTACGCGAGTTTGCGAAGAAACTCGGTGGTATTTCTGCGGCTCACATCTCAGATGTCGAGTTGGGGCGGCGATATCCATCGGATTCGCTTCTCGTCAAGATTGCGCACGTACTGGGCGTTTCAGTTGACGAGCTCACGAAACACGACAGCCGTGCACCAGTCGAGGATATGAAACGTCTGAGTGAGGTCGATCCAGCATTCGGTTTTGCATTACGAAAATTGGTCGAGAAGAATGTTACAGCCGAAGACATACTGAAGCTGACGCAGAGCAAACCGACTCGAGAAAAAGGAAAATGAGAACTTACAAGCCAAAAGGAGGCCATTTTAGCGAGAGACCGTACTACACGAATGACGAAATCGACAGGATATGCAGAGCTGAGCTGGAAGCAGTGGGGCTGTATCCAACAACACCCGAGCCGGTGCGCATCGACCGGTTCATTGAAAAGCGGTTCAATCTATCAATCGGCTATGACGATCTCGGACCTGGGATTTTAGGTCTGACTAAGTTCGGAAAATCAGGTGTCAAAGAGGTAGTCGTCGCGCGTGCACTTGAGGAAGAGAATACGACAAGCGGGGAACGGCGTGTTAGAAGCACGATTGCGCACGAAGGCGGTCACGGTCTCTTGCACGCACACCTGTTCACAGTTACAGGCCAGTGCGGTTTGTTTCCAGATGGAGAATCGACGATGCCAAAAGTTCTGTGTCGGGATGAGGATTCCTCACAAGTATCGAAGACTTACAACGGGGAGTGGTGGGAGTATCAGGCGGACCGGGCAATAGGCGGATTCCTGTTACCGCGGGATCTGGTACTAAAGTCCATCACGGAATTTATGATACCGCGAGGCTTACTCGGCATCCTCGCGTTCGACGATACCAGAAAGCGAGAGGCCGGTACACACGTTGCGGAGGTGTTCGATGTAAATCCAGTTGTCGCACGCATTCGTCTGACTGAGATGTTCCCAGCCGAAACAGTCGGGCAGCAGTCATTCTGATTTTTTTTGTGAGTGCTGTACGCATTGTCGGCTGACAAAGTACGATCAAACATATAACCGCTCCAATAACCGGGGCAAGGAAATCAAAATGCGCGTGGAAAATGAAGAGGGGCATGTGCTCAACGAAAACGGTGAGCACGGACACGGAGATGAGCACGGACACAAACAAGTGAAAGTCGAAGTCGACAATCACCCGAAGCATGTTCAGGCCGGTACATACGTCGTCGCAACGTTCAAATCATTAGTCGAGGTCGACGCGGCAAAGGAACTCGACGAAGTAATCGACGGGACGTTGACCCGTCTCGAGGACAACGCACCGGTGACTATCGAGGGCGGCGAGGTGTTCTTCAGCCACGTGAGACATGGAGGATCGTCATGACCCTCTCGGACGAGGCCCTTGCTGAATTGTGTACGGTATGTCCAGGCGCAGTGCCGATGGACGAAGGCGGGATTACGTACATCTACCTTCCGAGCCTCAAACTTCCGACGGGTCGCAGCCCGTCGGAAGTCCAAGGCTTATTACGACCACAAGCCGCCGGCATCGACGGCTACTCAACGCGCCTATATCTCTCCGCGCAATTCCCAGAGCGCGGTAAGAACTGGACTCAGCACAGAATATTGGACAAGTCTTGGTATACGTTTTCGTTCAACAACGTCCCAGCGACGTTGCGTCCGATCGAAATACTCGCGAACCATCTGCGGGAGCTACGATGAAGACACATCTTCGCATTACGCGGGAGATGCTTGTCAACGTGCGCATCGACCTCGCAAGGCCACATGCATTCGCCCATGAACGTGTGGGATTCATCACGTGTAAGTTCGGCAGTATCGACCCCAGTGGCGTCGTAATCCTGGCGCAGAGCTACTATCCCGTTGCCGACGAGGACTATATCCGGGATCCGCGCTACGGCGCGCTGATTGGATCAGACGCGTTCCGCAAGGCGTTCCAGGTGGCCTACAACAACAATATTGGTCTATTCCACATTCACATGCATCCGCATCAAGGGGTGCCGCGGCCTAGCCGAATTGATTTGCTGGAAACGGCGAGATTTGTCCCAGATTTTTTCAACGTCAGACCAGCATTACTACATGGCGCGCTCGTCTTAAGTCGCGATTCGCTCTCCGGTCGAGTATGGACCTCGGCACACATGCCGCCGAAGCCAATCACTCACATTACGATCGTCGGTGCGCCAATCGAGACGTTAGGGTATCGCAGATGACGAATCGATCAGAACGGCAAAGTTTCCTGGGCGAAGACAGCGATACAATCCTTTCAGCCTTGCGTGTAGCGATCGTCGGGCTTGGTGGCGGAGGATCGCAGGTAGTGCAGCAACTTGCGCACATCGGTATCGGTCATTTTCTGATCATGGACCATGATCGGATTGAAGAGTCGAACCTCAACCGTCTAGTTGGCGGAACAGCGGCGGATGTCCGTCGATCAGAATGGAAGGCAACGATAGCCACCCGCGTGATCCGTCGAGTGAATCCAAGGTCGAAGATAATTGTCGAGCGTACGCGATGGCAGGAGAATGCGGAGCTACTGCGCAGTTGCGACATAATTTTCGGTTGTATCGACAGCTTCTCTGGAAGAGCAGAGCTCGAGACCGTTGCGCGACGGTACTTGATCCCGTACATCGACATTGGAATGGACGTCCATGAGCAAGGCACGCGATTCTCTATCAGCGGACAGGTCGCGCTCTCAATGCCGGGTTACGCGTGCCTTAAATGCATGAATATCATTCGTCCAGAACTCCTCGCGGAGGAAGCGCGAAAATATGGAGCATCTGGAGGAAAGCCCCAGGTCGTGTGGCCGAATGGGGTGCTTGCATCGCTAGCTGTCGGAGTGATGATGCAACTCGTCACGCCGTGGCATGACGCGCACAAGCCAGTGTATTTGCTTGAATACGACGGTAATGTCCCCGAGGTCCGTCCCGCATCGTCAACTGGGTTCCTTACGGGTATAGACTGTCCACACTTCAGCCGCCCTGGCGACTTGGGTGACCCGTGGTATGGCCGTAGCCAGTAAACAACCGCCAGTTCGGCTTCCGCAAGGCAGAAGAGCCCGGATTATTCGACCCCTCGCCTCATCCGGTATCTGATGCCATCTTCCGGTCCATAATGACGCCTCGACCCGGAATGTTCGCAATTGTTCGCAACCGACGTGGAGTAATAGCAGCCGTACAGCCGTTCGACGGACCAGATGGTCGCCTTCACCTGGTCCAAATCGAATACAAGGACGATCAGGAGCCGCGTGACGACGAGCTCTTATGGGAACGCGAGCCATTCACGAAGGTTCTGGAGCCGAACGCCCTACCCGATGCCGGATCGGCCCCACCGATGTCTGGTGACGATTTCGACGCGATCCTGCGGGCGAGTCGGTGGAGCGCGGCAATGCCGTTTATTGATCCTGATGGCGAGGGGCCGGTCGAACGACTACCAATAGCCTCGCCATTCCATGGCGCGGTCCAGGTGGAGGATTTCCAGCTCGTTCCGTTACTGAAAGCCTTGCGCATGCCGCGTGTCAATCTGCTGATCGCCGACGACGTTGGGCTCGGCAAGACAATTGAAGCAGGACTGATCCTCACGGAATTGCTCCTGCGCCGGCGTATCCAGCGCGTATTGATCCTTACACCGGCCTCGCTCCGACTCCAGTGGCGCGATGAAATGTGGGACAAGTTTGCGCTACCGTTCGATGTCGTCGATCGTGCCGGAACGCATTCACTTCGGCGTCGCCTCGGGATGGACGCGAATCCGTGGCGATCGTTCAGCCGCATAATTGCTTCATACCATTACCTGCGTCAGGAAGATGTGCTCGAGCAGTTCCTAGCGGCGAGTCGTACGCCGGACGGATCGCCACATCTCCCATGGGATCTTCTAATAGTAGACGAGTGCCACAATCTCATGCCGTCGCCATTCGGTGAGGATAGTGAGCTCTGTAACATGCTCAGGATTATTGCCCCACAGTTTGAGCATCGCCTCTTCCTGAGCGCCACGCCACACAACGGGCACACGCGCTCATTTACTGGGTTGCTGGAAATACTCGATCCAGTCCGATTCAGCCAGACGGATGATCTCAAACCGGCCGAGCGGGAGAGAGTGCAGCAGGTAGTACTGCGCCGGTTGAAACGGGAGATCAATGCGCGTACATCCCCACCGCGATTCTGTCACAGGAATTCTCCCCAGGCGATCGCACTTGCACTTGCGCCGGCTGAATTGGCGCTCTCGAACGCCTTCGCTGCGTTCAGAACCGCGATTCACCACATTATTGCCACTGCCGGTACAGGGAGGCGACGTGCTGGCTTTTTCGCGGTGGAAATTCTGGGTAAGCGATTACTAAGCTGCCCGACTGCGTTCGCCGAGTCCTGGAGGCGGTGCAAGGCAGGTATGGCCGAGACCGTGGCGGATGCTATTAGCGAACCGACATCGGTTACGGACGCCGATGTCGTAACCGCCAAACGTCAACTCGAGGACGAGACGGCCGATGATCGCGAGGTCCAATCTCGCGAAGGCACTGCGGCGACTGTCGTGGGCGCGTGGCTCGGTGGAATTGCTGATCTCCTCACAACGGAGATTGAGGCTCTCGACAAAGCCGTAGCTGAGCTTGGACTAGCCGGCACACGTCAAACCATCGACGTCAATCCACATGATGATGCCCGCTTCGATGCTCTCATAGCTTTGATAGATCGCCTGCTGCGCACCAATGGAAACTGGCGTGATGACGAAAGGCTGGTTGTCTTCACAGAGTACAAGACGACGCTGGATTACATCTCCAGGCGGCTTCGCGAGCATTACGAGCCAGATCGTCTAAGGCTCCTGTTCGGCGGCCTCGACGATAACGAACGAACTGATGTGAAGGATGCGTTTAATGATCCGGCCAATGCGGTACGTGTGCTGGTCGCAACGGATGCCGCAGCGGAGGGGTTGAATCTCCAACGTACCGCCAGATATCTGCTCCACTTCGATTGCCCATGGAATCCATCTCGCCTCGAACAGCGCAACGGCCGCATCGATCGGCACGGGCAGGCGCGCGACGTAACCATCCATCATTTCGTAAGCGATCAGGACCAGGATCTGCGGTTTCTTGCTCACGTGATTGCCAAGGCAGACGAAATCCGTGAGGACCTGGGTTCGGCGAATGAGCTGTTTGATGAGGCGGCCCATCGCAAACTTGTAAAGGGCGAGTCACTTGGTGCGGTACAGGCCGATCTGGATCGGCAATTGTTGCTCGCACATGGTCGTGCAGCGATTGATGCGGATTCGACGTCCGGTGTGGGCGAGCGCGGGATCGAAGCCGAAGCGGGATTGCGTGCCCTCGCGCGAGAGTTGGATCTCAGCCCCGGAAGTATGCGGGAAACACTCGAAACGGCGATGGCACTTCGGGCTGGACGGCCACAACTGTCGTGCTCGCCTGCGCCAACGACATGCAAAGTGATCAACCCATCCCTGGAAGGATGGACGGAGGTAATCGATGACTCACTTCGTCGTGCAACGCGGCGAAATGATCGTGGCCCGGTTGCGCGACTTGCCTTCGAACCATCGCCACTCCTCGAAAAGATTGGCGAGCGGCAGGTATTTTCACCACGCCCCGACGTGTTGCTCGTTCACCTGTCGCATCCGATGATGCAGCGCGCGGTCACCGCTCTTATGCGCCGCCGATATCCGGGCACTGGTGAAGAAGTGTCGCGGTGGGCGATTCGATACGGCGACGTCACGGACGGATGTGACGCGTTGATCCGTTTGAGCGTTGAGGAGCTCGCAGTGAACGATCTCCGCGGGACATTCCATCACTGGGTACGCACAGTCGAGTTTCCCGTGCACGGGAGGGTACTTGGTGCGCCTTACAATTCCCTTCCAGGAAACAGAGAAAAGAGTCCCGCACCGAATTCGGCTTCGGTGGAGAGAGCTCGAACACTTCTGGATGATTTTATGTCGAATCTAAAACAGTATCTCAGCATTCATACAACTACACTTACATTCAGGCTCAAGAGTGAGCTGGAGACCGCCGGTGCCGCCGCACGTCGTGACGAGGATGAGCGGTACCGCAGCAGGCAGGGCGAAGTATCCACCCTCATTGCTGAAAACACCATCGCGAAATTGGAGCGGGAGATAGAAAGCCTTCGATCCGAACGGAAGCAAGGGCTGCTATTCGACGAGGCGGCTGCTTTCGACGCCGTCGATCGCTCAATTGAGGAAAAGCGCGCCGAGATCACCCGGCGTACCGGACACTACGAAGAGGTTCGTGCGCAACTCGAGCGTGAGCGTACTCGCGTATTGCACCATCTTCTGCCCAAGCGATACAGCATGACGTCAGCCGCCCAAGTGTTTCCGGTCACACTCGAGGTTGTACTCCCAGTGGCGTCCGCGTGAGCGAAACAATGGAGCTGCCTGGGTGGGAGCGGCTGCGTCATGGCGGGCTTCTTCTCGACACCGCCCGTCTACACCAAGTAGCCAGTCGTAATCCTGGACCGCTTTCGCCATATCATGCGGAAGTCCTACGTCGCATGCTTGGCGATCTCGTGTCAAAAAAACAGGGCGACAAAGCGGCATTCATAACGTTTGTGCTGGATGTAGTCTGCGGCTTCAGTGCCGAAAGCGGTCACTGGTCGCGCGGCACTCAGGTAGGAGTCGAGTGGAGCCGGCGCGCCGTCACCGGTGAGAGCGTACGACCACGATCCGTCTGGACACGTCCACATGGCGCCGTCCTTCCGGTCTTTGTAGATGCAGAGCCGCGGCTCGGCATAGGCCGCGGTCGTCGCGTCATCAGTCAGGTACTGCAGTGGTTGCGAGCGGGAACGGAACGGCTCGCCATCGTCACCAATGGGCGGCAGTGGCGACTCGTGTTCGCCGGCCTGGATTTCGATGCTTGGTGTGAGTGGGATACTGATCTCTGGCTTGAGGAAGGAGATATTGGCCTCCAAGTCAACGCGCTGCGAACGCTGCTCGCTCCTGTCCAGTTCACGCCCGCGTCAAATGACACTGATGCGCCGCTTCTGCAGGCCATCCTGGACAGTCGCAAGGGACAATCCGAACTCTCAGCGGCATTGGGTGAGCGGGTCAGGGAGGCAGTGGAGCTCCTCATCCAAGCTCACGGTGACCCCCTCACGCAGCAGTGCCCGGACGTAGATCCGTCCGATATCTATCGGGCCGCCGTGCGCGTGGTTATGCGGATGGTGGTCGTGCTATTCGCTGAGTCGCGCGAGCTGCTGCCGCGGGACAACGCACTGTACTACGGCGCGTACGGGTTGAACGGGTTACTGTCGGAGCTCGAGCGCACATCGGCCCGTGGTGGCAATCGACTAAAACGGCAATATGCCGCATGGCCGCGGGTGCTCGCCCTCTTCCGATTGGTCCACGAAGGATCGTACCATCCTGCGCTTCCTGTCCCTGCGTATGGCGGTGATCTATTCGCGTCAGCATCCGCTTCCGAGAACGATGGGCTTCAACGTGCGTTGAATGTATTCGAGACAGCATGCTTCGAGCGCGAGCTGCTACCAGATCGTGACGCGCTCAGCCTCATTGAGTATCTCACGCGTACACGAATCAAGGTACGTCAGGGGCGCACGACGATGACGGCGGTTGCACCCGTCGACTTCTCGGATTTCTCCAGCGAATACATCGGCATCCTATACGAAGGCCTGCTTGATTTCGAGCTTCGGACAGCGCCACCGGACGATCCGGTGATTTTCCTGGCGGTCGGCAACCAGCCGGCGCTGCCGCTATCCCGGCTCGAGGCGATGGACGAACGCGGCCTCACTGAGCTCCTGGATAAGATGAAGGACACCAGCTCGGCGATCGATGAGGTTGATGAGGATGGCGCTGACGATGAGCTACTTGGAGTAGAAGGCAGCGCCGATAGTGACGATGCGGCCGAGGACATTGATGACGCCTCCGGTGAAGCATCGACCGATATCGACGGCGATGCAGTTGTTGACAGAAGGTTACAGACACGAACACGCGCTGAACAATGGGCACGACGTGCAGTTGCCGCAGGTGGACTCGTTCCGAGGATTCGCGGGACAGCCACACCAGAACGACTCGCCGCCCATGAAAGCGTGGTAGCGCGAAAGGCTAAACAGCTTGTCACGCGTGTTGTGTTGCCCGGGGAGAGATATCTCGTGAGATGGGGTGGTACGCGAAAGGGCTCGGGCAGCTTCTATACGCGGCCGGGGCTTGCCGTGCCACTCGTACAACGCACGCTGCGCCCGCTCGCGTGGAATGCTCCGACTGGGGAGGGCGGAAAGCTGAACATCGACGCACCCGCAATCGAGTGGACGCCGAAGCGACCCGAAGAAATCCTCGCGCTTAAGTCTGCGACCCCGCGTGCGGGTCTGGTACGTTTCCCGTAGGTGCTTTGCGCTTTCTTACTGATGCGCTGTACGCATCGCTGTATTACTACGGCCGTATTACGCAACAAAACGATAATGCGATTGTGCACATGCTGGGGGCGGCCGATGGCGCGAGTGACACAAAGCGCCTCGGAGAAGAATTGCTTCCGTGCCGGCCAGATGATCCCGCATTGGAGCCGCGACTGAAGGCTGTGTTGCGCCGTCATGTTGTGGAACGGTGCATTTACGGAGTGGATCTGGATCCGCTCGCTGTAGAACTTTGCCGGCTCGCACTCTGGGTCGAGACAATGGATCGTGCACTTCCGTTCTCGTTCCTTGATCACAAGATCCGCTGTGGCAACGGCCTGATTGGAGCGTGGTTCGACCAGTTCCAGCACTACCCGGTAATGGCGTGGAAGAACCGCGAAGGTGGTGACAAGAGTCACAGTAATGGGGTGCACTTCGCGAAGGATGCGCGCGGGACAGCGATCAAGACTTGGACCAAGGACACGCTGACTCCGGACCTACAGCGTTACCTGAGCGGGCGTACACTTTTCGACGATGACATGATGTTGGGCGCTGCTGGCGTACACGACTCGGCGCTCGCCATCGTCGCCGCGCTCCACAATCTACCGGTACAGGACTCCGCGGAACGCGCCCGCCTGTATCGCGATGAGTTACTGGGATCGCCAGAGTGGCGACGACTCAAGGATGCGATGGATCTCTGGTGCGCATGCTGGTTTTGGCCCGCTGACGAAGTGGCGGCTGCGCCAGTTCCGACAACATTCGCAGCCCCACCGGAGGGAACGCGCGACACGGCTGCGAGGGTGGCAACTCGGAAGCGCTTCTTCCATTGGGAGCTTGAGTTCCCAGACGTATTCAGTACACCGGCTTCCGGGTTTCATGCTATCCTCGGCAACCCACCATGGGATATCGCCAAGCCAAGCTCAAAGGAGTTTTTCTCCGACATCGATCCGTTGTTTCGGACCTACGGCAAGCAGGAAGCCGTGCAGCATCAGCGGGAGTATTTCGCTGAGGAAACAATCGAGCGGCGATGGCTCGACTATTCCGCTGACTTCCGTGCGCAATCGAATTACGTCGGGTATTCAGCCAATCCATTCGGCGATCCAGCGCGCGGGGAGGATGCCAACGAACGGTTCTCGATCAGCCGCGGCAGGGACAATACAGCGGCTCACGAACGGTGGCGTCAAGCTCGGCGTAAGTCGCACGGTTATGCTGATGTATCGCATCCTTACCGCCACCAGGGGGCTGCGGACGTCAACCTTTACAAACTGTTTCTAGAGCAGGCGCATGCGCTACTTGTCGAAAGCGGGCGTGTGGGATTCATCGTTCCGTCAGGTCTGTACTCTGATTACGGTACCGGTTCGCTTCGGACGCTGTTTCTCGACCACTGCGACTGGGAGTGGCTATTCGGATTCGAAAATAGAGATAAGCTCTTTGACATACATCGCTCTTACAAGTTCAATCCGGTAATCATCGTAAAGGGTGGTCGGACAGATGCGATCCGGACCGCGTTCATGCGTCGGTCGTTCCGCGAATGGGAGCATGCGGAAGAGATCGCGACTCCTTACACGCGAGCACAGGTAGAACGATTCAGCCCGCGATCGCGCGCAATCCTCGAGGTGGAATCCAAGCGCGACCTGGAGATTCTGGAGAAGATCTACGCGAACTCGGTATTGCTCGGTGACGACGGGCCAGATGGCTGGGGTGTGAAGTACGCAACCGAATTTCACATGACCAACGACTCCAAGCTCTTTCCGCCGCGCCCGAAGTGGGAAGCTCAGGGATATCGCCCGGATGAGTACAGCAGGTGGCTCAAGGGCAACTGGCGCCCAATTGCTGAGTTGTGGCCAGAGCTGGGAATCGATCCGTCACACGTAGTGCCGGCGGAGATCGAGCTTGAAGAATGGTTGTTCAACAGTGATGCCGGGCCGGAAGAGCGCATCGCTGGTGCGAAGTTTGTACACGGGCACCTGCTCAAACCCGGCGATGTGCAAAGGACCCAGTGGCGGGTCAGATGCGCGCAGCCGCCGTATGACTCATTGCCGGTACCGAGGGCGGATATTCCGGCGGGGATAATATTGTCGCGAGAGGCGGATGCGTGGATTCGGGAAACGGAGATTGAGGATGTAGCGTTACCACTCTACGAAGGGCGGATGATTGGCCAGTTCGATTTTAGCCAAAAGGGATGGGTGAGTGGGAAAGGGCGGAGTGCAGTGTGGCGCGACATTTCTTGGGATCATAAACAGATCGAACCACAGTACCTGATTGGACAAACGGAACTGGTCGAATCTGGCAAAGCTAATTCGATGGGTAAAATCGCCTATATGCGAATTAGTTCGTCGACTAATGCGAGGACCGCTATAGCGACGTTTCTTCCGGGGTCGCCAGCTGGCGACAGTGTGTTCTTCTTTTTGCCGAGGTCTCGCCCGCAGCATGTTGCGCTTGTAGTGTCAGCGATTCTGTCAACGTTCATATTTGATGTTGTAGTTCGTTATCGCCTCGGTGGGCTCAATATGAGCGAATTTCTGATGCTTGAGACACCGCTACCGAGAAGGAATGGATCCGGCGAGTTGTTGGTTGAACGGCTAATGCTATCACTATCATGCGCGCATCAATCCTTTGCGCCGGATTGGCTCAGGCAGACTGAAACTACATCCTCACCGCGAGGTTGGAAGACGAATTGGGCGATAGCTCGAGGCAATCGGGCCTGGTCGATCGCTCGGATTAATGCTGCGGCTTCACGATGGTACGGCCTGAATAGTGACGACATAAAGTCCGTCCTAACCGACTGTGATTGTCCGGACAATTACGACTACTCTTCTACACGCGTGAAAGGTTTCTGGCGCGTCGATCGTGACGAGGCACCGGAACTGCGATCTTCAATGTTGTTCGCAATCGCTCGAACTCAGGCCGCCATGGACCCATCTAGCATCGAAGGTGCGATCGGAACGGATCCCGGACCGCCGGAAGTCATTGCACTTGAAACCATTGGGTATGGATGTGACGAGCGTTCCAAAGCGTTGCAACCGCTCGCAAGTAGGCTTGGACGCCGATTCACTGATTGGCAACTCGCTCAGACCAGCACAGAATCATGGAATGAGTGCCACCTACACGCTCGGAATATTCTTGGCTCGCGCGGCCATGAGGCGTTGCTCGTGGACATAGATCGCGAACGGGCGGGTTACGCTTCTCTAAGCAAATCGGAACCGGAATCTGCGACTCGTGTCACAGAGCCACCGGCGCAGTCTAGCCTGTTCGGCTAGAAACACATGGCGAAGCAGCTCGCTGACATTCTAGGGGCAGATAAAGCTCTAATCTTCCGCATTACACATCGGGACAACATCCCTGACATATTGAAGAACGGTCTCCACTGTCGCAACTCGGAACACGTTGATCCTGGCTTCGTCCCGATCGGGAACCCCGAGATTATCGACAAGCGCAAAGCCCGACACGTAGCGTGCCGACCCGGCGGGACGCTGGCGGACTATGTACCGTTTTACTTCACCCCGTGCACGCCAATGCTGTACAACATTGTCAGCGGCCACAACGGCCTGAAGCGATACGGCAGGTCCGAAATAGTAGTGCTTGTCAGTTCTCTGCCGCGACTCGACAACGGCGAAATCGATTACGTAATCGCTGATCGGAACGCGACATTGGTGAATGCGTCGATCAAGCCTGGACGTGCCTTGGTGTCCGGGCTCCCATGGCATCACTTGCGCGAACATGACTTCAGCCGTGATCCCAACGACCCAGAGAAACTCGAACGTTACATGGCGGAAGCGCTCGTCCATCAGCACTTGCCGACCTCTGCGCTCAGTGGCATTATTACATACAACAAAGCAACGCAAGTGAGTGTTACGCAAGCAGTTAGCGACGCCCAACTCGCGATCGGCGTCCAGGCCGCCGGCCACTGGTACCCCTGATGATTCGCTACACTCAAGGCAACCTCCTCGACGCACCCGCGGACGCCCTCGTCAACACAGTTAACGAAGTTGGCGTCATGGGAAAGGGAATCGCACTCCAGTTCCGCGATACCTTCCCAGAAAGCGCGCGCGAGTACCAGCGCGCAGCGAAGGACGGTCGTGTACATGTGGGGCAAATGTTCGTTACCGAGAATCCGTCGCTGCTCAAGCCGCATTGGATCATTCATTTCCCCACCAAGAAGAACTGGCGCAAGCCGTCCGAGCTCGCTTGGATACGAGAGGGCCTCAAAGACTTGGTGCGTGTCGTGAAGCGCGAACGCATCACCTCAATAGCGCTTCCCCCACTCGGCTGCGGCAACGGCGGACTCGAGTGGACTCAGGTCCGTCGCGAAATCGAGGGAGCGTTCACGGAGCTGCCTGACGTCGACATCATGGTCTTCGAGCCAACAGGTCAGTACCACAATGCGCCAAAGCGAGCCGGAGTGGAGGAGTTGACACCGCCGCGTGCGCTCATCGCCGAGCTGGTGCGACGGTATTCCATACTTGGCATTGAATGTTCAGTGCTCGAAGTCCAGAAGCTTGCATGGTTTCTGGTACGGGCTATCGAACGCCTTGATTTGCCGAACGACATGGCCCTCAACTTCGCGGCCAACAAGTACGGCCCCTACGCCGACGAGCTGCGCTTCCTCCTCAATAACCTGGATGGGAGCTACCTCCACTGTGAAAGGCGGCTGGCCGACGCCAAGCCGCTCGAACCGGTCTGGTTCGAAGAGAGCAAGCGTGAAGCTATTGCGGAATATTTCACGACCGGCGAGGGCAGTAGGTATCAACCGGCGCTCGATAAGGCATCTGCCGTCATTGATGGCTTCGAGTCGCCGTTCGGCATGGAGCTGCTAGCCACAGTGGACTGGCTGGTAGCCGAGGAGGGCGTTCAGCCAGACGTACCCGCGATACGGGAGGCGTTGGGCCATTGGCCTGCCGGCGCCGCAGCAGCGCGCCGGAAACTGCATATTTTCGACGACCGCGTGATTGCGTTGGCGCTCGACAGACTAACGCACCTATTGCCCGCATCTTAACGATCGGCCTGACCCTCTCCCCGGACTTATGGCGCTCAATCCCATTTCATTTACTGAGCGCGTTGTCCGCAGCTTCCTGCGCTATCAGCTCACCGCGTACCCATTCGCGGATGAGCGACTCCACCGCCAGATGCGCGCACTGCTCTCGCTCGATGCCACGCGAGAGTCGCCTCTACTGCGGGGACCATACGTCAGCCTCTCACGCCCATTTCGTACTGGCGCTTCGATTGATGCGCTGATCGCGGAGGGGGTGTTTCATCCGTTGATGAGGCAACGCATACCTGCGGACATCACGAACCTATATGGCCATCAGGAAGAGGCCATCCGCGCCATTCATGCGCACCGCACCACGCTGGTCTCCACCGGTACCGGCTCCGGCAAGACGGAATGCTTTCTGTATCCGGTGGTGAGCCGAGCGCTAGAGCTGCGCGATGCCGGAGAACAACCCGGAATTAGTGCGGTGATTGTGTATCCCATGAATGCACTCGCCGAAGACCAGTTGGGTCGTCTCCGTGGACTTCTCGCAGGGACTGGGGTCACGTTCGGTATGTACGTTGGAAAGACGCCGGAGAACGAGCGAGACGTGGCAGGTCTTCGTTTGCCACCCGGGTCGTCACGTGCGGACTACGAAGCCGCTCTTGCACTTTCTCGGCGCGAGAATCGCGGTGAGACGGTTTATCCGGCGGAAGAAGTTTGCTCTCGCGAGGTTATGCGCACGGCAGGAAAGCAGCCGCGGATTCTCCTTACGAACGTGAAACAGCTCGAGCTATTGTTAACCCGTCAGCGTGATGTCGAGCTGTTCACGGATGCGCGTCTCGACTTCCTGGTATTCGACGAAGCTCATACGTTCACGGGCGCGCAGGGTGCGGAAACGGCGTGCCTGATCAGACGGCTCCGTCAATTTGTGGGACGATCGACGACCGATACGACCTGCATCGCAACATCTGCTACGATTGTTGATCGCGACCGGCCTGATTCGGCGCGCGCATTCGCCTCGCGGTTCTTTGGCGTGCAAGCTGCCGATGTTGTCACAGTTGGTGAGGCATATGAGTCCGCCGAGTGGGGTTTGGGGCGTACAATTCCGGTAGCGCCAGCGGAAGATCCGAGCGTCGTCCTGGGTGCTGTTGTGTCGGCGGTAGATGACGAGTCCGATTCCGACATATCGCTACGTGCAGCATATCAACAGCTCGCTGGAGAACAGCTTGCAATAGGTGAATGGAGCAAGGTGCTCCACGACGCACTGAGCCGCAACGAGCTCGTGTACCGGATTGAAGAAGCTCTATCCAAACCCCGCGCGCTTGCTGATCTGCCGCCCGAGCTAGAGCAGTTTATTAAACGCACTGTCAGCGAGGAGGAGATCCTCGCGTGGCTGGCACTTGGCGCTGCCGCACGAACTGATGGTCGGCCCCTGCTACGACCGGTCGTACACGGATTCGTCCGCGGAATCAGCGGTGCTGTGGTGAGCTTCAACGAGAGCAATGAGCCGTTGTTGTGGCTCGCGGCGGAGGACGAAGTACTTACTACGCCGTCCGACGTGAAGCGAGCGCACTTTCCCGTGACAACCTGCGTTACGTGCGGACAACATTACTTCGTCGCATTTCTCAAGGATTTCTCATTCAGCAGTAGACACGGCCCCGAAGGCGGCGATGCACACGCCACGGGCTCGGTCTGGGAGCCGCTTGCGGAGGCACAGGGTGGAAACCGCGTGGTGCTGGTGGATCGTGTCGTCGGCGCCGACGATGAGGAGGAGTCACTCGAGAGGACCTCACCGCTCTATTTTTGCCGAGCTTGCGGGGCAGCGCACCCTGGTGCTGGCACGGCTTGCCTACACTGCGGTACTTCCGAGCCGTTTGTGATGCTTCACGCCGTGCGGCAGAAGGAGGACAACCCTGGCTACTTGAGCAGTTGTCTTTCGTGCGGCACGACCGGAAGGCGGACCGGTACGCTATATCGTGAGCCCGCTCGCGCAGTACGCGCGACAAACGTAGCCGACGTACACGTTCTCGCTCAAGACATCATCCAGAATGCCGAGCGCAAGCGCTTGCTTGTATTCTGTGACAATCGACAGGATGCGGCGTTCCAGGCTGGTTGGATGAAAGATCACGCTCGCCGTTTTCGGTTGCGCGCGCTCATGGCCGAAGCCCTCGCCGCGGGACACCAATCTGTGGGCGACGTCGCGTTGTATCTGGATGGCCGGTTGGAACGCGATGCATCGTTATCCCGTGCTCTTGCGCCAGAAGTGTGGGAAGTTGTCCGGCGGGAGGGGAGCGGCGGACGTCATGAGGCAGAGCGCCGCAAATTCTTGAGAATTCAGGTCTTACGGGAAATCACCCTATCGTCAAAGCAATCCATCGGATTGGAGCCTTGGGGCCGAATGAAGGTCGAGTACGAGGGCCTGGAGACGACGTGGCCGTGGATCCAGCAACACGCAGTGACTTTGGGCGTGCCACCGGAGGATTTGCGTGACGGCGTCGCCGTCATACTCGACTCATTGAGACGTAAGCGCGTGTTGTTCGATCCGGAGCATCAGATCTTTTCACACTTCTGGATGGATGGAGATCAGGAAATTCAGGCAGGTTACCTCCCCAACGTAGGTGGACCGAAGGGAACGAAGCTACGTCGCGCTAGTGGTGATAAGCCGCCGTATGTGGTGCAATGGCTGAGCGATCGTGGCGACACGGCAATCAGTCAGATTGTACGTGGTTGGGGAGTAGAATCTGCTGATGTTGATGAGTTCCTCGAGCCGCTCTTCAAGGATCTAGTGGATCGAGGGTCGCTGCACTCAGTAACGCTCAAGGGAGCGAGACGCAATGCACTCCCAGGCGTAACCGGCGTATACCAGGTTGACGCCGATTCGATTCGTCTCAGGCCGAGTCACGGCGTATGGCAGTGCAAGAGCTGTCGGCGCCGGACAACGCGGAGGACTCCGAAAGGACGATGCCCGGGGTGGCGGTGCGAAGGAACGCTCGCTTTCCTGTCGGAAGATCCCGACAATTACGATCTCCAGCTACTCGATCAGGGCTATGTACTACTGCGGACCGAGGAACACACCGCAATGGTGCCGCACGAAGAGCGGGAGCGTCTTGAGAATCTGTTCAAGGGCGACTCCGATGCTGTGAACACGTTCGTGTGCACGCCGACTCTCGAGCTCGGGGTGGACATCGGCCAGCTGGACAGCATTCTGATGCGCAATGTGCCGCCGCTTCCAGCGAATTACTGGCAGCGAACAGGGCGCGCCGGCCGACGCCATCGAATGGCAGTGAATCTGACATATTGCAGGCCCGTCTCGCATGATCGAGCCTATTTCGCAGATCCGGTGAAATTGCTAGCGGGCCGTGTTGATCCCCCGGCGTTCAATCTTCGCAATTCGTTGATGGTTGCGAAGCACGTCCACGCCGCGATGATCACGAGATTGCATCAGTACATTCGCGATACTGTGCGTTCGGCGACCGAACGAAGCCATATACGCGAGGTGATCGATACCAGCTTGCCGCAGCAGGTTGGGGCGTATTTGTTCGAAAATCGTACTCTTCGGCTTCAGCCGTTTGATTTCGAGCCGCTTCGCCAAGTTATTTCCGCGAACCAGGCGGATCTGGAAGCATATGTTGCGGGCGTTTTCCGTCAGGGTTGGCCTGATGAGGATGCTGCCGTGACGACGCCAGAGCAGTTGCAAGCATGCATCGTTGGAATGCCTCGGGCGCTAGAGGATACCATCAGCCGAGTACGGCGGCGGCTGCGCTGGGCCATCGAACAGATCAAGCGCTTGGACGTAATTCGAGAGCGAGACGGGTCACTGGAGCCAGAAGAGGACTCATTGCTCCGTCGGTGCGATACACTTGTGAAACGACTCAAGGGCGGCGTGCGACGAACTCGTCGAGAAGCCGAAGGTTACGATGACAGTAACACTTACGGCGTACTCGCGGCTGAAGGCTTTCTCCCCGGATATGGGCTCGAGGTAGGATCGGTGCTCGGTACGGCGGAGATTCCATTTTATCGCACCGGCGCGCTTCAGTTCGCACTCCCACGCCCGGCGTCCGTGGCTCTACGCGAGTATGTACCTGGCAACTTGATTTATGCGAATGGCAATCGTTTTGTGGCACGCCGCTTTCACCGCGACGTCGACGAGCACCGCATCGAGATGCCCATCTTTGAGGTTTCGACTGGTCGGCAGGCGGTGCTTCCGACGTCATTGACTGCTACAACGGCCAGTCTGGAAACTATCGTGCTTCAGACGATCGCGGTGTGCGACGTTGACCTCGTGCATCAATCCCACATCTCAGATGAGGAAGAACTTCGATTTCAGCTCGGGGTCACCATTTTCGGGCTCGAGCTCGGACAGCACGGAGGCGGGATTGCGTACCAGTGGGGCACGCAACCAGTGCACCACCGACGAGGGATCCATTTTCGCCAGGTCAATGTGGGCGCGAATGTCGCGATCACCCGTTTCGATCGATTTGGCTATCCAATATGTACAGTCTGTGGCCAGAGTGTTTCGCCGTTGTCATCTGAACGCCAACGTGAGGAATTCGCCGCGCATCACCGGGAGCGCTGCGGAAGCACAGTCGAGACCGTCGGTTTTTACACCGATGTAACAGCTGACGCGATACTGCTCCCCGGATGCGACGATCACACGGTAGCATATAGCGTTCTGGAAGCAATGCGCATGGCCACGACGCAGGTGTTGGACATGCACATGGATGATCTTCAGATCCTCGTCGTTGGGCATATCGATCGTGATGATGTCGACGCGTACCTGTGGGATCCTATGCCCGGTGGATCAGGGCTGCTCGACCAATTTATCGCCCGGTTCCCGGATATTGTCACTGCTGCACTTGGTGTTGTTGAGGGCTGTCCAAGCGTTTGTGATACATCCTGCGTGGATTGTCTGCAGACGTTCAGGAACAGTTTCTATCATCAGTATCTTGATCGGCATCGAGCGAACGAGTGCCTCAACGCTTGGGGTCACGAAATTCTTGAGTCGCATCCAATAGTCCCCGTACAGCAGCAGATGAGTCCCACACCAGAGCAGCTGCCGGTGAATGCCGCGGAGCGGAAGCTTCAGGCGCTACTCAGCGCTGCAGGGTTTCCGGATGGCGCGCGCGGCGAGCAACTGCGGTTGCACGCATCTCTTGGAACGACGACCCCCGACGTATTGTATCGGATGGATTTCCATGCTCCCGACGAAGGCGTGGTGCTATATCTGGATGGGCTTAGCGCGGGATTACACGGTAACCAGGGAACGGCAACGCATGATCGCGCAATTCGCGACTGGCTTCGCAACAATGGCTATGATGTGATTGAAATATCGGCGGTCGAACTTGACGACCCAGCCGCGATGCAGCGGCACTTTCGACGGTTAGCTGGCTACTTACGCCGGGATGATGTTCGTAGCGCCGTTTCTAGTGGAACAGACTGGCATGCTCGGGCAACTGATGAGCGTGCAGAAGTACCAACTCTGCGGATAGTTCATCCGCGGCCAAACGAACGCTACATACACTGCGTTCCGCTGACTACCCTTCGGGCGGCCGCAGGGGCATTCGGCGAGGCCCAGTTCGTTGAGGAAATCGAATCTGAAGATTGGATCGAGGTTGAAGGCGATACATCCTTGCGTGCAGGAATGTTCGCTGCTCAAGTCGTTGGTCATTCCATGGAGCCACGTATACCTGACGGAGCTACGTGCCTGTTCGTTTCGCCTGTAACCGGCTCACGGACGGGACGCATCGTACTGGCTCAATTGCAGGATGCGCGCGATCCGGAAACCGGTTTCAGGTACACTGTGAAACGTTACCGAAGTGAGAAGAGTGCTGATGCGGAGACAGGGTGGCGGCACGTTAGTATCACTCTTGAACCGCTAAATCCTGCCTTCGCGCCTATAACAATCGGTGTCGATGATGAAGAGTCGGTTCGAATAGTCGCGGAGTTCGTCCGCGTATTGGCGTAGAACGCGTTTTACCGGCCGGCTAGCAATTCCCCGTCGTGTATGCCTGAGAGCCGATTGTTTGTATGGTTGAATGGCACCCGTTCGAACCATTGATATAGACGAACGAACCGATTGTCTGCCGTGTGTATGTGGCGGGCCCACCGGTCGTGTATGTCGTCGAGCCAACTCGTTGAGTTGTCGACGTGGCTCCATTCGGGCCAGTGGTGTAAGTCTGGCTTCCAACAGTCTGGCGCGTGAACGTCAGTGGATGGCCGTCAATAGTGAGGTTGTAATACACGTAGTTGCCGATCTGTTGCGAAGAACCGGAGACAGGCTTGCCGTCGTACGTGCCTCCATAGTATGTGTACTGACCGATTTTTTGTTGCGTGATGTTGTTCTGTGCCGACGAGTCACGTGCGAAACCAAGGAATGCGACAACGGCAACGACAAATATAGATATCCTGGGTATCTGCATCACTACCTCCATCAGAGACCTAACGTGCTGCTGTAATTCCGTAAAGTCTCGGCACCAGGTCAGCGACGCTCCAAGACCGCAAAATCCGTTCGGTCGCAATCTCCCGCGCAGCCACATCTCATGCGACGATAAGGCTGCACCCTGAGCCTTGTGACGTGATGCAAGCTCATTTTCGGCTTGCGTCGAGACGACCTGCGAATCGCCCGGTGTCGCGGTTGTCCTCCCAGTCAGCAATCACTCGTCCGGCTTGGATATGCCCCCGAAGGCGACTGCCGTTGCTGGCGATGGCAAATGACCCATCAGTTGTGATTGGCCCGACGGCGTCCATAGCCGTAGTTCCACCCGCATCGTTCGTTAGCCATAAGTCCACGCGAATGGAGTCGGCGGAAATTGCCACTGCCATGTCGCCGCGCCAGTCGGTAACATCACCGGAGCTGTATCCGTTGGTGTTTGTAAAAGTGGTACGTACCGACGCATCAAAGAGCCCGAACTTTTCGGATAGAGGGATCGATGTAGGCGACGCGACAATGTTGTATCGCAGTGTGTCCCCTCGGTACACCTGGATTGAACTTGCCACGAAACCCCCACCGTTGGTTTGATAACCGTCGTACGCAACGCCGCCGGCATCAAGGAGTACCGCGCCCGTCGCGGCTGTGCGCCACGTTGCCACCCCGTAAACGTTTGCATTGCCAAGTTTACCGTTCAGGTTGGACGCAACCACGAGCCAACCCACATGTCCAGTGGCGAAGAGTAGGCCGGTCTCGGTGTTTGTCTTGCCATTCGAGAAGGTGACAACCTGTTGTAGGCGGTAGGAACCGGAAACACTCGCGCGAGGCGATGTCGCGGGCGCCGCACCAGCTAGTGCTGTGGCCGTCGTGCCGGATGTGTGCGAAGTCGATGACATCTCACCAAAGACCTCCGCGATCGAGTGTAGTGATCGCGAATCTTCTATCAAGCCAAGCGCGTAGCGAACGGGGAGTGCAAAATTAAGCTGCTGTCCACTCGTTAGATACGATGTTGAGATTGCGAACACACGTCCATGATCATCGAGCACCGCCCCGCCGCTCGAACCAGGGCTGATTGGCGCCGAAATTTGTACCAGCTGGCGCCCATCATCGATACGCGTACCACTGACAATTCCTTCCGTCACCGTTTGCGACAACCCTTCCGGTGACCCGATCGCGACGACACGCTCCCCAATTTTGGGAATGGTGACCCTCGTAGCCAGGAAAGGCAGGCCCTCATCCGGTATCTTGAGAACAGCTACATCCCTGGCGGAGTCCGCGTCCATCACATTTACTCGAGAGATGCGCTCTTTAGAGGCCAGGATTACTACAGCACGTGATGCGCCGCGTAACACATGGGCATTCGTGATAATCACACCATCCTGTCGCACGATGAAGCCGCTTCCTAACCCGATTGTATCCCCGTCGGCGTTAATTGAGAGAATGGTAACCGTGGCCGGGAGACAAGCCGCGGCGATTGCGCTGGTGCTGCGCACACCCGCAGGTTCCTGTGCATCGCAGACGACGGCGACTACTGCGCATCCGCTGCACATGACGCAGGCAACTACCGTCCGACGCCAACGTGATGCATTCATCAATTTCCTCGCATGGCGAACGTTTTATGGCTGTTGGGAACCCCGTAGCTCAAGATCATCGCGAAGTCGCGTGGGCCTCGATTGCTGCCTTAAGTATCGGCATGCGGAGCTAGCCGGCACCGTGACGGTGGATTGTCGCCTTCTACGCGATTCGCCGAAAGCCAAATTCCCCGGAGGGAAGCTCAGGTCCGAGCACACTCCTCCACTCTCCGTGATCATCCGACCATCGTTCGGTCTCTACGGAGATCGTGGACCGCCGTGCTCAACGCATTCCGGCGCTGCAGCTTCCGGCCGACGGTCAAAATATTATCCCTGGCATTATGAGGGTGAATTGAGCAACTGACGAATCTCAACACCCGGATCACTAAACTGTGCTCTGGTCCTCATCTCGCTATGAAATATCGTGGAAGCGTTCCACGCGGCCGCCTCCTAACTCGCTCGACGAACGAATGGCGGCGTCATTCTCCACGGGCGCGGGCCAGGACGAGGATCGAAAGGGTCGTCGTTGCCGACTCGGTCTGGTAGAACTAATTCCGTATGTGATTCCAATGGTGGAACGGCGGTTCTCGGCGGCGGCAGAAGGATGTGTGGTGGCTGTGTATCGATCCACTCTTTCGATTCGCCGAAAGCAACCAGGAACTTCCCGATGTGGGCGCTAAGGCTGCGGAGGGTAGCCTTAGCGCATTCTTCCTTCAGAACGGCGAGTATGCATCCTACCGCGTCGGATGCAACGGTGTGAGGCACGCCGCAAACGCACGCGACGGCAAAAACAAGTGCTGCAAGCACGGTTCTGGTCCTAAAGTTCACAGTCCGGTCCTCAAAAGAAACGCCATTCGGAAGCCCGACTAGCATGGCGTGCGGTCGCACGCTTTAGCCTCGTGGTTTTGCGTCCCCGCCTTTCAACGGGTTTGCCTTTATCGTGGCCCTCGAGGGCCGTTCCTAGGGAGTACTCAGGCGTGAATTGAAGTATCCCACGGGTAGACGCATGTAATCATGCAACGGTAACAAGGGGACGTAGTATCGGGACGCCAAGTCAAATACTTTAGCACGGATCCAGTATCAGACAGCCACCCTATCCTCTGCAAACCCGCCGCACCCTCCCCGTATCCCCCTCCACAAAAATCGCCACCGACTTTC
>Ga0134126_10002307_pt1 | contig 24104 bp, 19 predicted proteins | sample KB31752_FD_96881 | JGI IMG/M metagenome (GOLD analysis project Ga0134126, IMG submission 96881) | Terrestrial soil microbial communities with excess Nitrogen fertilizer from Kellogg Biological Station, Michigan, USA - KB3-175-2 | ecosystem: Environmental > Terrestrial > Soil > Unclassified ... | reverse complement strand
CGCGAGAAGTATGCGCGCGTGCAGCCTGGCATTGTGCTCGACACGCTGCGCAAGGCTGCAGAGCACTTCCACCTCACGTTTGGTCCGGATCCAGCAACTCACAACCACTGCACGCTCGGGGGAATGATCGGCAACAACTCCTGCGGCGTACACGCCTTAATGGCCGGCAAAACGGAGGAGAACGTCTACGAACTCGACATCCTCACTTACGACGGTTTGCACATGAAGGTCGGTGAGACCAGTGAGGCCGAACTCGAGCACATTATTCGCGAAGGCGGGCGCCGAGGAGAAATCTATTCCAAGCTCAAGGCGCTGCGTGACAAGTACGCAAACTTGATTCGCGAGCGATATCCCAACATTCCTCGACGCGTTTCCGGCTACAACCTGAACGAGCTTCTGCCGGAGAACCACTTCAACGTCGCGCGTGCATTAGTCGGATCCGAGGCGACCTGCGTGATGGTCCTCGAGGCGAAGCTGCGGTTGGTATATTCTCCGCCTGCTCGCACGCTCGTCGTTCTCGGTTATGACGACGTCTATGCCGCAGGGGATCACGTTCCGGAAGTGCTTACATTCAAGCCAATCGGCTTGGAGGGAATTGATAACCGTCTCGTCGGCTACATGAAGAAGAAGGGACTCCACGTCGAAGACCTCGCACTGCTGCCGGACGGCAAAGGCTTCCTGCTGGTTGAATTCGGCGGTGAAAACAAAGAAGAGTCGGACGCGAAGGCACGCGCAATGATGGCCCGCCTCAAAGCCGGGGCCAACGCTCCCAAGATGAAGCTCTATGACGACAAGAAGCAGGAGAAGCTCGTCTGGGAGATTCGCGAATCCGGCCTCGGCGCTACGGCTTTCGTTCCAGGAGAACCGGTTACATGGGAAGGCTGGGAAGACTCCGCCGTTCCGCCGGACAAAGTCGGCCATTACCTTCGCGACCTGCGCAAATTGCTGGAGAAGCACGGTTATAACTGCTCCCTGTACGGACACTTTGGGCAAGGCTGTATCCACACGCGCATCGACTTTGATTTTCGTACTGTGGAAGGAATTCGCAACTATCGCGCCTTCATCAGCGAGGCCGCCGATTTGGTTGTCAGTTACGGTGGTTCCATTTCGGGCGAGCACGGAGACGGACAATCCAAGGCCGAGATGCTGCCCAAAATGTTCGGGCCGGAACTCGTGCAAACATTCCAGGAGTTCAAGGCGATCTGGGATCCGCAGAACAAGATGAATCCGAATAAAGTCGTCGATCCATTCCCCATCGACGAGAACCTGCGCCTCGGCGCCGACTTTGCCCCTTGGCAGCCGGAGACTCATTTCAAGTTTCCCGAGGATGAAGGCCGCTTCTGGCATGCGACCATGCGCTGCGTCGGTGTAGGCAAATGCCGACGTAAAGAAGAAGGCGTGATGTGTCCCAGTTACATGGTCACGCTGGAAGAAAAGCACTCGACGCGCGGTCGTGCGCACATGCTGTTTGAGATGCTTCAAGGCGAAGAATTGAAAGCCGGGTGGCAGGACGAGAGCGTGAAGGAAGCGCTCGATCTCTGCCTGAGTTGCAAGGGATGCAAGGGCGAGTGTCCGGTAAATGTTGACATTCCGACGTACAAAGCGGAATTCATGTCGCATTACTATGAGAAGCACAAGCGTCCCATTTCGGCACTTGCGTTTGGACACATCGACCGCTGGGCCGCCTTGGCGTCCATTGCTCCTGAGTTCGCCAACTTCTTCAGCCAGACTCCAGGCTTCAGTGACTTGATGAAAGCCGTGCTGAAGATACCAAGCCAGCGGCAGATTCCACCCTTCGCTCCGCAAACATTCCGCCAATGGTTTAACGGGCGCAAAACCGACCGTTCTCCCGGACCGCAGGTCATTTTGTGGACGGACACGTTCAACAACTATTTTCACGCGCATACCGCGAAGGCCGCGGTGGAAGTACTCGAATACATGGGATGGCGCGTGCGGATTCCGCGCGAGAACCTTTGCTGCGGGCGTCCGCTCTACGACTTCGGCATGCTCGACGAAGCCAAAGTCTATCTGAAGCGTATCTTGCGCAGCCTGGAACGCGATATCCAGGCCGGGTTTCCCATTCTGGTACTCGAGCCGAGCTGTGCTTCCGTGTTCAAAGAAGAACTCAAGAATCTCCTTCCCGATGAGCATCTCAGCGAGAAACTCTCCGGACAGGTGATGCTCTTGAGTGAGTTCATTCAGAAGAAAGCGAGCGAATTCGAATTTCCGCAGCTGAAGCGCAAAGCCATTACCCAGAACCACTGCCATCACAAGGCAATCTTTAAGACCGAAGCCGAAGAGCAGGTGTTCAAGCGCATCGGGCTGGAGGCCAAAGTCCTGGATTCCGGATGCTGTGGCATGGCCGGTCCGTTCGGATTTGAAGAGCAGAAGTACGAGGTCTCACAGGCGTGCGGCGAGCGGGTTCTGCTTCCCGCGGTTCGCGAAGCTGCGGAGGACGAACTGATTCTCGCCGATGGCTTCAGTTGCCGCGAACAGATTCGGCAGAACACAAATCGCTATCCACTGCATTTGGCGGACGTTCTGAATGCTGCCATCAAACAGGATCTTCCTAAATCAGGAAAACCCGAAGCGCGCATCGTAAAAAGGATCAACTCCGAAGCGGCTATCGGGAAAGTAAAAGCGGGAGCCGCGCTTACTGCGCTACTCGGCACTGCCGCATTCGGATTGTGGGCCTTCTTCGATCACCGCAGTCGCAAAGCATCGCGAGGCAAAGTGATCGAGATGGGCAGCAGGTAAAGGCCTGGCCATCTGAATAGTACGACAGAACCGGCGCCGGTAGGCGGTGGGGCAGCCGCGTGTTTTGCGGCTGCGCGTCTTTCCATTGACCTCAGCCCGATGCTGGATTTTCGGCTCCCACTGAATTAGAACCTTCTGGATGCAATTCACCAGCGACGATGCCCAACTTTATTACGACTCAATGGGCGACGGTTCTCCAATCGTTCTGCTTCATCCATTCCCCGTCCACCATGAATTCTGGAAGCCGATAGCAGGCAAGCTGGCCACACGTTATCAGGTGATTCTCCCCGACCTTCGCGCCCATGGGTGCTCGGAGGTGGGCAAGGGAACGGCGACGATGGGCAAACACGCCGTCGATCTGATGCGCTTGCTGGAAGCCGTGCAGATTCCCAAAGCGGTATTCGTCGGCGTGTCCATTAGCGGATACGTGTTGTTTGAATTCTGGCGACGCTTTCGCGACCGCATTGCCGCGCTGGTGCTTGCGAACACCCGGGCAGAAGCCGACACCGAGCAGGGAAGAGCAAATCGACTGAAATCGATTGCCGACTCGCGCCTGCATGGGACTGGCAAGTTTTTCGATGCGCAGGTGCAAAACCTCATCGGAGACACCACGCGGCGTACGCGTCCTGACATCGTTGCAAATGCGCGCGCCATGATGCAGATGATGAGTGTCGATGGCTTGGTTGCGATTCAGCAGGGAATGGCGGCGCGTCCAGATTCAGTCCCTACCCTGCGCACGATCAACGTGCCTACGTTGATCATCGCCGGCGAGGAAGACACGGTTACGCCAATCGCCAACGCGCAGCTCATGCATCAACAGATTAATGGCTCGCGGCTGCAAATGATTGCCCGCGGCGGACATTACTCAGCTCTCGAGCACGCGGAAGAATTCGGCCGAGTCCTGCGGCAATTTCTGGATGAGCTTCGGTGATCTAGTGGGCTGCTGGAACGGCCGGATTGGCTGCCGACGCCATGTATGCCTTCAGCTTTCCAATGGTCTCGCGCGCAGCTCCCGCATTGGGATCCTGGGGCGCCAAAGTCAGGAATTCCTGCAGATCTGCCAATCCTTCAGTGTAGTTCTTAAGGGCCAGCATTATCTGGGCACGGACAAGATGGAGAGGCGCATACTCCTTCGGGAGAAAGGTCTGCGCTTTCGAGAGCTGCTGCAACGCATGCTGATAATCGGCCTTTCCTACATACGCCTTAGCCATTTCGAAATACGATTGCCACGAACTCGGCGACAGAGTAATGGCGCGATCAGAGGAACGCAGCGCATCGTCAAACTTGTGCAGTTGGTTCAGGGCTGCCGACATTGCCGTGTACGCTAGTGAATAGCCCGGATCCGATTTGATGGCATGATCAAAATCGTTGACCGCAGCTTCCGGATGCGATGCGTCCAGCGACATCACTCCGCGGAGCGTGAGTGCCTCCGCGTAGTCGGGATAAATTTGAAGGGCTTTCGCGAGTTCTTTGTTTACGTCATCGAGGTGATTCTTGGAAAGAGCGGTTTCAGCTTTGTGATACGCATCCCGCGCCTTTTGCGGAACTTTGTACTGAGCAACTGACACCGTCGCGTTCCCGTCCGCCTGGGCGGCGCCAGCTGCGGTGTTGAGTCGCAGCCGAAGATTCATCCCAAAATCGCCGGAAGCGACGTGCTCATGCGCCTCTGACAACCCACGCACCGCCATCACGTCGTAACCAGAGGCGGATAGTCCAGCGAACTGAAATGCTCCTGCATTATTCGTATAGCCGGTCGCGATAACCCGTGATGTCTGTTCGTTGCGAACCTCAACACGGACGTCGGGAATAGGAGAGCCGTCCGAGCCGACTACCACACCGGAAATACTGCTGACCTGCATTCTGTCGAGCGAGTTGGTGCGCGTACCGAACGAATCGGGGGGAACAGTGTAAATTTGAGAAAAGCAAACGCCGCTACTCAGGCAGATTGCAAGGATGGTTGTTACCACTCGGCCTCTCATGGCCCGGTACCTCGTTAAATTTCACGAGCATCGGGAGGCGCCTTGTCACCCGCGGGGAACCTCATTCATCGCTCGGCACTGCATGGCTGCCGTGCTGCAGAATGAGAATGAACTTTCGTCCCGCTAAGTTGGCTGATGAATTTGCGCGAATGCGAAAATTAATAGCGGCATATCAGGCAACTAAACTGGCCTGCCGCTCTAAAGGACATCAAGATTGATGACGGATGTCGTCGTTAAACCTGCGAGAAATATTGTCGGATCGATTCGTCTGCCCGGCGACAAAAGCATTTCTCACCGTTATGGAATGTTAGGAGCCTTGGCCGAAGGAACCACGCGCTTACGGAATTTTTCTACGGGCGCGGACTGCGCCAGCACGCTCGCCTGCATGCAAGCGCTGGGTGCTCGAGTCGAACGCAAGGATGGCGAAATCACGATCCGCGGCTGCGGCGGCTCGCTAAAAAAAACGGCTGCGGCGCTCGATTGCGGCAACTCAGGATCGACGATGCGTATGCTCTCCGGCATCCTCGCAGGCCAGCCGTTTGAGAGCGAACTGATCGGCGATGCTTCTCTTTCACGCCGGCCGATGCGCCGCATCATCGATCCTTTGGCCAAAATGGGGGCATCGATTTCCTCCCAGGATGGGCACGCGCCCCTACGAGTACGCGGAGGCAAACTGGAGGGAATTTCGTATAAACCTGCAGTGGCGAGCGCTCAAGTGAAGACATCGGTGCTCTTTGCCGGACTCTTTGCCAAAGGAGAGACAACGGTCGAGGAGCCGATTCGAACGCGCGATCACGGCGAAGTCGCACTGCGCGCATTCGGTGCGGAGCTCAGTCGTGACAAGCACCGCGTGAGCATACGCGGAGGCCAGCGGCTCAAAGCAATTGACGCTGCGGTCCCGGGCGACATCTCATCTTCGGCATTTTTCTTATGTGCGGCGGCATTGTTTCCTGAAAGCAATCTGGTGATCGATTCGCTCCTGTTAAATCCAACGCGCGCAGTCTTACTCGATGTACTCACCGCTCTGGGTGCACGGGTACGCATGGTTCAGGTAGAAGAGAGCCACGGCGAGTTGCTCGGGACGATCACCATCGAAGCCGGTCCCCTGAAAGGCATCAAGCTGGCTGGGGCGCAATCTGCTGCGTTGATCGACGAGGTGCCGGTGCTTGCGGCGATCGCTCCCTATACGCGCGACGGTATCGAGGTACGAGATGCCCGCGAGTTGCGCGTGAAAGAGTCCGATCGCATTGCGGCTGTCGCCAAGAACCTCCGCGCCATGGGCGCTAACGTCACCGAGTACGAAGATGGATTAAGCGTACCGGGCGGCCAGCAACTGCACGGAGCGGAAATCGATTCCGAACACGATCACCGTATCGCCATGGCCTTTGCCATCGCCGCTCTGAGAGCTGGGGGTGACACACTGATTCACGGTGCTGACGCCGCGCAGATTTCGTTTCCAGAGTTTTTTCAGATGCTGGAGAGCGTTACCGAAAGATGAGCGGAATGGTCGAATCTGTTTGACATGTGCAGAACATGAAAATATGTTATTGACATGTCAAAGATGATCCAGCTCCGAAACGTCCCGGAGAGCCTGCACAGAAAGCTCAAGGCCAGGGCCGCTATGGAAGGCATGTCCCTCTCGGACTACCTGATGTCCGAAATCCGGCACATCGCTGAAAAACCTACGCTGAATGAGTTGAGAGCCAGGCTGCATCAACGTGCCCCAGTGGAACTGAACGGAGCGGTTGCTGAGATTCTGCGTGCTGAACGAGATTCGCGGTGATCGTTATCGATGCTTCTGCTGCGATTGAATGGCTGCTTCGGTCTCGTGCCGGATTGCACGTCGAGCAGCGCGTTTTTTCGAGCGGCGAACGTTTAGCAGCACCTCATCTGCTGGATATCGAAGTTCTGCAGGTTATCCGGCGATTGGCTTCGGCAGGAAAGATCTCACCAGTACGTGCAGGTGAAATTCTGGACGATTTTACCTCCGCGATCATTGATCGCTACCCGCATCACATGCTTATTCATCGAATCTGGGCTTTGCGTCAGAACCTTACCGCCTATGCCGCGGCGTATGTGGCTTTGGCGGAGATGATAGGTGCACACCTGATTACCTGCGATATCAGACTGGCGCGAGCGCCTATCTCTCAGGTGAAGATCGAGTCATTTTGAGACCAACTCGATTGAGAAGGCAGTCTGGCTACTCCTGCGCTCCAGTCCTGCGTCGCAATGTCGGATGAGGACGCGGCCCGCCCTGGAGCGCGCGGCCGTGGGTGAGCCTTGAGACGCGATCGCGAATCGCGCCGAACTCACTCGTATCGGTGATGTAGCTTTCCCGATCCGGGAGCATCTCCAGCTCTGCTTCTGCGCGACGTACGCGATCTTGCGTCATCGGGTGGGTCATGAATGCTCGCGCTATGAAGCTGTGCGGCTCCTTGTCCTCGCCTTCGAGCTTTTCGAAGAAATCGACGAATGCGGTTGGATCGTAGCCGGCGGCATACTGATACTCGATTCCGAGCAGGTCAGCTTCCCGTTCGGCGTCGCGGCTGAACTTCAAAAACGACATAGGCATGGCAACGCTGGCGGCTTGACGAACCGCATAGCCCACCGGCCCGCCGAAGAAGATCAAGGGCAGGGAAGCGTACTGAGTGATTTCGCTCTTGGTCAGATTTCGCGTAGCGTGCCGCGCGCACACGTGAGCGATCTCGTGAGCCATGACTCCGGCGAGTTCGGCTTCATCGTCGGCGGCGAGAATGGCGCCCGTATTGATATAGAAAAATCCCCCCGGTAATGCGAACGCGTTTACTTCGTCATCATCGATGACCTTGATGGTGAAAGGTGCTTTGCAGTCGGAATGCCGGACGAGAATCTGTCCGGTTCGATTCACGTACTCGTTTACCGCCGGATCGGTCAGCAAATGCGCGCTCTGCTCCACTTCCATCGAGAGCTCGCGTCCGATGGCGACTTCTTTTTCGAGGGAAAAGAAATTGATGCCTTCCCCAATGTCGCGCTCACCAATGCGCGAAACGTCGAATTTCGCCGGAATCGAAGACGGCCGATGCGGTGCGGAATTCGTTTCCGCTATGCGCTCCGCAGTGGTGCGGAACCCAATTCGCGGCAAATCGGGAGAATACGCGTAGTCATCCTCATCGGGAGAAGTGTTCGCGAGCGACCAGTTAAACGGGTCAGGTGTGAGCCGGTAGCTCTTCGGCTGTTTAGTGCGTGTATGAGCCGTCGCAGAGTTTGAGAGATCGAACAGGCGAGAGCTCACCAGCCACGGACGAACGAACGCGGCCATGGTCCTTGGATCAGCCTGTAATGGATTGCGACGAACCGACGGAGACCAGAGCAGAAGATCGATCAACCTTTGAGGACCAGGAGTCCCGTCAGCAGTTATGGGTTGAATTGAAGTCGGATTTTGCCCGGATGCAGAAAGCGCGAAGGCAAGCAGAACGCCAACAGTCAGCCGAAGGACTGCACGAAAAGAAAACAGGGGAACAAGCATGGGCCGCAACTCCGACTGCCGTCTTGCTCATTGTATGCCCGCGTGCAAACTGTCTGCGATTGACCGATCCCATGGTTTCCGCGCACTATACGAGCGCCGCGAGCGGTCTAACGTTCGTCCCACGCAAAGACCAGACGAGCAGCTCTCAACTGCAACAATTTATAATCGTGCATTCAGCGCTTACAACGAGGTCAAGGAGTGCATTTGAGACGCGGGTTTACTCTCGCTGCCATAGCGAGCATCGTTTTGTTGATCGTCAGCCAGTCCGGATGCGGAGGCGGCAACAGCAGCACCACTCCGACCAGCGGTCTCGAGGAGCGGGCCTTTGTGGCCGTGAATCTCACCAGCACCGGCAGCATCTTGATTGTGGATGCATCGAAAGATCAGCTCTCCGCGTCCAGCATTCCCATACAGGGCGCCGGGCTGTTTTCCTCTCCTCCGCCGACGATCATGATTGCCGGTCCCAACAGCACGACTATCGAGTACAACAGCGGCGACAACAATCTGAACATCATCGACAATATCAAGGAGACACAGGTCGCTAAAATCGGCAGCATCGATTGCACGGTTTCGAACGGGTCCGGCTGCCAAATTCAATTTGCTGGACCAGTCGACAGCCTCGCCGCCAGTTCTGATGGCAAGTTCATTTACGCCGCATTAGGAAGCAATAGTGAGGTGAGCATCGTCGATCTGACTGGGAGCTCAATCGCAGCTCCCAAGAACATTCCCGCTGTGCCGGGAAATTGTCAGAACTCGGTTGATCTCACGAAGAGTACGTGTCTTCCCGGTGCCCGTCGGATCATCCTCTCTCATAACAATGCCAAGCTGTTGGTTTTCAACGAGAGCCTGATGCAGTTTGAAATTGTCAACACTTCCGACAGTACGGTGCAGACCGTGACTGGACTCGATCACCCGATCTATGGCGTCTTCTCAAGCGATGACAGCAAAGCCTATATCCTGAACTGCGGCGCGGAATGCGGAGGAACGCAGGCCAGCGTTGTTACCGTAGACATGAGCTCACTGGCGGTAAGCCAGCCAGTGAACGTCGATGCCGCAAGCATCGGAATATCCGATGCAAACAATCTCTACGTTGCGGGAAGCAATCCAGCGATACCGGGAGCAGGGACCGTCACCGTGCTTCCCCTTTCCTCCCTTACTACCGGGAAGCAGGTCAAGATCGGCGACGGTTTCCACCAGGTAATTTCACTCTTTCAAGGCAAAGTCATCGTCGGCGCGCGTACTTGCACGACTGGATGTCTCTCGATCGTCGATCCGAATGCGGGAACGGCGGTGATCGATACGCAAAAGGGAGATGTGACCGCGATCGCGCCGATTACCCCGCGCAAGGTCTTCTACGCTGCCGAAGGCGGCGAACTTCGCATCTACGACGCAACCACCGGGCAGGAAGAGCTGCTTAATACAGCTCCAATGATTGACGTCGTCGGGAAAGTGACCAGCGTTCTATATGTCGGCCCTAAGACGTAATATTCGGTCCGGCTTAATGTGGTCTCAGTGCGTGAATAGCCAACATCAACCGATCTCTTCGGACTTGAACCACGAAGCCAAATACCGCACATCCCTGGATCAGTTCTCAGCGCCGGATCAATTGCTTGTAAACATCGGCCAAGCTCTTGACCGAGAGTTCCTCCGCGCGTGCGCTTGCATGTACTCCCACCTGTTGCGATGCTGCTCTCACGGAACTCTCGTCGTACACTCCGCGCAAGTTGTTGAACAAGGTCTTTCGCTTCTGCCCAAACGCCAGTTTGCAAAAGTTCAAGAAGTCGCGCGTGTTGATACCTAGCCGTTCGCCTTTCGGAGCGACACGTAGCCGCAGCACGCTCGAATGCACCTGAGGAGGAGGAGAAAATGCGCCAGGAGGCAGCGTGAACAGCCTTTCGACATCGGTGAAGAGACGCGCAGTCACAGTGAGCAATCCATAGTCACGGCTCTGTGGCTCCGCGACGAGGCGATCGGCGACTTCCTTCTGTGCCATCAGCACAACCGTTTCTATGTGTTCATGCTGTTCGAACAATCGAAGGAGAATGTCAGAGGTGATGTAATACGGGATATTTCCAACAACCTTAACGCGTGCCGATTCATGTGCCGAAATGGAACCGAGCAACCCGGGGATGCTAGTGCTTAGAAAATCCGCTTCAACGATCTTTATGTTTCTCCTATCACGAAACTCTTGTTGCAGCGCTTGTGCGAGATGACGATCCAACTCTGTCGCAATCAGCTGGCCAGCGCGCTGGGCGAGCAGCTTGGTTAGGGCGCCACGTCCAGGTCCGATCTCGATTACCACCGAGTCCGAGATATCGCCCAATGCGTCGACGATCCGACGCGCAGCGCTATCGTCTGCGAGAAAATTCTGTCCAAGCTTTGGCTTTCGCTTCGGGCGCGAACTCTGGCGCGCTGCGTTGACCTGTCTGTGAGCGGACATTAGACTCGAACTTTTGCCTCGGCCCTTCGATTCTGCTCTGTTGTGAGCAGCACGTTCGGGCCTTCCGGACAGCGCCTTGCGTCGTGGGTGGCTGGCGGATACGTGAATCCACGCCCAAGGAGCACTGGATGCGAATCACCTTCGCCGCCTCGGAAGGTGTGCCTTATTCCAAAACCGGTGGACTGGCCGACGTCGTCGGAGCGCTGCCGAAGGCGCTCGCGGCACTCGGTCATGAGATCAGCGTCTTCCTTCCGAAATACAAGCAATCGCGGCTCAAGCAAGAGCACGTGGTCATCCCCAACTTGACCATTCCCATGGCCGACCACCTGCTCTTCTGCCAGATAGTTGATGGCGGCAAACACGACGGAGTGCAATTCTACTTTGTCGATCACCCGGAGTTTGCGTTCCGCGACGGCCTGTATGGGGACAGCCGGGGAGACTATCCGGACAATGCCGAGCGCTTCACGATGTTTTGCCGCGCCGTGATCGAGGCCTCGAAACGCTTCGGTCCTCCAGATGTGTTTCACGTTCATGACTGGCAGGCGGCGCTGATTCCCGTTCTTCTCCGCAACCAGTACGCATCTGACACCGATTTCTCACGCACCGGCACCGTACTGACAATCCACAACATCGGCTATCAAGGAAGTTTTCCCAAATCGGTAATGCCCAAGCTGCTGCTGCCCTGGACTCTGTTCACCATGGACCGCCTGGAGTTCTATGACAAGGTCAACTTCCTGAAAGGTGGAATCGTCTATGCCGATTACGTGACCACCGTCAGCCGCACGTATGCGCGCGAGATTCAGACGAAAGAATACGGATTTGGATTGGCAGACACAGTACGCGCCAAGCGCGATCGAGTCGTCGGCATCGTGAACGGCGTCGATTACGGCGAATGGAATCCCGAAACCGACCGCTACATTCCCGCGACGTTCTCCACTTCTGATCTAAGCGGCAAAAAGAAATGCAAGCTCGCCTTGCTCGACGAATACGGCATTCCCAAGCAGAAAGCAGATTGGCCCGTCGTAGGGGTTATCTCTCGCTTTGCCGCGCAAAAGGGATTCGATCTGATGGAAACGGCGTTGCCGCAGCTTCTCACAGAAGACATGGTGTTGCTCGTGCTCGGAACCGGGGACGTTCATTACGAATCGATGTTCCGCACACTGCACAAGCGCTTTCCCGATCGCCTGTGCGTGAAGATTGCGTACGATAATCGGCTTGCGCACCTGGTCGAGGCTGGCTCGGACATATTTCTGATGCCCTCCCATTACGAACCTTGCGGTCTCACGCAGATTTACAGCATGCGCTATGGGACTGTGCCTGTAGTTCGCGCTACCGGCGGCCTCGAAGATACCGTCGAGCAGTGGAACGCGAAGACCGGGAAGGGAACTGGGTTTAAGTTCTCCGGCTACACAGCCCCGGAGCTACGCGCCGCCGTTCGCCAAGCACTCATGACGTTCCAGAAAGAGGCCGAATGGAAGCAGCTCATGGTTAACGGCATGCACCAGAATTTTTCATGGCAGGAGCCGGCGCGTGAGTACGCTGCGGTCTACGAGAAAGCACACCGGTTACAAACGGTATGATTCATCGCCGCTCCTGATCCGCGTCCTTCAACATCAGTGCGATCCAATGAATCACCGCAACTTGATCGCGCCATCCTGGCGCCTCCTCCAAACTCACGTGTGATATCGCGCGGCTGATCAGCGCTTCCTGCAGGTCACCCTTGGGAATGTCGCGCGACAGCCATTCAGTTTCTGAAGGCGGAATCACATCGTCTCCTTCGCCGTGAACCAGCAACACCTTTGCTTTGAGATTCTGAATGTGGTCGTGTGGGGAGACGGCAACTGCTTCGGCTTTGTGTTTGTCCAGATCGGCCAATAGTTTGTCGCGAAAGAGTTCGCGATGACCATCAAAAATTTCCTTCATGACCCGCTGCCCTTCAGGAGAAAGCCGAGTCGCTCGGGCGTTCGCCTGCTTGACGTCTTCATGAAGCAACAGCCGCAGCGATTCTCTCGCGCCCTCCACGTCGGCAGGAGCGAAGAAGTCCTCGGGATGCGAGTAGATTACGATCAGCCAGCCATATTCGTTAGGCGGGGTTGTCAGTAATCTTCCATCAGGCAAGCGCGTTTGACCCTCAACTAAGTAGTGCTCTACGCGCTGGACATCATCCTGCGCCCCGACTGCTGCGACAAAGGAAATGTCGTCTGCGTACTTGGGATCAGCGGCGGCCATTAACGACAGTCCCCCGGCAAAGCTCAGTCCGAGCACCCCGACCCTTTCCCCAGCGCGATGCGAAAGAAATTGAGCAGACGTTCCGATCAGGTCGATGGATTGTGGCTCAACACGGTAGTTCGCGAGCGCGTCCACTTGCGGAGTCAGTACCTCCACTCCAGACTCCGCCAATGATTTAGCGAAATTAACGAGACGCGGTTCGTTGATGCCGAGTTGATGCAGCCCGGGAACCACGACCATCGCTGGCGGATTTTCAATATTGGTCGGAAGGTAGAGGCGTGCGCGCGACAATCCTGTTGTCGAGTTAAAAGTGAGCGTCTGGATCTCGTACGGATGTTGATGGAGGCCAGCGATCCAGTTCTTTTGCTGCGACATGCGCGCGAGCAGCGACATCGCGCGAACGTGCTCGCGCGCCGACGGCCAGAGTAGAAGCAGGGCAATGGTTAACAGTAAAAGAAGAATCTTGAGGAGTTTGTGTCCGGTAGGACTTTTCTTCCGTGTCACAGCGGGTGAAGGCTGCGTCACGTTTAGATCTCGAGAATCACCGGCATGATGAGCGGTCGGCGGCTGGTTTGTTTATTAATGTAACGCTTTAAGTCTTGGCGGATTTTTTCTTTGATCACGCCATAGTCGGCCTTTTCTTCCTGACTTGAAAGTTCGAGCGTACGGCTGATCACCTCGCGAGCATCGGCGAGAAATCCGTTCTCTGCGCCCGCGGCCGCAAAGCCGCGCATAACGATTTCGGGAATGGATTCAACCCGACCTGTGAGCTTGTTGATTGCGATGATCGGCAGCACGATGCCGTCTTCGCTGAGATGGCGCCGGTCGCGGATAACAAGATCTTCGACGACATCGCTCCCCGAACCAGAATCAATACAGACGCGCCCGACGGTAACTTTCCCCGACTTGCGCGCTCCAAGTTCGTCGATTTCCAGCACGTCTCCACTTTCGAGCATCAGCACACTGCCGACTGCCCCATGCATCGATCCCGCAAGCTCGGCATGACGCTTGAGCTGACGATACTCGCCATGAATGGGAACGAAGTAATGCGGCCGCACAAGATTGATGATCAGACGAAGTTCTTCCTGGCTGGCGTGTCCGCTAACGTGCACCGGTGAGCCGGAGCCATCTTCATAGATCACGTCCGCATTGCGGCGATAAAGGTGATCGATCATGCGAAAGATGGCCTTCTCGTTTCCCGGAATGATGCGCGACGAGAGCACCACCGTATCGCCCGGTTCGATTCGCGCGTGTTTGTGATTGTCCACGGCAGCACGCGACAGAGCCGACATCGGTTCTCCTTGCGTGCCGCTGATCAGGACGCACACTTTCTCCGCATTAAAGTCGCGAATTTGTCCAGGATGGATCAGCGTGCCTTCGGGGATATGCAGATATCCGAGATCGAGCGCGATCTCGGTGGCTTCATTCATCGAGCGACCGACAAGCGCGAGCTTGCGTGCGTGCTCGAACGCCATATCGGCAACCAGCTTGATCCGATGAATCGATGACGAGAAGCAGGAGACGAACAGACGGCGCTTCGTCCGCGTGAAGATCTCTTCAAATCGCGGACGCACCGCGCGCTCACTCGGCGTATATCCCGGACGCTCAACATTGGTTGAATCCTGCAACAGGAGCAGTACCCGCTCTTTGCCGTACTCGGCAAACTGATGCAGGTCGAAGAGTTTTCCATCTGTCGGTGTTGGATCGACTTTGAAATCTCCGGAGTGAATCACTACCCCGAGAGGCGTATGGATCGCAAGCGCCACGCAATCGACAAGGCTGTGAGTCACGCGGAGTGGATGGATGAGAAACGGTCCAATCCGGAAGCGTTCGTTCGGTTCGATCTCGTTGAGCACGGCCGAGTCAAGGAGCCCGTGCTCTTCCAGCTTGCCTTCTACCAGTGCCAGCGTGAACTCCGTTCCGTAAACAGGGAGGTTCAGCTCAGAAAGAATCCACGGCAAGCCGCCGATATGATCTTCGTGTCCGTGTGTGAGGAGGATGGCGCGAACTTTGTCGCGATTTTCGAGCAGGTACGTGATATCCGGAACGACGATATCGACGCCCAGCAGCTCCGATTCGGGAAACATCAGCCCGGCATCGATGACGATAATGTCATCTCCCCAACGCAAAGCCATGCAGTTCATGCCGAATTCGCCAAGCCCACCCAACGGCACGACCTGAAGTTTGCCCGAACTCATCGAGAGTCGATGCTAGCACACATAATCATGCGAACTTCACGGGGTTGAACACGGAGGACGCGGAGGCCACAGAGGAATTCTCAGGCGACCCCGGTAAAATCTTGTCCTTCATTCAGGGCAGCTGAGCACGGGAGTACGTCTTGGGAGAATCGATACTTCCGAAATCGAACTGGACTCCGCCAATTTTTGCCATCACTGCACTGACCTCTGTGCCCTCCGTGTCCTCCGTGTTCACATCTCTGGGTCACACTTTCGACGGTATAATCGGTTCAGTTTCCTGCCATGAGCTATCAGGTCCTCGCCCGTAAGTATCGTCCTCAGCGTTTTTCTGACGTAATTGGGCAGGAGCACGTCACGCGCACGCTGCAGAACGCGATTTCCCAGCAGCGCATCGCTCACGGATACATCTTCAGCGGACATCGGGGCATAGGGAAGACGACGATCGCGCGTATTTTAGCGATGGCGCTCAACTGCCGCTCGACCGACAAGCCCTCGACAGAGCCTTGCGGCGTCTGTGACTCCTGCCAGGAGATCAGGGCGGGGAGTTCGGTGGATGTGATTGAGATCGACGCGGCCACCAACCGTGGCATCGACGAAATTCGCGAGCTGCGCGATGCGGCGCGATATCGTCCGGCGCGGGATCGATTCAAGATTTATATCCTCGACGAAGCTCACCAGATCACCGATGCTGCCTTCAATGCATTGCTGAAGACCCTGGAAGAGCCGCCGCCGCACATCATCTTCATGATGGCGACCACGCAGCCCGAGGATATTCCACAAACCATCCGCTCACGCTGTCAGCACTTCAGTTTTCACGCCGTCCGCTTCGACGATATCGTGCAGCAACTGCGCGATATAGCTGCTCAGGAAAAAATCAATACTGAAGATGATGCTCTCGCCGCACTGGCCGAGGCCGGCGATGGCTCAATGCGCGACGCGCTCTCGATCATGGATCAGGCGATTGCCTGCTGCGGCATCTTCGACGGAGACTCCAGCGCGAAGCTCACGGCACCACAAGTTCGCGGGCTGATGGGAACGGTTTCGTCGGACGTGTTGGTGCAGGCCATGGAATGCGTGCATCGCAATTCCAGTGAGGACCTGCTCAAGCTGCTCGATCGTCTGATGACCGAGGGGCAGAGTCCATCGCACTTTGCCAAGCAGTTGGTTCGCTTTTTACGCAACGCCGTAGTCGCGAAGATCGCCGGCGGAGACTCACCACTGCTGCAGATTTCGTCGGATGAGAAGAAGAAGGTAGCTGCCGTTGCAGCACTGTTTTCCGAAGAAGACCTCACCCGCTTCTTGAACACCATTCTGCGCACCCACGATGAGCTTGGATATCGTCAGGAGCAGCGCTTTCATCTCGAGCTTGGCATGTTGAAGATGGTGCATGCGCATCGCCTCCTACCGCTCGAAGAATTTCTGAGTCAGGCAAATGTATCCGGATCTGGGATTCCAAGCAGGTCAGCACCGACGGCAGCAGCCAGTGGCTCTCCACGAGGGGTAGAGCCCAGAGTCTCGGCTTTGGGTTCACTGCGATCGCAGTCCCAGCAGGCATTTAGTTCGCCTGCGCCTCCTGCATCCCCGCGTGTTCTTTCCCCGTTCGAAGCCGATCGTTTGCGCAAGATTCGCTCCTCCGATCCCGAAGGCTCGGTTGTGGCTTCAATCTCGGATTCGGCAGTAGAGGTGCAAACGCGTGGCAGCTTAGCCATGGCCGCAGTCTCTGCCGCAGCCACCGCAGTAGCGGTCGCAGAAGCTCCAGAGGACCCCGCGCCAGCCGCGGCTCCGCGGGATATTCGGCTTGAAGATCTGCGCTCCGCCCTGATCGGGGTTCTCGAAGCCCAGAGCCAGGACACTGCTGCCGATCTACTTGCTCGCGGAGAATGGAAGTTCGAAGCCAATCAGCTCCATCTTCGGCTGCCTCTTTCCGAAAAGGTGATTGATTTGAGCTTGAGTGCCGATGCACGCCGCTTGATAACGCAGGAAGCTTCTCGACTCTGCGGTCGTCCCATCAAGCTGACTGTCGCCGGAGGCGGAGTTGCGCAGATTCCGGTAGAGCGCACCGTCAACGGGAACGGAAATGGAAACGGCGCGGCAGGCGCGCGCCAGCGAGCTGCCGAAGATCCGATCGTGCAGCGTATGCAGGAGAAGTTTGGCGCTGAAGTTCGCACGGTAGTCGATCTACGCAAGAAATAGCTGGAGAGACGGCGAGAATGGAATTCAATCCCAAGGAGTTGCTGGCCCAGGCACAACGCGCCTCCCAGGAAATTCAGGAGAAGATGCGTGCGACTGTCGTCGAAGCATCGTCTGGAGGAGGCACGGTAAGCGTGAAGATGAACGGCCAGAAACAGGTAATCTCAGTCAAGATCGATCCCGAAGCGGTGAAATCAGGCGATGTGGAGATGCTGCAGGACCTGATCACCGCCGCAGTGAACGAAGCCGGGCGCAAGGTCGATGGGATGATGCAATCCAATTTGGGAAGCATGCTGGGCGGAATGAATCTGCCCGGACTCTTTTAACAGAATGGCCGGCGGTAGCCGGTGGTTCGGAGATGGCCGGATGGCCAGCTCCGAGGAGCGCGACGCAGCACGAACTATCCTGAAGCGCAGCCGCAACACACGCGGCTGCCCCGCCGCGTATCGGCGGCGGTTCCGTGAGGTACCTTGTCCAAATTCGCCGAACCGATGGCGCGGCTCATCGACGAATTGAAGAAGCTGCCGGGTATCGGCGGCAAGACGGCGCAGCGCCTCGCCTTTCACATCCTGCGCGCCAGCAACGAAGACGCCGAACTGCTCGCCGAGGCAATTCGTCAGGTCAAGGCCAGTCTTCATCTCTGCTCAATTTGCAGCAATATCACCGACGTTGATCCGTGCGTATATTGCAGCAGCGCCACGCGCAATCAGCGTCTGGTTTGTGTTGTCGAAGAGCCAACCAATATCGCCGCGATAGAAAAGACGCGCAGCTACAACGGCGTGTATCACGTGCTCCATGGAGCGCTGTCACCGTTACACGGCATCGGACCCGAGCATCTGCGGCTCGCAAGCTTGAGTCAACGTGTCGAACGTGGTGACGTAGACGAGCTGATTATTGCGACTAACCCGACCGTCGAAGGCGAGTCCACAGCCGTCTATATCCAGCGAATGCTCAAGAACTCTCCAGTGAGGATGACGCGTATTGCTACGGGCATTCCTGCCGGCAGCGACATTGAATACGCCGACGAAGTCACGATGGCAAAAGCGCTCGAAGGAAGGCGCGAGCTGTAGAGTCGCTCTCTCGACCGGCCGGAGCATTTTTTGGAGTGACTTTAGACTGCGCTCGCCGCTGATCTTTGATGCGAACCCTCTGGATGTTGTCATCCCTCTCGGCGCGGCAAGACTGCATTTGAATTCGCAATTTTGGGGTGCGCCGAGAGGGATCTGCTGTTAATGGTTGCCAACAGCAGATTCCTTGCGCAGCCAGAACAACATTGCTGGACCTCTGAGTTTGTCGCGGCTGCGCAAGGAATGACAAGTTCTTAGGCAGGCCGACGTGGCTTCCATCGGTCTATGTGTTCAGGAGAAATGCTCTAATCAAATACGCCCGCAACGCGCTTTTAGTGACATGAAGAGCAGTGCTCCAGCATCGAATCAATGAGAACGGCGAGGCCCCAAATCAGAATTTAGAAGAGATCTGTCTGCGATGCCCAGGAGGAAAATGTGCAATCCAAGCTTTTATTCGAAGAGAACAAGCTAAAGACTTTCGCGCTAGCGTTCGACAAAAACGACGATGTTCTTCCGCTCCTCTTGCAGTTTGCGGAGGAGAACAACATCACCAGTGCTCGTCTGAGCGGGATTGGAGCTTTCCAGCGCGTGCGTCTTGGCTATTTCGACCGCGAGCGCCGCGAGTATCAGCCGATTGAGATCAACGAACCGGTTGAGCTGCTCTCATTGGTGGGCAATTTGGCACGCAGTGGCGGGAAAGCGAAGCTCCACGCCCATGTAATCGTAGGCAAGCGCGACGGCAGCGCCCACGGAGGCCATCTGCTCGCTGGAACCGTGTGGCCGACGATGGAGGTTATGGTTATCGAAACTCCTGCGTACCTCCGGCGCACAATGGATGAAGCTACAGGATTAGCTCTGCTCGATTTGGCCGCGTGATCGCGCGTTGGTATTCAGAGATAGCGCTTCACAGATACACTGATGCGGGAGGCTCACTGAACTCAATGGCAGACGTAAAGATCACCGTAAAGCCCAATGGTCCGTATCGTGTGGAAGGTGTTGTGAAACTGGTGGACGCCGAAGGTCGAGAATGGGACCTGACCGGCAAGCCTGCTTTTTCTCTGTGCCGCTGCGGAGGAAGCACGAACAAACCTTTTTGCGACGGAACTCATTCCAAACTCGGCTTTCAAGCCGCCGAAGCTGCTGTCCGCAAGGAAGAGGCTGCGCAAGGACAGGCTCCGCCTCCGAACCCGGTCACCAAAATGTAGTTGGCGCTCGACCACACCGTGGCCGTGCGTTAGGCGCGCGGCAGGTCTATTGAACCGATCCAGAGCCGACCATGATCTACGTCCTGTGGGAGTTTCAGGTAGCGCCCGAACACCGCGCCAAGTTCGAAGCGGCATATAAAGGCGACGGAATCTGGGCCCAGCTTTTTCGGCGGGATGCAGCTTATCTGAAAACCATACTCGTCAGAGATGGCGAGCATACAGGCTCGTACCTCACAATCGATGTCTGGAAAAATCGCGAGTCCTATCTGCAATTCAAACAGCGTTTTGCCACCGACTACGCGAAGATCGACAAAGATTGCGAAGCGCTTACCGATTCGGAACGCCTCATCGGCATCTTCGAAGAGATCGTTTGAATGCGGAATCTGATTGCGGGAATATTCGTGAAGTCCGGTTTCTCTGCCCTCTCCGCATCGCACTCGCCCCATCGTTCTTGGTTCGGAGCTACTTTCCCGGTCTGCAGAGCAGAGCGTCCGAATATAATGGAGAGTTCCATCATCTTTCTGCGAAGTGCATTCCTAAGGAGCGCGCATGGCAATTCCGAAGTCGGAAAAAATCTGGCATAACGGCAAGCTGATCAACTGGGACGACGCCAAGCTGCACGTCATGTCGCATGTAGTGAATTATGGTTCGTCCGTATTCGAGGGCGTGCGCTGCTACAAGCATCCCAACGGCGCGGGAATCTTTCGCGCTCAGGAACACGCGGAGCGACTGATCCATTCGGCCAAAATCTATCGCATGGACGTGCCATTTTCTGAAGACGAAATTGTTCAAGCGATAGTTGATACTGTCGCTGCAAATGGCGTGTTTCCGTGCTACATCCGTCCTATCGTGCTGAGAGGTTATGGAGAAGCGGGAGTAAACCCACTAGGCTCGCCCGTCGAGGTTTACATCTGCAATTACGCCTGGGGCAAATATCTCGGACACGGTTCCCCCGACGAAGGCGTGGATGTTTGCGTTTCATCCTGGAACCGCATGGCGCCCAACACACTGCCTGCTATGGCCAAGTCGGGCGCGAACTACATGAACTCGCAGCTCATCAAGATGGAAGCCATTCTTAATGGCTATGTTGAAGGAATCGCTCTCGATGTGAATGGCTACGTGAGCGAAGGTTCGGGTGAAAATCTCTTCCTGGTGCGCAAAGGCACTGTCTACACCGCGCCGCTTGGAAACTCGGTGCTGCCGGGTATCACGCGAGCGAGTGTGATTGAGCTGGTGAAAGAATTAGGCTTCCCAATTGTCGAGCAGATGATCCCCCGCGAGATGCTCTACATCGCCGACGAAGTCTTCTTCACCGGCACCGCCGCCGAGATCACGCCGATCCGCACGGTCGACAAGATCACGGTCGGGAACGGCAAGACCGGCCCTGTAACGCGCGCTCTACACAAGGAGTTCTTCGATATCGTCGAAGGCCGCGTACCCGACCGCCACGGTTGGTTCACGCAGGTGCCTGTGAAGCAAGCCGTAACGGTTTAGCGGGTTCGCAACTAGGAATTCAGATCGGGTGATTTGGTGATTTCGCGATTTCGCGATCGAATCAAGTCATCCGATTTTGTCTTCTCTAATGTTCGGACGGCGAGCCTCGCTGCACCTCGATCGAAACGACCGCCCGCCCATCGTTGGCGACTGACAATCGCGAAATCACGAAATCAGCAAATCGCGAAATGACTCCGTTCCCAATTTCCCGATTCCGCAATTAAGATGAAGGATTACCCATAACCTCAAGGACCTCACCTTTGCCCGAAACTCAGCTCGACCTGCTTGGAAACCTCGAACGAAGCACCATGTGCGGCACGCTGACCGCCAGCGATGCGGGTAAGAACGTCACCCTCATGGGATGGGTGAATCGCCGCCGCGATCTAGGCAATTTGATCTTCATCGATCTGCGCGATCGTACCGGCGTGGTCCAGGTGGTCTTCGATAACGAGCGGAACCCGGCGCTGCACGCCAAGGTGGAAACTGTGCGCTCTGAGTACGTTCTGGCCGTAGTGGGATCGGTGAAGCGGCGCGATGCTGCGACTATCAACAAGAATCTGCCCACAGGGGAGATTGAAATCATCGCAAGCGAGCTAAGAATTCTGAACGATTCGAAGACCCCGCCCTTTTCCCCGGCCGAAGCAGCGATTTCGAATGAAGAGCTGCGCCTGAAATACCGCTACATCGACCTGCGCCGCCCCGAGATGCAGGCCAATATCGCCACGCGGTCACGCGTCTCACTGGCAATTCGCGAGGCTCTTTATGAACGCGGATTTCTCGAGATCGAAACGCCGTTCATGACGCGCAGCACGCCGGAAGGCGCTCGCGACTATCTCGTGCCCAGCCGCGTTTATCCAGGATCGTTTTACGCACTGCCACAGTCACCGCAACTGTTCAAGCAGATTCTGATGATTTCGGGATTCGATAAGTACTTCCAGATCGTGCGCTGCTTTCGCGATGAAGACCTGCGCGCCGATCGACAACCTGAGTTCACGCAGATCGATCTCGAGATGTCGTTCCCAAGTCAGGAACGCGTCTTCGAAGTAGTGGAGGCGTTCCTGGTGGCCGCATTTCGCGAATCGGGGATAGAACTCAAGCCGCCATTCCCGCGCATGAAGTACGACGATGCCATTCGCAAGTACGGCATCGATAAGCCTGACATGCGCCTGCCTGCAATGTGCGACGTGCGGGAGGCGTTTACCGAGGAGAACCTGAATGCTCTGACTCTTGATCCGCTGCTACCGGTGGTTGCAGTCCGAATACCGAAGGTGGGCGAGCTCTCGCGCAAAGAGCGCGACGACAACAAGCAGATCTTCATCCTCAAGCCTCCCGCCAAAGTCATCGACGACCTGAAGCGTCTGGAGAAGAGCTTTCCCGATTCGGTCGCCAAGCTGCGCGCGATGTGCGAAGTCGAAGCCGATGACCTGCTCGTATTGGTTGCAGGAGCGCCCGTGCAGGATCGCTCACCGATTGCCATACGGAGAGCGGCGGAAGCCGTGTACACATCTGCCGGAGCCCTGCGGCTCGCGCTTGCGCAAAAGTACAAAGAGAAACACGGTGGGTTCAGCAAGAAGGGAAGCGCCGAAGATTACAAATTTCTGTGGGTCACCGACTTTCCCATGTTCGAGTACGACGACAAGGAAAACCGGTGGAACGCCGCGCACCATCCTTTTACCTCACCGCATGAGGAAGATTTCGGCAAGCTGCTCTCCGATCCTGGAGCGGTCCGGGCACTCGCCTATGACATCGTTCTGAACGGAACCGAATTGGGATCGGGTTCGATCCGAATTCACCGTCAGGACATTCAGAAGCAAATCTTCAATGCTCTTGGGATGACCGATGAAGAAGCGCGTTCCCGATTTGGATTCTTCCTCGAGGCGCTGGAATTTGGGACGCCGCCACACGGTGGAATCGCGCTGGGTCTCGACCGCATCGTGATGATCCTCGCCGGAGCCGACAGCCTGCGTGAAGTCATCCCATTCCCCAAGACGGCTAAAGCTGTCGATTTGATGGTCGATGCGCCCACTCCCGTCAGCCCAGGGCAGCTGCGAGAGCTAGGGATCAGCGTAAAAAGATAATCGGGAATTGCGGGTGATCTTGTACAGGAATGCCGAGCGAGGCATGCTCGCCTTTACCTACCATTGCAGGTAGACGCGCGGCACGCCGGTCGGCTTGTTCACTTCAGAATCATTACTCCAGGACATGTACGCTCAGTAGCCCTCCATCTGCCGGTTATCTTGTCGCGCTTCCATCCGGCTCATACGATGGAATTTCCCCCCACAATCGAGGATGTCGATGAAACTCTGCAGCATTGGACGAATACTCATCTCTCTCGCGTGCGCTGGATTGTTCGCGCCCCAGGCGTTCTCGGCCAGCGCGTCTTTTCCGCCGAATACTGCCCTGCAAGTGCGGATCGACGAGCGCATCTCCAGCAATACGGCGAAAGTGGGCGACGTATTTCATGGAAAGCTCGCGCGACCGGTCGTCGTGAATGGCAAGACTCTCTTCGACAAAGGAACTGAAGTTACTGGACAGGTCCTGCAGCAACACAGCTCAGGGCGGCTGAGTTCGCCGGGACAGTTAACGCTGGCTCTCACTTCAATCAGTGCGGGATGGTTCCGCTCCTACGATCTATCAGTGACGCCGGTTGTGATTACCGGTGGCTCACACACGAAGAGCAACATCGCCAAAATCGGAGGCGGTGCTGCTGCGGGCGCGGCGGTCGGAGGCGTTGCCGGAGGTGGAAAAGGCGCTGCGATCGGCGCGGGTGTTGGCGCGGGTGCAGGCACAGTGGTCGCAGCCGCGACCGGCAAGAAGGAAGCGGTAGTCGAGTCGGAGGCGGTGCTCACCTGGTTCACACCAGGCGCACCGACTCGACAGCCTGGTCCCAATCGCGCAGAGACTGCATTTCGTGACGATCGCGATTCGAGTCGCGACGACGATGATGACAGGCACTACGCCAAGCACGGAAATGGTCACAAACGCGATCGAGACGACGATGACGACGAAGATGATGATCGTGGCGACAGAGGCCGCTATG
>Ga0134126_10002305_pt1 | contig 24113 bp, 24 predicted proteins | sample KB31752_FD_96881 | JGI IMG/M metagenome (GOLD analysis project Ga0134126, IMG submission 96881) | Terrestrial soil microbial communities with excess Nitrogen fertilizer from Kellogg Biological Station, Michigan, USA - KB3-175-2 | ecosystem: Environmental > Terrestrial > Soil > Unclassified ... | reverse complement strand
ACTGGGACATGTGCAAGGTTAAGAGCATGTATCGTCAATTCTAGAGAGGCTACTGTGCCTCTAGGCGAATGGGCGGGAGTTGCATGCTTCTGCCACTAAAATTCTCGCCGACTATTCTCACTTCATGCGACACGCTACTCGTAGGTGTCTTTCTAACTTCTACGTTATACCCAACGAACTGCTCCGCACATCCATTCTGACCTGGAGCACCGGCATCTAGATTCCTTACAGTGGGTCTCCCCTGAAGTCCGGGACCAGAGCAGCTTATGGCATCACCCCGGCACTGGAACCAGTCTTTGTTTCAATCCACGGTTGGACATCTCTAATCCCTCTGCATCGATGGATTTGGCAATCAGACGGACTGATCCACCAGGCGAGGGCACTCTGACTCTAGTAGGAGTGGAGAAAGGAGAAGCCTTGACGCAGTCCTAATCGGACCGTGAACGGCACCTACCGCACCACCGACCACGCCGGCAGTGAGACATTTCGCGTTACTAACGACAAGCCGGAGAGATGCCGACGAATCCTTGTGTTCGTTTATAAAGGTAGCTACAATAGCTACCGAGGTGAATGATGAGCCGGATCGGCGTCAAAGAACTCAAAAACCGCCTGACTCACTATCTTCGTCGAACACAGAAGGGTGAAGAAATCATCGTCACCGACCGAGGACGACCGATCGCCCTGCTTCAGCACATCGAGGCCGGGAAGCCTGGGACACGCGAGGCCCGGTTGGCGCAACTTGCCGCGCTGGGTAAGATCATCCCGCCGACAAGCGCGCCGAGGAAGCGGCTCAAACCTCTTTCCTATAGAGGCCCATCGCTCGGTCGTGCAGTCGTCGATGACCGTGATGAACGGTGACGATGTTCTATTGGGACACGAGCGCTCTCGTGAAACAATTCATCGAGGAAATTGGAACAGATGAAGCCATTGCTCTGCGAGCTGACACTCCACCTCACGCCACCGCCACCATTGCCTATACCGAGACCTTTTCGGCTTTGCGTAGGCGTGTCCGGGAAGCAGTCCTAGGAGAATCGCAGTACCACGAAGTGGTTCGCCGTTTTTTACAAGAATGGCCTGCCTACGTCAGGGTTAATTTGGACGAAAGTATTCTTGGACGCTCCCGGGCGCTACTTGAACGATACCCCCTACGCGCTCTTGATGCCATCCATCTGGCTTCGGCGATCGAGTTGCAGGATCACCTGGATGAACCGTCGGTTCTTATTTCAGCCGACATCCGACTCCTCCGAACCGCCACCGCTGAGCATCTCGAAACCAGGCGTCTCCCTTTGTAACGCCGTCCATGGAGACAACACAATTGCTTCGGACCGGCAGCACGTCGGCGAGTGACTCACCCACATTGTTCATGATCGCTTACAACAGACCGGCGCTCCGGCAGGACTTCGCGTGGCTGTCTCAGCACGGTAATCGGTCGATTCGTTCAAAGCTCAGAAAAACGCCGTGCTCGCGTAGGTGACGGTGGAGTTATACTGGTCGGTAATCCCGCGATCGTAGCGGAGGACCTGGCCCTTTTCTGCTGGATCAACCGGAGCAAGCTGTAGATGGGGTGAGAAAGCGGATATTTGACGCTGATCACTTTGTTTCTGAATATACTGCGCGGCCCCCTTCCAGTCTGATTTCTATTTAATGAGAGTCTTTTGGATAGAGATCATGTGCAATGAACCATCAATCCGTTTGAGCTGATGGCAATGCCTGTTCCTTCCGGAGAGGACATACTTTGGAACCACCAGGAAGCATGGCTCTCAAGCTATTGCCTCCACTGCATCGGTGCTCATGCTCGCCGTATCGAACAACGCCGCCATCCTACGGTGGAGACGGTTCGTAAGGCACACTCGCCTCCTCCTGCATGAAGAGCAGAAGGTCTGCCAGCTCTTGAGCGAGAGGCGATCGGGCGACTGGCACGGCAGATTCTTCGATGGGATTCGCAGAGGCCAGCAGTAACCACAGCGCAGTCATCACTGCAGCAATCGCGCTCATGATCGTGATGGGTCGTCTTCCTTGCCAGGTCCGCATGCGCTCACCCCTTCATTCCGTTATTCCGGTTCCCGTTGTACAGAACGGAGTGAACCATCGTGCGAGGGACAAACTGGGGGACAGATTCGACAAAAAGTGAGGGAAAGAAAGGGGGAGGCCGGAAAGAGAATAGGATGCAAAGTTCTAGGTGGCTGCGAACTTGAATCCTCAGGCTCGGCTCTCAATTGGTTTATAGAATCAGCTGGATCGGAATCGATACAGAATCCATTCCGATTCACGCCAATGCACGATACTCTTGACCATCACAACGGACATCTTGTTCTCCTTTGCGCAGAGGCGGGTCACTCTTCTCTTCGTTGAAACGCATGTAGATCGTCGAATCCTCAACACTGCTGCTCGTATTTATACCCCCACGGATGCACCAGGCTCTCTACATTTCGTAGCAATCTCATTATTGGGAGCACCACCAAAAGACTCGCGGTACCTCGGCGCCGATATTTTCACGTTTACCGGTTTGCTCGGAGAAGGCCATGCGGAACGGCGGTTTCAGGCAGCACCGGGGTCTGGCTTGACGCCGGGAACAGAAGTGGAATTGAACGGAAAAGGCACGACGGCGGGGTTGAATGTGAGCTTTTTGTATACCCCGTGGCGTACTCAAGAGGGCAAGCCGCGTCTCTCCTTCGCCGGCATCTGGCGGAGTCAAGCGGTCTTGCCCTTGAACGGCGTCTTACTGGCCGACGGCAACGTGGTTGCACAAGCCTCCACATCGGCACGCCTCCCTGAAGTCTGGACCGGCGGAGTCGCCTACTGGCCTGTGCGTAATCTGCAGCGAGAATGGAAGGTTGAAGTGGATGTGGATTATGTACGCTGGCAGGTGATTCGCGATGCCACGGTGCTGCTCTCCAACGGCGGCGCCTTGCTGAATCCACAACAGTGGAAGAATACGTTCACCGTCAATGTCGGCACCGAATACAAATGGATGGGGCTCACGGACACCCACGCCTGGGATGTGGCCGTCCGCACCGGCTATATTCGTTCACACAGCCCCGTCACTGATCTCAGCTTCGATCCTGCTTTTCCTGACAACGATGTGCATGTCGCGACAGTGGGGATGGGGGTTCTTTGTCATGCCGGGGGCAAATTTCTTGGGCTGCTCTCATGCGCCGATGGTGAGAAAAGCTTCATGGCTAAATCCTCGATCGGTCTGGATGTTTTCTACCAAGCTTTTGTCTTCGATACCCGCACGGTGACCGACAGTCCCAATCCGACCGTGAACGGCACCTACCGTACCACCAACCACGCCGGAGGAGTGACCATGCGGGTCAACTTCTAGAATAAATAATGGCACGAGACATATACGCCATCCCAGCGGCGGTCACACATGCCTCGCTTGACGATCATCTCATCTTGAGATAGCATGCCTCTGTGCATATCATCACGCGGAGGCGGCTAGTGGACTTCTGGCGAGTCCATCCCGAATCCCGTTCCCCGTTGCAACATTGGTTCACGGTCATGCGAAAGACCGACTATGCTTCCTTTGCCGCTCTCCGGACGACGTTTCCGTCAGCGGACCAGATTGACCGGTTCACTGTCTTTAATATCGGAGGTAACAAGTTCCGGCTGATCGCAGCCATTCACTATAATCGGAAGAAAGTCTACGTCCGGCACGTACTCACACATGCGGAATATGACCGAGATAGTTGGAGGATCTAATCAATGCTTGCCAAATATATCCGTGAAGCTCATGCTGACTACCGCCGCATTCGGCGGCGAGTTCCGCTCGGGCCGTTGCGGACAGAGGCTGAATACCATCGAGCGGTTGCTATGCTCGATGAGATTATTGACGAAATCGGAGAACAAGAGACTCATCCTCTGGCTGATCTGGTTGAAACCTTGGCGCTTGCTGTCTCCGCATACGAAGAGGTTCATGTGCCGGTACCGGTCTCTTCTGGTCTCGAAATCCTCCGCACACTCATGGAAGACCATGGATTGTCTCAATCGGATCTTCCCGAGGTCGGCAGTCAGGGTGTCGTCTCAGAAGTTCTCTCCGGCAAGCGCGATCTGAACGTCCGTCAAATCGCTCGGCTCGCCGCTAGATTCGGAGTCTCGCCTGCGGTGTTCTTGCAGATGCCTGCCCCTGCGAATCATCCATCACGAAGAAAGAGAGTTCTTGTTGAGAAGAAGTAACCAGCTATAAGAAAATGCCATGCTGAGGTCGGTGAAGTCCCACGTCTACCGTCGTTCGTAGAACAGCTCCATCGCCGACGTGATGCCGTGCAGACGACCGTTGCGAAAGGCCGTTTCAAGACGATTCCGCAGTGCTCGAATCCCGCCCTCATCGCCGCGTTTCGTCACTCCCTGCGACACCATCATCTCCACCGCCACTTCAACCAGACGTTGTTTTCGTCCGTCCATTTCTTCTGTCACGAAGTCACCCACAATGGCCGACGCGCGCGCGATAACCACATGCTCCAGAAATGAATCATAGCCCTGCTCTGCCACCACCTGTTCTCGGACGAGAGCTAGTTCCGCCTTCACCCGCTTCACATCTTTCATCAAGATCGCGAACAATTCTTTTCTGCCTTCATCGAAGAGCTTCCGCTCCATTTCATCGAGGATAATGCCGGGATCGACCCTTTCAGCACTCGGCTCATCTCCCCAAGACAACCGGTCGTAGCTCCTCCGTTTTTCAGGGTCTCCGACGATCTCATACGCGATATTGATCTCTCTGATCCGCTCGTCCGCATCCTTTCTGTGAGGATTCCGGTCGGGATGGTGCTCAAAGGCCAGCTTTCGATAGGCCTTCTTAATATCTTCGTCGGACGCCTCACGTGAGACGCCGAGTACCTCGTAGTAATTCGTCCGTGGCATGCGAAGGACTATAGCATGAGGTCTCCTCAGCTTCACCTTGACAGTGTCGGAGAACCCCCTTAGCCTTGCGCGGCACGAAACGGTCTATCCGGTCTATCTCGTTTATCTCGTGGATCTCGTCATGTGAACAGGAGAATGCTATCTCGCTGACGAACAAACAGTCGTGGCGGAGCGGTGTTACGGCATATCAATGGCTGGTGCTTTTCGTGGCCTGGTTGGGCTGGGTCTTCGATGCGATGGATGCGACGATTTATGCCATTGTCTTGCATCCGGCCTTGCACGATCTCTTGCATACGACAAGCGGACCGCCGACCGCCGAGCAGATCGGCTGGTACGGCGGCATCATCTTTTCGATCTTTCTCATCGGCTGGGCAATCGGCGGCATCACGTTCGGCGTTCTCGCCGATCGATTCGGCAGGACGAAGGTCCTCATCGCCACGATCATCATTTACGCCGCCTTCACCGGCGCCGCTGCATTGGCGGAAACCTGGTGGCATCTTGCAATCGCCAGATTCCTCACCGCGCTCGGCATCGGCGGGGAATGGGCGGCAGGCGCTGCCATCGTGGCTGAGACCTGGCCGGAAGAGAAGCGTGCCAAAGCGGCGGGGATTCTCCAATCGGCTTGGGCCGTGGGGTTCTTTTTGGCTGCCATGATGAATCTCACGTTGAGAGATGCCTATGGCTGGCGAGGATTGTTTATCATCGGTATTCTTCCGGCGTTTGTTGCACTCCTCGTCCGCTGGTGGGTCAAAGAACCGGAACGCTGGACCCATGCGCATGAGGAGCGGGTTATCCCACTGACGACTATCTTTGATGGGGATTTACGGCGAGCCACGTTGGTGGGTACCACGCTGGCCTTTGTCGCGGTATTCGGTCTCTGGGGTTCGACATATTGGGCGCCGACCCTGATTCGTGAGTTGCCGGATTTGAAGGGACAAGAGCCCGCGACCCTCACCAAGTATGTGAGCTACGCCATCATGGCCTTGAACGCCGGGGCGATCTTCGGGTACCTCGGCTTCGGCCCCCTCGCCGACCGGTTCGGCAGACGACCGATATTCGCCTTCATGTGCCTCGGAAGCCTCATTATGTTGCCGGTCACTTACTTGACGTCTTCGAGTTATGTAGATGTCATGATGCTCCTGCCGATCCTCGGCTTTTTTAATAACGGAATTTTCAGCGGATTTCCGATCTATCTCCCGGAGCTGTATCCAACACAGTTACGGGCGACGGGGGCCGGATTCTGTTTCAACGCGGGGCGCATCTTGGCGTCGGCGGCTCCCCTCCTGACCGGCTGGCTGGTCACAACACTTGGCTCCTTTAGCCGAGCTGCCAGCACCGTCGCGCTGATCTATCTGCTTGGACTTATTGTGCTTTTGTTCGCTCCAGAAACGAAGGGCCGACGCTTACCAGACTAGCTTATGTTCAGTCCTTGACTTTCCGGTCTCCCAGCTTATCTAAAAGCCATGGATATGACAGGTATTCCACGAGTGCTCACTCACGATGAACGAAAAGCCGCTGAAGCGGCTTTTTCACGTCGACCGTTTAATCCAACCTGGTCCGAATCGGCCAAGAAAGTATATGAAGGCCTTATCCAAGCACTTCCGGTTCTTCCGGGTGAGAGCGTTGTAATATCCGATCAGAACACCGCCAGTAAGGAATCTCCTACTGAAGCGGCTCCGACGTTACCGGCAACAGAAGAAACGAAACTCGAAGGTCCGATTGATTCGGACAAAGCACTCGAAGCACGGGCCGACATTCCGGCCAACCAATTGATCACGAATCGCCAACAGGCGATTCAGGCCGGATTTCTGATTGATGTGTCGACAGATGCGCAAAAACTCGGCCTGACCTTCCCCGTTACGGTGACGAAGCCTCTCTGGGAAGTCGGGATCGCGCCCGGTGAGTCGATGTCGGATGATGAGAAGGCCGAACGGTTGCGTGATGTGTTGATGGCGTTTCGGCTTCGCATTGCCAGCCAGGCAACACTTTCACCATTGATCGACTTTCCGGCGATGCTGGCCCTGCCGCCCGGCGGTGTGCCGCAGCCGGTGCCGTTATTCGCATTGATTCAACCGGACGAACAGAATCGCGCGTCGGCTACCTTGCTGCTACCCAATGAAGTTTCGGCGACGATCATGCCGATGAACTGATCCGTCTCAGGCTCTCTTCAACTTCACAGGTCAACCAACTGCGGAATCCGGGTTCATAGTCGACCCGGTAAATCCATGTTCGAGAGCATCATGGCATCGCGAACTGCAACATTCTCATCAACAAGTATTTATCCAGGATTCCGCAGTTGAGCGGTGGCGATCACGAGCGAGCGATTAGAAACCATCGCAAAATGGGAAGATGACACGGTCTCAGGAAAGAGAGGGGGTCATGCCCGCATCTGCATCGACGCCTGCGGCGCGGAGGCGCGCATCCAGGCGTTCGGGATTTCCTGGATTCCCGCTTGAAGCACGCGGGAATGACGAGAAGGCAGTGGTCAACTGCGGAATACATGATTATCATGGTCTCTGCACTGCCACCATGAGCAGGTTGCTGACAGAATCTCGGATGAGCTCCATCAGTGGTTCTGGATAGACGCCTAGCAACAGAATTATCGAGGCGGCGAGCCCAAGAGAAAAGACGGTCGTCCAACCTGCCGCCTGTGTTGCTTGCACAGCCTGCCCTTGAAGGATGACTGCTCGCGCCGGCGCCTCGTCGAACAGCGTTACGATCAGTCGAAGATAATAGTGCAGGCCGATAACGCTGTTCCCAATCAACGCCAACACGAGCCACCACAGGCCGGCGCCAACACCAGCCGCGATCGCATAAAACTTCCCGATGAATCCGGCCGTCACCGGGATGCCGGCCAGCGACAACAGGCTCAGTGCCAACATGGCGGCGAGCCAGGGACGCGCCCAAAACAAACCGCGATAGTCCTCGAACCGTTCCGCGTCCCCTCCTTCGCGTGAGTACACGGTCACGACACCAAAGGCTCCTAACGTCATGGCACAGTATACGATCACGTAGAAGGTCACGGCTTCCGCAGCCACAGCGCCACCAGCCAACAGCGCCACGAGCAAATACCCAACATGCGCAATCGAGGAATAGGCCAAGAGCCGTTTGACATTCTGTTGAAAAAGGGCAAGCACGTTTCCCGTGACCATCGACACCACGGCGAGAAGACCGAATAGATGGACAAGCGATGGTAGCTCCAATGCCCCTACATCGGTCACGAAGCGAAGTAGTAAGGCCACAAGCGCCCCCTTGGACACTGTGGCAATATAGGCCGTAATGGGGGCTGGAGCTCCCTGGTACACATCGGGAATCCACATGTGAAACGGCGCCAGCCCGAGTTTTAATGCGACGCCGACAAAGACCAGGACAACTCCTCCCAACCAGAGTCCAGGAACTGTCTGCACCTGTTTCATCACCATGCCCACGCCGCGAAACGTCATGGAGCCGCTTTCAAAATACAGAAGGGCCATGCCGAACAAGAGGAACGCCGACGCGGAGATAGAAAGCAGAAGATATTTCACTGCGGCTTCCAACGGGTGATGTCGTGTTCGTAAATATCCGATCAAACTGCACAGAGAAAGACCGAGCAGTTCGAGTCCCAGGAAAAAGGACACGAAGTGCGCCGAAACGGTAAGCACCAACCCACCGAAGGTCGCGAGCAAGAGGAGTAGGTAATATTCTTCGATGCCTTCCTGTTCACTAAAATGAATCTTTAAATATCGGTACGACAGTCCGATCACGACCATCGTCGCGCTCAGCACAAGTCCCATGTACAACAAAGCATACTCATCCACGATCAGCAGCGCCGTCACGGTTCGCGGTGTCGCCGTTGCCGCCCAGGGCAAAGCGGCCAGGGTGAGCAGGCACGACATGAATGCAAAGACGGCGATCGTCGCATGGTGTCGCCTGAAGGCAATGGCGAGCATCGTGATGATGCAGAACGCTCCGAGGTCGAGAATAGGGGCAAGGGCAATAAAATCCTGGAGGATCATGGGGTACTCACGTTCGGGGTGAAGAGGTTGGACGACTGCATGAGTTCCGATGGCGGATGAGTCAGATTGGGTGATGGGAGTGCCGGCTGGACAAGCGTTTCCATGACCGGCCTCGTGGTGGACAATACCGACCTCGGATAGAGACCAAACCAGACCTGCAAGACCGCTATGAGCAAGAGGGTTCCAAACGCGACATTCGACAGGTCCGGTGCGAGCCGAGTTTCACGCTGCCGGCCAAAGAAGGTGCGTTGCATCATGCCGAGGGAATAGATTGCGGCCATGACCATACCGATTGAGGCCAGGATCGTGACCATCGGCTGAGCGGCATAGGACCCGAACAGCACGAGAAATTCACCGATGAAATTTCCTAGGCCTGGAAGACCGAGAGAAGCACAGGCAAAAAACAGCGCCATTGAGGCGCCACGCGGAATCACTCCCCATAGTCCTCCCATCTGTCGCATGTCTCTCGTCTCGAAACGCTCATAAAGCGCACCAACCAGCATGAAGAGGGCGCCGGTGCTCAGCCCATGCGCGACCAATTGCATCACCGCCCCTTGCAACGCCAATTCAGTTCCGGAGAAGGCACCGAGCAAGATAAACCCCATGTGGCTGAGGCTGCTGTAAGCCACCAGTCGTTTGATATCCGTTTGGGCACATGCCAAGACAGCTCCGTAGAGAATGCCCATCGCACCGAGTCCCATTGCAATGGGAGCAAAGTCACTGATCGCGTCCGGAAACATCGGGACCGTGAACCGCAGTAATCCATAAGCGCCGGTTTTTGCCAACAGTCCCGCGAGGATGATGCTTGCCCCGGTGGGAGCTTCGGTGTACGTGTCGGGTAGCCATGTATGAAAAGGCGGAACCGGTAACTTCACCACGAAGCCGACGAAGAACGCGAGCATCAGCCACCAGGCCATCCCCTTGTTCAGCGTCAGTCCCATCAGATCGGCATAGTCGAAACTGGGCTTTCCAGTCGCCTGTTGATGAAGAAATGCCAAGGTGATGATCGCGACCAAGAGCAACAAGCTCCCCGCCTGCGTAAACAAGAAGAACTTGAACGAGGCGTACCGACGATTGGCATGGCCCCAAACGGAGATCAGGAGATACATGGGGACCAGCATGACCTCCCAAAAGAAAAAAAAGAGAAACAGATCGATCGCCAGAAACACCCCGATGACCCCACCGAGCGCCAAGAGAATGTTGCAGTGAAAGAAGCCGACCCGGCGGTGGATTTCCGTCCAGGATGCGACGATCGCGACGAGACCAAGGAAGGCTGTTAAAAGGATCAGAACCAAGCTGAGACCATCGAGACCAAGATGCAGGCTGATCCCCCAATGAGGAATCCAGCTCGTTTGACTTTCAAAGAGCCATGAGCCGTGACCTGACGTCTGAGCCGAGCGGTCTTGCCTCCAGAGCAGAAGAGCCAGGCACAAATCGATCGCCAAGGCACCGATCGCGATCCAGCGCGCGGCATGGCGCGACCACTGCTGCCCGATCCACGCGAGGGGCGCGGCCAACAGGGGGATGAGGATGAGCAGCCAGAGGACCATACGATTTACAGCGCAAAAAGACCGAGTAACATAAGAGTGCCGACGGCAACGGTGGCGGCATACCAGCGGACACGACCCGTCTGAGTGTGACTCAACCACGCATGGCAGGATTCAGCTCCAATCACGAGCAATTTAGAGCCATGGTCGAGGAGTTCACCGGAGTCACGGGTGAGGTGGAGCCAAGGCTGGACGATCAATCGATCATACAGTCGATCAAATCCCCACCCGTTTTTCCACCATGTCGCCAGGGCATGGCCCGCCGGTATATCTGCACATCGCTCAACGAAGTTGAGTCGTGGCAGGAACAAGACAGCGGCCAGTCCGATCCCAAGCAATGCCGAGCATGTGACGGCGATCTGTTCAAAAGCTTCACTCGATTCATCTGCCCCAGCTCTTATCTCAAGCGTTGGAAGCACATGTGACAGATAGGGGCTAAACAGAGACAGGTGACCGAGGGTATGAGGGACTTCGAGAAAACCGACTGTGAGGGAGAAGAACGCCAGCACGACAAGAGGAATTCGCATCGCAAAACCCGGCTCTCCACTCGCCGCCGTATGGGCCTCTCCAAAAAAGACCCGAAAGATCAACCGGAAGCTGTAGATCCCGGTGAGCAGTGTCCCGAGTAACGCGCCAAACCAGATCCACTGATGGCTCAAGGGTGAGGACCAGACGGACCACAAGATCCAGTCTTTGCTGTAAAACCCGGCTGTGATCAAGGGAACACCGGACATTGCCGCAGCCCCGATCAGAAATGTCCAGAATGTCCACGGCAGCTGCCGTCGAAGGCCTCCCATGCGGAAAATGTCCTGCTCATGGTGGAGACTGTGGATGACGGATCCAGCTGCTAAGAAGAGCAGGGCCTTGAAGCAGGAATGGGTCAGAAAGTGAAAGAGCGCGGCAGACCAGGCGCCGACACCGAGCGCAAGAAACATATAGCCGATCTGGCTCATGGTCGAATAGGCGAGCACCCGCTTAATGTCGTGTTGCACCAACGCACTGCACGCTGCGAGCAGCAAGGTCAGCAGGCCGATCACCGCGACGGTCTCTTGCACCAGCGGCGCAAGGGCAAAGAGATGATGCATGCGCGCGATAAGGTAGACCCCTGCCGTCACCATCGTGGCGGCATGGATGAGCGCGCTGACGGGGGTGGGACCAGCCATCGCATCCGGCAACCAGACTTGAAGCGGCAGTTGCGCCGACTTCCCGACCGCCCCGATCAACAGCAGCGCGGCCACGACGACGGCTACGTTCGATCCGACCGGCCATGTGTCAACGGCTAGCGTCTGGACTTGTTGGATCGATAAACTCTTCAGTTGAGTGAAGAGGATAAAGAGGCCGACGGCAAACGCCGTGTCTCCGATGCGAGTCACGATAAAGGCCTTCTGCGCGGCGGCTCCGTATTCCGGTTCGCGATACCAAAAGCCGATCAAAAGGTAGCTGCAGAGCCCCACCCCTTCCCAGCCGAGATAGAGCAGAAGAAGATTATCGGCCATCACCAGCGTCAGCATCGCTGCCACAAACAGATTCATATAGGCGAAGAACCGCGGGTACCCATGATGGTCCTCACCCTCCCACCCCGCCGGCGCCGAGCCGTCCGCTTCCCCGGTGCCTGACATGTATTCGACCGAGTACAGATGGATCAAAAATCCGATACCGGTGATCACCGCCACCATCAGGAATGACAGCGCGTCCAAGTACCAGGTGACTCCGACCGTCATGCCGGACGTGTCGATCCAATTCCACAGTGTTTGCCGGTAGGATGCACGATCCGGAAAGGCTCGGAAAAAATCGACGCCGACGAGCGCGGTAGTGACGGCTGCCATGCCCACCGAGCCGCAGCCGACCCAAGCGACCTGCCACCGAAATAAACGCCCTCCACACAGTGCCAAAACCAGAAAGCCGGCGAGCGGAAGTGCTGGGATAAGCCAAAGTAGTTTCAGCATTCTCGTCTCTCGTCGTTCGTGAAACCTGTCGCGAGTTTCTTGTTTCGAGTCGGATAAAGCACGCCATGAAACCCGAAACTCGATACCAGAAACTCTTTGTCCTTCGACTGATCGTGCACGTGGTTATCCTTTCATCTCGCTGAATGCGTCAGCGTCCAATGTATGGAATCGGTACGACAGTTGGAGCACGATACCCAGTGCCACTGAGACTTCAGCCGCCGCCAAGGTGAGAATGAACAAGAACATGATCTCGCCGTCTACTTGTCCCCAACGAGCGCCTCCGGCAATAAACGCGAGACTTGCGGCATTGAGCATGATCTCAAGCGACAGCAGCATGTACAGAATATTCCGTCGACTCAAGAGACCGATTAACCCCAGGCCAAACAGCATGATGGCCAACACCAGCGCAGGCGTGGTCAACATCAACGAGACTCCTTCGGTACACGACGCCCCAAGTGATAGGCGCCGATCAGCCCCGGAAGCAACAGCATGGAAGCCAATTCCACCCCAATGATGTAGGGTCCGTAGAGGGCGATGGAGACCCCTTTCTGTCTGGTTTCTGCGGCGGTGATCGGCATATGGTCCCCGGCAACAATGAGGTATCCCACCTCACCCAGTAGCACCAGGGCCAGCACACTGGGTCCCACCCATGCGCCAGGCGTGAGCCAAGTCCGTTCCTGGTCAACGGCGAGCGGCCCCAGGAGCATCACGACAAAAATGAAGAGCACCATAATGGCACCGCCGTAAATGATGATTTCGAGCGCTGCGGCAAACTGCGCGCCGAGCAAGTAGAAAATCAGAGCCAGCGCGATCAGCGCCACGACCAGGTAAAGCAGCGCGTGGACGGCATGCACATGCGTGATGACGCGCAGAGTCGCCAGGAAGGTTACGGCGGCAGCGATGTAGAAAAGAATTTCCATAAGAACTTATGGCGTATTGCTTATGGCGGTAACAAGGAAGAGGGTGGCTAGATATTTTGTGCTATAAGCCATTTGCTATACGCTCCTGTTTCCTAGGGCATCAAACTCCTCACATCCACCGGCGGGAGTTCGTTTTCACCTTGCCCCTTGTCTTTGTCGCGAGTTCTCACGCCGGCCACTCGATAAAAGTTATAGCCGTGATACTTGCCGGTTCCGCTGATTAAGAGGTCTTCTTTTTCGTAGACCAGATTTCGGCGCACATATTCGCTTTGTTCAAAATCCGGAATGAGCTGGATGGCATTGGTCGGACAAGCCTCTTCACAATGTCCACAATAGATGCAGCGCGAGAAATTGATCCGAAAGAATTCCGGGTAGCGGCGCTCATGAGCGGTCGGGTCTTCTGTGGCCTGAAGCGCGATGCAATCAACGGGACAAGCCACCGCACAGAGGTAGCAGGCCACGCACCGCTCTTCTCCGTCCGGATCTCGGGTCAGGACGATTCGTCCACGCCAGCGTGGAGGCAAATAGGGTCGTTCCTCAGGATATTGAACGGTGACCGGCTTCGTGAATGTCCGTTTGAAGACGATCCATAACCCCAGGACCAAATCGTGGGCATAGGTCCAGATGTTTGTCATGCGTAGCACCGTGCTGATGGTTTGGTGCCCCTCACACACATGCGACAGTCCAAGCTCACGGTCACCCTGTGAATTCCTTCATCCTGCTTTCCACAGCACCACTCCTCCCGTCGCCAGAAGATTAATGAGGGCGAGCGGCATCACGACCTTCCAACCGAACGACAAGAGCTGGTCAAAGCGAAACCGAGGCCAGGTCGCTCGAATAAGGATAATCAGAACGATGAAAAAGGCCATTTTCAGGACAAACCACACCACCGGCGGCAACCAAGGTCCATGCCAGCCGCCGAAGAAGAGAATCACGGTCATGGCCGAGAGCAAGATGACACTGAGATATTCACCGACAAAAAACATCCCGAATTTCATCCCGCTGTATTCCGAGTGGTAGCCGGCGACCAGCTCGGCTTCCGCCTCAGGCATATCGAACGGCGTGCGATGAGCCTCGGCCAGCCCCGCCATAAAAAACCCGAAAAAACCAAGAAATTGTGGAACGACAAACCATTGATGCCGTTGAGCTTCTACAATGTCGCTCAGGTTGAACGACCCAGCCAAAAGCACCGCGCCCATGAGGGACAGCCCCATAAAGACTTCATAGCTCAACAGCTGCGCGATCGCCCGAAGGCTGCCGAGAAAGGCAAATTTGCTGTTGGAGGCCCACCCTCCGATGATGACGCTGTAGGCCGCAAGGCTCGACATGGCCAAAAAGAACATGACGCCCATGTTGAGGTCGGCGATCACGAAACTGGGAGCAATCGGCACGACCGCGAACGACATGAGGGCGGTGATCACGACGATGGCCGGTGTGAGCACGAAGACCGCTTTATCCGCAAAGGGTGGAATCCAGTCTTCTTTCGTGAAGATCTTGATCATATCCGCAAGGGATTGCAGGACTCCTCCAGGCCCGACACGGTTGGGACCATACCGCTCCTGCCAGATTCCCAGCAGCCGACGTTCGACCCAAATCAGCATCCCAGCCAGCGTCAGCACGCCACCGAGCATGACTCCGATCGTCAGCGCGGTGTGGTTCCAATCGATCACGCGACCCTCCGCTTTTGCCCGGCCTTGATCGCCTTGAACAGATCGATCCAAACCGGCACTCTGACTCCAGAGGCGTCGGATCTAATGGAAAGGCCCGCAGTGCCCATCGGTGTTGAAGAGTCGAGGTCTACGCCAAGGCGATAGGTCGTCCCCTGCCACGCCAATTCAATCGTGCTCCGGTCGTCAAGGTTCAGCCGCGCTCCATCTGACGGATGCAAGGACAGGAACGGTTCTGAAATCCGTTCAGCAATCGCTGAAGCTTGATTACTGAGCTCCTCGCTGCCAAACAGAGCGGTCAGTGGCAACAGCAACCATTGATGGGAGATCGGCTGAAATACATGCGGAATGGCCGTAAACCAATTTGGTACCGTCGTCGCGATCGGCTCGATGAGCCGTAATCCTGGCATTTCTTCACGCAAGGGCCCGCCGACCTCCTCCTGGTATTTGTTCACGGCCTGGATGGAATTCCATCCAGGAGCCCAGAATTGGGGTATCAGCGGCGAAGGGAGCGGTCCGCGGTGTCCTTCCATGGTAAATCCCAGTGGTGTGTCCGGATCGGGAGGAGGTGGAGGCTCGTGGACCGTCAGGTGGGACAGTATCGACGTGCGCCCACTATAGCGGTCCGGCTGACGTGGGATTTTTTGGCCCACCACACGAAAACTCGCGGACGGGGCCACCTCTCCAATCCGCGCCAGTTCAGGAGCCGCTGCCGCCGTCGCGGCGATCGCCTCGTCGAGGGTACTCCACGTCGCCACTCCGGTGAAGCTGTCTGTCTGCTGTGATTGTGCACGGGCGAGGTCTCTGACCCAACGCCAACTGTCGGTGACGTCACCCTCCGGGACAAACACTTGGTAAAACCGCTGGGCTCGCCCTTCTTGATTGACAAGGGTCCCATCAGATTCCGGGCCTGTGGCGGCCGGGAGCAGCACATCGGCATGCGCTGCTGTGCGATGCTCGAGGGAATCGATCACCATCACGGTTTGGGCGGTCTCCAGAAAAGCATCGACCTTCGTCTGCTCCGCACGGCGATACAGATCATTCTCCAGCACGATCACCGTGTCAGCCTGTTCTCGACTGATCGAATCGAACGCCTCTTGCAAACCTCCACCACCCAGCATTGCGAGGCCGACGCTATTGCTCTCCGGGACCACAAAACTGAGACGCGGCTGCTTCCCATGCCGATGTAAGGCCCACGCCACATTGGCTGCCGCTTCGATCGTCGATTGAGAACCACTGCCCGTTCCGGCAATGATCAGCGGCCGCTGCGCGTGGGTCAGCGCGTCAGCAATGCGCTGAGCGAGGTCGCGGACGTCGTCGGTGAGATCCGAAACGGTCGGCGCATCGGGTCCGATGTTTCCAGCCACCGCGAACCCCAGCCGTGCGATGTCGTCCGGTGCGGCGAAACAGCTGTCTGTTGCGTACTCATGCAACCAAGTCCGCCGATGCCCGGCCATGAAGAGAGGCCCTCGCCTATTCTGCACCGCATTGCGCACTGCGGCCTCATCCCATCGGGGAATCTTCAACTCGTCCACTCGTTCCATCGGTTGTTGTCGGACTGATTGCAGAAGGGCCAGCGCTAATCGGGGCGCATTGTTCAAGAGGTCTTCGCCCAGGACGAAGACGGCGTCTGATTGTTCTGCATCGTGAATGGACGCGGAGGGAACAGGTCCGGTCCGAAGAATGGTGAGAATGGTGGAGAGAAGCTGCTGTTCGTGCTCGTCAACCCCAAGAAAAAATTGACGCGGTCCGACAAATGAACGGAGCGCCGCATTGGCCTCTAACGAGGCGCGAGGCGAACCGATGCCGATGATCCCGCGCGCGCGTCGCAAGCGGTCCGCTGCGAACTCGAGGGTCTGTGGCACTCCTTCTGGCGTTCCCGGCTTGGTACGATCGAGGTCCGGCCGTATAAGGGCTCGCTTGATCCGCTTGTCGCTGTTGACATACTCATAGCCGAACCGCCCCCGATCGCAGAGAAAGTAGCCGTTGACCTGGCTATTGAACCGGTTCATGATCCGACGCACGATGCCGTACCGTTCGCCGACAGTGGTATTGCAGCCAAGACTGCAATGGGAGCAGATCGATTGGGCTGATTGAAGATCCCACTTCCTTGTGTAGTGTTGGAACAGGGTTTTGTCGGTGAAGACGCCCGTGGGACAGACTTCCACAAGATTTCCGCTGAATTCATTCTCCAACGTCCCGTCCTGCTCCCTGCCGAAATAGAGGGCGTCATGGGCGCCGAAGACATTCAGATCTCGCCCGCCCGCGTAGTCCCGGTAGAATCGTACGCAACGGTAGCATTGGATACATCGGTTCATTTCATGCCGAATGAATGGGCCGAGAGACTGATTGCGATGAGTCCGTTTAGGAAACCGATAGCGACGGTAGACATGCCCGGTCATGACCGTCATATCTTGCAAATGACACTCCCCCCCTTCGTCACAGACCGGGCAGTCGTGGGGATGGTTGACCATCAACCATTCAATGACCGAGGCACGAAAGACTTTCGCTTCTGGATCGTCGATCGAAATACGAATGCCGTCGGAAGCCGGCGTCATGCAGGCCATCACCAGTCGACCGCTTCGATCATGGTCGTCTTTGAACTGCTTGACGGCGCACTGGCGGCAGGCACCGACTGATCCCATCGCTGGGTGCCAGCAAAAGTAGGGCAGATTCAGCCCGACTCCGAGGCAGGCAGCCAGCAAATTCTGCCGTTCGTCAACGGTATAGGATCGATTATCGACAATGATAGTCGCCATACAATTAAGCCAGGACCCTCAGTTGCGCGGGCTTGTTACTCCAGGGACAGCGCCCCAAGCTGATATGCCGTTCGAAGTCGTCGTGAAAGTAGTGTAAGGCCGATTGCAATGGAGCCATCGCACCAGGTGCGAGACCACAGAATGTATGACCGGGTGCAAACCACTTCGTATGCATGTCCAGGAGCGCCAAATCGTCGTTGGTGGCGCATCCTTCCTCGAACGACTGGAGGAGTCGAACGACCCACGGCAACCCTTCCCGGCAGGGCGTACACCATCCGCACGATTCACGGGCAAAGAACCGTTCAAGATTCAGTACAAACCCCACCGGACAGGTGTGATCGTCGAGCACGATCATGGTGCCGGTCCCGAGACGACCGACCTGAGCCGGAAACGAAGAAAAGTCCAGGGGAAGATCGAGATGCCCCTCAATCAAGAATGCCGTGGATATACCGCCGGGCAAGACGCCTCGAAAGCGAACGCCCTGCAACATTCCACCAGCATGCTGTTCCAACAGCTCCCGGGCCGTCGTACCGAGCGGCAGTTCCCACCATCCTGGACGCGTGACGCGCCCGCTGACTCCATAGATCTTTGTGCCGCCGTCCTGAGTACGGCTCAGACTGTGATACCAAGCGGAGTCATGGTTCACGATATGAGGAAGGTTGTATAGGGTCTCGACGTTCTGCACAATGGTCGGCTGTCCCCACAAACCGACGGTCTGCGGATAGGGAGGTTTCGCGCGAGGAGTCGCTCGTTTTCCTTCCAGTGCGTTGATCAGCGCCGTTTCCTCACCACAGATGTACCGCCCCGCGCTGGAATGGAGATGGAGGTCAAAACGAAAGGTCGTCCCAGGGAGGGGCTTGCCGAGATATCCTGCTGCATAAGCATCTGCAATGGCTCTAGTCAGACGCTGGGCGGACAGATGATATTCCCCGCGCAAGAAAATATAGCCGACCTCTGCATCCAGGGCATACCCGGCCATGATCATGCCTTCGACGAGGCCATGAGGGTCCCCTTCCATGAGGATCCGATCCTTAAAGGTGCCCGGTTCCATTTCATCGGCATTCGCGACGATATACTTCGGCTTTGGGGCATCGGGTCCCATCGGCACAAAGCTCCACTTGTTCCCTGTCGGGAACCCACCTCCACCTCTGCCCCGCAGTCCTGCTTCGACAACTAGCCGTTGCACATCCTTGGGAGCCATCCCGGCAGCGAGCCTTTGGAGGCTGCGATACCCACTGTTCTGGACATATTCTCGCAGCAACCGCGGGGTACCATCCGGATGAATGTACTGTGTGAGTGGACGTTCCATGTTTGAAGCCGGTTTGAGGTTAGAGGTAGGAGGCCTCAAACTTCCCCACCTCCAACCTTTTGCCATTATCTTCCCTATTTGTATTTCTCTACGATGGATTCAACTTTTTCAGGCGTCACCTCACCGTACACGTCCTGATCGATCATCATGGCCGGGGCTCGTTCACAATGTCCCAAGCATGCGATCGGCAAGACAGTCAGGCGTCCGTCGCGTGTCGTCTGCCCTAGATCAATGTCGTAATGTTTCTTGAGTTGCTCACGAACCTGGTCGCACCCCCTGATCCAACAGCTGATACTGTCGCACAGGAAGGCCACATGCCGACCGACGGGTTTTCGAAAGATGAGGTTGTAGAAGGTGGCGACGCTATCCACATCCTCGCATGTCATCTCGAGAAATTGCGCAATATCAAGAAGCGAATCATCCGAAATCCACCCACGTCGGCGCTGTAAGATCAACAGCACATCGATGGTCCCCGATCGCTTATCAGGGTACTGTTTCAGTGCGTCTTCAAGCTCACGGCGCTCAGTGTCTGACAACATGGTTTATATGGTTTGTCTGGTTTGTTTTGTTTGGTTCTCTTTCAACGAAACAAACCAAATGAACCGTTTTCATCGATCCACATCCGATAACACGTAATCCACACTCCCGAGTATGGCCAAGAGATCCGACAACAGTTCGCCGCGTGCGATGAACGGTACCATCTGAATATGGGCAAATGAGGGGGTGCGGATTCGCGTTCGGTAGGAGACCTGCGATCCATCACTCGTCAAATAATAACTCGTCTGGCCTTTTGACGATTCCGTAGGAACCTCCGCCTCACCGGGTGGAAGCACCGGTCCCCAACTCACCCCGACAAAATGATGGATGAGTGTTTCGATGTCGTGCATCGTGTGTTCCTTCATTGGTGGAGTTGCGAGCGGATCGAGCGACTTATAGGGGCCGGAGGGCATAGAGTCGAGACACTGGCGGATAATCCGCAGCGACTGGCGCATTTCCAGTACATGCACCACTCCTCGATCATAGCAATCGCCGTTTGTCGCGACGGGGACATCAAAGTCAAACTGATCATACCCGGAGTAAGGACGAGTCTTGCGCAAATCCCAGGGTAAGCCGCAGGCACGCAACATTGGACCGGTCGCACCCCAGGCAATGGCGTCTTCGAGTGATAATCGACCGATCCCGACGGTGCGCGCTTTGAAAATTGGGTTGTCCATCACGAGGCGTTCATACTCATCGAGTCGGCTTGGAAACCAATCGATGAACTGACGCACCAGTTGATCCCATCCAATCGGGAGCTCTCGTGCGACTCCACCGATGCGGAGCCAATTCGGATGCATACGGCCGCCACAAATGGATTCCGAGATCGCAAGAATTCGCTCGCGATCGTTGAACATATAAAAGACCGGCGACAAGGCGCCGATGTCCTGTGCAAAGGTTCCGTACCAGACGAGATGGCTGGCGAGCCGATAGAATTCGGACATCATGACACGGATGACTTGTGCTCGTTGGGGTACCTCAATGTCTGCGAGTCGTTCGACTGCGAGGCAGTACGGCATTTCATTCAACACACCCTGGAGATAGTCCACTCGATCGGTGTAGGGAATGAAGGTATGCCAGGTCTGCCGTTCGGCGAGTTTTTCCTGGGACCGATGGTGAAATCCGATATCAGGCACGATGTTGACAATTTCCTCACCCGCGAGTTGCGCCACGAGCCGCAGCACGCCATGCGTACCGGTATGGGCAGGGCCGAGATTGATGAACATATAGTCGAAATCCGGGTCCTGATGGGTACGGGATAAACCCCAATCCTCCGGCTTAAATTGCAAGGCCTCTTGGGTCATCACGAGCTTCTCAGGCGGTAATTGAAACTGCCCCATCTCTGTTCCACGCGAGGGATGATCCTTGCGAAGCGGATGACCGTTCCACCACGAAGGCATGAGGAGACGCCGGAGAAATGGGTGCCCCTCGAATCGAATACCGAACATGTCGTAGATTTCTCTTTCGTACCAATCGGCGTTCGGCCACAGATCGACGATCGACGGCAGTGAGAGATCTTCACCCCCGAGCGGAACCTTGATACGAAGCGATTGGTTCCGATCGAAAGAAAAGAGGTGATAGAAAACGGTAAAGGCACCGATCGGCAATCCATCATGGTGCCGGCGTAATCGTTCATCCGTCGCACTCAAGTCGAACAGCATGGGAAACGGGCGAGGGATGTCCGACTTGACATAGCGGAGCGTCTCACGGAGCCGGTGCTTCTCGACCCAAATCGTCGGGATCTCGTCCTTAGTGTGTTGTACGGCCCTCAGCCGGCCTTCTGACCGGAAGCGACTCTCGAGCTCTGCCACCACTCCCGTCCGTTCGCCCGTCGACGCCTCCCGAATGGTCGATCGTGGAGTCATGGCTTCGCTTTCGAGAGGCCGTTTGGTTGGCCTGCAAAGTGGGGGGAGAGCAGATCTGTCCGAGGAAGCACATCGATGCCGGGATACTCGCGTTGACTCATCCGCTCTGCTCGTTTCGCATCCCGCATCGAAGGCATGATGGGTTTCTGAACTTCTTGCGGACCGAACCACCAGCTCAAGGGCCGACGCTCTGATCCGACCATGTTCTGTAGGAGCAGCAGGCACTCCATAAAGGCGTGCGGAGGCGGGGGACATCCCGGCATATAGACGTCAACCGGTAGGAATTTATCGACACCTTGTACGACGGAATAGGCGTCGAACATCCCTCCGGAATTCGAGCAGGAGCCCATCGAGATCACCCAACGAGGCTCCATCATTTGCTCGTAGAGTTGCTTGATAACGGGAGCCACCTTCATGAAAACCGTTCCAGACACGACCAACACGTCGGCCTGGCGTGGTGAGCCACGTACCACTTCTGCGCCAAACCGAGCCGCATCGTAGACGCTGGTCAGACTTGTCGCCATTTCAACGAAGCAGCAAGACAGGCCGAAGTTCAACGGCCACAGTGAATTCTTTCGTCCCCACGCCAGCAGGTCTTGTAACCTCGTAAAGAGTACCGACTGACCGACAACGGAAGTCAATGAGCCGTCGCCGCCGTCGGTAATACGCACGCCCTCGAGTCTGCCGTTACGCCACCCTGTCATCGTATAATTCCTTTGACTCCTTCATGTGTGGCTTCTGGTGATAACGGACAGGCGGACGTTGATACTGTGCATTCCAGTCAAGCGCCCCGGTGAGCCAGAGATAGGCCAGGGCCGCCAAAACGATAGCGACAAAGATCGTCACCTCAATAAAGCCAAGCCAGCCGGTTTCCGGTACAGCAATCGCCCAGGCATACAGAAAAGCCGCCTCCACATCGAAAATGACGAAGAACATGGCGATCAAATAGTATTGCACCGGCGGGCGGACTTGAGCGCTGCCGGTCGGCTGAATGCCGGATTCATAGGGAACGGCAGTCGCGCTTTCAGATCGACGTTCGGGTTTCTTCCAGTAACGCTCGCCAAGCAAGGGAGGAAGTCCCAACATGACGGCAATCACGAGACCTACAGCTAACCCGTAGATGCAGATCTGCCAAATAGGGTCCTGGAGCATGGCAATAATGGTTATTGAGAAGTTCGCCGTTCTAGCTCGTTGTTATCATGTTCAGTCCGTTTGTGCTCCAAAAAATGAAAATTTAGAAACTTGGTTCTGGGGAGAATGAATTTTAGCCCACACCATTTCATGAGCGCTTCTACTGCAACCGCCGATACGCCGCTACGACAAGCTTGGATGCCTGTTCACCGCATCCAAGCGGACAGGCTCGCCACTCAGTCGGTCGACATACTGTTTCAAGTATGCCTCTCTTCCTCTCCTCGCGGCTCCCCGTGCCAAGACACCGCCGGCTCACCATCTCGCCGGCGTCCACAACCGTGGCGCTCATTATTCTTCGCGCCGTGGACCTCGCATGGCGTCTTGGCGGTTTCGCCACGAACCGTCATGAATACTGTGGGCTAGCAGTGCGTCTGGTCAATAAATGCGGAGACTATTCCTGTGGTTCACCCTTAGTTCCAGATGCGTAGCCTTGTCATGGGACGGCGCGTCTCGACGCGCCGGGGCTGGATGGGTGAGATGCCTGGCCGATTTGAACATCCTGCGGGCTCTTGTGAAATTGTCTGGGACTTTTGGATTTCCTACCTTGCCACATTTGCAAAATAGTTTGTCAACATCCTGCTAACCATCCGCTTTCAACCCGGCAAGCTTCATTGCCAGATCCTTCTCTTCCGATTCAGTCTTGATCTCCCCGTTGAGGCGTGCATCGAGCAATTGGTCCAAGATCTTCTTGAACTGTGGGCCTGGCCTCAATCCCATCGCCTTTAGATCGGTGCCCGTCAGAATCGGCTTCACGTGCTGATAGGTCGTGAGGAAGGCCGAGACCTGTCGCTTGACGATTTCTCCTTTGCTCTTGGCCATGAGGATCAACAACGTTTCATCGGATAGTCCCGACAAGAGATGATACACTTCTGCCGGTTTAAGCGATCGTTGCGTCGCAAGTCGACGAATCACTTTGTGGCAGCCCACACGGGCCATTTTGATCCCGGTGTCTTCTTGCTCCGAAAAGGGAAACCGTTTGAGCACGTCCTTCACGGCACGCTCGGGCAATAGTTCTAGAAGTCCCATCATGTAGACCAGCCAGACTTCCATCTTCCGATCCAAGTACAGCAGCCGGTACCAATCGACGGCTTCCTCAAGTGCGCCCAGCAATCTGTCCAACCGGTCGGACCAACTCAGTTTCGGATGGATGAACTTCAAAAGATTGAGTTCCGCCAATCGTTTGATCGCCTGTTTCGGTTCACGCTCACCCAGCAACAGTTTTAGTTCCTCCAGCAGCCGGTGACCGGATAACCGTTGAAACAGATTCATCTTGACGGCGCCGGCAATCAGCGCCGCCGTGTCCTTGCCCAAACGAAACCCAAATCGGGATTCAAATCGAATTGCTCGAAACACTCTGGTCGGATCTTCAACGAAACTCAGCCCGTGCAAAACGCGGATCATCTTGTCATTCAGATCCCGTTGCCCACCGTAGAAATCGAGCACATCTCCGAAACCCTTTCCGTTCAACCGGACGGCGAGCGCGTTCATGGTGAAATCTCGGCGATAGAGATCTT
>Ga0134126_10002304_pt1 | contig 24114 bp, 24 predicted proteins | sample KB31752_FD_96881 | JGI IMG/M metagenome (GOLD analysis project Ga0134126, IMG submission 96881) | Terrestrial soil microbial communities with excess Nitrogen fertilizer from Kellogg Biological Station, Michigan, USA - KB3-175-2 | ecosystem: Environmental > Terrestrial > Soil > Unclassified ... | reverse complement strand
TGCCTCCCGCACCGGATCGAACAGACATTTACGACAAGATCGGGAGGTTCTTGAAGCTGCCTGCCGGAAAACTGTCAGAATTGGTCGAGCACCAACGTAAGGACGAATTGAAGAGAAGTTTGGAGGGCCCGCCCGCACCCTTGCTTAAGGAGGTCCGCGAGCTGATCCTCCGCAAATGCGCGCCCGACAAACAAAAGCAAATCAGCGCGATTTTCGAGCGGCACCCGTTCGGCGAACTCGAGCGGCTCGTTACACAAAAGCTCCTGGGGGTAGTCAAGAGAGTCGCCAAAGAAGAGTTGAAAAGTGAAAACTGGCTACACCGGGTAGCTCGACTGAGCGGTCGAAGCTACGAGCAAATGCGGGTCATCATCCTCGAATTCCTGGACACGGATATCTTTAACGTGTCGGTTGAGAATTGCGTTTCCTTCCTGGATCCGCTGATCGAATCCTGGGATATTGACCTCGTGACTTTTGCTATGGAGATTGTGTTACACCGCAGACTAGCCCCCGGAAGTCCTAGGAGATTTGAGTTTGTTGAAACAGAAGCCGAGGATGCGTCCGACGGAGAGTTGGGACTCGAAGAATTCCTTCGAGACCATTCCCTAAGCGGCGACGCTACGAAGGAAGAAATCGAGTTCCTGAGGGGGTTGAGGCTCAAAGGGAAAGGTCCGACGCCACTTTATTATTACCGGGAATTGCAGGGTCTCAGAGACCCGCTTCACTTTCGAAGCCCCGCGATTCAGACTTCGCGAATGAAAAAGATGGGCCGTTCACAACCGGAAGGTTCGATCGCTCCGATGCGAAAACATCTGGACGCCACGGGCATTGAAAAGCAGTTGCAGTTTGACGGCAGGAAAAAAGCAACAAAACGCTGGGCGGAGAACAAACGTCGCAACGGCCGCCATACTTGATTCTTTCTCAATCTCGCACCATGATCGAGGCCGGTGTGGTTATCATATCAACCGGGCATGTGATTTTTAAATATCCCGGTAACCCTTCCCCCGCGGCGCGGGCTAAACACGCCGGATTCGTGCAAAGCAAAGTGTTTGTGTCGCGCGAGCCCACAACCATGTAATGACCTGGGGAAACGGGCAATGGAGAATGCCGCAATTTGAGGGGGGTTGTCGAGGGGCGAAGGCTTTGATCGCGGGCCTAGCTAGCTCGATAGATGAGCTGGCGGCCTTTGTAAACCGAAGTCTTTTTGCAATGCGGACATGCCAGGCTAAGCACGGTGATCGGGAAATCAGGTATTTTATGGCTCAGCAAATCGATGGAGTCGGGAATCGAGGTTTGGTGGACGGCGGCTATTTCACTGTAGGTGAAATCGTCGCGGCGCTGCGGTCAGCCGAGAATCCAGCGAGGCATCGCGTTCCTCCCCTGCGCAGGAACCCAGACAGACACCCCTCGGTCACAGGCAGCAGCGATCACTCTTGCTGCCATCTTTCAGCAGGGCAACCTTTCGCGGATAGCACACCAGCCCTTCGCTCACGTGCGGCTTCAGCAGCTCGTACAACCAGCCGGCCCAGGTTCCTGCTTCAAAGGTGACCCACAGGTCTCCGAGTTGGCCTTGAATAAACTGCAGAACGGTGCTTACTTTCGTCTCGATGACGCATTCCATCACCACCTTGCCGGCGGCATTCATGACTGCGATCGAGATGCTTTCCTCGTGCACCTCCATGCCGATATACTTCGTGCTATTCATCGGGCTGTATTCCTTTTAGTAGGTATTGCGGCCAACGCTCAAAACCTACTTCAAAAGGAGCGCCCTTTATATTGCGTCGGCTTACCGGAGATATGAAGTAGCACTTCATTTGGACGGTTTCCCCGTTAATCAGACACTGGCATGTATTTTGGCGCGCCGTCAGAAACCGCCATAATCCAGCCCACGCTGAAAGCATCACCGGAGGTGCCTAGCTACTGACCGCCTTTATTTTAGGTCTTCGAAAAGCCCCGTTTGGCGGGCATCCCGCAAACGGACTCAAAACCGCGACCCCCTGGCAAGCAACCCCCCAGCTACAGTAACTTCCGCGAACGGATAGGCTTTCACGAGTATGGTTAGCAGGTCCGTTCGGCAATACCTTCAACACAGAGGTGACTTCTATGGCAGGTCCAGTCCAGGCCAGGTCAACCCTTCAGCATTTCGGAGACGTTTCTGCTTCGAACGAGCCATACGTATCCGCTATTTCCTGGAGCGCTGTTATTGCCGGGGCGTTTGCGGCAGCCGCATTGTCGCTTGCTTTGCTCGCCTTGGGCGCGGGAACCGGCTTATCGGCTATTTCGCCATGGTCGTCTACGGGTGCATCGGCATCAGCAGTGGGTGCAGGGGCAATCATTTGGCTGATCGTCATTGAAATTCTCGCTTCTGCGATGGGTGGCTATGTGGCAGGACGTCTGCGTACGAAGTGGGTTAACGTGCACACCCACGAAGTGTATTTTCGAGATACGGCGCACGGTTTCCTCGTGTGGTGCGTAGGCCTGGTGATGATGGCTGCTTTTCTGGCTACAGCTGCGGCTTCAGTTGTTGGAGCTACAACTATTTTGTGGATTCCTTATTCCGGTCAGGTCGGGCCGATCGGGTTGATCCATCCGAGCGCACCGAGGCGGGCCTGATTCTCGCCAGAGGAATTCAGCAGAAGGATATGCCTGCGGCTGACCTGACGTATCTGGCTCAGCTTGTATCGGCGAAAACCGGGCTCAGCGAAACAGAAGCCCAAATGCGGGTGTCTGAAGTTTTTGACCAAGCGCGACAGAACGCAGACACTGCCCGTAAGGCGGCAGCTCACTCGCTCTATTGGACGTTTCTCGGCCTCCTGATCGGTGCGTTTTGCGCCAGTTTTGCGGCTACGATTGGCGGCAAGCAACGCGATCGTATGGCTGCTGCAACGATTTAAATACCCCAAGGAGCTCTGCGATGCGTTCTATTTTGCTTCTTCTGCTCGGTGTGCCGATCCCACTCATCATTTTGGTCGGACTTTTCAGTCACTTCTGAGCTCGCGCCGTCTCATCTTCGCCAGAGCCCGAAAGAGTGAAACAGGTCCTCCGCGTCGAATGGACCGAGATATCCCATGTTTCGTTGTCCTCGGTTCGATCGTTGGGGAGTGGAGTCTTCGATGAAAATAATCGGCTGCCCCTTCGTCCTACTTTCGTAGCTGACTGCCGAGGAATCAAGTAGGGATTCGTCTGTGAAGGATTCGCGTGCAAGTGGTCAACAATCTCCTATCCCTTGGTGGAAAGTACTCGGCCCTGGGATCGTCTCTGGCGCGTCCGACAACGATCCCACAACGGTTGCATCCCTCGCGGTGATCGGCTCGACCACCGTCTATGGCTTGAGCTGGCTGGTGTTGCTCATCATCCCGATGCTTTCGGTGGTGCAGGCGATTAGCGCGCAAGTTGGTTTGGCGGCGAATACCGGCTTGGAAGATGCCGTGCGCAGACGCTACGGCAAGGGCTGGGCGTCGCTCGCGTTGGTATCGATACTGATCGTGAATGTGATCACGCTCGCAGCCGATCTTGAAGGCGCGGTGCGGCGCTGTCGCTGCTGGTACGCCTCGACTATCGCTGGTTCATTATCCCGCTCGCTGCGAGTGCGGGATTCATGCTCATCCTTGGCAATTATAGAAAAATCCAACGCGTGCTCATCTACCTGCCGCTCGTGTTTCTGGGCTACGGCGCCGCGGCGTTTTTGGCGCGGCCGCAGTGGAGGGACGTCTTAAACAATTCGCTCGTTCCTCGGTTTTCATTTACCGGGCCGATGGTCGCGGGCGCGATCGCGCTGCTTGGCACCACACTCACGGCGTACTCGTACGTGTGGGAAACGGTTGAGATGTCGGAGGAAGCAACGCCGCTATCGCAGCTAGGTTTGGTGCAAGTTGACACAACTCTTGGAACCATCATCGCAGGCGCAAGCTTTTGGTTCATCCTGATCGCCACCGGCGCAACGCTCGGAGTGCACCACAGAGCTGTGCAAACAGCGCAAGATGCAGCTACCGCGTTAACGCCGTTTGCAGGGCGTTGGGCCTCGCTTCTGTTTGGCGTCGGCCTGTTGGCCTCGGCGCTGATTGCAATCCCAGTGCTCGGCGCAACCAGCGCTTACGTCGTGAGCGGAATGTTCGGCTGGGGTCGTGGCATTGACAAGAAGTTCTGGCGGGCCAAGAAATTTTATATGGTCCTAGTCGCGGTACTTATTGTTGGCACTGGCATTGCGCTGGCGGGGGTGTCCCCAATTAAATTGCTGTTTTTCAGCTCAATCGTCGGAGGTCTTGCGATACCTATTACCTTGACTATGATGATGCTGATTGCCGGCAGCCGCAGAGCAATGAAGCGAAAACCGCTCAACCCGATTCTACTCGGATCCGGCTGGTCCGTAACCCTCGTGGTGACGGCCGCGGCGGCAATCTTCCTATTCCAAACAGTCACGGGCAAGAACTAACACCGCGATCATCCCATCAGGTGCAGTTGCTCGTATCAACGCACCTTGATCGTGTGGCCGAGGAGGTAGCCAGAGCGTCTCGCTTCGGGCTAATGAGGGGAATCATCGTCTAGGTTCGGCCTGAATCCGCAGCGGTCAACGCGTAGCGGTCGCCGCAGCGGAATCTATCGCAGGACCCTGAACCCAAGCCCTGGTAAGTCGGCTAACCGTCCATTTGAAGTAGAACTTCACTTCGGCGTTAACCACGCATTGGCCTCGGGTTTGTTCTACAGCGTGAGTCCCTTCAGATACTCGCGGAAATCAGCTCCCAGCTTTGGATTCTTCAGGCCCAGCTCGACGGTCGCCTGCAAAAATCCGAGTTTGTCGCCCGCATCATAGGTCCGTCCGTCATAGACGCACGCCAAAAGCCTATTGTCCGCGGCCAGGCGCCGGAGCCCATCAGTCAGCTGAATCTCGCCTCCCGCCCCGGGCTTCGTCTGTTCCAGATACTCAAGAATTTCCGGCGGCAGAACGTAGCGTCCGGTGATGCCAAGATTTGAGGGAGCCTTTTCGGCAGTCGGTTTCTCCACGAGGTCCCTGACGCGCAGAACTTTATCTCCCCATTGCGAATCCTTCTCGGGCACAGCGTCCACGATGCCATAAAGATGCACGCGCTCGCGCGGCACGCGTTCCACGTGGATGGCTCCCGCGCCCGTGGCCTCATAAATTTCCTTGAGTTCGAGCGTGGCGGGCACCGCGCCCTCCATGATGACGTCTCCAAGCAGCACCGCGAAAGGCTCGTCGCCCACCAGCGCAGCAGCGCAAAGAACGGCATGGCCCAATCCCAGGGCCTCGCTCTGCCGCGTATAACTGAAGTGCAAGCCGCCGCTGATTTCCCGTACCATCTTTGCGTGTTTCAGCTTTCCGCGCTCTTTCAGAAGTGCTTCCAGCTCGGGTGCGAGATCGAAATGATCCTCGATCGCGCTCTTGTGCCGCCCGGTCACGAAGATTACGTGCTCGATTCCTGAGGCGATGCACTCCTCCACTGCATACTGGATGAGAGGCTTATCCACCACCGTCAGCATTTCCTTGGGAATCGCTTTCGTCGCGGGCAGGAAACGTGTCCCAAGTCCTGCAACCGGAAGGACTGCTTTTCGCACTTTCTTCGTCTTTTCAGCGATCATCTTCGCAGCAATCCCCCTTTTCGTTCCGTACCAACGCGCTGCAGTTTTTCGGGGTCACTCGGACGGGAGAGCGCCTCTGATTCGGAAATTGTATACGCTTTTAGCTAGCGATCGCCTTTCTCTTATTGGCGGGCTTCACCTCCTCGAGGTTACTGGACGGTCTGGCTGTCGGGAATCGGCGCTCCTCGTAATTCCTGCCTGCATGGGAATTGCCTATGCATACCGCATAACCGTTGAGGAAGCCTCGCTGGTTGCGGCCCTGGGCGAGTCTTTCAAGCCGTACATGCGCCGCACCCAACGCCTCGTCCCATTCTTGTTCTAGCGGAGCCTGCGTTGCGCGACAGTCCGGGGACGCCATCCTTAGTTCAAGTCAATTCGTGAATTTGAGCGTCGCACAAATTACCGATTCACGGCTACGTGCCTGGTAAGTCTAAGCGCGTTAATAAGGACTTTGAAAAAGGGGATTCAATCATTTTCCTTGACGCATCCTATCGACCAAACGAACCAGCAGTAGCGTTCATTGGGGGAATCGCAAAATGGTTCGGAGATATGTCGGAGTTTTTCCTCTACAGGCTGGCCGAATCTATTGTCCTCATGCTACTCTTCGCCGATCGTGCCGGAACTTCCTGACCTCAAAGATTGTCCAAAGTGCGGTAGTGAGATGAAGATTTCCGAAAGGCCTTTTTCGCTGCCGTTCGCTGTCGCGAAGGATAATGATCTAAAACCGTCGGGCGATGGGATCGCTCTCTATCCATACATTTGCCTCAAGTGCTGGTATGTCGAACTATACACTAGCCGGAAAGTCTGGGCCGTTAAGCTCCGCGAAGCTCGGGCAGGGTGGCGACGGCGACACTACTGATACAAAAACTGGAACACCGTCCAAATACCATTTCACCAGTGCTGCCGGGCAATACATGGAAATACCGCCGGGCGCTCCGGCAATTTGCTAACTGGCTGGGCGTGAGCTATCGAAGCGTAACAATTAGGCTCGAACACACTTCGTCGCTGGATCTCCTGCGCCTCTCACGCCGCCGTGACATCCTCTAATAATTGAATTTCTTTCACCATCTGGTCGAGTTCCCCGATGAACTCGCGCGGTCGCAGGGCTGGCACACCCACGCACTTCTGACCGCGACGAATGAGAGGCAACCACCAGCAGCCATCCTCGACCGGGTGAGAGTAAAAGACGGAGCAATTTGAACCGCCCATCTCGGCGAGCAACGGATTGACCTGATGCAGCGGCGTCGTATTGAGGATTAAGTGAAAGGAGTAATGACCAAAAAGCTCAATGCTCTCCCTGGTCGCTCGCGCGAACCAACAGCTGCAGCCGCGGTTCTCTAACTGCCCACGGAGGTAAGAAGAACCATTCTCACTTTCGCCGATCAGGAGAACCCTTAGGGTGCTCTGGTTCATGACTGCCACCAAAATTTAAGACGCTGTCAGGCGGCGATTGCACGATCACTTTCCCTTGGGGCTATGTCGGCGGCATCCAATGCGACCCAATAGAGAAAAACCTTCTTCCACGCTCATCCAGGGGCCCTGGCCCGCTTCGCTAGGAAGAATGGCAGCACGAGGTGCTGGGGCTTGACTTCGCGGTTCTCGTGATCGCGCCGCCGCTTCCTGTGCGTCCTGGCCGGATTTATTTCTGTGCCTTTAGAGCTTTTTTCAAATGACGACAGCAGATTCGCCAACCGTCGATTCTAACGAGAAGGGGCTGCAATATTGCCAGCCCCTTGCTGCTTCGTCTTTCTTTGGTCCGTGTCTCTTCAGCGAGCCCCTGCCGCGGCCGCGATGGCCGGCGTTCCTACGTTCACCTTAATCTGCTTCGGCTTTGCTTCCTCGCGCTTCGGGATGCTCAGTGTCAGCACGCCATTTTGATAGTCGGCTTTGATCGCCTCCGATTTCACGGAGTTCGCCAGCGAGAAGGTCCGGCTGAACGAGCCATACGCGCGTTCGAGGCGCAGGTAGTTTTCCTCGTTCACCTGATTTTCAAACTTGCGTTCGCCGCGAACGGTGAGGATGTTGTTCTCGACGTGGATGTCCAGGTCCTGCGGATTCACATCCGGCAGGTCCGCCTTCAAGACCAGCTCATGCTCGGTCTCGTAGATGTCGACGGCTGGTACCCAAGGGGTCAAGTTCGACTCCTCGCCCGTGCGGCCCAGCACATCACCAAAGAGGCGATTGAATTGCTCTTGCAGGGTCGTAGCCCCGCGGAAAGGTTGTTCCCAACGATTCATATTTCTCACTTTAATTACCTCCATCAAATGTCGGCCAAGGGCAATTTTAGATAACCCGTTTCAGCTCAGATTGCCGTTTGCCTCTATCCGTACGCAACCACTCTAAGTCAATTAACTTATGTTGTCAAGTAAAATAAATGACTATTTCCAACAATTAACAGAATATAGTTAACCAACGAGACTTGTTTGCAGCGGGCCAACGCTTGGTTAGTCAGATAATCGGAAACTACCGCCACTTATCAAGAAACTACGCGCCCGTCACCCATACCTTTGAGCTTCGCGTCCATGGCTCTCCGCCAAAGATTTGAACATCGGTGACGGTATATATTTTCGCACCTCGCGCTACCTGCATCGCGCGACGAATGCGTGTGACACGTTTGCCTCTTTGTATTCGAGCTGATCTCGCAGCCGCACAACCTTTGCAGAAACCGGTATTGGCTCTCGTAACTGACACATGACACCCCGCGATAACTTTTCACCAGTTCTGCAATCATGCCAAACTCCTGGGAAATGCTGACGAGCGTGGCACGCACAAAGCTCTTGAGTGCCCTCGATGATGCAGCGTCACAGCTGCTAGGTGATATGCAGTTGCGCTAAAGCTTTGGTAACTGACAAGCCATGTCGGTTTAGCACCGCCCTCTAATGCCAGCACATGCGCGCGGTCCGCGCAGAGCGCATTCCGACTGTTTACGCAGCGATCGATCGGCGCCGATCAGATCGTCGGCAAGTGGTTTGGGCCTCTTTGGCGCTCAGCCAGTCCACGAGCTCCTGGGGATCGAACCGGATCGCCCCCGAGATCCGTATAGAATCCTTCCTTCGAGAAACTCCTCGGGGCAGTTATCGTACTTACGGTACCGGTTCAGCAAATCGACCTTATTGCAATGTTGAATGCGGAACCATGGGAGACTTAATTCTATAATGAAGTAACGATACTTATAATCGAGGAATTGCTTAGTAGAGGAATTGCTGCTTCACCACCGTCCCCGCAGTGGTTGGCACACGTCCTCGAGTGGCTCCCGAGACTTCGGATTCTGCGGGGACGAATGTATCCCGGTGTCGAACTTCGACTATTACGCTACGTTGCTGTCCTCGCGCAAGAGCTCAACTTCACCCGCGCGTCCGTGCGTCTGCGCGTCGCCCAGCCTTCCCTCAGCAAACAAATTCGGAACCTCGAAGAGTATGTTGGACTGAAGCTCTTCGAACGCACTAAACGTGAAGTGCGACTGACCATGGCAGGAGAAGCGTTCGCAGTCGAAGCACGGAAGGCCATTCTCCACGCAGAGCGTGCGCTGGAACTTGCGCGCACCGCGGAGGCTCAACAGAAACATCCGTGGACGATCGGCTACTCTCCTCTCATCGATTTGCGCATTCTGTCAAAAGTTAAGCAGCACTTATCTCAGTCCCATCCTGCGGCCGACATCCGGTTTGTCAGTGCGTACACGTCTGAACAGACGAGCAAACTCCTCAGTGGTAGCCTCCAAGCGGGCCTGGTGATTCTGCCTGTTCAAGAAGCCGGGCTAAACTGTCATCCCTTGCATCGGGAGACGCTGGTTCTTGGTTTGCCAACACACCATCCACTCGCCGTGAAACCGCAGATCGACACGGCAGATTTGCATGAGGTGCCTTTGGTGATGATACGCAGTGACTTCGAGCCACGATTTGGTGAACACGTCTCTCGCGTATTTCGCGCGGCGCGCATTCGAGGGCGCGTCGTACATCAGGCGACGACGCAATCGGAGGCTCTGCAGTTTGCTTCGCACAACGGGATGGCAGCTCTGTTGATGGCCTCAGCTCAGCACTTCGTTCACGAAGGGATTGTCTTTCGCCGATTTGCCGATGATTTTCTGAGCGCGGAGACCGGACTCGTCTATTGTGGGGAGAACCCATCGTCGGTTCTCGCATCACTTCGTACGTTTTTGCTGGAAATGTTCTTCCCTTTGGCACCTGCCGAGCGAACAGCCGATGGCTCAAACCGGCAGATGCAGCTGTTCTCGGCTGCAGCCAGTCTGTCGGGTCCGGAACACGACTCAGGGGCGGCTGCCTAGGGGACTTTTAATGTTCTCCCCTCTTCCGCGCCGGGCGCCGCCTACTTATCCGGTTTCATGACCTTACCAGCAACCCGCGACGTTCGTGCAGTCAATACTCGAATCATTAAGCCGCCGTTCCCGTTTGCAGCGCTCTAGCGCGACACCAAAACAGCCGCCACAGCATCGTTCGCCTTCTCAACATGCACCGTCCTATTCCAGCAATTTAGCCGCCCTACTGCCTCGCCATTAAAGACTGTTGGGCGTATCGAGCCCGTCCCACGCGGCCCAGCTAGGGCTAGGCAGCGACTCTAGACGCCGGCGCCCGCCGCGACGACACGACCGGGCCTTGTTTTTCTTTCAACCACACGGCCACTTCATCCGGATCGAACCGTACCGAGCCCGAAACCCGAAATGACGGAATCTTTCCGCTCGCGGCCATCTTATAAATGTGTTGCGGCGTGACACTCAACAGTTCAGCTAGTTCCACCACTTTCAGCGCCCCTTTTCGACCCTTTAATGTCTCAACCAGCTTCATCGCATCACCCGCTTTCCTCTGATGACCTCAATCGATTCCACGAAATCCATCGCTTCAAGTCTCTCGACCGAAGTTTGCCTGCAAAGGTATTGATGTCGCCGGTCGCCGTCCAATACTTCTCCGAACCACAGTTATACCTCGCACCTATAGAAGTAACTCCGAACCCGTCGTCTTCCCTTAACTGCCCTTCCCGCCTAAAGGCTGCGCTCCGCCGCCCGCTTCTCCTGTCAAGGCCGTTCGCTCCGCTCCCGTGAACGCAAACTGCGCGGCCTTGACAGCGCGGGCAGCGAAGCGCCGGGGACGGCTAGGAAGGGCATTTGGTTCCTCTTTTTCAAGCGGAAATCACGCTCGAAAAGAGGAGGAAAGAGGAAAACGAAATGACCGAACAACAGCACACCACTTGGGGAGAACTACTCCGGGACGCGGTGCAGAAACCGGGCCGCCTGCTCGAAGCCTACACCGCGTTTCATAACTACAGCTTCGGGAACGCCTTGCTTGCCCTCGAACAGTGTCTCCGGCGCAACTTGCCGCCCGGACCGCTCAACACCTATCGAGGATGGCTCGAACGGAAACGGCAGGTGCGCAGGGGAGAGAAAGGAATCACCCTCTGCATGCCCATGCCGTACAAGCGGTCCGCGCAAACGGAAAACGTTCAGGACGAGGCGACCGAACCGGAAATCCGCTACGCCTTCCGGTTTCGCGCATATTGGTTCGTGCTCGCCCAGACCGAGGGGGAAGATACTTACGTCGTCGCCATTCCAGGCTTTGACCTCGACACCGCACTTCAAACATTGAACATCACCCTCACGCCGTTTGATGAAATGAACGGCAACGTTCAGGGATTCGCGAGGGGACGCGAAATCGCCGTCAATCCCCTGGCCGCACTCCCGCAAAAGACCACATTCCACGAGATCGCACACGTTGCTCTCGGGCATACAACGTCCGAAAAGCTTGTGGATAGCGAACAAACCCCCAGGCATATCCGCGAAGTCGAGGCGGAGTCCGTGGCCCTGATTTGCTGCGAAACGCTCGGACTTGAAGGCGCGGAGTTTTGCCGTGGCTACATTCAGCACTGGCTGAAATCCGCCAAGGAAATCCCCAATCAAAACGCGGCCCGCATCTTCGCCGCTGCAACCTCGATCCTGAAAGCGGGAGTCCCCGCAGCGGGCAGCCAGTAGGCTGCCCACTCTCGTTAACGGAATCCATCTTCACCAAACTACAAAGAAAAGGAGAGCACGAATATGAGCGGTGCAGCAGAGCAAGCCGGAAGTAAAGACTCTCTAGTACGCGAAATTCCCCTGGACAAAATCCACGAATCGAAAACCAACCCGCGCAGCCATTTCGATGAAACAGCCCTGGCCGAACTCGCCGCCAACATCAAACAGCACGGGGTATTGCAACCCGTGGTTGTGCGCCCACACCGGAACGGAAGCGATGGTTCTTATGAACTCGTCGTCGGGTCGCGCCGCTACCGGGCTTCCAAACTGGCCCGGCGCGAAACGATTCCCGCGAGCGTCCGGAAACTCACGGACGCGCAAGCTGCTGAGCTTCAACTGGTGGAAAACCTCGTTCGCGAAGGCGTGCACGAGCTCGACGAAGCAAGCGGCTATGCCGCCCTTCAACGGCTGAATCTTTCCGTTTACACGGTCGAGACGATTGCGCTCAAGGTATCCCGGTCTCCCGCTTACGTCAGCGGCCGGTTGCAGTTACTCCACCTTGTGGATGAGGCCAAACAAGCGTTTCGTGCGGGCAAGCTAACCGTTGCGCATGCTTTTGAGATCGCCCGCTTGCAAAAAAACGATCAGAGACGCGCCTTGCAAGAATGCTTCCCGGTGCATCGGAACGCCGCTGCCGTGCTCAAGGACAGCCGGGCCGAGGCGGTGACGGTTCGGGAGCTTCGCGCCTGGATTGAGCGCGAGGTCCATCTGGACCTCGCCAGGGCCCCCTTCGACCCGCAGGACGCGGCACTCGTGCCGTCCGCAGGGTCGTGCGCGAAGTGCTACAAGCGCACGGGGAACAACCCTCTCCTGTTTCCCGAAACGAGCTTAAAGAAATCCACGTGCACTGACCGCGCCTGCTTCCGCGCCAAGGTGGACGCGCTCGTGCAAATTCGCGTGGCATCGATCGAAACACAAGGCGCAAAGGTCTTGCGGGTATCGCAAGCCCCCGCGTGGCAAACGAGTCGGCCCACAAATGCCCTGCACCAAGGACAATTTCGCCGAGCAGAACGGGCCGAGCAATGCTCCACGACCGAGCCAGCGGTTTGGATCGATGGCAGGAACGCCGGGAGCGTGTTCCACGTGTGCCAGAACGCAGAAATGCCCGGTACACGCGGCGGTGACCCGGTATCAGCCTACGCCAGAAGAACGCAAGCGGCGCACGCGCGAGGCGCTCGCCGAACGCATCGAAAAGCAAACCCGCCTTCGCGTTCTCGACGCCATCCGCAGGAAACTGCCGGCAGTAATCGCCCGGCCCGATCTGGAGATGGCCGCCGCCGATTACTTCTTGCGCCTGGGCCACGACAATCAGCGCCGTCTGTGCCGCGCCTACGCTTGGGCGGAGAAGAAAACCAAGGGTGCGTATGGCACGGCGATTGTGGATTACCCAAGCATCGCCGCGGCCGCCATCGAAGCCATGAGCCTCGCGGACTTGCATCGCTTTCTCGTGCTCTGCGCCCTTGTCGCGGACCTTTACACTCCCTCCCACGCCACCGCTCAGACGCTTCAGAAAGACACAAACCTCGCGCGGACCGCAGCCCGCTACAAAATTGATCTTGGCAAAGTAGAGGCCACGGTGCGCGCCGAACTCACGAATAAGAAGAGCGCCGGAACGACCATGCCGAAGAAGAAGGCTTCGGCTTCGCGCGAAGACCAGAGGTCCGGAGTCAAAACCACCAACCAAGGATAAAAACGGTGATTGGGCCGCGCTCACATAACAGCGCGGCCCGGTTCTTTTTTTGTTTCCCACCCGCCCGCCCCAGTTGAATGAGCTGCGCTCCAGTGACCACGTGCCATCGTTCACTTGCACGTCATCCGAACGCGGATGATCCTTGCTGCGCGCGAGCGATCGTCATCCAATTGCCCTTGTGAGCACTCCTCCTTGCGCCTTCGAGCTGACCGTCCCCTCCCCACGGGCCGCACATTTTCGCCAGCTCTCGTTCGCCGGAACACATTGCGGAAGATCTCACGCTTCCACTCACAACCCGAGCATCACTCGGTCTAACGGGGCTCCAGCGCGCTCTGCACCGAAGTCGGATTGCCAGCAGTTCTTGCGCGAGAGTCGGCGGGGATCGGTTTTGTCGCGTCGCCTCGAAATTGAGGTCGGTCAGCCGGCCTTTTTCTGCCTCTCATTTTCTTGGGCCACAGCTTCGGGCTAATTCCTGCGCCCCGCAGTCCCGTGTCCGGGATGCACAAAACGCACTTCGCGGCTTCTGCTTTCCCGGTTCCTCACCGAACCCCGCGGGTCCCTCCCGGAAAGCAGCCGCTCGCTTGGGGAGCAGAAGCCACTCGCTCTTGGGTGGCCCCAAGAAAATGGGGCGAGAAAAAGGAGATTCAAAATCATGTCTTACCTCAATTCCGTAACGCTCGTCGGCTTTGTTGGTTCCGATCCCGAACAACGTCAAGCGCGCAACAACGGTTCAAAATTCACCGTGTTTTCCGTAGCCACCCAGCGCTCGTGGAAGAACGCGCAGGACGAGTGGAGCTCGAAAGTCGAGTGGCACCGCGTTTGTGTGTTTCGTCCGCGACTCGCCGAGCACGTCGCTGCCGCCATCAAGAAAGGCGTCCACGTTTTGGTCGAAGGCACGCTCATCAGCTCGATCTATCAAGCGCCGAACGGGAAGGGCAAAAAGGCCAAGGCCGCGAAGATCACTTCGTGGTCAGTTCGCGCCGATGTCGTGCGCAAGCTCGACCGCGGCGAACCCAAACCGCAAGTGCCGGCTGCGACTTCCGATGCTGCCGAGCCGGCATCCGAGGCGAACGAGGCCGTTCCGTTCTAGTGCCTCGCACCAGGGGCCCTCCGAGATCTCGGAGGGCCCTTTTTGTGTTCTGCATGGTCCCAGTTGCGCTGCTTGGGGTTCTGTTCGGCTCTATTTAGCGACAGCCATTCACCCATCGCTGCGATTCACAATTCCTGACGCCCCTCGCGGCTCAGGCTGTCATTTGCCACGCGCAGTTCGGTTCCTCTCATAGCCAACCGCTATAAGCCAAAGTCAACGAAGTATTGGACCAAAGGAACGGCTCCCGCTACTTTGCCCCGCACGCTCGATGCGCCGAGCGAACAGCGTCAGGAGGCCGAAAACAATCATGCGGGCGCTCAATCTTCCGAATCGCAACGCAGTCCGAACGATACTTTGGCGCGGGTCCGTCGGGTTCGGAGTGATGCTCGGGACGGCGGCCGATACGTTTGCCCAAGGCACCTCGCCCTGGGAAAACGCAGTCAACGTTCTCCAGGCCGCCTTCACCGGCCCCATCGCCAAAGGTCTCGCTCTGGTTGCCATTGTGGTGGGCGGACTTACCTTTGCTTTCGGTGAAGGCGGGGCCAAACGCACCTTTGCGGGAATCGTTTTTGGCCTGGGCATGGCCCTTCTGGCTGTGAACTTCCTGAACTGGCTCTTTGGCGTGTGAGGACGACGACCGTGCAAACGAACCCCGTATTCCGGTCCCTGAATCGCCCGCTCACCATTCTCGGCGCCGAGCGAAAACTGTTCTTCGTCGCGCTGGTGATGGCCGCGTGCGTGTTCAACCTTTTCAGCAGCCTGGCAGGCGCGCTGGGAATGTTCTTCGCTCTGTACCTCTTTGCGCGCTGGGCCACGCGCACCGACCCGCAAATCCTGCGCTTCTTGCTGAATTCGGCCAGGATGCGCCCGCAGCACGATCCGATGAAGTTTGAGCCCATCCATCTGCGGCGGATGCGCCGTGTTTAAGCTGAAGGGAATCACGAAGGAATATGACGAGGCAGCCGCGCTGTGCAGCCAGATCAATCTCTTCGGTTTTGTGGATGGGGAGATCTTTCTCACCAAGAGCGGCGACGTGGGAATGATCCTCGGCATCGAAGGCGTCGACTACGAGTGTCTCGATACGAACGCGGTCGAGCATCGTACCCGCCGTCTTGCCGCCGCTTTCCGCGTTTTCGATGAAAAATGCAGGGTGTATCAGTACCTGTTCAAACGCAATCGGCCGCGCATTCCCTCTCGAACGTATCCGAATCCGATCGTCAACGCCGCCATCCAGAATCGGATTGCCTACCTTGACAGCAAGGCGGCTTCGCTTTATTCGTTCCAGATTTATTACGTCGTTCTCTATGAGGGCTTTCGCTACAGCACTTCCCTTCTCAAGAGTGTCGCCAAAACAGCCTCGCGACCCGCTGCGGCCATCCGTGAGATTCGGGCCTGCCTTTCGAGCCGCCATCAGGTCGTGCTGATCGAGAGCGAACTCAACACCGCGACCAGCAACTTGCGAGCCAAAGCTCGCAGCTTTCTCTCTCAGGTCGGGGATTTTACTCGGGCCAGAATCTTGTCCAAGCACGAGGCGTTTTCGGTTTTGAAGAGGATTCTGAATTTCTCGCCGGTGAAGATCGAGAACGCCCACCTGAAGCACGACACCTTCCTCGACTACTATCTTTCAGAATCCCATCTCGAATGCCACCGAGGGTTCCTGCGCCTGGACGACTATTACGTCAAGGTGCTCACCCTCAAGGAGCCCTCCGCCCAGACCTTTGCGCTCATTTTCAAGCGTCTTTTGGAAGTCGAAGCCAATTATTTCCTTTGCAGCGAGTGGCAAAAGCAGGACATGGCAAAAACCCGAAGCTTCATCCATTCGCGGCGACGGCACTTCCATAACACCAAGCGATCGCTTGCCAGCTATCTCGCTACGTCGGATGAGCCGCAGCGCGGCGATGATGCGCTCGTCGACGAATCCAAGGAAGCGCAGATTCACGACTTGGGCGAAGCGCTCAAGGAACTCGAAATCAAGGGCAACTACTTTGGAAATTATTCGCTGACCGTGGTGGTGTACGACGAAGATTTATCCAAGGTGGAAGCGGCTTGCTCTGAATTCTATAAAGCCTTCAGCGCTCACGACGCCCAGGTGCATGAAGAGAAATACAACCTCCTGAATGCCTATCTCGCCTCCGTGCCCGGCAATCATGCCTTCAATCTCCGCCGCATGCTGATTCTCAACACAAACTATGCCGACTGCTCGCTGCTGTTCACCTTGCATTCCGGCCACCAGACCAACCGCCATCTGAAGCAGGAGTACCTGGCCGTGCTCGAAACCAATCACCGCACGCCGTACTACCTGAACCTGCATTCCGGGGACACCGCCCACACCCTGGTCCTCGGGCGAACGGGAGCTGGAAAGAGCTTTCTCCTGAATTTTCTCATTACCAATCTGCAGAAATACGATCCGTACACTTTCATTTTCGACTTGGGCGGAAGCTTCGAGAATCTGACTCGGCTGTTCAAAGGGACGTACGTGAAAGTCGGCCCGCACAGCGCCGCATTCAAGATCAACCCGTTTTGCCTGCCTCGAACGAAGGCGAACCTCGATTTCTTAGCCCTCTTCGTGAAGGTCCTTGCCGACAATCACGGCGGCGAGAGGCTCTCGGTCGAAGAAGAGCAAGAAATCTACCAACAGATCGAGAATCTCTACTGCGTCGAGCCTGAGCTGCGCACGCTCGGAGTGCTTGCGAACACGCTGCCTCGCAGTCTCGCCCTAAAACTCCAAAAGTGGACCGCCGACGGGCAGTTTGGATTCCTGTTCGACAACGCGGAAGATACCGTCACGTTCTCGCGGTTTCAGTGCTTCGATTTTCAGGGGATGGAGCACTATCCGCAAATCCTCGAGCCGCTGCTTTTCTACATCCTTCATCGCGCGAACCAGGTCATTACCAACCGGGAGATCACGCATATCTTCAAGGCCTTTTTCATCGATGAAGCGTGGACTTTCTTCCGCAATCCAAGGATCAAGGGATACATCATCGAGGCGCTCAAGACCTGGCGCAAGCAGAACGCCGCCATGATCCTGTCCACACAATCGCTCGACGAGCTGCGCAAATCGGATATCGTGGACGTCATCATCGAGACCTGCGCCACCAAGATTTTCCTCGCAAATCCCGACATGGACCGGGAGCTCTATCGGAATCAGTTCCATCTCAACGAGACCGAAATCGAACTCATCGCCGGTTTGATTCCGAAAAGGCAGTTTCTGATCAAGAACCATGAAATTGCCAAGGTAGGGAACCTCGAGGTCGATCCGAAAAGCTATTGGCTCTATACCAACGACCCCTTCGATAACCAGAAGCGCGCCGAGGCGTTTGCTAAATACGGATTCGAAAAAGGCCTTGAGGTCCTGGCGGAGACGGAGCGATGACGTGCGAACCAGCTTTTTTCCCTTGCGCAGGACCTCGGTGTGGGTGATTGCAGAAGGCCCGCGATCGAGTCATGACCAATCATTCGCCAGCACTCAGGCCGCCGAACCATCACCCAAGGAGCGAATCATGAATCCCAGTAATCGAGGCATTATGTTGCCGGTCGTGGTAGTCCTTCTGGCCCTCAGCTGTACTTTTGGATCTTCGGCAAATGCTCAGGTCCATGGCGATGCCTTGGCCCGAACCGTTCAGTATGCTGAGACTGACATTGTTCCCATTCACGCGAAGATCCGTTTCTCGACGCTCATTGTCCTTCCCGCCGACGAAGAGATCCTCGACGCCACTACCGGGGACAGGGAGTTTTGGATCATCAATGGAGCCCACAACCTTTGCTATCTGCATCCAGCGCAACAAGGGATTCGCAGCAATCTGAATCTGATCACTGCAAGCGGCCATGTGTATTCGTTCCTGTTAACTGAAATCAGCAGCGACCCCAGCGCGAAGCCTGACCTAAAGGTCTTCGTCGAGCGGAAAGACGGATCGACCATTCCGAGCGCCGACTCCGCAGCGCCGTTGGCTCGCGCCTCCGAAGTCCAGGCGTACAAGACCGCCGTGGATGCGGCGCGCATTGAGGCGGCAAGGCAGGTTCAGGCAGCTCAGGAAAACGCGCAACAGGAGATCAACCAGTATCGGGAGCAGTACGCCGGAAAACTTCAGTTCGACTACTCCTACGATTCGAAAGCAGCCAGGCCGCCCTTCTCAGTCTCTGCCATCTATCACGACGACAGATTCACTTATATCAAGTCGAGTGCCCAGGAAAAACCCACGATTTATGAAGTCAAGGACGGCAAGCCAAACCTAATTAACTTCGATCTCGATGACGGAGTGTATGTGATTCCGAAAATACTCAACAGCGGCTACCTCGTGCTCGGGAAGAAAAGACTCGATTTTCAACGGCACGGCGCATAGCGGCACACGCAATAAAGGTCACCTTGGAGAAACGATGCCTGAAAACAATGAACGCACGCCGGAATCTGAAAATGTCTCGCAACTGCGCGGCACGGTCGAGAACAAGGCTACCAAACCGGCTGGCCTGCTCCCCAAGAATACCCAACAGCTTGTCATTCTTGGCGTTGCCGTCGTCATGGTGCTGATCATGTGGTTGACCGGGGGAACAAAGCGCACAGCAAGAGTGGCAGCCGGCCCGACTGCCGCGGCCGTCCAGCCTCCCGATCCGGCGGCTGTCCAGGACTTCAAACAGACCATTCAAAAGGAGCAAGCGGAGACTCGTCAGCCAATTTCTCCATCGGACCTCGCGCGGCTCGAATCTCTGGGACTCGCCGGTGACGTGCCACCCGGCAGCGTGGTCGTACCTCCGGATGGAAGTGCGCTTCGACCGGGAGGAATCATCGGCAATCCGGCAACGCAGGAAGGTCCGCCGCCCGATCCGATTAAGGAGGACAAGAAGAAACGCGAATATCTCTCCCTCTTCGCCCCCAACCTAGCATTCACCTCCAGAAAAGATGTGGAGGCCGGTCGACTTGTTAGTCAGAGCGCAGACGGCACCAAGATTCCGGGCCCAAGCGGTCAGCAGACCGCGGCACTCTCCTCGGCAAACGACCTCGAAGCCCAGTTGCATCACGTCGAGACCCAATTTGAAGAGGCGAACCGAGCCGCAGCGGCGGGGAGTGCGGCTGCGGCCCCCACTTCCCCGCCGCAGACGCCCGGACCGCAGGAGGCTCGGTCCAAAAATCCCAATTTTCCCGAAGAGGGTCGATTCAATTCCTACCGCGGCAAGCAGTACATCCTCTTTGAAGGAACGATTCTTGAAACGTTGCTCATCAACCGATTGAATGGGACCTTTGCGGGCCCCGTCGATTGCCTGGTGACGAACGATATCTATTCGCACGACGGCCAGCACGTTCTTATCCCTGCCGGAACGAAGGTCCTGGGTGAGGCAAGGAAGGTGGAAGCCCTCGGCCAGCAGCGCCTGGCCGTTTCCTTCCACCGCCTCATCATGCCCGATGGGTTCTCCGTCAACCTCGATCAATTCACGGGACTGAACCAGATCGGCGAAACTGCCCTGCGCGACAAAGTCAACAATCATTACCTACAAGTCTTCGGTGCGTCGCTCGCATTAGGAATTCTGGGCGGGGTCGCCGAGGCTGGAACCGGGAATAGGTTTACGAATTCGCCGCTCGACCAGGCGCGCGCGGGTTTCGGCTCTAGTCTAGCTAATTCCTCCATGCAAATCCTCGACCGGTTTCTCAACATCCTGCCCAGGGTAACGATCCGCGAAGGCAGCCGCGTGAAGATCTATATCGCCGGCGATTTACTCCTGCCGGATTACGCCGACCACACGATCGAGCCAAACCTATGAGGAATCGTGTGAGAGTCCGCTTCCAAAAAAATCAAGCCGGTCCATTCGAAAGGAGAGAGTCACACATGAAACGCATCACGAGAAAAAGCGCGGTGATGCTTGCCATCGCCGCCTTGCTGTTGCTCCCGGCCGTCTCGCAAGCGCAATTCGGATTCGGCGGAATCGTCTACGACCCAACCAACTACGCCAATGCGGTCCTTCGCTACAACCAGCTTGTGCAGCAACTTGCGCAACTCAGGCAAACCTATCAGCAGGTCCTCAACCAATACAACCTCGCGCTCCAGATGTCGAAGAGTCTCGAAAACATGCCGGCCCGCTACCGCGCCACGTTTTCTCAGTGGCGTTCCTTCACGGCCACTGATCTATACGGGAACACTTCCGGCTGGGTTGCGGCGGTGAATGGCGCGGGCGCTCAAACGGTCGGCCCCGCCTATCAGCAAGCGACAGTCCCAATGCTCACCTATAGCCAGGCGGACTTGAATGCGATCAATCCAACGGATGCGCAGACTCTCAAGTCCGCATATGCGTCCCTAGAGCTCATGGACGGCGCAAATGTGTCCGGCCTGGCGACTGTGGGTAACATCCGAGCCAACGCCCAGACCGTCGAGCAGCAGATCTCGAATCTGGAGAAAGACTCGCTTTCAGCCGACCCTTCGCTCAATACCGAGGTAGGCGTGCTGAACAAAATCAACGCCTCAAACGTGCTTACGCTGCGCACCTTGCAGGACGCCAATAACCTGCGGCTCGCCGCCTTGGAGCAACAGATTCTCCAAGCAAAACAGCAAAGGGATTCCGACGCGGCCAATCTCGGCTACGCGATCCAAATGCGGCAGCAGGTTACAGAGAACCTCGCTCCGTTTAACAGCAACCTAACACAGAGCCTGGCCAACTATCGCCTGCCGTAAAGGGAATCGAAGGTCCGGAACAGGCCACGAAGGAGACGCCATGAATTTCTTTGACGCTGTGCTTCAAGCCGTCAACGCTCTGGTGCAGCACAACCTCGGCGTTTTCGACGGGATGGGCCAGAACCTGTTTCGGGCCTTCGCCACCATTCTAGTCGCCTTGTACGGCCTCAAGGCGGCTCTCGCGGCCGGAGAAAATCGCAGCGGCTTTCACTTTGCGAATTTCGTAACGTTAATCCTGATGATCAGTTTCGGCTTCGGCATGGTTAATTATTATGACGCTCCGATCCCCGGATTCGGCCGCGACTTCCACCACCTGATCACCGACGAAGCGGCAACCCTTTCGAATCAAATCGGGCAAGCCAACGCCCAGCGAATCGCCGATGATACGAACTACGTGTTGAGCAATCTCGAGGCTCCTGGCATTACCCAGCCCATCGCAACCTTCCTCTATGCTCTGTTGTGGTTGGGAGCCGTTGTCACCGAGGCCTTGGCGCTTATTATCGTTGCTTTCGGGGTGGTCGCAACCGCCCTCTGCATCCTCCTCGGACCTGTCTTCATCCCCTTCTTTATCGTGCCCCAACTCGACTGGCTCTTCTGGGGCTGGCTTAAAGCTTTTATCCAGTATTCGTTCTACCAGGTCGTCGCCGCGGGTGTGCTTTACATCGTCAGTCAGTTCACCTACGGCATTATCCACGCCCAGATTACGGGCCTGATGTCCCCGACGGACCTGCTGAGGATCTCGCCTGTGTTATTCGTGACTTACATCGCTGCGATCTACGCCATCATCAAGGTACCGACCCTCACAAGCCACATCTTTAGCGGCACCTCCGGCGCATCCGCCACCGCGCTGTTCGAGAAGGTCGCGGTGGCGCTGGGGGTTGCGGCATGAACGACGCGACCTTCAATGAAGCTAAGCAGCTTTACCTGGAGCAATACGCCTCCGCCATCGTCACAGGCGGCTACCTGAAAATCACGGTCGCCTTGCTTTCGCTCGTCATCTGCGGCCTTGTCCTGATGGACCTGAGGGTGGTCCGCACTCTCGAAAGATTTAAGCCTTTCGTCATCCGAATCGATGAGATTGGCCGTGCACAAGCCGTGGCCTATGACAGCCTGACCTACAAGCCGGGATACAAGGAGACGAAATACTTCCTCACCCGCTTCTGCCAGCTTTACTACCGCCGGAACCGCTCAACCATTAGCGACGACTTCAGCGAAGCTATGTATTTTCTCGACCGGAATCTGGCCGATGACACCATTCAGGAATTCAAACAGAAAAACGTGATCAAGGATTTCTTGAGCAACAACCTGGCGCCGGAACGCGACGTGGACGTGCAGCAGGTTGTGGTCGAACCGATGGAAAAGGCGCCCTACAAAGCCACGGTCGATTTCTTCGAGATCGAGTACTCACCGGCCGACCATTCCGTCCTGAGAAAGACCCTCTACACCGCGAGTTTTCTCTTCGCGTTCCAGGACCAGGTCCCCAACCAGGACATTCTCGTGAACCCTCTCGGGCTCACGATCACCTATTTCCGCGAAGACGAGGCGTTCGTGAAATGATTCGAAACTCCTTATTCATCTCGGCAACGCTGCTGTGCCTTGCGGTGTTTGGGCTCATGAGCCGGTTGCATTTCCTCGCGCGCTCCAAAACGCTCCTCTTCGCCCACTGTGGCGCCAGCATCGCACTGTTTTTTGCCACCTTCGGCCTGAATCTTTTCGCGGCAACGTTGGCCATCAATCGAAAAATCCTTCTCAAAGATACCGGCAGGAAGCTTTCTCATTTCGACAATCAATTGCAGGCGGGAAACCTAGAAGGTCTCCCACCCTTCCTCGCGGAGAGGCGGTAGCGATGTCACGCTGGGACGTTTTCGACCGCGATAACGTGCGCGACGCCGAGCCGCGTCCACCCGGAGAGTCCCGCCCGCAAGAGCCGAATGGGACGACTTCTTCGGTTGGGCGCGGGCCTGCGGAAACATCCTCTACAGCGAGGGCCGAAAGACCGGAGAGGCAGGGGTCACACTCCCGGGAGCGCACGCCGGATCGTCGGACCCAACATCGGAACGGGGCCCGAGTCTACTCCTTGCGCAGCTCAGAGATTGCGGCAATGAGGGATATCGGCACGTTCCGCACCGTGGACGTTCGCGACTTGGCTCGATTCGCATATGGCGGGAATGAGAACCGGCTGAAATACGACCTCGAAAGCCTTCGTGGGCAAGCATTAGTAGAGGAAAAGACGCTTTACCGGGCCCACAGAAGCGCTCGGAAGCTTGTCACCTTGACCGCCGAAGGAGAGCGAGTCGTCAGGAGAGCCGGTGGTCTTCCAGAGAAGCAAAGGCTTTATCACGGCTTCGTCAAGCCCAAGGAACTCGATCACGATGCGGACCTTTATAAGGTCTATCAGAAGGCTGCCCAAGAGATTCGCGAGAAGGGTGGAAAACCGACGCACGTTAGGCTCGATTTCGAACTCAAGGAATCGCTCAATCGCGTAAAGGAAGCCGCAGGACGGCTGTCCGAAGAGGAGCGCAGGAGACTGCTCCGAGCAGCGGCGGAAGAGCATGGGTTGATGATCGACGACACGACGATCCACCTTCCCGACCTCCAGGTGGAATACGAAACACGGGACGGCGCAGTCGAGAGACAGAATTTGGAGCTCCTCTCCCGCAACTACCGAGAAGAGGGCATCCGGGGCAAGGCGGCCGCAGGTTTCAAGATCTATGCGAGAACGGGAGACACGAGCCGTATCCGTCGCGCATTGCGCGACACCGGCATGGTTGGAGACGTTCTGTCGGTATGACCATGACAGAGTTCCAGCTTGAGGGGCTTCAACTTCTCGGCTACACGAAGCGCGAGAGCGAGTTTCTCTTTCTTGTGGCTACGCACTCCGGTTACTTCACGAATCGCCAATTCAAATGCTTCGCGCAAACGGATTCGGGATCGGTCTCACACGCATTTGTTCGCAAGCTCCTGAATCAGAAACACGCAACGTATCAGGCGTATAGGTCCGGCGGACGTGTCTATCACCTCTTCGCACGGAAAGTGTACCAAGCCATCGAGCGGGAGAACCTGCGCACGC
>Ga0134126_10002303_pt1 | contig 24129 bp, 15 predicted proteins | sample KB31752_FD_96881 | JGI IMG/M metagenome (GOLD analysis project Ga0134126, IMG submission 96881) | Terrestrial soil microbial communities with excess Nitrogen fertilizer from Kellogg Biological Station, Michigan, USA - KB3-175-2 | ecosystem: Environmental > Terrestrial > Soil > Unclassified ... | reverse complement strand
CTTTTGGCTCGGTTTACTGCATATCTCAATTCAATATTCTTCTTCACCGCATTTCTTCTCAAATCCAAAAACCGGTATTTCATCCGGATGTCATCACCACCGTCCGTTTCATCCTGGATGGTAAAAGGAGGAACAGCCGATTTGTTCAATACCTTGTATTCTGAAACTAAAATTTCTATATCTCCTGTCGGAATATTCGGATTTTTATTGCTTCTTTCTGATACTTTTCCTTTTATCTGGATTACAAATTCTCTTCCTAAAGGATTCGCATCCATTTGTGCAGTAAGGTTTTCATTAAATAGGAGTTGAGTAATTCCATACCTGTCTCTTAAATCTATAAAAGTGATGCTACCAAATTTGCGAATGGTTTGCACCCACCCCGAAAGTGTGACTTCTTTATTTACATCAATAATCTTTAATTCGCCGCAGGTATGTGTTCTGTACATTATTCGTTATTTTTTTAGGGCTGCAAAGATATAGCTTATCGGTTTTTATAAAAAAAGGAGTTGCCGGCTTTTAAAAAGCCTGCAACTCCTTCCGCGCGCAGTAACCGAACAAATAAGCTATTTTCCTATTTTCTCCCCTGGTTATGGTGCAACTGCCACCCTCACACCCTCGCTATGCGCTGTAAACTCGGGCGCATACATACATTGAATGGTGGCAATTCCATTGCTGAAATTTCCGGCATGTGTTACAAACATCGAGTACTCAAAAACGTAAGTTCCTTTATTCAGATAACCGAAAAAGAAATTAGTACTTACATCTTTCGTAGTTTCATAATACCCCAATCCATCCTGGTATTTGTACTGACTAATCACATTGGTTGGTTCCATGCATGAAGCACGCATATCTTTCATGTGCACATATTCCATATCGCGGTCTGCGCGGAGTTCTATACGCACTTTTATTTTGTCACCAATGTGTAATTTATCTCCATCATTCACGGGAATAAGAACCGGGCCGTTATCTGTATTTTTTTCTATAAATAATTTTTTAGAAAGCTTCAATGGCGTTTCCGAAAAAGTGATTTTATCAAGGTTCTCAAAATATTGCCAATAGACGGAACCCCAGGAGGGTGAAGAGTCGATAGGTTTGTTAGGGAATTGGGTAATTGGGGAAGAAATGGTAACATTTATATTTCCCATTTCAGGTTTTACTTTATCGCCATCTATTCTGCGTTTGAAATATCCGGTGCCGGCTTCTTGTTTTTCGTCTTTGCTGCTAATAGTTGTGTTGCCAAGTTTTATTACCACATTTTTTTCCTCAGAGAGCCAGTCACTACCTTGTAATAATAATGCGTAAACTGCATCTGCCGTGGCTTTGGTGGTTTTCCAATTATTAGTTTGCTTGTTTTTCAACAACCATGTTTTTAAATCACCAATAGTTTTAGAATCCTTGCCAATTTCAGAAAATGCTTCTATCATTAATGATTGAGACTCTATCGGAGCCTGGTACCACCAATATCCGTGATTGTCCCATTCTTTCCAATACATTCCGAGTTCGGGATTATTAATGGAATTTTCTTTTAAAGATTTAATAATTGCTTTTGCGATGTTTGCTTCATCTGTTCTGTAAAGCGATAAACCTATCATTCCCTGCATGTATTTACTTTGGCTCAGCCAATATTTTTTTGACTGTTCACGGTAATAGTTATACGCAGTTTGTGTTGCCTTTGCAATAGGATATTCAGGGAAGAAACTGCGCATATACAAATATTGGATAGCAATGGTAGAAAGATTATCCTGGTTGAGTTTTACTTTAGATTTTATCAAATCATCATAATCATTTTTCAACATTTTATCTAAGTAAGGAACAGCTAAATCTAAAATAGATTTCAACTGTATTTGTTGCTCTGCCGGATAAGCATCTAATTTTTTCAAATGCCCGATTCCGGTTACTATATACTGCGTCATGTAACGGTTATCACGCCCACCTTTGAACCATACAAAGCCACCATTGGGCGATTGCATATCTTTTAGTTTATCAATAGCAGATTCCAGCTGCAAACTCATTTTCACCATGTCAAAAAGCAACGCGATATTTTTCTTTTGCTGCGCTTCACTTTGTGCCTGCAATACCCACGGCGTTTCCTCTAATAAAACAGATTTTAATTCTTCATTCTTTTGAAGATTACTCATAAGCGCAGCAGTGTCTGTTGTAGCCCACTTTTCAAATACCGCTTTTATTTTAGGAGAAGAATTCACAATTTTCTGTGCCAATGCATTTGCATAAAACCGATTAAAAGTTTGCTCTGCACATTCATAAGGATATTCCATTAAATATGGCAAAGCCTCCACCGCGTACCAGGCGGGATTGGTAGTGTATTCTACTGTCAATCCGTAATTCGTAAGGGTCTTAGAATCTCCGGAATTGATTAATTTACTGAATTTAAAATCTTTCGTTCCATCATCGCGCATTGGCAATGGCATTGATTCCGTAACCAACATGCGATTGGTAACAACAGGAATTGCCGCTTCTTCGCCATCACTCACATTACCGGCTTTTGCAACAATTCTATAAACAACTGCAGTATTAAAATTAGCCGGAATTTCTATAGAGAAATTTACAAGAGTACTTTGTCCCGCAGCAGCAGTAAACTTTTGAACAGGATTTACATTTTTAAACAATCCATCTACGGCGTTCTTCGTGGATGCATTTAAAAGTTGTAATTCTGTTTGCCCACTTACTTCTTTATCACTAAGATTTACAATTTTAGCGCTGAATTCCATCTTGTCTCCTTCGCGCAAAAAGCGTGGAGCATTGGGCTGCACCATTAAATCCTTTTGTGTGATAACAGTTTTCTCTGCATAACCACTTGCCAAATCTTTTGTGTGCGCCAATGTCATTAATTTCCATTGTGTAAGCGCTTCGGGCATCGTAAAACTAAATTCAATATTCCAATCTTCATCTGTTCTTAATTCAGGATAGAAGAAAGCGGTTTCATTGAAGTTTTTTCGGATTTGGATTTGGGATTGGTTGATTAACCGAGAAGACATCTCTTTATCATTAACAACCGAAGCAGAATCAGAAAGTATTGCCGGGGTAGCATTTCGAACAGTTACAACAGAATATGATAAACTCTTTTTCTCTTGCGAAACTCCCAAAGCTGTTACCACTACTTCATCTAAATTTTTATCTGATTTCATTTTAGCTGCGTTAACAATCTCTCTTTCAATAGAACTATTTGCACGTAGCACAATACGATTTCCGTATAGTCTGAAAAAGGGAATATAATTAAACGCATCATATATCTTCTGCTTTTGCTCAATATATTTTTCACTCCAGTATTTTTCAATTGAATTTACGATGGCAAAATCCTGATCCGCCTGCCAGCTATTATATCCGGAATACGTCGGCCAAATGCTGCTGAGATTATCCCATGAATGTGGTTTAAACTGGTCTAAAGATGCATCATACATACTCGCCAGCATTTCTGCAGCTACTTTCTCTCCTTTGTTTCCGCTGATTTTTACTTTCCATTTTTCTTCACTTCCAGGTAAGGTTTTATCGCGATAAGTATCGAAAGAAATATTGAGTTCTTTATTGCTCCATGGAACATTAATGGTATTTGAAATAGCATAAAACCGATTATCTTTTACAAAAAACTGATTGACACCAAAACCGCCACGGTCAGTTTCTGAAATTTTAAAATCAAAAACTTTTTTATCGTTATTCAAAGAATAAAAATTCCAGTTATTTGCCTGCCTACCGGACAGGTAGGTTTGTTTACTGTCGGTCGTTAGCTGTCGGTCTTCGGTCCTCTTTTCGTTATCCACTTCCTGAATCAAAAACAAATCTTTTGCCGAAGTACTTGTTATCAAATGTGCCGTTTCTCCGGGTTGTAAAGAATTTTTCTCAACATGATTCCATACATAAGCAGGCGCTGGTGGTGATGTTGATTTATTATCATACACCTGGAAATACTTTACGTCTTTTACTTCCTCGCCGTATTTATCTTTTGCTGTTGCTTCCGCTACGTACCAGCCGCCGTTGAACAATGAATATTGAATATTGAAAATTGAATCTTTATTTGTCGAATCAGACTTTTCATAAATCAAATCTCCTTTTGCCCAGGATTCTTTTTTTGTTTCATCTTTGTATTCATCGTGCGGAAAGTATTGGATGTATTCCTTTTTTTGATAAATAAATTCATCAGGTTCTGCCCACAATCTTTGACGAATTAATCTTTCTGGCGTTTGAAGTTTATAAATCTTTACGTCTGCTTTTACGGTTTCCGGTTCGCCGCTTAAATTTTTACTGCTGACAGCAATACTTTTCAGACTGTCAACATTAATTACATCGCCTTGTCGCAAAGAGATTTGCAGGTCCAGTGCTTTATAACCAATTGGCACAATGATATCAGCGCTTCGCGTTTCACCGTTAATGTCGGTAACATCTGCGTCTACTTTATAATCAAAAACAGGATCTGTATTTTTATCCAAACTCAAATCCGGAATGGCTGCGAATTTGATGATAAATTTACCGTCTGCATCCGTTGTAATTTCTCCATGAGTAATTTCCAAGGGTTGTTTGCGCGGCATTATGGTTCTCCAAAACATCCAGGGATAAAGGAACCTGGCTACCCTGGTTACTCGGTAAGAAACTTTTGCGCCATCTATATTATTTCCTGCATAAGCTTTTGCAAAACCGGTAATACTAACAGTATCGTTTACACGATAACTTTCTTTGGCTTTTTCAAACTCTGTATAAAACTTTGGGCGTTTATATTCTTCTACTGAAAATGAAACGGATGAATTATCAAACCCGGCTACATCAATGTCAAAAATTCCACTCAATTTATTCTCTGGTATTTTAAACTTTCCGTGAAAGGATCCAAAATCATTTAATAAAACTTGCAGTGAATCAATTTTTTGACCGTTGGCATCAGAAAAAATAACATTCAGAGAGTCCTTTGATTGAAGAAGAACTGACTTTCTTGTTTTCCGGTTACTAGTAACTCCAATTCCTTTAAAATAAACCGTTTGTCCCGGGCGATAAATACTTCTGTCCGTAAATAAAAATACTTTGGAATTAAATTCGTCAAAGTTTTCTTCTTCATGATTGTAATAATTATCATAATAGACGTATTGAAATTCATCCAAAAATAAATGGTCATTTTTATAAGTTATATCAAGCCGAATGCTTCCACTGTAATCATTTTTTCCAGGTTCGGATAATTTAAAATATCCATTATTATCTGCAGTTACCAATTCCTTTTTCGCCAAATGATATCCCCTGGAAGAATTATCATATTTCTGAATCCACACCTGCACTTTGGCTCCGCCTAAAGGCTTACCGGTACTGCGATTCAGTGCAAAATATTGTAAACCACTATTAATAAAACTAATATCAGAAACATAAAAATATTGGGCGGCCAGCGGGTTCTTATCAAGGCTGAATTTTTCATCCGCGCTTCCAAGCAAAGCGTACTCCCCAACAGGTAATGCATCAATTTTTACCTCCACGGAGTGAGATAGATAATCATTGGTCTTTGGCAAATCCTGTTCCCAACTTCGAATATTCTTGTGAGCACTTAGTTTTGCAAAAGCACTGTCGTTGCCCGAGCTTTTAGCAAGAAATTTTTTAAGATCGGGAGTTAGTGCAATTATCCTGAAATAAACGGTATTAAAATTCTGATAAGTAACTAATGTGCGGAAAGGCAATCCGGGAACATTTACTTTTTCTGTGGTTAAATTGATAGAAGGATGTAGAATAGTTGTCAAAAGATTTTGCGCATTAATCCCGCCTTCGCTTTCCGGGAATTTTTTAATAACGTTTTCAAGTATTTCTTTTGCCTTAACTACCGTGTAATCGGAATCAGGATTTTTATTCCTGTTTGCTTCTATCGTTTTGTTATAAATGGTCTGTGCAATCAAAAATGAAGTTTGTGCAGAAGCTTCAACCGTATTGAATCTTTTACCAATATTTTCCAATGCTTCTATATAAAGCGCATCTTTATTTGGCATGACCCCATACTGTTTCACAAAATTAATTCTCTCAATATCAGCATCTATCAATGCATCCGGATTTGCATCATTCAAATGAAAGGCTAACAATTTCTGAAAAATAATCAGCGCTTTCTGATGAAGCGATGAAGAATCTTTGGAAATGAAATTCTGACTTATAAATTCGTTTACTGGTGCAAAGACAACCGGGTTATTAATTTCAAACGCATAAGCGGGCCTTGTAATATCGCGCTCATCATTTTTAAAATAATCCAATGCACGATGCGCCAATAAATCATACAAAGTAGGGCGCAGATATCGAACATTTCCTTTTAAAATAATAGCATCAAAAGGCGCCAATTTTGTTCGTTTTAAAAGATTTTCATCTTTTAAAGATTCAAGATAAAGTTCCCCAATTTTTTTATGAAGATCATCTGATGTCCAGGTTGCAATATCTTTTTTATCAAAGTTTACCGTGTTAGTTCTTTGATATAATTTGTATCTATTTTCCTGAAAATAATTCCAATAGAGTTGCGCTGTAATGCTTTGTAGTATCGATTTTGCAGGCTCTTTTGCGGCCGCAATTTGCTGTTGAAGAGAATCAATGCTTTTTACAGAAGCGTCTTCCTGGATATTTTGCTGCAGTGTTATCTTGAATAATAAAGATTTGATTATTTGTGGGTCATTATTACTTTTTTTAGCCAGGTTATAAATGATATCTACTTCTTCAAGAGCAGATTTGGTTAAACCTTTCTTTTGAAAATCCTCTACTTTTTTCCATTGTGAAATATAATCGTTCATTGTTTTTTGAGCATTTAGAGTTGAAACATTAAAGAAAGAAAACAGAAAAAATATACTTGCAGGCAAAAGGAAATATTTCAAACGCATGTCCATAGAATTTATTTTAAGATAAAAAAAATACATAACCTGGTATTAAGATGAAAAATTATCCGCAATTACACACAGCTACTCAAAAAAATTAATTTCTTCAACTCAGCTTGTAAACTTCAAGCCTGATTTTGGATAACTGAATTATACTTTAGCTGATAGTAAAACAACAAATAAACCAATTTCTGTTTTATAATATAAAAAGAATGGACTTTCCTGAATATTTTCCCAGCTGTCTTGAAAAAATCAGGCTGGTTCCTGACCTTTCAAAATAAAATTGCCAGCCACATTTCTATCATCACTTCCTATAATCGCATGGCACCCATTTGAAAATAATTGAATGGAAATATTTTTTGGAATGCCGGGCATGGCTTCGATAATGTCTTTAAAAGACAAGGTTCCTTCGCAAAAAATAATTTTTTTTATATCCTTATTGGAATAAATATTTTCAGGTGTATCAGGTGATATGGTTTCAGCCAAATTCTGAAAACATGCAGGATCCATTCGTAATAAGTGTTTCTCTTTTAGTCCTGCCTGGTCTAGCAATTCAGTGACATCATTATATTCAGGTAAGCTACCGGCAATAATAGTTGACCCGGTTTCTGTTTCTGGTTTGTTTTGTTGTACAGTCTTAAGCTTTAACAAACGGGCAATGGCAGAAAATGAAGCCCTTATAAAAATAGCAATATGAATAAAAAAACCAAACAACCAGGAGCGATTACTTCCATAATGTTTTTTCACAAAAATGCTCATTGCTTTGTAAAACATTTTCACGTAATTAAGCGTACCTTTTTTGGTACTTTCTCCTTTGAAATGTATGATGCTGCTTTCCGCATAGTAAAAATTCCTGAATCCTGCTTTTTGAATCCTAAAACTTAAATCAATATCTTCTCCATACATAAAAAAATCCTCATCAAAACTTCCGACCGTGTTCATTATATTTTTTGGAATCATCATAAACGCACCTGCCAAAACATCCACTTCATGATTTTCATTTTCACTTAAATACCCGAGATGGTATTTGCCAAAAATTTTTGAATGCGGAAATAATTTTGCTAACCCAAAGAGCTTAAAAAGAGAAGTCGCTGGTGATGGGAATGCTCTTTTGCTTTCTTTTAAAAAATTTCCTGATCCATCCAGCATTTTTATTCCTAAGGCGCAATTATTTTGATTGATAAATGCAATACATTTCTCAAAACAATCTTCCGGAATGATCGTATCCGGATTCAGAAATAAAATATTATCTCCTTTCGCGAATTGAAGTGCCTGGTTATTGGCCTTTGCAAAACCATTATTGGTTTTATTCCAAATAAAATGAACTTCAGAAAAGTTGTTTTGAAAAAATAAAAAACTATTATCGTCCGAATTATTATCTATCACAATAATTTCTCCATCTATATTTTTCATGGCTTTTATCACCGACAAAAGGCATTGTTCTAAAAAATATTTAACGTTGAAATTGATTATAATAACGGAGAGTTGCAAGTTGGGGTATTGGTTATTTGTTTGATTGGATTATTTGTCTCCTGCCCTTCATCCCGATAGCTCCCGGAGCATCTTCAAAGAAAACAGAAATCATGATTATTTGTTTGTTTACTGTTTCATTGGCTAATTTTCTCGCCGGATAGTTATCAGACACATTTTTACATCACCACATTTTGACATCATCTAACCAGCTAATTAAAAAGAGGCAATTTAACAATTAAACTATATATATTCTTAAAGAATAAACTGCTCAACAGTTTCTCAATTGAATAAATTACCTAACCTTTGCATACATGTATAAAGAAATATTAATAGAGGCTACCAATGCAGGCGCAGCACAATTGAAGCACTTTTTTAACGGTAAATTCACCATAAGTCATAAGGAAGGAATTAATAATTTAGTAACGGAAGCAGATCATGCTTCGGATAAAGCTATAAGGGCTGTGATTAAAAAGGCTTTTCCCGACCATGGCATTGTGAGTGAGGAAAGCGATGAAAAAGTTACAAATAGTGACTATAAATGGATCATAGACCCAATTGACGGAACTGTAAATTTTGCCAACGGAATTCCTATTTGCTGCGTAAGCATTGGGCTGGAGTGCAAAGGAACCATGTACATGGGCGCGGTATATAATCCAATTTTAAATGAATTCTTTTTCGCCGAAAAGAATAAGGGCGCTACGTTAAATGGAAATAACATTTCGGTGAGCAGTAAAACAGATGCTTTGCAAAGCTGCCTTGTTACAGGTTTTCCATATACCTACCTCGATCATCCGAATGGGCCATTGCAGGTATTTTCAAAGTTAATAAAGCAAGGCGTTCCAGTAAGACGATTTGGAAGCGCTGCCATTGATCTTTGCTGGGTTGCTGCCGGGCGTCTTGATGGTTTTTATGAGCATGAGCTTCATGCGTGGGACAGCGCTGCCGGGTTTATAATCGTTGAGGAAGCAGGCGGGAAAGTAACCAATCTTCAAGGAGAAACCTATTCCCCTTTTCAGCCAGGTATCATTGCCACTAATGGAAAAATTCACGACCAGCTGCAGAAAATAATTGCGGGAGAATTGTTATAATTAAAAAATAATTTTGACATGCTTTTATAAAAAATTATGAAGAACACTCCATTTACACAAAAGCATATTGCATTAGGGGCTAAAATGGCCGAATTTGCAGGATTCAATATGCCCATAAGCTATTCCGGAATTAACGAAGAACATAACGCGGTGAGAAAAAATGCCGGAGTTTTTGATGTGAGCCACATGGGTGAATTTATTTTAAAAGGCGAAAAGGCGTTGGGGTTGATTCAGCGTGTAACAAGCAATGATGCTTCAAAAATTGCCGAGGGCAGAGCCCAGTATAGTTGCCTGCCCAATGCTGCCGGCGGTATTATTGATGATTTGATCGTGTACTGCCTGGAAGAAAATAAAACTTACATGCTGGTAGTCAATGCTTCTAACATAGAAAAAGATTGGAACTGGATATCAAACCATAATAATGAAGGTGTAGAAATGCATAACATCTCTGATAAAACCTGTTTGCTGGCGATACAAGGCCCCAATGCTACAAAAATTCTACAAACCCTCACGGATATCGATATCCTGAACATGAAATATTACACATTCGTAAAGGGGAAATTTGCCGGCGTTGACAATGTGCTGGTAAGCGCCACCGGCTATACGGGCTCCGGCGGTATAGAAATTTATTTTGAAAATAAAGATGATAACGCTGACAAAATTTGGGGTAAGATTTTTGAAGAAGGCAAATCCTACGGCCTAAAGCCCATCGGCCTGGCCGCCCGCGATACCCTCAGGCTTGAGATGGGGTATTGCCTGTACGGGAATGACATTGATGACACTACGACTCCATTAGAAGCCGGCCTGGGCTGGATTACAAAATTTACAAAAGATTTCACTGCAAAGGATGTTTTGGAAAAACAAAAAAAAGAAGGAATAAAGCAAAAATTAGTTGGCATGGAAATGATTGATAAAGGAATTCCGCGCCATGATTATGAAATCCAAAATAAAGACGGGGAAATAATTGGTCGCGTAACCAGCGGAACTCAATCGCCTACCCTTCAAAAAGCAATCGCAATGGGTTATGTAAATAAGGATTATTCAAAAATCGGAACCGATATTTATATTAAAATAAGAGACAGGAATCTTTTAGCAAAAGTGGTAAAAATGCCTTTTGAATAATGTAGAGACGCGATGCGTCGCGTCTCGTTTAACAGATGCGTCGCGTCTCGTTTAACATGATGCATCGCGTCTCGTTTAACATGATGCATCGCATTGCGTTTAGCCTGCTGTTTCGCTTCGTGGTTTAAAATGAAAAAATAATTTAGATGTTTTACAAATGAGTTTGAAAAAAAATAGTTCTCCTGTTTTAAATACGGTTTTGTCACCGTCTCTTCTGAAACTTTACGATATCAGCGACAGTACTGTAGTTATTATTGATATTTTACGGGCCACTTCTACCATCGCTGCTGCTTTAAAAAATGGAGCAAAATCTATAATCCCGGTGGATAGCGTAGCCGATTGTATAAAATTAGGCAAGCAGCTGGAAGTGATTACTGCGGGCGAAAGAAATGGTAAAATAGCCGAAGGGTTGCAATACGGGAACACCCCATTGCAATACACCCACGACTTTATAAATGGAAAAACATTGGTATTAACTACCACTAATGGTACCAAACTTTTACACCTGGCCCTGGCTGCCAATGCGAAAGGAATTGTGACAGGTTCTTTTTGTAATATTTCTGCTGTATGCGATTATCTTCTCACGCTGAAATCGAATGTAATACTTGCCTGTGCAGCATGGAAGAACAGGGTCAATATTGAAGACACACTTTTTGCCGGGGCGGTAATTAACAGGATCAAAGATCACTTCGACTTAAATTGTGATGCCTCCCAAATAGCCGAAACGCTTTACCTCCAGGCCAAAGGCAATTTATTTGGATTTTTGAAAGAAAAAAACGCGTCCCATTATCATCGCCTGATGAATTTTGGCCTTGAGGACGACATCAGATTTTGTCTTACTGAAGACAACGCCAATGTATTAAGCATCTATTCAAACGGGCGATTGATAAAAGGATAAAATAAGAATCCGGGTTATTTCTGCCCGAATGCACCGGCAGGCGGGGTTGTTTGGCTGCCGTAATAAGCAAATAGAGTCTTCTTTTAACAAAATTCCTATTAGACTGGTTGCTTAAAATTCTGCAATTGTTATAAAGCGCTTTTCTGCTCTTTTAAAATTTGTTATTTTTGCAAATTGCTTTTTTCGCAATCAACGAACGCAAAAACGGATTTTTCATTAAAATTTGAATCTTTGGCATTACCCTTTTTTATTAAATATATCTATAATTCCGGAACCGATGAAGTAATACGGCGTGGTAAAAAAATCTATTCTCAACGATTTGTAGAACTGGTAGAGCTTGATGAACTGATGCGTTCCATTGTCTTCAGAGTAAGAGATGATAGCTATACTACCTTTTATAGAGTACAGGTGCAGAAATATGATGATCCCAAAACTTTTTCTGTTCGCTGCTCTTGTCCCTACAACATTAGTGATATATGCCGCCATGAAGCCGCCGCTTTGATGCAGTTGCAGGATTTAGTAGATAAAAATCTATTGGATTCTTCGAAAGGAGCTCCGGTGTATCATCAAAAACATACCGTAGCAAAAATAAAATATATTGACCTGAAGATGATCAGAATGCTGGCAGGAATGGAAAACTATGTAGCTGCGGAAGAAATTTTGAGAAAAGTAAAATGCAATATTTTAGAGGCTGCTAATGAAAAAGTGGAAGCAGAATTGGATTTGGATGAAGATTCCTTTCACATCATTCTACAAAAAAATGAAGAAAGGAATTTTGATACTTCATGCACTTGTGAAGAGGGATCTCACGCTTTGTGTAAGCATAAAACGGCTTTGTTCCTCCAATTACTCAATAACTGGGGACCTAACTATTTTGACAGTATTCGCAACTGGGATAAAGAAAAAAACAAATTGCTGGAAGGGTACGGTTATAGCCTCAGCGACGATCTTTCCGGTAAATTTGAGTTCATTTATAAAGATGGGAAACCCTTTTTAAAAGTAACTGACAGTTCAATAAAAAGGTTGTCTCTACCCGCAAACAGCCGCCCACAGATAAATCCTGAAACCGAAACAGAAACTGCTGTAATAGATACGACAAGTATAGCACCTGTAAAAAGCAAGCAAGTTACCCTCGTTTTTAATGCAAATGAAAAAGCGTTCCCATTTGTTTCCATAGATGTGGTACAGGGCGAATATGATGAAGAAGATCAAAAATTTATAGGCAGGCTTGAGAAATTGGATTTGGGGAAATACATCAATACAGAAGTACTTAGCGAAAATGATAAACAATTAATTCAATACGCGAGAAAGCTGCAACAATCTGAGATCAATAAATATTTAAACCGAAACTCTCCTTTTAGCGGTTTTTGGGAAAACATTATACGTGATGAGAATGAGGAATACCCTGAAGAAACTAAAATGCTGATAGCGGAATTTATCCATCCTAAACTGAAAAGAATATTACAAAATAATGAAGATAAACCGGTTTTTTATTTGCCGCGTGGGAAAAATTTTATCTCGCAAAACCTTGAAACCGCTTATTTTTCTTCTGATAAGCCGGTAATTGAATTTTCTATTGTGCCTGACGGCGATGATGAAATAATGGAAAGCCAGGTAATTATCGCGCAGGAGAAAGTAAAACTATCTGAAAATCAGTTGGGCATCGACTTCTTGTTTATGCATGATAACACCTTTTACCTGTGGGAAAAGCCTGAACATGTTTTAGTCTCTGAAAAATTCAGAAACACACTTCGTATTCCGAAAAACCAATGGCCCTCACTTTTGAAGGAAATGGTACTTCCGCTTTCTAATGATTATAAGGTGACGTTCGCCCCGGCTCTGATAAAAGAAACCAAAGAGGGCCAGCCAGATATCAGTATCATGCTTATTGAAAAGGGAGATTATTTATTATTCCAACCGGTATTTACTTACAAAGGCTTTAGCGTCAAATCGGGAGATAAAGATACCATCATAGTGCCGGATGATGATAAGGTGCTGATGGTAAAGCGCAACAAAGAAGTGGAGCAAGCATTTATCGCAAAGTTGCAAAGCCTTCATTCGCAATTTGTTCACCAGCCTCAAAATGTAAGTCTTGTCTTAAAAGGCGCTGATGTATTAAAAAATAACTGGTTCTTCTTGTTTGTAGATGCGATGAAAGAAATGAAAGTACCGGTTTTCGGCTTTGAAGCATTAAAGAATTTCCGGTTCAATACCGCAAAACCTTCCACGCACATTCATCTCAGTAGCGGTATGGATTGGTTTGACGCCAGGATAGAACTTGCATTTGGTGAACAACATATCGGTATTGCAGAAATTCAAAAAGCCCTGGCTAATAAACAATCCTTTGTTCAGTTAGACGACGGCACGCTTGGCATTTTACCGGATGAATGGATAAAGAAATATGGGTTGCTTTTTAAAGTGGGCGAGGGCAAAAACAACCGATTAAGGCTTTCAAGATTCCATTTAAGCGTCATAGATGATTTGTACGAACACCGCGATGAAACTGAGCTTTCTTTTGAACTTGACGAAAAATATGAACGCCTTCGTGATTTCAGCAGCATTCCTGAAGTGCCACTGCCGGCAGAATTACAAAACCGCTTGCGTCCCTACCAGGTATCGGGGTTTCATTGGCTCAATTATCTGAATGAAGTGGGATGGGGAGGTATTCTTGCAGATGATATGGGATTGGGAAAAACGGTTCAGGCATTAAGTATGCTATGTCATTATTTTGAACAAAATGGCGCCCTCAGAGCACTTGTAGTTTGTCCTACTACATTGATCTATAATTGGGAAAATGAAATAAAGAAATTTACACCTTCTCTTACCCGGCGTATTCATCATGGTAACACCCGTTCTAAAAGAAAAGAAGAGTTTGGAGATGAAAATATTGTTATTACTACTTATGGCACTTTAAGAAGCGACATACAAATGCTGATGAAGATCCCGTTTGATTACGTGATATTGGATGAATCGCAGGCTATTAAAAATCCTTCTTCAAAGGTGACAAAAGCTGCATGTTTGCTTAAAACAAGAAACCGTGTTTGTATGAGCGGCACACCGCTTCAGAATAACACTTTTGATATTTATGCCCAGATGAATTTTTTAAACCAGGGTTTGCTTGGTAGTGTTGAGTTTTTCAGAAATGAATTTTCCACACCTATTGATAAATTTGGCGAGCAGGAACAAAAAGAACATTTAAAGAAATTGCTTTATCCGTTTATCTTAAGAAGAACCAAAGAACAGGTTGCCAAGGATTTACCGGAAAAAACGGAAACCATTCTTTTCTGTGAAATGGAAGATAAACAGCGAAACGTATATGAAGCGTACCGAAATTCATACCGGAATAAAATATTGGGTGTAATAGATGAACAGGGCGTTGGCAAGTCGCAACTCACCATTCTTCAGGGTTTGATGAAACTAAGGCAAATTTGCGATAGCCCGGCAATATTAAATGAAGACGAGAAATATGCTAATGATTCCATAAAGCTGGAAGAATTAACCCGGGAAATAACTGAAAACATCGGCGAGCATAAGGCATTGATATTTTCCCAGTTTCTCGGAATGCTTTCATTAATAAAACAAAAATTAAAAGAAAATAATATTGAATTTGAATATTTTGATGGTAGTACTTCCCCGACAGACAGAGAAAAAGCAATTCAGAATTTTCAAACCAATGAAAACTGCCGGGTTTTTCTTATTTCATTAAAGGCTGGAGGAGTCGGATTGAATTTGACCGCAGCTGACTATGTGTATATTGTAGATCCTTGGTGGAACCCTGCTGTAGAACAACAAGCTATTGATCGGACACACCGCATTGGCCAGACAAAAAATATTTTTGCTTACAGAATGATTTGCAAGGACACGATAGAAGACAAAATATTACAATTACAGGAACGAAAACGCGCCCTTGCAAAAGAATTAATTTCTGACGACCAGACATTTGTAAAAAGCCTGAGCAAAGAAGATGTGGAATATCTATTCAGTTGATTTTATGATGAAATAAAATCTTTTAATCTTTGAAACTCCTTGTCGTTGCCTGATTCAAAAAGAGCTATAAAATTTTTAGCCAGGTGGCTGAAGAACAGCGATAATGCTGATTTGTGTTGGTAATCTTGATTTTTCATAGTAACGGATTTAAAATAAAGAAATATTTTTTATTTTATTCGCTTCTTTGATCTTTCCGTAAATTCCATAAAGCGAATTTTTTCATCTGGTTTTTACCATTGTTTATTATTATGACGATACCGTCTTTTGTTTTTGTAATCACATTTTATATTATAATAATCAGGATGCTGCGTAAGTTTAGATACAAACGATTTTAGCATGTTGCCCAAAAAATAGATAGGGATAAAATGATTTTTTTGATTCATAGTTATGACATTGGAAAAAGATAACGAAGAGGAATTATGAATTATTGTATTATATAAGCAATTTGTTAAAAAATATTTTTAGGTGGGTTTCTTTTACATACAGTAAAGCAACAAAAACCTGGAATTTCAATTTGAATCCCGTCGTTTGTTAAACGGTTTTCAACGTAGATATCTTATAGATTAGCTTTTCTATCTTCAATACAATAATACTTTGGTTGCACAAAAAGGATACGTTCGTAAACAGTTTTTGCTAATGTTGAAATTTTTAAAATAAAAAAACCGCCAATTAGGCGGTCTTAATAAAGCATATTGAAATTTATTTCGCATTCGCAAAATGCTCAGAAGCTTTTTTCCAGTTTACGACATTCCAGAAAGCTTTTAAATAGTCGGCTCTTTTATTTTGATATTTCAAGTAATAGGCGTGTTCCCACACATCACAACCTAATACAGGAGTGCATTTGCATTCTGCCACATCCATCAGTGGATTATCCTGGTTAGGAGTCGAGCAAATAGTTAACTTTCCATTTGATACACCGAGCCAAGCCCAGCCGCTACCAAATCTTCCGGCGCCTGCAGCATTAAACTTTTCTTTCATCGCATCCAGGGAACCAAACGCTTCATCAATTGCACTAGCTAATTTTCCTTCAGGCTTTCCGCCACCTTTTGGGGATAAACTTTCCCAAAAAAAACTGTGATTCCAGTGTCCGCCACCGTTATTACGCACTGCCGCGCCAATCGTTCCTGCATTTTTTAACAGTTCTTCGAGAGACTTATTTTCATTGTCTGTGCCCGCAATAGCCTTGTTTAAATTATCAACATAACCCTGGTGGTGTTTATCGTGATGAATTTGCATGGTTAATTTGTCAATGTTTGGCTCAAGCGCATCATAGTCGTAGGGCAGAGCCGGTAATGTAAATGCCATAATATTTGTTTTATTTTAAAAGTGAAAAATTAATTTAAGGGTTACAAATTTACTTAATATATAGTATAATTCCTGCTTCGTGTCTTATTAAAAATAAAATTATCGCTTTGCGTAATAATTTTTATCTATTACTTAATCAAAAAATACGCCAGTCATAATTTCTATCGATGAGAAAATTATTATCTCCTTTTTTTAAAAAAATCTTTCATCAGCGTTAAGCATTCATTTGATAAAATACCCGGTAGAATTTCTGTTTTGGGATGGAGTGGATTGATACTCTTTTCGTTAGCAGTAAGTAAGGAAAGACCGCCATGTTTAGGATCCGGAGAACCATAAACCAGTTTTCCTATCTTGCTCCAATATAACGCGCCGCAACACATGGTGCAGGGTTCAATGGTTACATAGATAGTAGCATCTGGTAAATATTTAGCGCCTAAAAAATTAAAGGCTGAGGTAAGGGCAATAATCTCGGCATGGGCGGTAGCATCCTTTAACGTCTCTACCTGGTTAAAACCTCGTGCAATGATTCTTTCCTGCATAACGATTACCGCTCCTATAGGCACTTCGTCCGCATCTAAAGCTTTGTAAGCTTCTTTGAGCGCTTGCTGCATAAAATGTTCGTGAGTTGGAACCATTAATCCTATTTTAGTGTAAACAGCAAAGTTACCTTTGAATATTTTTATGAAAACAAGTTTATAATTTGAAGTAAATTGTTCTTTTACTGTAATTATTGATATAACCAATGAGCATCATCGCGAAAATAATCACGGCGGCTTATCCACTGCAAATGAAAATATCCAAATTAACAGGAATGGGTATACGCATTTTGGAAAATAAAGGAAAGGTAATCGCTCCCAAAAGCTTTTATACGCTAAACGCCGTGCGGAATAATGGTGAGATAATCTCTTTTGAAAAATATAAGAACAGAAAGGTTTTGGTTGTAAACCTTGCAAGTCAGTGTGGCTTTACGCCGCAATACGAAGAGCTTGAAAAATTATACAAACAAAATAAAAACCTTGAAATTTTAGGATTCCCGGCTAATAATTTTGGTTCGCAGGAACCTGGCACGGATGAGGAGATTAGCGAGTTCTGTAAAATTAATTTTGGAATTACTTTCCCCATTTTTAAGAAAAATGATGTAAAAGGAAATACAAAGCAACCTGTTTATAAATGGCTTACTGAAAAAAGTAAAAATGGCTGGAATGAACTGGAACCACAATGGAATTTCTATAAATACCTCATAGATGAAAAGGGAAATTTATCAAAAGTATTTTCTTCTTCTGTATCCCCTTTAGATGTAAATCTATAATGTTTCCTGGGATGCCATTTTGTGCGAATGGGAAACCTTATCGTGTTTATTTAATTAGGCATCGTACCGTCAAAACGCTATAAGGTTATACCTCCCTCATTCCTTTGCTGCAAACCTTATAGGTTTATTATTACTTCCGAGTCAGATGGAGACCGTCAGACCGGGCACTTTTCGTGATAATTTATCAGTTCTATCGGCGTCTTTTCAAATTCGTACCCTGAATAGTGATATTCAATATCAGTGAGTACTTCTATAATTTCATCTACCTCTTTCATTGTTACCAGCTTTGCGCGGTATTCTTTTATGTTGGGCATTCCTTTCAAATAGTTGGTATAATGCCGGCGCATTTCATTAATGCCGACGATAGGCCCTTTCCATTCAACTGATTTTACGAGATGTTTTTTACATACCGCTACTCTTTCTTCAACCGTAGGAGAAGGAAGGATTTCGCCGGTTTTTACATAATGGGTGATTTCATTAAATATCCAAGGATAACCGATGGCTGCACGTCCAATCATAATGCCGTCAACCCCATATTTATTTTTATATTCCAGTGCTTTTTGCGGAGAGTCAATGTCTCCATTCCCAAAAATAGGAATGTTGATTCTTGGGTTCTCTTTTACTTTGGCTATCAATTCCCAGGCGGCGCTACCTTTGTACATTTGTACGCGTGTACGGCCGTGAATAGCAAGTGCCTGAATCCCGACATCCTGCAAACGTTCCGCGACTTCTTCAATATTTTTTGTGTCTTCATCCCAGCCCAGCCTTGTTTTCACAGTAACCGGCAATGAAGTGCTTTTTACTACAGCATCCGTTAGCCTTATCATTAATGGAACATCTTTTAGAACACCAGCTCCGGCGCCCCGGCAGGCAACTTTTTTTACAGGACAGCCAAAATTAATATCTAATAGGTCAGGATTAGTAGCGTCGACAATCCTGGCAGCAAGCGACAAACTTTCTTCGTCGCCACCAAAAATCTGGATGCCTACAGGTTTTTCATAATCGAAAATGTCTAATTTCTTTTTGCTTTTAATCGCATCCCGGATTAGTCCTTCACTACTGATAAATTCAGTGTACATAAGGTGAGCGCCATTATCCTTGCAAACGGCCCGAAACGGCGGATCGCTCACGTCTTCCATTGGCGCAAGAAGCAACGGAAATTCAGGAAGCTGTATGTTACCTATTCTGATCAAATTATTTAATTAAATGAAAATCTTCGTTATTTATTGATTTACTGATGACTTATTGTCTTCTTGTAAAAAATTTTGGCTGTAAATTTACGCACTTATAAACAGAGAACGCAATGATTGATAAAAATTCGAGAAATTTTAGTTTTTCGTCACAGTTAGGCATTTTGCTAGGTTTGGTTGGCGCGGGCCTGGTGGTGGGAACCTTTATTTCTGCCGGAGTATGGATAGTGATGACCGGAAGGCCAATACTCTCCATCGCAAATGATATGACGAATCCAAAATATTATTATGCCATCATGTGGATGCAGGTTATTTCTACTTTTTTTATGTTTTTTTTACCGGCATTTTTTACCGCATTTATTTGTTATCGGAATCCTTCAAAATTTATTGGTTTTAATACCAATTTTAATTACAAACAGGTACTATTAGTGTTGGTGATTCTTCTTTGTACTTTTCCTTTATCTGGCGTATTGGCGGAATTAACCAAAATGATCCCGATTCCTAAATCATGGGAAATCTATTTTAACGCAAAGGAGGCTGAGCGTGCCACGCAGGAAGCCGCCCTTGTCAAAATCAGCAGTTTTTCCCGCTATTTGATTTCAATGATAATTATTGGTTTACTGCCGGCAGTTTTCGAAGAAGTTTGTTTCAGAGGCGGCTTGCAAAATATTTTGACCCGATGGTTTAAAGGGCCGTGGATTGCCATCATTCTTACTGCCATTATTTTTAGCGCAGTTCATTTTTCTTATTATGGATTTTTTGTCAGGGCTGCTCTCGGCGTTGCCCTGGGACTGGTTTTCTACTACAGCGGAAGTATCTGGCTGAATATACTTTTTCATTTTTTGTATAATGGAGTGCAGGTTACCGCGCTGTATGTGGCCACGATGTCGCAAAGCAAGAATACAAAAGATATTGAAGAAAATTTCCCAGTCTGGATGGGCCTGGCAGCGCTTGTTTTGATTATAATTGCATTTATAAAATTCAGGGAACTCTCTTTGGCACGACAAAAAGAATATACTTTTCCTGAAGTAGAGGATCCTGATGATTTTCATAACTGGATTGCCCGTGAATCTTAAAAAATATTAAATGGCCTTCGATACCAAAACTTTTAAAACACGGACCCTTACCGCTATCATTTTTGGCGCTGTAATGCTTGTGGGATTATTATGGAACCAATGGAGTTTTATTATATTATTTACGATCATACATTTTGGCTGCTGGTACGAATTTATAAAACTTCAGAAAAAAATAGATCCATTAAATTATAAGTTAAAAAGCCTGCTGGGTTTGCTATACATTACATTACCAATTGTTTTAATGATTTGCATCCGAACCTGGTATTTTGATGGAATAAATGATAACTATTTAAAAATAATTCCCTGCGGAATTGTTTTTTCGATATGGATTAATGATACGATGGCATACATTGTTGGTTCTTTCATAGGTAAAAATCCGTTGTCAAAAATTTCGCCTAAAAAAACGTGGGAAGGAACGCTGGGCGGTATAATTCTATGTGTAATAATTATTACATCAATAGGGTATGCCAGTGGATTCTATTCGGTAAGGGACTGGATTGTCGTAAGTTTATGTTGCGCCGTATTTGGAACGCTGGGCGATCTTTTGGAAAGTAAAATAAAACGAATGGCACAGGTAAAAGATAGTGGTAAACTAATGCCCGGGCATGGTGGGTTTTTAGATCGGTTTGATTCAATGCTGATTGCAATACCATTTGTGTTTGTGTATTATTTTCTATTTGTCAGTTAAGAAAATAAAAAGTCTTGTCTGCCTGTCAATTTTTATATTTGTAAATAAATTTAGCTGATGAATATTCATAAGGAAGGCTACAAAACCATCGCGCTTTGCGCCTTGATATTCGGAGCCGTTAATATTATTTTCTTTTATTTTTTTAGCGCGTCTATGCCTGACGTTTCGTGGATCGTTTTTGGGGTCAGCCTGGTTGTGATGTTGTTTATCATTTCTTTTTTTCGATCCCCAAAAAGAAACTGTACCGTGGCGCATCACCAGGTGATCTGTCCGGCCGATGGAAAAGTGGTAGTAATCGAGGAGACCATGGAAACTGAATATTTTAAAGACAAAAGGCTACAGGTTTCTATATTTATGAGTCCCGCCAATGTCCATATCAATAGAATTCCTATGTCAGGAAAAGTGGAGTATAGCCAATATCACAAAGGGAAATACCTTGTCGCCTGGAGTCCCAAATCATCTACTGAAAATGAAAGACATTCTGTGGTTATTAAAAGCGACAGCGCTGAGATATTGGTAAAACAAATTGCCGGCGCACTTGCCAAGCGTATTGTAAATTACCTGGCTGTGGGCCAAAGGGTACTGCAGGGAAATGAAATGGGATTTATAAAATTTGGCAGCCGCGTGGACGTAATTTTGCCTGTGGGCACAGAATTAAATGTAAAGCTCAATCAGCAGGTAAAAGGTGGCGTAACCGTTCTGGCAACAATTGATACATTGGAGCCTGTAGATGAGATTGAAAAAGAAGATGAGGGTAGTTTGTCAATTTAAATTTACAGTAACCGAATACCCGCCTGAATGACGCAGTCGCGCAGGAATAACCGGAATTTCTAATCGGTACTTTGTAGATAACATACATCACGTTTCTTATGCCATTCGATTATTTAACAAGCGCAAAACAGAATTTCAAAAAATATAAATTGCTTGGTGAAAAAGCAATGGAGCAATTAAATGCGGAAAATTTGTTCTGGCAATATAATGAGCAAAGCAACAGCATCGCCATCATCGTTCAGCATTTATCCGGCAATATGCTTTCGCGCTGGACTAATTTTCTTACAGAAGACGGCGAAAAAGAATGGCGGGAAAGAGATGCTGAATTTGAAAAAATTATTGAAACGAAAGAAGAATTGCTTACCAAATGGAACGCAGGATGGAACTGTCTTTTAGCAACTTTAGATGGTTTAACCAACGAGGATCTTGATAAAACAATTTATATAAGAAAAGAACCGCTGGTGGTGATAGACGCAATTAACAGACAAATATCGCACTACTGTTATCACGTAGGTCAGATTGTATATTTGAGCAAAATGCTCGCGGGCGATCAATGGAATTCGTTATCGATTAAAAAAGGAGACTCAAAGGAGTTTAATGAGAAAATAAGATCTAATTTCTCCGAAAAAAAATAAAACAGGATTGTCTATAAAATATATCCTGTTTCTTTAAATCATGCATCACGATAACAGATACCTTTTTTACCGCAACTTTCCCGCGGTAACCTTTAGACGGTATTCTTTTTAATACACAAACTCACTTCACTTCTAAATCTTGAGTCACAAGAAAGTAATAATGGGAATGTGATTTTTTCATCGATTAGCGTTTGCAGGATCGTTAGCCCGATATATCGTGTGGAATGGGGAATGCCACATTTTAGAAAAAAATTAATAATCTGATTAATTATTTGAAAGGATAGTTGAAAAATAAAAAAACAAATAAGATATCGCCATGCACGATTTGGTTTTTTGTTCACAGCCTGAAGAAGGATGTTGCCAATAAAATTTGTGAAAATAAATGAATAAAACTCAATTGCCGATAAGATGGCAATAAAATTGCGGCGAAACAATTGGCAAATTATTCTAAAAAGCATTGGGAGGATTAAAAAAATAGAATCGCATCTGCCGAAAAACAAGTCATGCAAAAAAAATTAATTGATTGCCTGTTTCGGGCCCCTCCGGAGTAACACTATAATATTCGTCGGGAAAAGATATCCTGAATAAATTTATCCATAATAATAAATTGATTCATGGAGAATGAACGGTACGGCTGCTACAGCCAATATTATTTTAATCAAAAAATAAAAATCATGCTTAATCAACTATATCAAAAATGCATAGATGCATGCCTCGTATGCGCAACGACTTGTAACCATTGTGCTATATCATGCCTTGAAGAAAGTGAAGTTCAACATCTGACGAAATGTATAAGGTTCGATTTGGAATGCGCAGTTATATGTCGGACGACTGCAGAATTGATGACATTAAATAGCGCCTATTCAACAAGAATTAGTGGCTTATGTGCAACCATTTGTGATGCGTGTGCGGAAGAATGTGAAAAACATACTAGTATGGAGCACTGTAAAGAGTGCGCAGAAGCATGCAGAACCTGTGCAAAGGAAGCTTTTATAATTTACCAGGATTCGAAAAACAAAGAACTGGAAACATCTGCCCCAATTGCATACCATGATGAATGCGCAATACTTTCCCGCGCGGCTGCAGAATTGATAAGCCTGGGGAGTTCCTGGTCTCTACAGATCAGCGCATTGAATGATGTCGTTTGCCAGGCTTCTGCAGATGAGTTTGAAAGGCACTTAAATTTTCAAATGAAACAATCGAAGGAATACACTTCTATCGCAACAGGCATTCATCAGAAACTTATAGCCCAGGAAAAAGACAGAAAAGAAGTAAATGCGAATGAATCAAAAGATAAAGATCAAATCGTTCAGCAAAGGGAAGAAGGCAAAAGAAAGAGAAGACGCGTTTCTGCTTTATTAGCAGCTTCTATGGGTCGCAGCGCAATGGACCATATGAGATCTCATATCACAAGGGATGTGGATGGAACCAGTGGACTTATAAATACCGGCACCGTCATCACTTACAAAGAGGATTAACCATCACAGGTTTTCTACATTGTTTAGGGAAACCAATTCAAAGGTGCGCGTACTTATGCCGCAATAACAATAAATTAAAAATAGATGAACACAAAATTCAACGATGAAATTTATGGTTTTTTACCTGAAGGTATTGAAGGTATTGATTCACTGGCATCCCTTGCATTGGATATACGCTGGTCGTGGAATCACTCGGCGGATGAATTGTGGAAACAATTAGACCCATTTCTTTGGGAAACTACAAATAACCCTTTGCTCGTTTTGCAAACCGTTTCCAGGGAT
>Ga0134126_10002302_pt1 | contig 24141 bp, 23 predicted proteins | sample KB31752_FD_96881 | JGI IMG/M metagenome (GOLD analysis project Ga0134126, IMG submission 96881) | Terrestrial soil microbial communities with excess Nitrogen fertilizer from Kellogg Biological Station, Michigan, USA - KB3-175-2 | ecosystem: Environmental > Terrestrial > Soil > Unclassified ... | reverse complement strand
GAAAGGAAACAGACACCCATGAAATCTGCGCCAACTATCCTCCACGTCGGTTTGGACGTCCATAAAGAAACCATCGCCGTGGCCCTCGCCTCCGGGGAGGGGTCGGTGCGCCAATACGGGGACATCCCCGGCCATCTCCAGGCCGTGGACACACTGATCAAGAAGTTGCAAAGGCCCGGAGAGGAACTGCGCTTTTGCTACGAAGCGGGCCCGTGCGGCTTTGTGCTCTGCCGCCATTTGCGGCGCAAAGGATTGGTCTGCCAGGGGGTGGCTCCCTCGCTGATTCCCAAGCGAGCCGGGGACCGCATCAAGACCGACGCCCGCGATGCCGGGCAGTTGGCCCGGCTGTTTCGCGCGGGCGAACTGAGCGCCGTGCGTGTGCCCGATGAAAGCGACGAAGCGATCCGTGATTTGATCCGCGGCCGCTTGAGCGCGGTGTTTGATCAACGCCGGGCACGCCAGCGCCTCAAAGGGTTTCTGTTGCGCCTGGGTTTCCGTTATCCGGGAAAAACCAGTTGGACGCCGGCACGCCTGAATTACCTCTCGAAATTGAAAATGCCCCATCCCGCCCTGCAAATCATCCTGGAGGAGTACATCGGGGCCATCCAAAGCGCCGGTGAACGGTTGGAGCGGTTGACCACGCAGGTGCATGGGCAGTTGACGGATTGGAAACGGTTCGGGCGAACCCTCGATGTCGTTAGGAGGCAATCTGCGATTGACCCTCGAGCCTAGACCGAGGCAGCGCCCCGACGAACTGTTGGTCAGGTGCTAACCAACGCACGTATATCAGCATGATCCACCGTCGAAATGATTCCCGATCTGCTCACCCTCCAGATCACTCCAGAATGCTTTGAAGAAAAAGAAACAGAAGAAGTGTGCCCGCTTGACATTTTCTAAGCCATATCAACGACCGGTCCGATCCAAGACCGATTCGAGGCGAGTACCGGCTGGGGGGTGGCGATTTATTTGCTCTCGCGTTGATTTGCCAAAGCAGCTCCTTCTGTCTGGAGCCCTGAGACCATCTTACCAAGTGCGGGAGGGTCGAAGTTCAGTGCCTGACTCCAATCGTTGCCCATTCGGACAAATGTCAACGGACCTGTAGTCGTGCTGCCATCGGCCCAGTTATATTCGATCTGCAAACTTGCTTCGTCACCGGAAACATTTTGCTCCAGGATGCGTGAGGAGACGAGAATATCGCGGTCCTCGTGCGGTTTGGAGCGATCAAAGAGATGTAACATATACTCGTCCGCCGAACCATACTTTGCCCGAACAGCCTCCGGTGCACCCGCGAAAACCGCCTCAGCCTCGGCCCGGGTGCGCTCATCTCTCCAAGCGACCGCGTTGCGGATCACATTCGTGTCTCCTTTCATTTTTGCCCATTGTAAAGTCTGATACGCGGATGCCGGGTCTGCAATTCCCACGTTCCTCATCTCCCCGGCAAGAAGGAGTTTGCCGGTGCTCGCATGGGCGGCATCCGCTGTTTTCGGTACGGCCTTTGTGGAAGTTTTACTCTTGGTCATGGCCTCAGGTTTTGTCTCGCGTGCTTTCAGCGCCACCAATTCGCCACGCAGGCGAGCCAGTTCTGCCAGCTCCTTCGCCCGCTGGCTTTCCGATGATCGCGCCTCCGCCATCAGCCGTTCTCCGTCCTCACGCAGCGTCTCCATTTCAGCGGTCTGTTGGCGCAGAACCGCCACTTCTCCTTTGAGACGCTGGTTGGCCAGGTGTTGAAGAACGATTGGGGCGGTTACACTCGCCGCCACCAGGGCGGCAATTCCGATCTTTGCTTGGGTTGAATTTGTCGTGAGAGATGCGCCCAGGCCATGAGCCGCCGCAATGGCCGCCACGGCCAAGCCCGCAGGCGCGGCTTTCACAGCCTCTGCCGATAGGATCGCCGCCAGACTCGCAGCGGAATTGGTGAAGCCGCGCTTTGCGAAGATGGCGCGCAAATGGTCCATCGCGCGCGCAACCCGCTTCTGCGCCGCATCCGGACCCAGCCCCAGTCGAACGCCAATCTGTTCGGCAGTCTTGTGCTCGAAGTAGCGCCAGAGAATCACTTCGCGCTCGACGCCCTTGAGTTGAGTAATCGCCTCATCCAAGTGCAGAGCCAATTGGTGCCAGGTTGCTTGGGATTCATCCACAATTATTGCTTTCATGGTCGCAGCCTCACATTCGCGTCGGCGACGGCGCTCTTCGCTTCTGACAGTGTTAATTGAAAGGTTGCGAGTCGTCTCGTAGAGCCATGCGGTCAAAGAAGAGCGTCCTTGCAACCGAACGGAATGCTGGGCCAGAGACAGAAATACAGCTTGAGTGACTTCTTCGGCCAGGGCCGCTTGCCGCACTATCCGTTGTGCGGTGGAGTGGACCAGATTGACGTGACGACTCACAAGCTCCGCGAATGACTGCTCGCACCGACGCCGGACGTATGCCCGAATGAGTATTTGGTCAGTGTCATCTACCATTCAAAGATAAAACACCGCCGGACCGAAAATCGGACAGTGATTTACTTGCCGGAGCGATGGTGGTCTGGTTTGAGTGATTCAATTGCAATGGAACAGGTTAGCATTGCGCGTGCCGCAGAAAGCGACGCCCGTTCCGCTCACTCCACCTTGCGTTTGTCCCTCCACACGTTAACCATTGTCGAGTGACCAACGCTGATCTTTCGGACGCCGCCCTGATCCTAGTCGGCCACGGCTCAACGCTGAACGCCGAGTCCAGCACGCCAACGTATCAGCACGCCGACGAATTGCGCCGCAGGAAAATATTCGCGCAAGTGGTCGAATGTTTCTGGAAACTCGAACCGCCGATTTGTGGTGTGTTGCGGGGGGTCTTTGCTCCGCGTGTTTTCATAGTGCCTCTGTTCATCAGCGAGGGTTACTTTACGGAGGAGGTCATCCCGCGCGAACTGGGCCTGCGCGCGAACGATCAACCGGATTTTTCCCGCGTTCAACGGCGCGGCTCCCAGACGATTCATTACTGCGGGCCGGTTGGCACACACGACACCATGACGGACGTCTTGCTTGCCCGCGCGCGCGACATCGTGAAAAAACACCCGTCTCAGCGCCCGGCCCGGCCGGAGGAAACTGCGCTGTTCATTGCGGGCCACGGCACAAATAACAATGAGAATTCACGCAGGGTCATTGAGCGCCAGGTCGAATTGATCCGCGCGCGAAAGCTCTACGGGGAGGTTTACGCCGTGTTCATGGAAGAAGAACCGCGCATCAGTGATTGTTACCGTCTGGCGCGCGCGAAAAACATCATCGTCGTACCGTTCTTTATCAGCGACGGTCTGCATTCCTACGAAGACATTCCGGGTATGCTTGGTGAATCCAAGGAACTGATTCACGAGCGACTGAAAAGCGGCCAGCCGACCTGGCGCAATCCAACTCAGAAGCACGAAAAACTGGTATGGTATTCTTCCGCCATCGGCGATGAGCCCCACGTCGCCGAGGTGGTTCTTGAGCGGGTGCGCGAAATCGCGGGAGCCATGACCACCCATTGAAAGACAGCATCTGGACCGACTGCACGCTCCTCGTCTCATTGCTTATTGCCTATCGTCCGCTGCCCCGGTTTAATCCTCACGTGCATTTCCAAAAAATCACGCTTGCAGGCGTAGGTTTGCTGGGGGGCTCTTTGGGGTTGGCCGTCAAGCAGCGTGGCCTGTCGGACAAAGTGGGCGGATTTGTCCGGCGCAGCGCCAGCATCGTTGAATGTGACAGGCTGGGCGTCGTGGATCACGCCACGTGCGACCCGCTCCGCGCGGTAGAGAACGCCGACCTCGTCGTGCTCTGCACGCCACTCGCACGGATGAGTGAGGTTTTGCGGCAAATGCTGCCCGCGCTGAAACGCGGCGCTGTCGTCACCGATGTCGGCAGCGCAAAAGCCGGTGTGGTGCAGGAACTGGAACCGTTGGTTGCTGACGCGGGTGGTCATTTTGTCGGCAGCCACCCGATGGCCGGCGCGGAAAAGACGGGCCCCGCGGCTGCGTGCGCAGATCTGTTCGTCAACGCCGTGTGCGTCATTACTCCCACACCACAAACGTCTCCGGGAGCGGTGAAAGTCGTGGAAGCATTTTGGAAGGCGGTTGGCGGATTGCCGTTGCAGCTCTCGCCGGAGGTCCACGACGATCTCGTCAGCCGTTCGAGCCACCTGCCACACGTCGTGGCGGCGGAACTGGCGAATTACGTCCTCAGCCCGGCGCATCCGAAGGAGCAGGCTCTGCTTTGCGCAAACGGGTTTCGCGACACAACGCGCATCGCGGCGAGTTCGCCCGAAATGTGGCGCGACATCGCGCTGGCGAACCGGAAAAATCTCGCGCGGGTGCTGAGTCTGTTTATCGAGGGGTTGCAGGACTTCCAACGCGCGCTCGAGGATGCCGACCGCACGTCGATTGAAGAGTTCTTCGAGAAAGCCCGGCAACGACGCGATGCGTGGAGTGGGCACGGCGTTTCGCCGTCGCCGGAGTAAAACAAATTACGGCGACACAGGAATGGACACAAATCAATTCATTCTGACGCATGCGGACACGGTGCATTTATGTCGGAAGAATTCGTGTCCATTCGTGTTCAGTGGTGGTTAATATTCCGTTCTGCCGATGTCCCTGCCCGATCTCATTGAAATCGCGCCGCTGGAAAAGCCGGTTCATGCCGGGATTGCCGTGCCCGGTTCCAAGAGCATCACCAACCGGGCGCTGGTGCTGGCGGCACTGGCCGACGGCGAGACGACCCTGCGCGGCGCACTCTGGAGCGAAGACACCCGGGTGATGGTGGACGGCCTGCTGAAACTCGGGTTCGTCGTAAAGGTCGAGCCCGATCCGGACGAAGTCTGTAACCGCGCCATCACAGTTCAGGGTCTCGGCGGCAAAATCCCCAACGCCGGGACGTTAGATAAGCCGCTCGAATTATTCGTGGGTAACGCGGGAACGGCGGCGCGGTTTCTCGCCACGCTGGTTTGCCTGGGTCATGGAATTTACCGGCTCGACGGCGTGAAGCGGATGCGCGAACGGCCGCAGGAGGCGTTGTTCGACGCGCTGCGGGAACTCGGCTACTGTATCGATTCGGCGAACAGCAAACTGCCCGCGCTCGTCCATGGCGGCGGTCCAAAGCCCGGCGCGATCTGTTGCGTGAGCATCGCCGAAAGCTCGCAGTTCGCTTCGGCACTATTGATCTGCGCCAAGGCCGGTGGTTGGCACGTGACTGTGGTGGGTGACAATGCCGAAGAGTCGCCTTACGTGGCGATGACGTCGAAGCTGATAGAAGCGTTTCCAAACCGTGGCGGAGGATTCCAGATAGAGCCAGATGCTTCGAGCGGGAGTTATTTTTGGGCGGCAGTGCCTCCTTTGCCTTCGGGCGAACGCCAGGAGATCTGCGAAGATCTTCCCGACGCCGGAGTTGATTTTACGACTCGCATGAATTCCGCGTTCGCGGTCCGGGTCCTGAACTGGCCCCATCCCTCGGATTGGCAGATTGACGCCAGGTTTCCAGAATACGTCGTTTTGGTGGCGCCGGTTAACTTGTACAGCGCCCTGGAGATTGCTGAAGCTGAGCGGCGCCTGGCGCAAATGTGGGGACCAAAGTGGCGTGAACGTTTTGAAGACGGGAGCCGCAAAAACTCGGAGCGTGTTGAGGCCGAACGGGACGCCGTGCGGGTTTCCCGTAACACCGATCTCGGCGACAGCATAATGACTTTGATCGTTCTTGCCCCATTAGCGCATCACAAAATCATGTTTGCTGACTTGGGGCGCTTGCGTCTTCAGGAATGCGAGCGGGTCGTCGCCTTGCGGACGGAGCTTTCCAAATGCGGCGCAAAAGTCATCGAAGAAGGCGACACGTTGACCGTTTATCCTTCAAAACTTCACGGGGCGGAAATCGAGACCTACAATGACCATCGCATGGCGATGTGTTTTGCGATTCTGGGATTGAAAGTGCCCGGCATAAAAATCAAAAATCCCGCGTGTGTGAAAAAAACATTCCCCAATTTTTTCCAGAAGCTGGCGGACCCGCCGCCACACGGTTTGGGAGCGACGATTCTGGATGCAAAGACGGGACGGGCCTTGACTCGAGATGAGTTGTTTGCCGAATAAACGTCACGCCGTGAAACGTTATCCCGTCACACCGGACTGTTTAATCGTCCGCCCCCCGATGCGACGTGTTAAGGAATCAACACCGTGACGATTGTGCAACCCATCGTCATCGCCATTGACGGCACCAGCGCCAGCGGCAAGAGCACGAACGCGAAACTCGTCGCCAGCGCGCTCGGCTATGTCTATGTTGACACTGGCGCGATGTATCGCACGCTGGCGTGGCATTGTTTGCAGAAAAAGGTGGACGTGCACGACGCCAAAGCCGTGATCTCTCTGCTGCGGAAATGGAGGACCCAACTGGAGTGCGTGGATGGCCGGGTGCGGCTTCTGGTCGACGGTTATCATCCGGACAAGGAAATCCGCACCGCTGAAACCAGCGCCGCGGTGCCGCACGTCGCCGCGATTCCCAGGGTGAGGGACTGGATGGTCGCCCGCCAGCGCGAGTGCGTCAAGTTCGGCAATCTGGTGATGGAAGGCCGGGACATCGGCAGCAACGTTTTTCCTGAAACCGAATTCAAATTCTACCTCGACGCCTCGCTCCAGGAGAGGTCCAGGCGCCGCGCCGCCGACGGCGTGCGGGAGGACCTCGCCGCGCGCGACCGGCGCGACAGCCAGCGGGCGACGGCGCCGTTGATGGTGCCGCTCGGCGCGCGGGTCATCAACAACTCGCAAATGACCTCGGAGCAGACCAGCGGCACCATCATCAGCGAGGTCAGGAAACGGCTCGGCGAAAGATCGTGAATCCGAGCTACCGAATCGGCTGGCACGCTTTCCGGTTCATTTACGCCACCTATTTTCACTGGCGCGTCTTCAATCCCGAACGAGTCCCCTTGACCGGACCCGTCATTCTCGCCGCCAACCACGCCAGTTTTATTGATCCTCCGCTGGTCGGCGCTGGTATTACGCGCGACATCAATTATCTGGCCCGTGAGTCGTTGTTCCGTTTCCCTGGCATCGGTGCCCTGCTTCGTTCATGGAACTCCGTGCCGGTGGATAGGGAAGGTGGCGGCGCCGCGGGCTTGAAGGCGATCCTCGACCGGCTGCTGGCCGGTGGCGCGATTGTCCTTTTCCCCGAAGGCACTCGCACGCACGACGGGAAACTGCAGCCGGCGCGTTCCGGCATCGGTCTGACCGTGATCAAATCGAATGCTCCGGTGGTACCGGCTCGCGTCTTCGGAACGTTCGAGGCGTACGGTCGCCATTTCAAATTCCCGCGTCCGCGCCCCATCGCTGTGAAATACGGCCCGCCGATGAACTTTGAAAAGGAGCGGACTGAATCCAGGACATGCTCCAAACAACGGCTCAAAATAATTTATCAGGAAATCGCCGACGAAATCATGGACGCGATCGCCAGACTGGAACCCTGCGCCGACAGGGCATCATTTCCCTGACGGCTACACAAAGGACTCTGTTCCGACGGCGTCTTTCAGAACACTGAAGCCGCGCTCGTCCAGTCGCGTCCGCAACCCCTTGACGATCTCCTTCGTCACCCCGGGTCCCTGGTAAACGAGGCCCGTATAAAGCTGCACAAGTGACGCGCCGGCAGCGATCTTTTCCCAGGCATCGTCGGCATTGAAGATACCGCCCACGCCGATGATCGGGAGCGCACCCTTGGTCTGGCGGTAGAGATGCCGGACGATTTCCGTGCTGCGCGCGCGCAATGGCCGTCCGCTCAACCCGCCCTCCTCGCTGTAAACGCGCTTCAGTTCGGGATCGCGCGCTTCAGGCCGAGTGACGGTGGTATTCGTCGCAACAATGCCGGCGATCTGTCGCGGACCGGTCAATTCGATGATTTCGTCGAGCGCATCGAACGAAAGGTCGGGAGCGACTTTCACCAGGATGGGCTTTGCCGGTTGCCGATTGATCGCCTGCATCGCGGCGAGGATCTCATCCAGCGCAGCCCTGTCCTGGAGCTGGCGCAGGTTCGGCGTGTTGGGCGAGCTGACGTTGACGACAAAAAAATCCGCGTGTGAACGCAGCGTTCGGAAAGAATTGGCGTAATCCTCGGCGGCTCTTTCGAGAGGCGTGATCTTCGATTTGCCGAGATTGATGGCGACTGGATGTCTAGGCCAGCGATCGAGCGCGTGCCACTGCGAGAGCTTTTGCGCCATTGCTTCCGCGCCGGAATTGTTGAATCCCATTCTGTTGACCAGCGCTTCGTCGGCGACAGCGCGAAACATTCGCGGCGCGGGATTGCCGGGCTGGGAATGCCACGTCACACCCCCGAGTTCCACAAAACCGAAACCGAGGGCTTCCCAGGCGGGGACAGCAACCGCCTGTTTGTCCATGCCGGCGGCCAAGCCCACCGGATTGGGGAATTTCAAACCGAGCAGTTCAACCGGCAAATCTGGCGCGCCGTAAAACGAAGCCATGGCGTCGCAGAGAGTGGCTCGTCGGCTGATCCCCCCCAGCGCCCTCAATGTGCGATCGTGAATCTCTTCGGAATCCAGCGAAAATAAAGCCGGCCGGACAAGCTTCCGATAGCACCAACTCATGGCGGGAGAATGTCGAGCGCCGCCGGTCGGGTGTCGAGCGCGTAATTGTCGGTCGTGGTCCGGTGCGTCGCATTCGATCCGCGCTCACTTTGGACCTCCATTCGGTATGATTTTCTTTAACGCTTCCATCGCGTTGGTCCGGGCGAATTCGCTGTCGTCCTTCAATCTGTCCGTCAACGCCGGCTCCGCGGCGGTCGCGAGCGGTCCGATTTTTCCCAGAGTTTGCGCGGCCTCGCCGCGGACCCGGGGATCGGGATCGCTCAGTGATTCGATCAAGCGCGGAATTTGCAACTCGCGGAAGCGGCCCGCGCGCGACAGGGCCATCGCAGCCTGCGCGCGCACCTGGGCACTCTCGTCCTTCAATGCCGCGGTGAGTGACAGTACAGACTCCGTCGAGTAGGGCCAGACGTTGCCGAGCGCCTCGACAGCGGATTGGCGGACGACCATCGCCGGATCCCTCGTCGCCTCCGTCAGGGCGGTCGCAGCGTCTTTCGCCTGAATTCCCAGTCCCCCCAGCACCCGGGCGACCTGGGCGCGGACGCGTTCGTCGGGTGCTTTGAGTGAAACGGCCAGAGCGGCGATTCCCGGTTTACCGATGCGTCCCAGCGCATAAGCCGCTTGAGCCGGGATGTTGCTGCTCTTGTCCGAGAGGAGCGGAATCAGCGCGGGCGCCGCATCCGCCGCCTCGGAGCCGATCGCGCCCAGGGTGTAACAAGCCATCAAACGCACGTAAGCGTCGCCCTCACTCAACGCGCGAATGAGTTTGGGCACGGCCGGCCGGCCGATCTTCACAAGCGCACCCGCGGCCAGCGACCCGACCTGCCGTTCTGAATCGCGCAACGCGCCCACAAGAGGCGCGACCGGCGCGTTCGTGCCGAGCGCGGCGAGCGCGGTGACCGCCGCGAGGCGGTCGCCGACAGCGTCGAAGGGTTTGAACGTGCGAATGATGAAGCGGCGAAACCAGAGCGGCAGTTTGGGAGCGAACGAAAGGAACGGCTTTTTGAGGATCGGGTCCCCGCGATTCAGCGACCGGACCAGGTAGGGGACGCCGTTCGTTCCCAAACCCCGCAACGCGGTCACAGCGTTGCTGCGCACCCCCGGGTCCGGGTTGTTCATGTCACGCATCCACGCCGTGACGGGTCTGCCCTGGTAAACCGGTTCCGCAAAATTTCGCCATCTGAACCAGGCGAACGCGAGCACGACTGCCAGCGCGATGACCGGGGGAATAAACCACCGGCTCTTCGGGAGGGCCTTCACCAGACTTCCACCGGCCCTTTCGGCACCGGAATCTGGCCGCGCTGCGCGGCAACCGGCTCCTGCATAAAAGAAGCGACGAGCGTTGGAGGTTCAAAGCGTGACTGCAATCGGCCGTGCTCGTCGAGGAACTGTTTTCGCCAGTCGAGGTAATCACCCAGGATTTTTTGAAACTCCGTCTTCGACGAGATCATCACCACACGCTTGTTGAACAGGTTCGCGGGACCGAATCGCTTCGCATACCACGGGGCGACTTTGCGAAACAGGCGGCAGCCATGCTCTTCGCCAAACACCTCCGTCATCAGATCAAGATGCCGGCACATCACGCGCACACGCTCCTCAAAGGGTGATTCCGGCAGCAGTTCCCCGGTGCCCAGGTAATGTCGGGTGTGGAGAAAGATCCACGGGTTGTAAAATGCGCCGCGGCCAATGCTCACGCCCGCGCAACCGGTTTCTTCGATCATTTTCTTCGCCGCTTCCGGCGTCGTCACGTCGCCGTTGCCAACCACCGGAATGACTTTTACCGCCCGAGTCACGGCGCGGATGCCCGCAAGGTTGACAGCGCCGCCAAAACCCTGTTCGCGGGTGCGCCCATGCACGAAGATCGCCGCCACACCGACGTCTTCAAGAGCGCGCGCCAAATCTGGCGCCGTGATGTTATGATCATCCCATCCGAGGCGCATCTTGGCGGTGACCGGTATTTTGACCGCGTCCACCATGCACTTGACCAGTCCTGCGGTCTTGTCGAGTTCCGTCATCATCGCTGAACCGCCGCCCACACGGCAGACCTTGCGCACCGGGCATCCCATGTTGATGTCCACCGAGGAAATGCCGATCGACTCGAGATATTGCGCGGCGTCCCTCATTTCTTCGGGCACCGAACCAAAGAGTTGAACGGCGAGCGGTCGGTCGGCAGGGCAGGTCTCGATGAGTTTGAGCGCTTTGGGCTTCTTCTCGAGCAACGACCGCGCATTGACCAGGTCAGTCGTGGCGAGATCAAGTCCGCCGATTTCGCGCAACGTTAGTCGGAACGGCAGGTTGGTGTAACCCGCCAGCGGCGAGAGGAACAGATTCGACTTCAATTCGAGTGGACCGATTCGCATGACGGCCATGACTATAGCATAGCCGTGCTTGTGTCAGTGATAACAATGGGGAAGTCATCTCATCGCCGGGCAAGGCCCCGGGACAGACAGTACGCTCGGCTTCGCCTTACCGACCACCGGCGCAAAACCGGGTCCAAGCGTTCACGCGCTCACCAGCTTTGCATTCAATGTGATGTTTGCCTTAAGAACCCGCGACACCGGGCAGTTCGCCTTGGCGTCCGCTGCGATCTCATCGAACTTCTCCTGGCTGATGCCAGGCACCTCACCGGTCAGTTCGAGATGAATTGCTGTAATGCTCCAATTACCCCCGACCTGCTCCAGGGACAGCGACGCCCGGGTGGAGAGCCGGCGCGGCGTGAAACCGGCGCGTCCCAGAAACGCGGATAGAGCCATCGTAAAACACCCCGCGTGCGCAGCAGCGATCAGTTCTTCGGGGTTTGTGCCGATACCGTCTTCGAATCGGGTGGTGAAGGAATACGGCGTCTCCTTCAACACACCGCTCTGAGTCGAAAGCGAGCCTTTGCCCTGTTTCAAGTCTCCGCTCCAGGAGGCCGATGCGGTTCGTTTCATTCGGTTTCTGTTGTTGGTTCGTGGTTATGCGGTCCGCGGCCGTCACTGTTGCGCAAGGACGAACGCAGCGCAAGCGCGCGCGGATACCCGGCATGAAGTCAGAAACGGATTGCAGTCTGTTCCGGGCCGTTCATACACTCGGCCCATGTTAGCCAAGGTCTGTTCCGCGGCCGTCAATGGCATAGAGGCCTATCCCGTCGAGGTCGAGGTCAATGCGGGCTGGGGCGACACGCTGGTTGTCATTGTCGGCCTGCCCGACGCGGCCGTGAAGGAATCGCGCGACCGCGTCAGCACAGCCATCACCAACTCCGCCTTCAAATTCCCGATGGGCCGCACGACCATCAACCTTGCCCCGGCCGACGTGAAGAAGGAAGGACCGAGCTTCGATCTGCCCATCGCCGTCGGGATGCTGGCCGCGAGCGAGCAGTTTGTCTCCGATCAACTGGAGAACTTCGTGATGGTCGGGGAACTCGCGTTGACCGGCGCGGTGCGAAACGTGAAAGGTGTTTTGCCGGTCGCTCTCCGCGCAAAGGCGGACGGCAAAATTGGCGTGCTGGTTCCGAAAGACAACGCCCCGGAGGCTGCGGTTGTGAAGGGTCTTCAGGTCATTCCGCTCCAGAACCTGCGCGAGGCGATCGGCTTCCTGGAGGGTGAAGTCCGCATCGCGCCGACCCGCGTGGACATCGCCCGCATTTTCGAGCAGGAGCATGAGGACGACCTCGATTTCGCCGATGTGAAGGGTCAGGAGTCGGTCAAACGCGCGTTGGAAATCTCCGCCGCCGGCGGACACAACGTGCTGCTCATCGGTCCGCCCGGCACGGGCAAGTCCATGCTTGCGAAACGGCTGCCGACCATCCTGCCGCCGCTGACGCTCGACGAGGCTCTGGAAACAACCAAAATTCACAGCATCGTTGGCCTGCTCGAGCCCGGTCAGGCGCTCATCACGCAACGTCCCTTTCGCGCGCCGCACCACACCGCGAGCGACGCCGGCCTGTTGGGAGGCAACATCAATCCCACGCCCGGCGAAATCTCGCTGGCCCATCATGGCGTGCTGTTTCTCGATGAACTGCCGGAGTTCAAGCGGAGCGTGCTCGAGACCATGCGGCAGCCGCTCGAAGAAGGCCGCGTCACGATCTCGCGCGCGGCGGGCACGATGACCTTTCCGTCGCAATTCATGCTGGTGGCGGCGATGAATCCGACAGGTTTCGTTGCCTTTTTGTGAGTTCTTCAGAAGAAGGCATGTAGCAGAGGGTTATATCAATCTCGTCTCCCGAAACGACGATCTTTTCAGTGATGCCTTCAACAATCCGGCGCTTTTCGTCATCGGTGAACTTCGGCCAAAGTTTGTGCAAATTGGTGGCTTCAGCGATTACTTCGTCGGCGGACGTTTGCTGCATCTCCAGCGCGTCGATCTCGCCTTGGAGCTTCGGCAGTTCGACAGCGAGCGACCGTTCCTGAGCCTCCAAAGGTCGGTAGAGTTTGCCGAAACCTTCAGGGGAAACCTGGTCGGTTTGGTAGAGCTGATAGACTTTGCGCATCTCCGTCCTCACTTTTTCGATTTGGTGGGTATGGGCGGCGAGGCGTTGCTTCTTATCAGCTAGGTGTCCATTGGCGAGGGAGAGATGTTCCAAGACTTTCTCTTTGGAGACGAAGAAACTCTCGAGTTCACCCCGGAAAACCGCTTCAATGTCTTCGATCGGGATTTTGTTGCGGCATTTTGGGCAGACGTATTTGGGCGAGCGTGAGAAAACATACATTTTCTGGCCGCAGCCGCAAAACAGAAGCCCGGCGAAAAGGTGGGTCGGCTTGGGACCAGGGGGCCGCTTGCCTTTACGTTCGTCTAGCAGGTCGTTACATTGCCTCCAGAGGTCTTCGGATACAATCGGCTCCACTGGCGTAAAGACCCATTCAGATTCAGGCTTGGCGAGAAGTTTGCCTTTGTCGTCGCGATACGTGTGGTTTGCCCGATAAAATCCTTTGGCCGTCGTGTCTTGTAAGAGACGCACGACGGTGGTGTCCGTGAACGAGGCGCCCTTTCGAGTCCGGTATCCTGCCTTGTTGAGCAGCCGGGCGACGCCTTTTTTGCGCTTCTGCTCCACGAACAGTTCATACATGAGCTTGCGGATCGGTGCCTCGGTCGGATTGATGACCAGCCTATTGTCCTCCCACATGTAACCGAACGGCGCTGGCCCGCCTAAACTCTTGCCAAGTTTCGCGCGTATTTTGATCGACGCATTTACCCGGTCGGCGATCTCCTCACGTTCCCAGTGTGCCATTGCGGCAATGATGCTGTAGAACAAACGGCCAGCAGGAGTGCTCGTATCGATCTTTTCCTGCAACGAAATCATGTCCGCGCCGGATGCACGGAAGAGCTCGGCGAAGTCTTCCAATTCATGCTTATTGCGGGCGAGGCGCGCGAGCTTGGAGAAGATTAGTGCGCTGATGTGACCGCGCTTGATGTCGGCAAGCATCCGTTTGGTCTCCGGCTGGTCCATCACCGTTTTTCCAGAAACGCCGGAGAGGTCATAAACCTCTCTCACCTCCCACCCATTGAACTTGGCGTATTCGCGGGCGCGCTGCTCGTGGTGGCGCGGGCTTTCACCCTGCGCTTGGTCCTCTGTAGAAACGCGAATCCAGATTCCGACGACTTTAGTCTCGCCCTGAGCGTGAGCGGGTGGCTTGTTCATGGCTCATTGAGCGTAATCAGAATGATTACCCTTTGCAATAAATAAGTGGCCGAGGATTTCGGTTTTTTCTAGGCTGCATACATGGCAAAAAAGAAGTTGGTGACTGAACGCGACCTGGCAGCCCTCGCTCAGAAGCTCCGATTGGCCACCGGAAAAAGCCGCGCCCAGGCGGCCCGAGAGTTGGGTGTCGCCCGGCAAGCGGTGATCTATGCTGAAGACCACCCAAAAAAATCCTTCACCAAACTGCGTCGCCGGATGATCGAATCCTTTTCCAAGTCGAAAGTGAACGGTCCGTATTTTCAAATTGATGAGAGATAAAGGCTACCTTTTCCGCCGCATTGCTTTCGCAATCACTTGAATAGCGGTAGTCTCTTTCGCCTTGCGCTCTTCGAGCGACAATTCGGGGCCGTGCCGCCGAACTTTGTAGCCGCGCGTCCTGTGTTCTTCGTTCGTGGGTCCTGGTAAGGGTCCGGCGGATTCAACGAGTCTGCGCAATTCGGAAATGAAGTCGTCGGGTGAGTAATAACCTACCTTCGCGGCCGACTCAGGACTTAATCCGGCCCGAACTGCAGCGGCGATCTGCTCCAGGCGCTCCTGCTTAATCGCGACAACTGCGACCCGTTCAAAACCGGCGTCCAGATTCTTCTTCACGTTGCCGAACTCTTGATTGGTTGTGGTCGTCAACGCAATCTCGACGGCAATCCTGAGTTCGCCCCGCCGCAGAAGCAAGTCAGCCGCCTGATTGGAATCTCCGCTTACTTGCTTTTCCACTTCGGCAAGAAAGCCAAGCGCCCGCGCCTCTGCCTGCAACCGCTCCTGAATCGACTTATGCAACTCACCACCCCGGCCCAGATCCCGTGGCGTCGTGGGTTCTTGCGCCAGAGTAGATTCCTGCGTCGGTTTCGGAATGTCGGAAGCCTTCGGCGGTTCAGCAGATTTCGGAGAGATAGAAGGCGGAACCGGCGCGGCTGGCAGGGGTGGTTTGGGGGAAGACGGAGGGGTCCCCGGTGGATCGCCGGAGTCATCGGGCTTGTGCGAAGGTGCTTCTGGTTTCGGTCGTAACAACGTTTCGACCACCGCCCGTGGCGTCCCATACTTTCCCCTCGAAGCCGTGATGACTTCCTGTCGGCGACTCGCAGACTCAATCAGGTCAGCATTCTCGGGGAAGGGAACTTTCAGGTTGAAATCATGGTCGCTGCGTTCAATCCGGCAGATCGCCTGTCCGGTATCGAGATTTTGTATGTCGCGCGTCTCGAAAAACGAAAACCCTTCTGCCAGTTTCCTGGCGTCGTCGTCGGCCACGCGGAACACAACACGGGTGCAACAGTTGAACACCGCGCCAGCCACCTCCCGGTCCCGCTCCAATTGGCGAAGCTCCTGATGCGCAAGGATCAATCCGAGCCGGTATTTGCGGGCACCGGCCAGTATCTCCGCCATGCTGGGAGTAATGAAATTCTGGAACTCGTCTGCATATAGCCAATAGTCCCTCCGCACCGCCTGTGCTTGCCGGCTCATGGCGGTTTGCTGGAACCGGGAGACCAGCAGCGAACCGAGCAGGTAGGAGTTTTCCTTTCCGATCAGTCCTTGGGACAGCTTGGCCAGAACAATCCTGCCAGTGTCCATGATCTCGCTGAAATCCAATTTGTTTTCCCGTTGAGACACCATGTAGCGGATGGGTTTGGGGCCAAGGAAAGTCTCCAGACGGGTTAAGACCGGGCCGATCGATTTATTGCCGGAAAGTTGCGCAAATCCCTTGCGCCAGTAATAGACGACCTCCGGGTCGGTGACGGTTGTCAGGAATTCGTTGCGAAACTCCGGTTCCAGAAGGAACCGGCGCAAGTCGGCGAGTGTGCCGCCACGACTGCTTTCCAGAAAAGCACGGATGGCATTACTGAGGACACTGGCCATCTGGTCGCCCCAGGAGGTCGAGAGCCGCTGGAAGACCGAGACGAGGTCGGAGGCCAGCAGGTTTTTTTCGAGTTCTGAATGAGCCGAGAGAATGTTGAACCCGACCGAGTATTCCTCGTCGGATGGGTCAATCAGGACCACGTCCTCGACACGGTCGGGCGGAATTATCCCAAGGAGCTTGTCCACCAGATCACCATGCGGATCAAGGAGCGCCACACCGTCGCCGTTCTCAATGTCCTGCCGGATCATGTTGAACAGCAGGGTGGATTTGCCCTGGCCACTGGCACCTATGATGTGCGTGTGGCGCACGCGCTGGTCGGGAGAAAGACGAACCGATGTTATCTTTCCCTTATGAACGTTTTCGCCCAGCAGCAGTCCAGCACCCGACACGGGTGCAGCCTTGGTCCTCGTGATTTCACGGGTGAGATGGGGAACCTCGGCCGACGGCATGTGAACGAAGCCGAGCAGTTCCTCGATGTTGAGCAACATCCCGGAGCGTCGACACTGGCGGCGCACCACGTCCTCGACGTGGTTTTCAAACGGATACTCGTCATTCCGCAGTGGGATCAGTTCATTGCCGCCGGTGCTGGCGAAGGTCCGAAGGCTGGAAGCCATGTCGCGGGCAATTTCCCAGGCCCTGTTAAAATCACTGGCACGGGTCGCGATCCTGACGACCGCAGCATGGAGAGGGTGACTGACCTTCTCTGCCAACTGTTTGGCGAGCTCCGGGTTGTTGACGAAGAGCGGCTTGTTGTCCGCGTCCAAGACTGCCCGCAGGATGCTGTCCCGCCACGGCTCATGGACGGTTTGAAAGATGACCTGGAACAAACCGAGTTCACTTTTCTGCAACTCGGCCAGTGACGCCGCGATACCAATCAGGGCATCAAAGCGCCCGGTGTTCAGTGTCAGCATGAACTCTCTGGCCAATCCAAATTCGACGATGGCAGTCTCCCCTTCGTCACAGGCAGCCCACGCCGATTCCAAGATGCTTGTCTCCGGTCGCACCGCCACTTCCGGGAAGTTCCCCTCCATCTGTTTCCGAACCCGTGTAGCATCGGTTTCAGCAACGGCAAGCTGGGTGACGATGCCCTTGGGCAGGCCCAGCAACTCGAAGCTCAATGGCTCGCGGCACAGGGAGATCGAGTGCAGGAACGGCTCAAAGGACTCCGGATCGTAACCGGCCGGAAGCGCGAGTTGAAGTTCAACCAGGGAGTTTCGTTCTAGCGACTCCGGTTCGGGTTCCGGCTCAGGTTCCGGAAGCGGCGTCGTCGGGACTGGAGCCAGCTTTTGACTCAGCCGTTGGACAAAGGAACTGAGGAATGTGGGCCTGCGGCCGTCTTCCTCTGGTGGCTCCGGCTGGACATACTGAAAGGGAACGAAGGCTGGTTCGGGTGCGACAGGGAAGTCAAACACCTGCCAGCCTCGCCCGCGCTGTTCCCAGCGCCGGAATTGCTCCGTCAGCAGTTCATGGACAGAGGCCATTATTTCTCCGGCTCAGGTGTTGGCTTCACGGGTTTGTAGAGTTCGCCCAAAATGGGTGCCTGCTCATACTGTTTGATGAGTTTGAGGCCCTTGGCAGCCACCGCGTCCTCGGCCAGTCGTTTGACGACACCGGAGACGACCTCCAGATACATCAGACGCGTGTCGTGGCGATAATAGGTCTCCTTGCGAAAAAAGCGCTCGTACACGGGGCCGAAGACCGGCGCCTTGATGAGGGCGGCATCCAGGTCTCGCAAACCCATCGCCACGGCATTACGCAGGGTGTAAATGAGCAAGGTGAGTGCGGCCATGAGAAGGAGCGTGCCTAGAATGAAACCCGCCTCCCGCCAGGTGAAAATAACGATGGCGGTAAAGGAGATCAGTAGAACCGCCAACTGCCACAGCTTAATGACAGCGGGAATCTCGGCGAAGCGGCAGGAGAAGAAGAAACTCCTGCCAAACGGCGCGGCGCACACGTCGAACACGAGGCGTTCGCGCACCATGCGGAGATAATATCTCTTGTCTGACAGGATCCCGCCCTCGGCGAATTCGACGCGGGCCATCTCCATGCCGGGCACCTCACGCGCTTTCAACTCCTGCTCAACCGAATCGTAGAACTCCGAAGATGACAGTTGGAAGCCCTCGACAAACGCAATCCAATGTTGCAGCACCTCGGCCTTCTTCGATTGGAGGAAGCCGAACATGGTCAGGCGGGAGTTTTTCGTTTACCCGGAATGAAGATGAGCGCAGCGCCCGCGATGAGCGCCAGCCAGGCACCAATCCCGAGTTGGTTGAGCAGGTCGCCGCCCAAACGGCTGGTTGCGTAAATGAGGATGGCGAACGGGCACAGCCCGGCCAGCCGGCGAACGAAACCCGTGTTCAACCCCGCAATGCCCAGCACCAGCGTGACGATTGCGAGCAAAGGCATCAGCCACACCAGCCGGTAGGACTCGAAGTTCTTCTGGATATCGAGGCCGCTTACCCCTACTTCAAGGATTTTGATCCATGGCAGGAAAAACGAGAGGCACAGGATTGCCGCGCTCGCGCTGATGAGGGCGTGTAGTAGTTTGGTCGACGAATCGGTAACGGCCGGCTGACTGGGTGAGGGTGAGGTCCGAGGCTGTCCTTCGGAAGGAGGTGGTGACGGCATGGTAATTCTCCGTGGATGATTGTTTACGGCAATACGACACCACAACAAAGCACTCGCTCCGAGTGGGAACAAATTAGGAACATCCTTAGCACCTTCGGGCCTAAATGGCTGACTGAAGGGACGGGTGAATGATAGAGGAAGACAACAAACAGTCAAAGCCAAATACCACCGACGTGAACGCGCACAAACACGTTAGTGCACGTGTCTGGCCTTTCTGGCTATTCCGGGAGCAAACTTAAAAAAGAAAAACGCTTGCGATGTAAGCTAAAATAGCTTACGTTAGCATCTGTAGCCAGACGTGGGGCTAAAAAGCGCCCCGCCCGCGGGTGCGGAGAATCGTCTTGCCACTTAATAAATGAACACACTCATAAACGCACAGCGACCGGAAGCGCGAGGTCAAGGACCTAAATACTTCCTAGACATCGAGGGCACCGTACACGAATGGGACAAGGATACCATCACGACCGAAGAAATAATTCGGCTCGGTGGCTGGGACCCATCGCAAGGTGCCATCGAAATCGACAAGGACAACAACGAGCACACATTGAAGCCCGGCGAGATTGTTGAGCTTAAACCTGGGCACGGGTTCAGCAAAAAAGTTCGCTGGAAGAGGGGCTAGCCATGCAGGCACGCATTGAGCAGGAATTGGATTTGCTTCGGCGGCATTTTCCTAAACTGGAATACGTGAAGGAGGGGCATTGGATAAAGATTCCTTCCTACTCAATGCCGCCTGACTGGAATCGGCCTACTGCGGACTTAGCTTTCCAAATTCCCATAGGATACCCGGGTACACCTCCTTACGGATTCTACATGGAGATTAGCGTCTTGTTTAAGGGACAGCGCCCAAACAATTACACTGAACCGGCAGGAACACAGCCGCCATTCGGAGGAAAGTGGGGAATCTTTTCGTGGGCACCACAAGACGGTGAATGGCGAGCTACCGCCGATCTGAGTTCTGGTTGTAATCTGCTGAATTGGGTTCTTGGATTTGCTGACAGACTTAGGGAGGGCGTCTAAAATGGAAAGTACTGGCTTGGAATTCCCGCGCGACATATATCGCAAGCTTTGGGAGCATCTGCTGCCAGCGCAGCAATGCAATGAGGAAGCAGCTTTCGCCTTTGTTCATCCGACTGAGGAGAGTTCAATGTTTCGTCTGGTCGAATGGTATCCTATTATGCCGGATGGCTTCGCGTACCAGTCCTCTTATCACTTGGAACTTGCTGATAAAGAAAGGGCCAAGATCATTAAAAAAGCGCATGACTTGGACGCATCGATCGTTGAACTCCACTCCCACCTATCGATTGAGAAACCAGCTTTCTCTCTGAGCGATCTTCACGGATTCGAGGAAACGGTACCGCATTTCCTGTGGCGGTTGAAGGGCAAACCATACTTCGCAGTGGTCGTTTCACGATACGGGTTTGATGGCCTGGTATGGTTTCCAAATTCGGAGACGCGCGTCCAGCTTCAGTGTATACGTGTGGGAGAGGAAGTGTTCCGAGCGACAGGCAAAACCCTGAAATCATTATGAACAAACGACAAGAGAATCGCTTTGATCGTCAATTGCGCTTCTTCGGGAGAGCCGGTCAAAAACGCATACAGTCGGCAAAGGTCGCGGTAGTTGGAGTTGGAGGGCTCGGCACCCATGTTGTCCAACAACTTTCATTGTTGGGAGTCAAAAAATTAAGTTTGGTGGATGCACAGGAACTAGACGAGACAAACTTGAACCGGTACGTCGGGGCGCGACACGACGATCCGATTCCCGGCACTTTGAAAGTGAACATCGGGGAGCGCCTTGCGCATACAATTGATCCTACCATTCAGATTGAAAAAATCTCCGATTCAGTCGTGTGCGACGAAGCCTTTTCCGCAATTAAGAGTACCGATTATGTATTCGGGTGCGTGGACAACGAAGGGACGAGGTTGGTTTTGACAGAGCTTTGCGCCGCCTATGCCAAACCATACTTCGATCTGGCGTCCGATATAATTCCGGGAGATCGGCCTGCGTATGGCGGTCGTGTTGCCGTTGCCTGGGATGGAAATGGTTGCTTAGCGTGTCTTGGAATTTTGGACATAAAGGATGCGCAACTACAACTCGCTCGACCCGAGGCTCAACGGGATCAGAATGCAATTTACGGAGTAGAACGCAGACTCCTTGGCCAGGTTGGTCCATCTGTTGTTTCAATCAATGGTGCTGTGGTGTCCATCGCGGTAACGGAATTCGTGGCAGGTATCACAGGTTTGCGCCGTCCATTCCGACTGCTGAATTATTATGGCCAATCGGGGAAAATGACGGTGAGTCAAGATGAGCCTCAGACAGATTGCTACTACTGCAAGTCTCTTTGGGGCAAGTCAGACCACGCAGAAGTTGAAAGATATATTGGGGCGGGCATCGGCCAGTGGCTTCGATGAGTTCTGTCACCATTCCAATAGCTGCTTCGATTGCGACGCACCCCGCAGTAGCGGAATGTGGCCGAAAAGAGACCAGCCTTGCATGGAAGTCAGGGGCTCATGCCATGACAGGCCGGGGAACCAAAAGAATAACATCATTGCTCCGGTCAAAAACTCCTTTCCGGTGCCTTTAGCGGGTGTCAGAATATCACCCAGCTTTCGTTTGTTCCCCGTATAGAGGTTCGGAACCGTTATTTCAGTTACCCAAAAGCGCTCAGGAAGAATCTTCTCCAACGTCTGGATCTCCGTTGGCGTCAACCTATTACCCTTGTCGTCCTCCACGGTTTTCATAATCCCCAAATACTCTTGCCTTTTGCAAAGCAGAGTACGGCAGACCAATCGTTGGCTGGCGTCGTGAGTCGGTTTGCATTCGTGTGTTTCGTGTTTCAGCAGGTGCAACCAACGGTTTTGCGGTGTCGGATCCGTAAGTCGGACCAGTTTTTCCGCCAATCCAGCGGCCGCCTGTTCCGCACCGTAACCGGAAATCGTAACGTCGGGCGGGACTAGGCCGATGGCGAGGGCGGCATGCAAATTCGGGTTGTGTTTAGGGACAAGAATATTCCGAATGGATTCTGCGGGCAGTGTGACGTACATGCCAAAATTATCATCGTTCACTATGAAGTGATCAGCCCAGGCTGAAGTCGAAATGTAGGGTGTAATAGGAAATGCGCCGTAACCAAGTCTTGCTTCCGGAGTCCACCTGTCCGAGTTCAGCGTGTGCCCAAGCACCGCCAGCACGTGCGCCGTGGCAGGGTTATGCACCCCAAGGATTGTTGGGCAACCGGATTCAATAAGTGGATAGATGAAAGCTTCGTAGTCAATGTCCGGATTGAGGTCGAATTCAGCTACATGCTCCTTCCAACCCAATTTGTTGACGATACATACAATCTGTTCAGTGGAAAGTCCGACCGAGTGCGCCTCAGGAGAATATTTTCCGATTCGCTTGCCCTCAGCCTCTGAATGATCAATACCCAGTTGGTCGTTGATAAACTTATTTGTAAGCTTTGGTCCTGTGAAGGCGGGTGAGCTATTGATTCCCATCCGTAGCGCAGCATGTGCGCAGACGTGCGTGAGATCATTTTGCTGGCAGAAAAAAGAACCGTTTACGCGGAACGTTAAATTCTCTTTGGCTTTTCCTATTACCGTTTCAAATTCTCTACACGAATGAAGATAGTAATTTGTGACAGCATTGGCTTGCACGCCGGCTGATTCAGTTGGTGTCCAAAGGCTGGGAAAGCGAATCACGGATTCCAGGATATACGGCCGTTTAGAATTGTCGGGCAAAGTCAGGGTTATCAGAACCGCGTATCCAAGACACTCCATTCCCGCTAAATTCCGCCATGCCATTGAGGGCGGCCGGTCCCGAAAAAAAGTGAGCCGTAGTGCCGTCAGCGTAACTACCCCCCCGTTCGTACGAGTCACAGTTGCTTGCTTTTCCTCTTCGATTTCCTGATTTGAAGCTAATTCTTCTCTGACAAAACACTGCACCCCCATTTTTCTCATCAGTGAGCAGATCCGATGAAGTGGAGGGTGACCAGAACCGTTACACTCCTTACGGATCAAATCGAAAAACAGTGAGAACCCTGGCCGACAATCAACGACAGTGGGCTCGACCGACGCGAATGCACCTTTCATTCGAAATATATTCAGTACCAAAAAAATCAGCCCGCCAAGCAATTTAGCGGGCTGAATGAAACGTAGCTCCTCGCCAGCTCAAGATCTCAGAGGCTGGCCCAAGACGATGCGCGATTTCGCTGACTTCTCCTGCCAATTCCAGAGAGTTTCCAGCAACGAGACTTCGCGCGCCGTTGGCTTCAATTCCTCCAGCGTCGGCGCCGAGATAAAACCTCGGGCAGACTCCTGAGGCTGTGGACTCGCAGGTTTCACTTCCTGCAAGGTTGCCTGTTTTCTATTCATAACCTTTCTTTTTCATTTACATTGTTCGTCTTGACGGAAATCAGGAGCCGCAAGTTCCAAACAATCTGTTAGGAAGTTTGTTTCAGAAATTGGCAAAAAGCGCGAATTGGTGAAAAATGGAACACTTCAGACGCGATTTCTACGCCTTTCTCCAGATCTCTGTCAATCGGCAACTTACCCGGCAAACAACCGAGTCTTGGAGCATTTTACCAACCAAGAATTCATAAGTAAATAGGGGTTATCCCCACTACCGGCGGCGGGGCGTCTTTACAAGAAAAGTCTCGTGTTTGGAGGGTATTCCAACACCAAGGTATACACGCATTACGCGAGGGGTAATTCAAGCAACTAATCGCAACTTTCAGAATTACTCCATTTTCATTAAGTCCTCTGGTGAAATCTTCCCTCGGAGGGCTTTTTCAGCCACGGTTCGAAGGGCGAAACCCCACGAAGGATTGGTATCCATCAATTTCTTCAAGCTGCTGATGGAGTCTCGCGTATCGTAGCGCTTCAATTCCTCGATTGGAGTTTTGAAGATCTTCGCAAATCTTGCAAGTACCTCATCAGAGGGGTACCTGCGACCGAGTTCAATATCAGATAGAAAAGGGGCAGAAACATCTGAACGGCGGGCAAATTCTCGAATGGAGAGACCTGTTCTCTCACGTGATTGCTTAATAATTTCGCCTAGTGTCGCGGTTTTCATGTTTGTAAGCTAACAAAGCTTACAGTTGTTGTCGAGCCCTTTTTACCGTGCTGTTCCGGCTAAAAAATTGAGACCGTGCATGTCGATTCACAATGGGGCGATCTGGAACGGAGTCTGATCAGAGCGATCTTGCAACAAGCGAACCTGACCGAGGACGAATTCCGAAAACTTCTCTAGCGAGCTCTGCTGGGCCATTTGAATATGTCGTACGGAGCGAAAAGTGAAAAAGTTCGCTCTCTTTTCCTAGAACCCCACGAAATCACATCGCGGTTTTTCGTATCTCATTGGACAATAGCCGGATTCTTGTGTTGACGGGGTACTGGGGGGGGGGGGGGGAAAAGTTGGGGGGTG
>Ga0134126_10002299_pt1 | contig 24147 bp, 18 predicted proteins | sample KB31752_FD_96881 | JGI IMG/M metagenome (GOLD analysis project Ga0134126, IMG submission 96881) | Terrestrial soil microbial communities with excess Nitrogen fertilizer from Kellogg Biological Station, Michigan, USA - KB3-175-2 | ecosystem: Environmental > Terrestrial > Soil > Unclassified ... | reverse complement strand
CCGCATCGGCGCGGGTAAACGCCATGCAGCGCGCGTTCAGCCGGACGTCGACCCCTTCGCGAACCAGGATGTCCTTCACCGCGTCGGAAACGTCGGGATCCTCCCGGCCGATCAGTCTCGGCGTCATTTCCGCGATGGTGACGCGGCTGCCGAAGCGCCGGTACATCTGCCCGAACTCGAGTCCGATATAGCTGCCGCCGACGACGATCAGGTGCTCGGGAACGATGTCGAGGTCCATCACCGTTTCGCTGGTGAGGAACGGCACCCGGTCGATGCCGGCGAGCGGCGGAACGAGCGGGCGGCCCCCGACGTTGATGTAGACGCGCTCCGCAGCCAGCGTCTCGTTCCCGACGCGTACCGTGTGCGCATCGACGAAGCGCGCGTGTCCGATCACGACGGTCGCGTTGGACAGCGATCGCATCCAGCGCTCGACCGAGGACGCCGACTTCGCGACGATCGCATCCTTTCGCGCCTTGACGCGCGCCATGTCGACGGTCACCGGACCGCCGACGTCGATGCCGTACTCGCCGGCACGGCGCGCGAGCTGCGCGACGAAGGCGCTCGCCACCAGCGTCTTTGTCGGCGTGCAGCCGTTATTGACGCAGGTGCCCCCGAAGCGGGCGCGCTCGATGACTGCCACGCGCTGGCCCGCGCCGGAGAGACGCGCAGCGAGCGCGGGGCCGCTCTGCCCGGTTCCGATCACGATCGCGTCGTAGGTTGCCATGCCTCACCTCCACAAAGTGCGTGGCCTCACCCTCCGGCAAGCGGGAGCCGCACCGACACGACGACGCCGGTCCCGTCGGCCAGATCGCGCGCCTCGATCGAGCCGCCGTGATAGCGCGCGATCATCCGCGCGACGAACAGGCCGAGCCCGAGATGCGCGGCTCCGCCCGGCGTGCGGAACGACACCATCGAATCGAAGAGTCGCGGGCCCATCCCCGGCGGGAGACACGGCCCGGAGTTCGAGACGTCGATCGAGGCGCCGTCCGGCCCGCGCGTCGCGCGCAGGACGACCGGTCCGGACGTACGAAACTCCACGGCATTCGAGATGAGCTTGTCGAGCATCTGCGCGAGGAGGTCGGGCGCGCCGTCGACGTTCAGCGGGTCACCCTGCGTCGCGAACTCGAACGGAACGTCCGGATAGGCGACCCGGTAGCCTTCGACGCAGGCCGCGAGCACCGGGGTTGCATCGTAGCGCTCGCGCGGCACGTCGGCCAGCGCCTGCTCGAGTCGCGCAGCCTCGGTCATGCGGGTGAGGATCGCGGTGAGCCTCGCGAGCCCCTCCTGCGCGCGCCCGATGTAGACGCGCGCGTCGGCCTCGATCGGCTGCTGCTGCAGGTTCTCGAGCGACGAGCGGACGACGGCGATCGGCGTGCGTAATTCGTGCGACAGGCGCCCTGCCATCTGCTCCTGGTAGTCGGCGAACTCGGCGAGACGCGCGAGCGCGCTCGCGAAGCTGCGCGAGAGGTCGCCGATCTCGTCGCCGTCGCTGCTTCCGGCGAACGCGCCGCGAACGCGGCCATTCGCGTCGATCGCCGCCTCGGCAGCGTCGCGCAGCCTGCGGATGCGCGACGAGAGCCTCGACGCGAACAGCGTCAGCGCGACGGTGCCGAGGAGAACCAGTGCAAGCACGATATCGAACAGGCGCTCGAACGCGACGTTGCGTTCGGCGAGCACCCGGTTCGTCGTCTGCTCGACGACGACGGCGCCCTCGACGCGGTCGCCGATCCAGATCGGACTTGCCGCGGCGACCACCACCGCCTTGCCGTCGAGCGTCGTCCGGTGGTCGACGGTCAGGATGCCGGCGAGCGCCCCCTCGATGTCGCGCCCGCGCGGCGGACCTTTCGTCGCCGCCTCGTCACGAAAGTTCTCGTCAGGCTGGTCGAGGATCAGGCGATAGAGCGGCTCGAGCGTCGCGCGCTCGACCGCGCGCCATACCGCGCCAAGTGCGGTCGCCGGCGGCTCCTCGGCGGGCGGGTCCCGGCGCAGCGACCCGCTGTGGGCGAGCACGGTGAAATCGCGCCCGACCACCCAGATCCTCGCGTCGATCCGCGACAGGCCGCGGATGATCTGCTCGATCTCCGGTGACGCCGACGGCGGGAGCGCCATGCCCCCTTCGTCGGCGCTGCGCTCCTCGGCGAACGAGGCGATCGGATCCGGCGGCGTGTCGAAGATCCGCTGCCGGTCGTTCAACGCAGTCGCGACCGCCTGCGCGGTCGCCGCGAGGCCGCGATCCTGCGCGGCGCGCAGGAAGCGCTCGATCTCGTTCAGGTACTGCCAGCCGAGCCAGGGGAGCGCCAGCAGCACCGTGAGCACCAGCACGAGCTGCGCGCGGATGCCGAGCGAAGGCGCGATGCGCGCGCCGAGCGAGAGACGCATCGTCCGCCGGGCGGAATCAGGACGGGCCGACGTTCCAGCGGTAACCGATGCCATAGACGGTCGCGATGGCGTCGAAGTCCGGATCGAGCGCCTGGAACTTGCGCCGGATCCGTTTGACGTGCGAGGTGATCGTGCTGTCGTCGACGGTGATGTTCGCCTCGCGCATCAGGCTGTCGCGATCCTTGACGTGCCCCGGATGGCGCGCGAGCGCGTGGACCATCCAGAATTCGGTCAGCGTGAGATCGACGCGCTCGCCCTTCCAGTGCGCGGTCAGCCGCTTCGAGTCGAGCGTCAGTGCGCCACGGTGTTGCACGTCCTCGATCGGATTCGCCGAATGCGCGATCTCGCTTCGGCGGAACAGCGCGGCGATGCGCGCGACGAGTTGCGGCAGGCTCGTATCCTTGGTGACGTAGTCGTCGGCGCCGAGGCGCAGACCGGCGACGATGTCGAAATCGGAGTCACGCGCCGACAGGAAGATGATCGGCACGACGGCTGACATCGCGCGCAGCTCGCGGCAGAGCGCGAAGCCGCCGTCGATGTCGTCGCCAAGGCCGACGTCGACCAGCGCAAGGTCAGGCAGACGTGCGCGGAAGGCGTCGAGCGCGCTCGCGCCGTTGGCGTAGCCAGCGACGTCGTAGCCGTGACGGTGCAGCGCATCGGCGACATTCGCCCGCAGCGCTGGCTCGTCCTCGACGATGGCAATGCGGCGGCTCATCGGCGGATTGTGCGCCGCTCGCCGTGCCACCGGTTTGCCACATTTGATCGCTGCTGCGCCACGATTCGTACGCCGTAGTGCCGCGATCGCGGTATTGAATGCAGGCTGCGATGAAGGCGATCACCGACTACCCTGCGGCACGCCCCGGAGCCTGGCGCGATCTTTTGCGGCTGCTGCTCGCGAGCCTCGCGACCGGGGCGGCGGTGAGCATCGTGCTGGCGCTCGCCGTCTTCGTGGTGGCGACCGAGGCCCATGCCGCGGTACCCGCCTCCGCGGCTCCGGCGCCTGCGGCCCCCGCCACGCTTGCCGCCGCCGACAACGCCCCGGTATAAAGGGGGATGCACCCGGCCACTGCGCGCCGCGCGGTTGCCGCGCTCGTCACTTCGAAGATCCGCGAGATCGCCAATGCCGGCCTCGATGCGGGCGATGTGCTCGCGTTCTGGTTCGGCGAACCGGACGAGGTCACTCCGGCGTTCATCCGCGAAGCCGCCGCGGCGGCCCTCGCCGCGGGCGAGACCTTCTACACGCACAATCTCGGACTCGCAGCGCTCCGCGAGGCGATCGCCGCGTACCTGAGCCGGCTGCACCGTCCCACCGACACCGGAGAGATCGCCGTCACCGCGTCGGGCATGTCGGCGCTCGCGATCGCGTTCCAGGCGCTCGTCGACCCCGGCGATCGCGTCGTTGCGGTGACCCCGGTCTGGCCGAACCTCGTCGAGATTCCGAAGATCCTTTCGGCGCAGGTCGAGCCCGTAGCACTGCGCTTCGGCCCGGGCGGCTGGACGCTCGATCTCGATCGTCTGCTCGACGCGTTGACGCCCGCGACCCAGGTGCTGGTGATCAATTCGCCGAACAATCCGACCGGCTGGACGGCAACCCCCGACGAACAGCGGGCGATCTTCGAGCGCTGTCATCGCCACGGCATCTGGATCGTCGCCGACGATGTCTACGAGCGGCTCTATTACCGCGGCGATGCGCGCTGCGCGCCGTCGTTCCTCGATTTCGCTCCGGCCGATGCCCGCATCGTCAGCACCAACAGCTTCTCGAAGGCGTGGCTGATGACGGGCTTCCGGCTGGGCTGGATCGCGGCGCCGCCGACCCTCGTGCCCGAGCTCGCAACGCTGATCGAATACAACACGTCGTGCTCGCCGGTGTTCGTGCAGCGCGCGGGCGTGGCCGCGATCGAGGGCGGCGAAGCGACGGTGGCGGCGACGCGGGCGCGCTTCCGTCACGCTCGCGATCGCCTGGTCGGCGCCCTCGGAGCACTGCCCGACGTCGAGGTGGCGCTGCCACCCGGCGCGATGTACGCGTTCTTCCGCGTGCGCGGGGTCGCCGACAGCCTCGCCTTCTGCCGCGAGCTCGTGCTCCGCGAGCGGCTCGGCCTCGCGCCCGGGAGCGCCTTCGGGCCCGACGGCGAAGGCTTCGTCCGCTGGTGCTTCGCGGCGAGCGACGAGCGCCTCGACGACGGTGCCGCCCGCCTCGCGCAGCACCTGCGCTCGCGGGAGGCACGATGACGATGACGACGCGCGAGGCGGTGACGACGCGCGAGGCGACGATCGCGCGCGCGCTCGAGTGGTTCGACGACGGCCACTTCCTCGACACGCTCGCCCGCCGCGTCGCCTATCGGACCGAGAGCCAGCGCGACGGCTCCCGCCCGGATCTCGTCGCCTATCTCGAAGACGAGCTCGCGCCGGCGCTCACCGCGATGGGCTTCTCCTGGCGGCTCGTCGACGACGGCGAGTCGGCGACGCCGTTCGTGATCGCCGAGCGCATCGAGGATCCGGCCCTCACGACGGTCCTCTCGTACGGGCACGGCGACGTCGTCGCCGGGCAGGAGGGACGGTGGGGTTCCGGAAGGTCGCCGTGGGTACTCGCCGTCGAAGGCGAGCGCTGGTACGGGCGCGGCACCGCAGACAACAAGGGACAGCATAGCGTCAACCTCGCCGCACTCGAACAGGTTCTCGCCGCGCGCGGCAGGCTCGGATTCAACGCAAAGTTCGTCATCGAGACCGGCGAGGAGCTCGGTTCGCCGGGTCTGCGCGCATTGTGCGAGCGCGAGCGTGGGGCACTCGCCGCGAACGTATTCATCGCCTCCGACGGACCGCGCCTCGCCGCTGCGAAACCCACGCTCTTCCTCGGCTCGCGCGGCGCCTTCAATTTCGACCTCGTCGTCGAGCTTCGCAGCGGTGCGCATCATTCGGGCAATTGGGGCGGACTGCTCGCCAATCCGGCAACGATTCTCGCCGGCGCGATCGCCTCGCTCGTCGACGCACGGGGCCGTATCCTGATCGATTCACTGCGCACGCCGCCGATCCCGGCGTCGGTTGCGGCCGCGCTCGCGACGATCGAGCCGGGCGAACCCGGAGGCCCGACGATCGATCGCGACTGGGGCGAGCCCGGTCGGTCGCCTGCCGAGCGCGTGTTCGCGTCGAACGCGCTCGAGGTGCTCGCGATCGGTGCGGGCAATCCCGAGCGCCCGGTCAATGCGATCCCCGGACGCGCCAGCGCTCATTTGCAGGTTCGCTTCGTTCCCGGCTGCGAGCCCGAGACGTTCGTCGCGGCACTGCGCGCGCACCTCGACGTGCGCGGATTCGAATGCGTTGCAGTTGTCCCGGCAAAGAGCGCAACGATGCGCGCGACCCGCCTCGATCCCGCGCATCCATGGGTTGGCCGAGTGGCAGCGTCGATCGAGCGAACGACCGGCGCCGCGCCCGCGGTCCTGCCCGGAATCGGCGGCTCGCTGCCGAACGACTGTTTCGCCGACGTGCTTGGCCTGCCGACGGTGTGGATTCCGCACTCGTATCCGGGGTGCTCGCAGCACGCCCCCGACGAGCACCTGCTCGCCCCCGTCGCACGCGAAGCGCTCGCGATCATGGCCGGCCTCTGGTACGACCTCGGCGACTCTTCGGCGGCGTAAACTCGGCGCATCCCACGTCCGCTCGCCCGCCACGGACTGCGTGGCGGCGAATCGAAGGCCGCCATGAACGACGTCTCCCAGGACATCCGCGCCCAGCGTCTCGACGAGATCGCCCGGCTCGTCGACGCCAAGGTCGCTCCCGAGCAGCGGTCCACGCTACGCGCGTTCGTCTCCGGTTACTACGCGCAGGTCGACGGCGAGGATCTCGCCGAGCGGCTGCCTGCCGACCTCTACGGTGCCGCGATGTCGCATTGGAACTTCGCGCGCCGGCGCGAGGCCGGCCACGCGCGGGTGCGCGTGTTCAATCCGACGATCGAGGAGCACGGCTGGCAGTCGAAGCACACGATCATCGAGATCGTCAACGACGACATGCCTTTCCTCGTCGACTCGGTTGCGATCGAAGTCAACCGGCACGGGCTCACGATCCACCTGATCGTGCACCCGATCCTCGCCGTGCAGCGCGGATCCGACGGCACGCTGATCGGACTTGCGCCCGAGGGCACTGCCTCGCCTCGACGCGAATCGTTCATCCATGTCGAGGTCGACCGCAGCTCCGATCCACGGGCGTTGGAGGCCCTGGCCGCCGACGTGCTTCGCGTGCTCGGCGACGTACGCGCGAGCGTCGCCGACTGGAAGGCGATGCAGGCGAAGGCGCGCGAGATCGCCCGCGCGATCGAAACGAGCCCCCCGCCGATCGCCGCGGACCAGCTCGCCGATGGCGCGGCGTTTCTCGGCTGGCTCGCCGACAACCACTTCACGTTTCTCGGCTACCGCTGCCACGACCTCGTGAAGAAGAACGGCGAGGATGCGCTGCAGATCGTGCCGGGCAGCGGGCTCGGGATCCTGCGCGACGCTCCGGGGCGTGACATCGCGGGAAGCTTCGCAGCGCTGCCCCCAGAGGTGCGCGCCTACGCGCGCCGCCCCGAGCTCCTGATCATCACCAAGTCGACATCACGCTCGACCGTGCATCGCTCGGGCTATCTCGACTACGTCGCGGCCAAGCGCTTCGACGGCGACGGACAAGTCTGCGGCGAGCACCGCTTCCTCGGCCTCTTCACGCATCGCGCGTACAGCGCGAACCCGTCGGAGATCCCGTTGTTGCGGCACAAGACCGCGAACGTGATCCGCCGCGCCAATCTGCCGCGCGGCGGCCACGCCGAGAAGAAGCTCATCAACATCCTCGACAACTATCCGCGCGACGAGCTCTTTCAGACCGCCGAGGACGAGCTCCTGCAAACGGTGACGGGAATCCTGCACCTCGGCGATCGCCAGCGCTTCAGGCTGTTCGTGCGCCGCGACCCGTACGAGCGCTTCATCACCTGCCTCGTGTTCGCTCCGCGCGAGAGCTACACGACCGAAGTGCGGCAGAAGTGGCAGGCGATGCTGCTCGCGGCGTTCAACGGCCAGAGCTCCGACTTCAACGTGAGCCTGTCCGAATCACCGCTCGCGCGGGTGCTGATGACCGTGCGCACGACGCCGGGCCAGGTGCCCCCGTTCGACGTGCGCGCGCTCGAGGCGCGCCTCGCGAGCGCCGCGCGGCGCTGGAGCGACGAGCTGCGCCAGGCGCTGATCGGAGCGACCGGCGAAGCGCGCGGCAATGCGCTTTTCAACACCTTCGGCGCCGCATTCCCTGCGGGCTACCGCGAAGACTTCTCCGGGCGCGCCGCGGTTCCCGACATCGAGATGATGGACCGGCTGACGCCGGGCGATCCGGTCGACATGTCACTGTACCGGCCCCTCGAGGCCGCGCCGAACGCCCTGCGCTTCAAGCTCTATCGGCAGGGCGCTCCGGTCGTGCTCTCGGACAGCCTGCCGATGCTCGAGCGGATGGGCATGAAGGTACAGGACGAGCGGCCGTACCGGATTGCGCCCGAAGGCCGCGCTCCGATCTGGATCCACGACCTCGGGCTCATCGCCGCGGCCGGCGACACCGAGATCGACGTCGACGCGCTGCACCCGGTGTTCGACGACGCGTTCGGCCGCGTCTTCCGCGGCGAGGTCGAGAGCGACGACTTCAACCGGCTGGTGACGCTGGCGCGGCTGCCGGCGGTCGAAATCACGATCCTTCGCGCCTACGCCCGCTACCTGCGCCAGATCGGCTTCGGCCTGTCGCAGGCGTTCATCGAGGCGACGTTCGCCACGTACCCGGCGATCGCCGCGCGGCTCGTCGAGCTCTTCAAGCTGCGCTTCGATCCTGCAGCCGGCGCCGACGCCGATGCGCGCGCGACGGCGACCGTGCGGGCGATCGAGCATGCGCTCGACGACGTCGCCAACCTCTCCGAGGACCGCGTTCTTCGCCACTACCTCGCGCTGGTGCTCGCGACCACCCGAACCAACTACTGGAGTCGCGACGCGGCCGGAGCCGCGAAGCGCTATCTGTCGTTCAAGTTCGATCCGTCGAAGGTGCCGGAGCTGCCCGAGCCGAAGCCGATGTTCGAGATCTTCGTGTACTCGACGCGCTTCGAGGGCGTGCATCTGCGCGGCGGCCGCGTCGCACGCGGCGGACTGCGCTGGTCGGATCGCGCCGAGGACTTCCGTACGGAAGTGCTCGGGCTCGTGAAGGCGCAGATGGTGAAGAACGTCGTCATCGTCCCGGTCGGCTCCAAGGGGGGCTTCGTGCTGAAGCACGCGCCGTCGCCGACCGACCGCGATGCGTATCTCAAGGAAGGCGTCGCCTGCTACCAGGACTTCCTGCGCGGCCTGCTCGACCTCACCGACAACCGCGTCGGCGACCGCGTCGTACCGCCGCCGCTCGTGCGCCGCCACGACGACGACGACCCCTACCTCGTCGTCGCTGCCGACAAGGGCACGGCGACCTTCTCCGATTACGCCAACGGGATCAGCGCCGAATACCGCTTCTGGCTCGACGATGCCTTCGCCTCGGGAGGCTCGGCCGGGTACGACCACAAGGAGATGGGCATCACCGCGCGCGGCGCCTGGGAGTCGGTCAAGCGCCATTTCCGCGAGATGGGCATCGACACCCAGACGACCGACTTCACCTGCGTCGGCATCGGCGACATGTCGGGTGACGTGTTCGGCAACGGCATGCTGCTGTCGAAGCACATCCGCCTCGTCGCCGCATTCGACCATCGCCACATCTTCGTCGACCCGAATCCCGATGTCGCGACGTCGTTCGCCGAGCGCGAGCGGATGTTCAGGCTGCCGCGCTCGTCGTGGGCGGATTACGACGCCAAGCTGATCTCGCCGGGGGGCGGAGTATTCCCGCGCAGCGCCAAATCGATCGCGGTCAGCCCCGAGGCCGCCAAGGCGCTCGCGATCGCTCCGGGAGCGATGACGCCGCTCGAGCTCATCAATGCGATCCTCAAGGCGCCGGTGGATCTGCTCTACAACGGCGGCATCGGCACCTACGTCAAGGCGTCGACCGAGTCGCACGCGCAGGTCGGCGACAGAGCGAACGACGCGCTGCGCGTCGACGGCCGCGAGCTTCGCTGCAAGGTCGTCGCCGAGGGCGGCAACCTCGGTTTCACCCAGCTCGGTCGCATCGAGTTCGCACAAGCGGGCGGGCGAATCTATACCGACGCGATCGACAACTCGGCCGGCGTCGATACGTCGGACCACGAGGTCAACATCAAGATCCTGCTCGGCCTCGCGATCGCCGACGGTGAGCTGACGATCAAGCAGCGCGACGCCTTGCTGCACGAGATGACCGACGACGTCGCCGCACTGGTGCTGCGCGACAACTACTTCCAGACGCAGGCGCTGTCGGCGATGAACCGCATCGCGCCGCAGCTCCTCGACGCCCAGCAGCGCTTCATCCAGTACCTGGAAAAGAACGGGCGGCTGCATCGCGCGATCGAATTCCTGCCGTCGGACGAGGCGATTGCCGAGCGCCGGGCGCAGGGGCGCGGCCTGGCGACGCCCGAGGCCGCGGTGCTCTTCGCCTACAGCAAGATCTGGCTCTACGACGAGCTCGTCGCCTCGAAGCTGCCCGACGATCGCTGGGTCGCGACGGCGCTCGTTCGCTACTTCCCGCCCGCGCTGCGCAAGCGCGATGCGGCGACGATGCAGCGCCATCCGCTGAAGCGCGAAATCATCGCCACGCACGTGATCAACAGCATGCTGAACCGCGTCGGCAGCACGTGGGTGCATCGGCTGATGGAGACCACGGGCGCGCAGGCCGCCGAGATCGTCCGCGCGTACCTGCTGACGCGCGAGGTCTACGGCTTCCCGGACCTCTGGCAGCAGGTCGAGGCGCTCGACAACAAGGTCGACGACGCAACGCAGACCGCCATGCTGATCGAGACGAGCCGGCTCCTCGAACGCGGGACCACCTGGTTCCTGCGCTCGCGCAGGCTTTCCGACGACATGGGGGGGACGATCGCCCGCGTCGCACCGCGAGTCGAGGCACTCGCCGGCAGGCTCACGACCCTCACCGACCCCGCCGATCGCGCGCGCGTCGAGGCGATCGTGCAGTCGTATGTCTCGCGCGGCGTGCCGGAGGCGCTCGCGACGCGCGTCGTCACGCTCAACAGCCTCTACGCAACGCTCGACATCGTCGAAGTGGCCGACGCGACTGCGCGCCCGGTCGAGCTCGTCGCGGAGATCTACTTCGCGGTCTCGACGCGACTCGGCGTGCCGTGGCTGCGCGCAAAGATCGCCGCATTGCCGGCCGATCAGCACTGGCGAATGCTGGCGCGCGGCGCAATGGAGGACGACCTCTCGGGGCTGCAGCGCACGATCACCAGCGAAGTGCTGATGGGCGCGGCGGGCATCGCCGAACCCGCCGGGCTGATCGACGCCTGGAGCGAGCGCAATCGCCGCGCGATCGCGCGCACGGAGCAGCTGCTGGCCGAGCTGCGCGCGGCGCCGGAAGCAGACACGTCGATGCTCGCCGTCGCGCTGCGCGAGCTGCGCAGCCTCGCGTAAGAGGCGCCCCCAAGCCGTCACATCGCGCAGGCTGTTCGGGAATGTTCGGAGTCGGCAATCGCCTGCCGGGCGGGTGCCCGGCGCGCCATCGCTCGACGAAGCCTGTTACCGACGGCGCGCTCGGGCTCGCTCGGCGCGCCACCCGCCACGGCAGTCGCCTCCACTCGCATTCCCGAACAGCCTGCGGGACGTGACGGCGATGTCGGCGCGCAGCGGCGCAACTCGCTCGCGGCTCGTGACGCGGTCGCTCGGCGGTCGAACCGACGGCTTCACAGCCGCTTGCGCGAGTTCGGGCCGCGGAGGCGCGTACGGTACGCGCGCGAACGCATTGCGCATCGCGGGCCCTTCCGGAATGCGAGTGGAGGCGACTGCCGTGGTGGGTGGCGCGCCGAGCGAGCCCGAACCCGTGCTGGGCCGCCGGCCTGGTCGAGCGATGGCGCGCCGGGTCCCCACCCGGCAGGCGATTGCCGACTCCGAGCATTCCGGAAGGGCCCGCGAGCCGCGATGCGGACGAGCGCAGGGGCGCGAGCCGCGACGCGGGCGAGCGCGCGCGGTGCGAGCCGCGATGCGGACGAGCGCACGTTGCCGCGCCCCGATGCTGCGCTGCAGTAGGATAATGCCCGGACACCCCGAACGTGGAAGGAGACGAAGATGGCCAGTCAGCGCGAAGTGGTGATCGTCAGCGGCGTGCGCACGGCGATCGGAGACTATGGCGGTTCGCTAAAGGACGTCGCTCCGAGCGACCTTGCCGCCCGCGTCGTCCGTGAGGCGGTGGCGCGCGCGGAGGTCGATCCGCAGCAGATCGGCCAGTGCGTGATCGGCAACGTGATCCATTCCGAGCCGAAGGACATGTACATCTCGCGCGTCGCGGCGATCAACGGCGGGCTGCCGCACTCGAGCGGTGCGCTCACCGTCAACCGGCTCTGCGGCAGCGGAATGCAGGCGATCGTCAGCGCCGCGCAATACATCCGGCTCGGTGACATCGACGCCGCGGTCGGCGGCGGCGCCGAGAGCATGAGCCGGGCGTCCTATTCGATCCCCAGCGAACGCTGGGGCGCCCGGATGGGCGACGCCAGGGTGCTCGACATGATGGTCGGCGCGCTGACCGATCCGTTCGACACGGTACACATGGGCGTCACCGCGGAGAATGTCGCGAAGAAGTGCGAGGTGACGCGCGACCAGCAGGACGCATTTGCCGTCGAGAGTCATCGCCGTGCTGCAGCAGCGATCGCGGAGGGCCGCTTCAAGTCGCAGATCCTGTCGATCGAGGTCAAGAGCCGAAAGGGTCCGGTATCGTTCGACACCGACGAGCACGTGCGCAGCGATGCTACGAGGGAGGGCATGGCCAAGCTGAAGGCGGTGTTCGCGAAGGAGAACGGCACGGTCACCGCAGGCAACGCCTCCGGCATCAACGATGCCGCGGCTGCGGTCGTGCTGATGGAAGCCGAGGCAGCGAAGCGTGCCGGTGCAAAGCCAATGGCACGGTTCGTCGCCTACGGGCACGCCGGCATCGATCCGAAGATCATGGGGCTGGGGCCCGTCAGTGCGGTGAAGAGCGCACTTACCAAGGCTGGGCTGAAGCTCGCCGACATCGACGTTATCGAATCGAACGAGGCATTCGCTGCGCAGGCGATCGCCGTCAGCAAGGAGCTCGGCATGGATCCGGCCCGCGTCAATCCGAACGGAGGCGCGGTCGCGCTCGGCCATCCGATCGGCGCCACCGGCTGCATCCTCACGATCAAGGCGATGTACGAGCTCGCCCGAACCGGCAAACGCTACGGGCTCATCACGATGTGCATCGGCGGCGGCCAGGGGATTGCTGCCATCATCGAGCGGCTCTGACTTCACAGGCGTTCACACCCGCTCGCTGCACGCCGATCGCTGATGCGCGATATCCCGCTCGTCGCCGTGGCGCTGATCGTCTCCGCGTACTGGCTGCGTGTCGGCACGATGGCGGTGCGCATCCGCCACCGTCAGCGCCGCAGCGTCGGCCTGATCCCCGAACGGCGATCCGAACGGATGCTGTGGCTCGTCGTCGTTCCGGTGGTCGCCGGATGGTGTGCGCTGCCGTGGCTCGCGATCGGACGCGCGGGCGGCGCGCTGGCGGTTCCGGAATTTGCAACGTCCGGCAACTGGATACTGCTGCGCTGGGTCGCCGCGCTCGTCGCCGGCGGGTGCCTCGCGGTGACGCTGCGCTGCTGGAGCCGCATGGGCCCCGAATGGAGAATGGACATCAGCGCACGCAAGACCTCGCTGATCACCGATGGGCCGTTCAGCCGCGTCCGGCACCCGATCTACGCGTGCAGCATGCTGATGATGGCCTCCACGGCGGTCGTCCTGCCGACGCCCGCGATGATCGCGCTGGCAGTCGTGCACGTCGGCTGGATCAACTACAAGGCACGTGCCGAGGAGATGCAGCTCGCCTCGGTGCACGGCGACGCCTGGCGCCACTATGCCGCACACACCGGCCGTTTCCTGCCGCGATTCAGATAGCGGCGCGCGCATTGCGCTCCGGGAGTCGCCTCGTTCGTCCGGCGCTGCGGCGCGGGCCTACACGATGAAGCGCCTGCCGGGCCGGCTCAACGTGTTCCAGTCGACGATGCTCGAGTGGCGCGAGCACCACCCTTACACGGCGGTGCATGCGCTGCACCTTCCGGTTGTGCCCGACGACGACGCGCTCGCGGCGGCGATCGGCGCCGAGCGAGTCGAGCTGGGCCTCGGGCTCCTCGAACTCGACCGAAGACGGCACCGCTACGTGTGGCGCGCACACGCCGGAAAGACCCCGATCGAGCGGATTGCCGGTTGCGGAGACGCATGCGTCGAGCGCGAGATCGAGCGCCAGATGAACACCGCGTTCGCGCCGGACGGAATGCTCGATCCGTTCCGCTTCTTCGTGGTCGCGGACGCACAGGGCGGGTTCCTCGGCGTCGCGTACGACCATTTCATCGCCGGCGGCGACTCGATCGTCGGGCTGATGAACCGCATCGTCGACCGCCTCGCCGGGGCACCCCGACCGAGTGCGCCGCCGCAGCTCTACCCGCCGACACACCTTCGGCTGTTCCTGCGCCATCCGCTGCGCACCGCGCGCGCCGTCGCGCGGATGCCGGCGATGGCGCGAAGCTGCCGGCGAACGCTGCGCCCGCGCTACCAGGACATCGAAGAGGGCCACAATGGCTTCGCGCTGCATCGCATCGATGCGGCCTGCGTCGCCGCGCTCGCGACCACCGCAAAGCGCTGGGGCGTGACGTTCAACGACCTGCTGCTCGCGCTGCTCCTGCTCGCCCGCGACACGCAGACCCGCGAGCGCCTTGGCGCTTCGCGCAGGTGCGAGCTCGCAGCCGCGTCGGTCATGAACCTGCGTGAGATCCACGGCGATGCCGCGCGCGATGCCTTCGGTCAATTCCTCGGCTCGTTCCGCGTTTCGCATCCGGTTCCTCCCGGAATCACGCTCGAGGCGCTCGCGCGCGACCTCCATCGCGATACCGCACGCATCAAGCGCGAGCATCTCTATCTCGCCGGGCTCCTCGCCATGCGCGTCGACCGCGTCATCGGCCGCTTCCAGACTCCTCGCCAGCGGATGAGCGTGTACGCGAAGGGCTATCCGGTCAACGCGGGCACGTCGACGCTCAACGTCGATGCGCTGTGGCGCCCGCCGGGGTCGGCGGCGCCAGGCTATCTGCGGGGCGTGCCGACCGGCCCGCTCGCTCCGATGGTGCTGGCGGCGACGACCGCGGGCGGCGCCGCGTGTGCCGGCATTTCCTTCCGCAGTGCAGCCTTCTCGCGGTCGAGCGTCGACGCCATGTGGGAGGAGGTAGCCGGTCGCATCCGCGCGCTGCGATGACTCCCGCCAGTAGATTCGCCGCAGCGATGGCCCGCGCCACCCGGGTCGCCGCATTCTTCGTCGCCGCCGTGATCGGGCTCGCCGGATGCGCGGGGCTTCCGGCGGAGTCCGGGACGGCGCCGGCGTCCGGGCGCGTCGACCCGTTCGCCGCCTTGCCGCCACCGGCCGTGCAGGAGCGCCTCCTCGCGCTCGATCCCGGTCACCTCTCCGATGCGGACGTGCGCGACGTGCTCGCGAAGGCGCCCGCGCCGCGCGTGATTCTTCTGCACGGCGGTATTTTTCCTGCCTATCTCATGATGAAGTCGTTCGGGATCTTCCTCACCCGCATGGGTTACCCCGAGTCGGCGATCCGCGATCCTGAAAGCGGCGATTGGTCGTACAGCCCCTATGACGAAAGCGCGAAAATCGCCGGGATCGTCGCGTGGGAGTACGAGCGCAGCGGCCTGCGACCGATGCTCATCGGCCACAGCCAGGGAGGTATGCAGGCGGTGCGCGTGCTGCAGGACCTCGCCGGGGATTTCGGGAGCTCGCTCGACGTGTTCGATCCGCGGTCGGACAAGTTCGAAGCGCGCTCGACGATCGTCGACCCCTACACGGGGCACCCGCGACCGGTGATCGGGCTGTCGGTCTCCTACGCGAGCGTGGTCGGGGCGGGCGGTGCCGCGTTCCTGCTTCCCAACCAGTGGCCGATGATCGACCGCCTGCAGGACATTCCGGACACCGTCGACGACTTCACCGGCTTCTCGCTTGCCGTCGACCTCGTCGCGTGGAACTTCCCGGGGGACAGCGAGCGCTATCGCGCCACGGGGACGGCGCACGTGCGCAACGTCGTGCTTCCCGACAGCTACAGCCACCTCTTCGTGCCGCTGGTGGCGTCGCTGCCGCGCGATCTCGCCGTGCGCAGGTGGATCAACGCATGGACCCCGGATGGACACGAGGATCCGTCGACGCTTCCCGAAGAGGCGCAGCGACACGTGCTCTGGACGGCCGACGTCTGGTACAGCATCAAGCGCCACTGGTGCCTCGAAGCGCAGCGCCTGGTGCGGGCCGCGCGGATGCGCGACGGCGAAAACGCACCGGCGGCGGTCGCGTCGCCAGCCGGGTAAAATACGATCCTTTTGCGCGCGATGGCCATGACCGGTGTGCTCGAAGGGCAGGTTGCGCTGGTGACCGGCGGCGCCCGCGGCATCGGCCGTGCGATCGCGAAGAAGCTCGCCGGCGCCGGTGCCGACATCGTTGTCAACTATTACAACAGCCACGACGAGGCCGAGGCGCTTTGCGCCGAGCTGCGCCAGCATGGTCGCCGGGCGCTCGCCGTGCAGGGAAGCGTCGGCATCCCGGCGAGCGTCGACGAGATGTTTGACGCGCTGCGCGAGCATTTCGACCGCCTCGACATCGTCGTCAGCAATGCGGCGTCTGGTGTGCTGAAACCCGTCATGGAGATGGGGCTGAAACACTGGCGCTGGTGCCTCGAAACCAATGCCCTCGCGATCGACCTGCTTGCCCAGCACGCTGCGCCGATGATGAAGGACGGCGGGCGGATCATCGCGATGTCGAGCCTCGGCGCGCAGCGTGCGATGCCGAACTACGGCTTCATCGGCGCATCGAAGGCGGCGCTGGAAGCGCTGGTGCGTGCGCTCGCGCAGGAGCTCGGTCCGCGCGGCATCCGCGTCAACACGGTGAGCGCCGGAGTGGTCGACACCGACGCCGTCGCGTATTTCCCGAACCGTGCTGAGCTGCTTGCCGATTTCGCGCGACGCACGCCGGCGGGTCCGGTGCTGACACCCGGCGACGTCGCCGGCGCGGTCTATCTGCTGTGCCTCCCGGAGGCAGCGATGATCAACGGCCACACGCTCGTCGTCGACGGCGGCTTCGCGATCTCCGGATGAAGACGGCGTCGGGGCTCGCCGGCAAATCGGTGCTCGTGACCGGGGGCAGCCGCGGAATCGGCCGAGCGATCGTCGAGACCTTCGCAGGCGAAGGTGCACGCGTCGCGTTCTTCTATCGCGGCAACGACGAAGCCGCGCAGGACGTCGTGCAATCGATGCATGCCGCCGGCCACCACGTGCACGCCGAGCGCGTCGACGTACGCGACAGCGCCGCCTGCGTGCAGGCGGTCGAAAAGCTCGCCGACGAGACAGGGCGCATCGACGTGCTGATCAACAACGCAGGGGTGATCCGCGACAATCCGCTCACCGCGCTCACCGACGACGACGTGGCGACGGTGCTCGACACGAACGTCGGCGGCGTGTTCAACACGACGCGAGCCGTGGCGCCGTACATGGTGATGCAGCGCGCAGGTGCGATCGTCAACCTGAGCTCGGTGGCCGGCAGCAAGGGCGGCCGCGGACAGACCAATTACGCGGCGAGCAAGGGCGCCATCGAGGCATTCACGCGCGCGCTCGCCGTGGAGCTCGCGCCGCGGAAGATTCGCGTCAATGCAGTCGCGCCCGGCGTCATCGACACCGAGATGTCGCAAGCGGTGCGCGACCTCGCCGGCGACGAGGTGAAGGCGAGGATCCTGATGCGGCGCGTCGGCAGCGCCGAGGACGTCGCGAACGCGGTCTGGTTCCTGGCGTCGGATTACGCCTCCTATGTCACCGGCGAGGTGTTCCACGTCGATGGCGGATTCAAATTCGATTGAAGGGAGTAGTGCCCATGGCCGAGATTGCAGTGACCCAGCAGGAGATCGACGCGGTGTTTCCGAAGGTCGCCGAGACGATGGCCGACGCGCTCGGCTGCGACGTCACGGACATCAAGCCGGAGGTGTCGCTGATCGAGGGGCTCGACGCCGAGTCGATCGATTTCCTCGACATGGTGTTCAGGCTCGAGCGCGCGTTCAAGATCAAGATCCCGCGCGGCAAGATCGTCGAGAACGCCCGCGGTGACCTTCCCGATGCCGAGTTCGAGCAGGGCGGCATCGTCACCGACAAGGGGCTCGCGCAGCTCAAGTCCTACCTGTCCGAGGTGCCGGCCGAGCGCTTCAAGACGCCGATGAAGGTCGCGGACATTCCGCGGCTCTTCACGCCGACGACGTTCTGCAAGCTCGTCGTGCGCGCGCAGAAAGAGGCCTGACCGGGGTCAGGTCTTGCCTTTTGCCAGGCAGTCGATGAGACCTGACCCCGTCTACGCCGCCTACTCGTTCGTCGACCGCATCGACCGCTTCGAGGCGGGCAAGCGCGCCCACGCGACGTTTGCCGTCCCTGCCGGCGTCGGCGTCTTTCCGTCGTGTCTCGTCGCCGAGGCGGTCGGCCAGCTCGCTGCCTGGGTGGCGATGGATCGGATCGATTTCCGCGGTCGGCCGGTCGCGGCGCTCGCAACGGAAACGCGCTTTCGCGGCGATGCGCATCCGGGCGATCGGCTGGAGCTCGAAGTTGAGCTCCACGAGTGCGACGACGATGCCGTCGCGTACGACGGACGCGCGTCGGTCGGTTCGCGTCGGGTCATCGAGCTCGTCGACTGCCTCGGGCCGATGCTGCCGGTCGCCGAGTTCGACGCACCCGATGCGCTGCGCGAGCGTCTTGCGCTCCTGCGCGACGGGGGCGCACCGGAAGGGCGCTTTTGCGGCATCGCCGCGCTGCCGGTGACGATCACTGCCGACGTTCCCGGGAAGAGGCGCAGCGCGTCGCTGGCCGTGCCGTGCGACGCGCCCTTCTTCGCCGATCATTTCCCTCGCCGTGCGGTATTTCCTGCGACGCTGCTCCTCGACACCGAGCTGCGGCTGGCACTCGACTGCGCGGCCGGGGCGCCGGAGCTCGCAGGCGCCGCGCCGCATCCGATCAGGGTGACCCACGTCAAGATGCGCTCGTTCATCGAGCCCGGTCAGCGCGTCGATCTCGATGTCGAGCTCGCCGGCATCGCCGCCGAGGGAGAGCCCGACGGGGCCGCGGCTGCCCCCGGCGGCGCCGTGCTGCGCGCGATGCTTTCGGCGCGCACCGACGCGCGCCTCGTCGCGACCGCGCGCGTCGAGATTGGAGCCGCACAGTGAGCACGCTCGCCCTTCGCGAGGAGGTGCAATGACCGGCAGGCGCCGCGTCGCGATCACCGGCATCGGACTCGTCACTCCTGTCGGCAACGATGCCGCGTCGACCTGGCGGGCGGTCTGCGCGGGAACGAGCGGCGCAGCGCCGATCGCCTCGTTCGACGCGTCGGGCTTCCCGACGCGGATCGCCGCCGAAGTCAAAGGGTTCGATCCAGCGGTGATCACCGCGCCGAACAAGCTCGTCAAGTACGCGAACCGCTCGCACCGCTTCGCGCTCGCCGCGGCCGAGGAGGCGATGCGTGATGCGGCGATCGCTCCCACGCCCGGCGACAGTGAACGCTGGGGCTGCGCGGTCGGCACCGGCATGATGGGTGTCGCGTTCGGCGACCTCGCCGCGCTGCAGCGGCACTCGGCTCCAGCGGGCGAGCTCGATGCCCACGCGCTCCTCGACGACGATACGGCCGCCGACCCGGTGGCGTTCTGCCGCAGCCAGAGCACCGCGGGCGTCGCGCTCCTCACCCGGCGCTTCGGCATCCGCGGCTACGCGACGTCGGTGCACACTGCGTGCGCGTCGGGCGGCCAGGCGCTCGGCACGGCGTTGAAGCTGATCCGCCGCGGCGCGGCCGACCGCGTGCTCGCCGGCGGCTTCGACTCGATGGTGAACCCGGTCGGGCTCGCCGGCTTCTGTCTCCTCTCCGCGGTCTCGTCCGACAACGACACACCCGAGCGCGCGAGCCGGCCGTTCGACGCGACGCGCAACGGCTTCGTGCTCGGCGAAGGAGCGGGCTTCCTGGTGCTCGAGGAATGGTCGTCGGCGCGCGCACGCGGCGCGCACGTGTACGCCGAACTCGCCGGCGACGGGAACTCGCTGTCGAGCTACCGGATCACCGACTCTCCCCCCGACGGCGACGGACCGATCCAGTCGATGCGCGCTGCGCTCGCTGATGCAGGCGCGCATCCGGAAGACATCGACTACATCAACGCCCACGGCACCTCGACCGGAATGAACGATCGCAGCGAGAGCGCGGCAATCCGCGCGGTCTTCGGCGGCGACGCGAACCGTGTATCGGTCAGCTCGACGAAGAGCACGATGGGCCACCTGATCGCCGCCGCGGGCGCAGTCGAGATCGCGATCTGCGCGCTCGCGATCGAGCGCGCGACGATGCCGGTCAACGCGAATTACCGCGTTCCCGATCCCGATTGCGACCTGAACCTCGTGGTTGGCGAAGCCCGCCGACAACCTGTGCGGATGACGCTCTCGAATTCGTTCGGGTTCGGCGGCTCCAATAGCTGCGTGGCGCTTCGCCACCCCGATCACGTCGACGCGCCGTGACGACCTCGCGCCCTCGTGCAGTCATCGCCGGCGCTGGCGCGGTCTGCGGGCTCGGACGCAATCCCGACGCGATGCTTGCGGCGATCGTCGCCGGCCGCTCGGCGATCGGCGCGATCGGCGGGTGGGACACGCGCGACTGGCCAGTGACGATCGCAGCGGAGATCACCGACTTCAACGCACGCGAACTCGTCGACGACCGCAAGCTGCACAAGTTCATCCGTCGCACCGACTTTTTCGGCATCTACGCGGGCGATCGCGCGGCCGCCGAAGCGGGCTTCGACGCGCACCGCGTGTCGCTCGACTCGGCCGCCGCGGCCGCCTTCGCCGACCGCAGCGGCTGCTACGTCGGCTCGGGCGGTGGCGCGTTCGAGAACCAGTACGACTACCTGCCGCTCCTGGCCGAGGCGCAGGGCGAGCTTCCGGCGTTCGGCGCGAAGCTCGCCGAGACAGTCAACCCGATGTGGCTATTGCGCACGCTTCCCAACAACGTGCTCTGCCACGTCGGCATCCGCAACCGGCTGAAAGGCAGCAACGCGTGCATCACGAACCACAGCGTCGGCGGCTCGCTCGCGGTGATCGAGGCCGCCGAGGCGCTCGCCCAGGGCGAAGCCGACCGCGCGCTCGCGATCGGGCACGAAACGCCGATCGAGCCGCAGAACGTGCTCTACTACGGTCGCTGCGGACTTCTCGCCGCCGATGCGCTGCGTCCGTTCGACCAAGCGCGCAGCGGCAGCGTCTTCGGCGAAGGCGCCGGAGCGCTGGCGCTCGAGACGCCGGCGTCGCTCGCCTCACGCGGCGGCGTAGCACGCGGCGAAGTGCTGGGCGGCGGGCACGTTTGTGAAGCGAAGGGTCTCCTTGCAATCCGCGACGACGGCGACGGTACCGCACGCGCCATCGAGCTCGCCCTTGCCGATGCCGGGCTCGACCGCGGCGACGTCGCGATGATCGTCGCGCACGGCAACGGTACGCCGCAGTCCGACGCGTCCGAGGCGCGCGCCATCCTGCGTGTCTTCGGCACCACGTGCCCACCCGTCACCGCGTTCAAGTGGGCGATCGGCCACCTGATCGCCGCAGCGGGCATCGTCGAAGCGACGATCGCCCTCGCCGCGCTCCGCGCGAAGGTGGTGCCGGGCATCGCGACCCTCACCGAGCTCGACCCCGCCTGCGCCGGGCTGCCGGTGTCGCGCGAGACGCGAACCGTCGCCGGGGACATCGCGCTCGTGCTCTGCCGCGGCTTCGCCGGTACCGATGCCGCGCTCGTCGTGCGGGCGCTCGGGCCATGACAGCATCAACGACTCCGGTGATCGCCGCCCGCAGTCCGGGGCACGAGACCGGCGTCCCGAGCCCGGACGCGACGGAGACAGCGGACGCTCGTGTCGTGGTTGCCGCAGGCGGCGCGCGCTGCGGCATCGACAGCGTCGAAATCGCGCGCGTCGAACGCCTGGTTGCGCAAACGCCGGCGAGTGAGCTCGGCAGGATCTTCTCTTCGCGCGAGCTTGCCGACAGCGGCGACGGTCCCGGTCGGCTTGCAAGCCTCGCTGCGCGCTTCGCTGCGAAGGAGGCCTGCGCGAAGCTCTTCCCGCGCGAGCTCGCCGCCGGAAGGATCGAGCCAGCCGACTTCGCGGTCGAACGCGACGGCTACGGGGCGCCGAAGATCGTCTGCACGCGCCGCGCGCAGGCGCTGCTCGATCGCGCGCGCCTGTCGCAGATCGCCGTTTCGCTGACGCACGACCGCACGAGCGCGTCGGCCGTTGCGCTCGCACTTCCGGTCGCGACCGACGTGCCGCTCACGGGCCGATTTCTCTATCGCTTCCTTCCGGTGCGACGGCAGGTGATCGTCGGCAACCTGCGCCGCGTATTCGGTTCAGCGATTCCCGATGACGAGATCCGCCGCCTCGCGCAGGCGCATTACGCGCACCTCGCGCAACTTCTCGCCGAGTTCCTGCGCTTTCGCACGATGTCGACCGAGGCGCGACGCGCACTCGTCCGCGTCGACAACCTCGACGCCTTCGTCAGCGCGTTCGAGCGCGAACGCGGCGTGCTGGTGCTGACTGGCCATTTCGGCAACTGGGAGGTGGCAACCGTCGCCGGCATCCAGCATTACCCCGAGATGCGTGGACGCTTCCACTTCGTTCGCCGACCGATCAAGCCGCGCTGGCTCGACCGGCTCGTCACGCGGCGCTTCGACCGCGCAGGATTCGGCGTCATCGGCAAGCGCGGTTCGCTCGACCGGATCGTCGCCCGACTCGAAGCGGGCGACGTCGTCGTGTTTCCGTTCGATCAGTACGCCGGCGGCAGCGACGGCATCGACGTCGAGTTCTTCGGCACACCGGCGGGTACATTCAAGAGCCTGGCGATTCTCGCGCTCGCGACCGGCGCGGCGATCGTGCCTGCCGCGTGCTGGCGGGAGCCCAACGGCACGCACGTGCTGCGTTTCGAGGAACCGGTTCCCGCCGTCGACTGCGACGACACCAGCGAAGCGATCCGGCGCACGACGCGCGCGTGCAACGCAGCGATCGAGCGGCTGGTGCTGCGCCACCCCGAGCAGTGGTGGTGGGTGCACCGGCGCTTCCGCCCCGCCAGGAGAGTCAGGTCGACCTGACCGCGACGAAGATGCTCGCGAACCTCCTCGCGCCGAAGTTCATCGTGCTCTACGCGTTCATCGCGTCCGCCGTGTACGTGCATCACCGCGGTCGCGTGCGGCACGGCTTCTTCCGCCAGCTCACCGATCACTCATCGCTGATGGCGCCGTACAACACGCTGATGTACCTGTTCTCGGCGGTGCCCAACCGGCCATACGTCGATGTCGCGCGCTTTCCGGAATTGAAACCGCTCACCGAGAACTGGCAGACGATCCGTGCCGAGGCGCTGCAACTCTTCGGCGAGGGGCGCATCAAGGCCGCGGCGACCTACAACGACCTCGGGTTCAACTCGTTCTTCAAGACCGGGTGGAAGCGCTTCTACGTAAAGTGGTACGACGCGCCGCTGCCGTCGGCGCAAGCGCTGTGTCCGAAGACGGTCGGGCTCGTGCAGTCGATTCCGGGCGTCAACGCGGCGATGTTCGCGCTGCTCCCGCCCGGCAGCAAGCTCGGCGCGCACCGCGATCCCTTTGCCGGCTCGCTACGCTATCACCTCGGGCTCGTCACGCCCAACGCCGACTCGTGCCGCATCGTCGTCGACGGCGAGCCGTACTTCTGGCGCGATGGCGAGGCGGTGATGTTCGACGAGACGTTCATCCACACCGCCGAGAACAAGAGCGACGTTCAGCGACTGATCCTGTTCTGCGACGTCGAGCGGCCGCTACGGAGCCGCGTCGTACGCGCGCTCAATCATCTGATGGAGATGACGCTGATCCGCGCGTCGCAGACCGAGAACGCCCCCGGTGACCGCGTCGGAGCGCTGAATCACGTCTTCAACGCGGTCTACCGCGTGCGCCTCGTCGGCAAGGCGATCAAAAAGCGCAGCGTCGTCGCGCACTACACGCTGAAGTGGCTGATCCTCGGCGGATTGTTGTACCTTGTCTTCCGTTGACCCGCGCGCCGGCCGCTGTCGCCGCCGACGCCTCACCCGCAATCCGCAGACACCCGGAGGTTACGATGCCGCTGTCGCTCTATCAACTCGCTGTTCCCGTTCTCGCCAGGTCGCTCGACAACCTGAAGGCCGTCCTCGAGAAGGCCAAGCGCCACGCCGAGGAGCACAAGATCGACGAAGGCGCGTTCGTCAACGCACGGCTGTATCCGGATATGTTTCCGCTGTCGCGCCAGGTGCAGGTCGCGACCGATCAGGCTCGCGGCGGCGCAGCGAGGCTCTCCGGCGCCGAGCCGCCGAGTTACGAGGACACCGAGAAAACGTTCGACGAGCTGATCGCGCGCGTCGAGCGCACTGTCGACTACATGCGCGGGCTCGACGAGCGCGCGTTCGAAGGCGCGGCGACGCGCGAGATCGTGCGCCCCGTGCGGGGCAAGCCGCACAAGTTCACCGACGTCAACTATCTCCTCCAGTTCGTGATGCCGAACGTCTACTTCCACGTCACCACCGCGTACGACATCCTGCGGCATAACGGGGTGAAGCTCGGGAAGGCGGATTACCTCGG
>Ga0134126_10002298_pt1 | contig 24169 bp, 17 predicted proteins | sample KB31752_FD_96881 | JGI IMG/M metagenome (GOLD analysis project Ga0134126, IMG submission 96881) | Terrestrial soil microbial communities with excess Nitrogen fertilizer from Kellogg Biological Station, Michigan, USA - KB3-175-2 | ecosystem: Environmental > Terrestrial > Soil > Unclassified ... | reverse complement strand
TCTATAAATCCTTTTTTAACCTGGTTTGGAAAACTGTTTTTACCGGCATGAAACAAACTGTGGGAATTCCATAAAATAAGAATTTGATGTATTTGTTTGTTTGCTGAAATTAAAAAATCTAATTTCATTTTGTCTCATTCTCTGTCCTGTCGGATGAAACTTCAAACTATAACAATTAAGGTTAGACGAGTTTTAGAAGGCAAATAGATTCACTGAAACTATATTGATACCCTATTTCAATAATAAATTCTACCGGATATTTCAGACATTTTTTACTCTTGTTTTACGAAGAAGAGGTATTAGTGGGAACGTTTCCGTAGATAATTTCACCATTGCCATTTACGCCCGTTACTTTTGTAAGGGCTACTTGATAATAAAAATATAAATGATGAAATCATCCGGCGCAAAAATTATTGTTCTTTTTCTCATTGTTAAAATGTCTTTTTTCGCTTCGGACGAAATAAAGGCGCAATGCGCAGATGCACCGGCGTACGTTATCAATGCTCCTTTTAAAATGGATCAGATTATTGTCCCCGAATTTCAGAAAAAAGATTTTTCAATCAAAGACTACGGCGGCGTCAATGATGGCCAAACTTTGAATACCAATGCGTTTGCAAAAGCCATTGCTGCTTGTGTGGCTGCTGGCGGAGGAAGAGTTGTGGTTCCAAAAGGTACCTGGCTTACCGGACCTATTCAAATGCAAAGTAATGTAAATCTCTGCGTGGAACATGGTGCTTTAATTCAGTTTACTAAAGATCATTCCAAATATCCGATGATTCCCGCATCTTCGAAGAGCAGCAAAATTGTTCCGGCTTCTCCCATTTATGGCTATGATTTAAAAAACATTGCTATTACAGGTGATGGAATTATTGATGGTGCCGGAGAAACCTGGAGGCCGGTAAAGAGAATGAAAACAACTGCTTCACAGTGGCAGGAGCTGGTCACATCAGGCGGCGTGGTAAGTAGTGATGGGCAAATATGGTGGCCGTCCACGGAGGCTATGGAAGGAGAAAAATATTTGAAAGAATTAAAACAAAAAAATCCTCAACCCACACCGGATGACTATTTGCCTGCAAGAGATTTCTTGAGACCTTACATGGTTTATTTTATTAACTGCAGTAATATTTTAATAGAAAATGTAACGCTGAGAAATTCTCCAAAATTTGTTTTCTATCCCAATTCCTGCAGCAATCTCACCATGCGCTATGTAAATGTCTTTAATGAATGGTGGGCTCAGAACGGTGATGGAATTGATATCAGCCAATGTAAAAATGTGTTGATATATCGATGTACGGTTAGCGCTGGCGATGACGGTATCTGCATGAAGTCTGGCGGAGGGACCAACAAGTCTGACCAGGTTAATCTCGAAAATGTTATCATCGACGGATGTACTGTTTATAGGGCTCATGGCGGATTTGTAATTGGCAGTAATACAGATGGAGGCATGCAAAATATTTTTGTAAATAATTGTCACTTTATGGGGTCGGATATTGGGGTGAGGGTAAAAAGTAATCGTGGCCGTGGCGGGTTGGTAAAAAATATTTTTATCAGAAATATTTTCATGACGGATATAAGGGATGAAGCAATTTCGTTTGATACCTATTATGAAGATGTTCCTGCCGGAAATCGCAAAAGAAATACTGTTACTACAGTGGATGACAAAATTCCGGAGTTTACTGATTTTTACTTTGACAGCATTTATTGTAACGGAGCTAAAACTGCAATTTTTATCAATGGATTACCGGAGAAGCCAATCAGGGGAATTTATTTTAAGAACATAATCCTGAGTGCCGGCAACGGTTTCCACGCAGCTAATGCTTCTGACATCTACCTGGACAATGTAAAAATAATCCCCGAAAAAGATCCGGTATTTCTTCTTGATAATGTAAAAAATATCAACATTAAAAAAGGATATTTTCCACCAACCGCTACTACCTTTTATAAGGCGGATGCTAAAACCACAGGAGTAAATATAACTGAAACAGATTTAAGGAAATAAGACCGGCATATCTCTACATAAAAACGATTACGCAAGCGTATACAATTCATATATAACGACATCAGATTTTACTTTCGTTTGTGCTTCTCTGTTATGCCATGCCTTTTTTTTATTGAGGATTCCCTTATAATCAATTCCGAATCCAAAACTTTGGTTTCAAAATCTACTATCGGTCTTTTACTTTCAATCATTTGAATTAATAGCTCGGTAGCATTTTGGCCTATTTCAAATGCGGGTTGTCTTAGTACAGTTAACGGCGGATCAAACAATTCGCCAACTTTGCTGTTTGAAAAGCCTACCATGGCAATATTTTTTTTGGGGTGCAGCTTTTTTAATGCAGCTAAACAAATAGTGGTAAAGCGATCCCCGGTTGTAAAAATCGCATCTGGTTTAGATTTCTGTTTGAACAATTCTGAAATGGCATCTTCCACCTCAGCTTTTATCATTCCACCATGATTACAATACTTTATAAGCATTTCGTCAAGAGGGATACGATGCTTTTCAAGTGCTTTTTTGTAGCCATCTAATCTTTCTTTCGTAATCGACAGGGAAGGAGAGCCGGTGATATGGGCTATTCTCTTGAAACCTTGTTGAATTAAATGCTCGGTTGCCTGGAATGATCCTAATGAATTATTAGCGGTTACTTTATGTGTGTCAATATCGTCAGTAATTCTATCGAAAAAAACAATTGGGAGTCCTTTTTTAAATAACTCTTTCAGATAAGAGAGATCAACCGTTCCACTGGATAAAGAAATTAATAAACCATCTACTCCTCTTGATGCATGATGCTCTACATTGAATCTTTCTCTTTCTTCCGACTCATGACTTTGGGTAATGATAACATGATAGCCCCGGTTGTAAGCGATCGATTCAATTCCATTGATAGCCTGGGAAAAAAAATTGTTGGCAATCTCACTTACCACTACTCCTATCGCCCGGCTTCTTTTTTCTTTTAAACTCAAAGCAATAGGGTTGGGACGATAGTTTATTTTTTCTGCATACTCCAATACTTTTTTTTTAGTGTCTTCGCTTATTTCGTAACTACCTCTTAGAGCTCTTGACACGGTGGAGGTAGAGAAATTTAGTGCTTTTGCAATATCTTTTATGGTAACTGTATCTAGTCTCATACTTAGTCGAATAGCAGATTTTATGATCCATCAGCCGGTTATTAAAATTACAGTTTTTTTGTAAGCTTCCGTTAAAAAAATCGTAGTCATAGTTAGTTTAAATTGCTTCTAACTTTATTAGCATTGGCAACAATTCATTTTTCTTTTTAATCAATTTTTTTTCAATTACAGTAAAGCAACATTTTTACACGAATCCTATCCTTTTGGACATTGCCCCGCGGATAGGCCGGTTTTTATTTGGATGATGGAATAACAGGTGGTTAATCAAAGCCATTAAAAATGCAAAGCGAGTCTTTATCTTTAACCTTATAAAAAATAGGTATTATGAAACCAAATGTCGGAAAGTCTTTTATAAGTTCAGCTGAAATTCAGTGGGAATCAGTGGACAATGGTGTCGAAAGAAAAATTCTTGGTTATGATGATCATCTGATGATGGTTTGTGTTCGTTTTGAAAAAGGCGCTGTCGGTACGCTTCATCATCATGTTCATCGCCAGATTTCGTATGTGCATTCGGGGCGCTTTGAAGTAACGATTGACAGTAAGAAAAAGATACTTGAGGAAGGTGATTGTTTTTTTGTATCACCAGGTTTGGTTCATGGTGTGGTCGCTTTGGAGAAGGGTTCTCTGGTCGATATCTTCACGCCGGCCAGAATGGATTTTTTAACTGAAGGGTCGTGATGTGAGTGTTAATAAATGATGTGAGATTTCGTACCCGGTTACCAAAGAACAATAAGATATCAAATGGTCAAATTTGTTGAATTTATTACTTTTAAATAGTGCTATAAAGAAGAGAATAAGGCTCCTGGAAAAATAATAATTTTTTCAAAAATATTTTGATCCTAAGGATGCGTCCGGCAATGGAAACGTTATCGGGAACGATTGCATAAAAATACTTCTAACGACTTCGCTTATCCTGATTAATTATCAGTACACTTGCTTATTGATATGAGAATCCTTCAAAAAGTTTTTATAAAATTGAGTTACTTGTTTGTTTGAAATCAATTGGTCTCTTCAAATGGAATTGGAAAAGTTGCAGCGATTGATTTGACATACGCCGCAGGAATAAAATAGTTATGATGCATGTTAAAGCGGGTTATATGTTGAAGCAATTTTCAACCTTGCGATAGCTATATTTCAATCTTTAACCGCTATGATTTTTTATAAACCAGTAATTTAAAATAACAACTGTTGTCTTTATAATCAAAGCTAGTAAATATGAAAAGTCAATTTTATTTTTTTGTGATTCTGCTGTTTTCATTTACAACTGCTAGGTCACAAAATAAAACAGTGACAGGGCATGTAACGTCCGGTACAGGTGAGACATTGACAGGCGTAACTGTTACATTAAAAGGGACAAAAACAGTTACAAGCACCAATGCTTCCGGCAGTTACTCTATTCAGGTTCCTTCGCATGAAAATGTCACGCTCGAATTTACTTATGTAGGAGGTGAAACCCAGGAAATAAAGGTTGGAAATCGTAGTGTCATTAATGTAACACTTCAAACGACAGCTTCTACATTAAATGATGTCGTAGTAGTGGGTTATGGTACCGTAAAAAGAAAAGATCTCACCGCGTCGGTTTCATCAGTCACCGCCAAAGATTTAAAAGATATTCCTATCAATTCTGCGGAAGAAGCATTGGCAGGAAGATTAGCCGGTGTACAGGTTACAGGCTCTGAAGGTTCACCGGATGCACAGGTAGTAATAAGGGTAAGAGGTGGTGGATCTATTACCCAGGATAATTCGCCATTATATGTAGTGGATGGCATTATCGTGGATAACGCGCTTTCTACTTTATCACCCCAGGATATAGAATCAATAGATGTTTTGAAAGACGCGTCTGCGACTGCCATTTATGGAGCCAGAGGCGCAAATGGCGTAGTAATTATTACCACGAAAGGCGGCCGCCGCGGAAGAAGCGCGGTCAGTTATAATGGATTTGTAGGCTTTCAAAAAGTACCTCACGAATTGAGTGTAATGAATCCTTATGAGTTTGTACTCTATCAATATGAGAGAAGTCGCGGAAGTACTCAAAATCAGCAAAACTTCTTGAGTACTTATGGAACATGGGATGATCTCTCTTTATACAAACAGGCGCCATTTGTTGACTGGCAAAACCAGGTATTTGGAAGAAGCGCTTTTATGCAAACACATAATGTTGGTATTTCAGGCGGTGGGGAGAAAACACAATTCAACCTCAGCCTCACCTATAACAAGAACCAGGCTGTCATGCTTAATTCAGATTACGATCGCAAGCTGATCAATTTCCGGCTGACGCACGAAGTGTCTAAAAATTTCAAAGTTGGGTTTAACGTACGTTTTGATAACCAGGTTATCAATGGGGCAGGAACCTCTAATCCCGGAAGTAGCGGCTTAAATTTTTTGAGACAGGCCGTTCGTTATATTCCCTATCTTTCTCCGGGACAAACGGTTGCTTATTATGATCCTGAATTAATCGATCAAACCAATGGGAATGGATTGTACATTGTAAACCCACTTTTATTAATTAATTCTCAGTACAAAAAACAATACCAGACTTTGGCGAGCCTTAGCGGTTACGCTGATTACACCTTAGCCAAATTTCTTTCATTCAGAACTACCGTTGGCTTCGATTATCATGATTATAAAACCAATAGCTATGATGATAGCTTAAGTTCTAATTCCATTTCGAACGGATCCGGGATGCCCATTGCAACGGTGCAAACAAGCAACAACCAAACATTTGACAATTCAAATGTATTTAGTTTTACTAATAGAAGGTTTGATGGTGATTTTAATAAGAACAACACGTTTGATATTATTCTTGGCCAGGAAACCTATGAAACCCGGAGTGCGGCCAATACAATTATTCAACGGTTTTTTCCTTTGGGAACGACTGCTGAAAAAGCGTTTGGAAATCTTAACCTTGCCAGTCCACCTGCAGGAATTGCGGAACCCGCTCCAACCAGTAGCCAGGATGTCCAACGGATTTCTTCCTTCTTTGGCAGGATCAATTATGCTTTGAAAGATAAATACCTTGCGTCTGTGAGCATGCGTGGTGATGGTTCTTCCGTTTTTGCTCCGGGACGTCAGTGGGGATATTTCCCTGCCGCATCAGTAGCCTGGAAGATGTCGGACGAAAAGTTTATGAAAAATCTGGAGCCATTTATTTCTAACGTTAAGCTTCGTTTGAATTACGGAGAAGCAGGGAATAATCGTATTCAATCCTTTCTCTTCCTTACTCAATTTAACACCTCTCAAAATTATTACGGATTACAAAATCAACTCGTAACAGCTTTCGGATCTGCAGCACTTGCCAATTCCTCATTAAAATGGGAATCAAATGTTTCAAGGAACGTCGGATTGGATTTCTCGTTATTTAATAATCATGTTCAGGCAAGCCTCGATTATTACAGGAATAAAACAAAGGACTTACTTGTTGCAGTGCCAGTGCCTACTACGTCAGGATATACCACCCAAATACAAAACGTGGGTTCTACTTCCAATAATGGGTTTGAAGCGCAATTAAGTTCTGTCATTATTCAAAATAAAAATTTTAGCTGGAATGCCAGTTTTAATATTTCTTTTAATCAAAACAAAGTGTTGAGTCTTGGTCGGCAAAACTCCTTCCTTCAAAGCTCGGGCTGGGCGGGTTCTAACAACCCTGCAGATTATATCATAAAAGTAGGAGCGCCCGTTGGAAGCATGTACGGTTTGGTAAATGACGGTTTCTATACGGTTGATGATTTCAATTATGATGCAACTACGCAAACTTACACTTTGAAACCAGGCGTGCCCAATGACATCAGTGTTACAGGACTTACTCCTCAACCAGGAATTATAAAATACAAAGACCTTAATGGAGACAGCATTGTAAATAGCACTGATGAACGAATTATTGGAAACGCCAATCCGAAATTTTTTGGTGGGTTAAATCAGCAATTTGTTTACAAGAATTTCGATTTAAGCGTCTTTATTAATTTCCAATATGGAAATGATATTTACAATGACAACAAGCTTGAGTTTGGCAGCGGTTATACTCCTAATGCGAACTTATTGTCCATTGAGAATAACCGTTGGAAGACAATTGATGCAAATGGAAATGTAGTAAAGGATCCAGTGCAACTAGCAGCCTTAAATAAAAATGCTACATTATGGCAGCCTATTACAACCGGGAGTGCATTTTATCCCCAATCCTGGGCCATTGAGAAAGGTTCATTCATGCGATTGAATAATATTACTCTTGGTTACACATTGCCTGAGTCGATTACTAAAAAGGCCGGCATACAAAGGTTTAGGGCGTATGTGACTTTAAACAACCTGGCTGTGATCACCAATTATTCAGGCTACGATCCCGAGGTAAATACGAGAAGGTCAACTCCTATGACACCTGGTGTTGATTTCTCAGCGTATCCGAGAAGTACCTCTTATATTTTCGGTGTAAATGTGACTTTTTAAAAATTAAAATATTTCGATTATGAAAATAAAATCATTTTCTTTTCCGCTTTTTGCAATAGGTCTGCTAACTGCCGGAATTCAATTTAGCTCGTGTAAGAAATATTTGAAGTTAGACCCTATTTCTTCCTTTGGCCCTGAAACAGTTTTCGGAACAGTCGCCAATGCACAAAAAGCAGTTCTCGGTGCTTACCAGGAGATGACTGGCGACCAGGGTTATGGCATTCGCGTAAGCATGTATTTTCCGTATGATAATGATGTGATGATGGGCGCGGGGGGGCAGGGAGATAATGACCGTAGGGATATCGGAAGATATAATCTTACTCCCGGAAATCTGCAACTTGCAAACCCTTTCAATCAATTATATAAAGGTGTGGAAAGATCCAATCAATGTATTAAATACATTCCTCAAATGGATTTATATAACAATGGTTCTGAGATTCAAAAAGGCGAACTAAAAAGATTATATGGAGAAGCCTTAACCCTTCGGGCACAATATTATTTTGAATTAGTGAGAAACTGGGGAGATCTTCCTGCTCAGTGGGTTCCCTCAGCAGATGAGCCAAATTTATTTTTGAAGAAAACAGATCGCGACAGCATTTACGATCATATTTTAGATGATCTGAAAACTGCGGAAGACCTCGTTCCATGGCGTTCGGGTGTTGCAGCTCTGGGCGATCCAAATGATGAGAGAATCACAAAAGGAGCCGTAAAGGGATTACGTGCCCGCATTGCATTATTCAGAGGTGGTTACTCTTTAAGAAAAGATAACCAGATGGAACGTGGAAGCAATTATTTAGATTATTACAAGATTGCAGACCAGGAGTGCCTGGATATTATTCAATCAGGCGAACATTCGTTAGATCCAAGTTACCGGGATCTTTGGCAAAATCAACTGGATGCCCACAATATTGATCCTTATGGGGAATTTATGTTCCAGGTGGCAATGGCTGGCGCTACCTCAGCTACTGATAGTAAACTGGGGAAATATAATGGGCCTAACGGAAGCCTAATCGTATTGCCAACTTACTTCTATCAATTTGATTCAACTGATACACGAAGAGATGTAACCATAGCCCCTTTTAAAATCAATAATGACAATTCATTAACGCCCAATGCTATCACTGGGCTGGCTGACGGAAAGTTCCGTCGCAACTGGATTTCCAACCCGACTATAGATATCAGCAACCAGGCGCAGAACTTCAGCCTCAATTGGCCGCTGCTCCGTTATTCAGATGTTTTACTCATGTATGCCGAAGCAGAAAATGAAATCAATAATGGCCCGACTTCAGGAGCGATTAGTGCTTTTCAACAAGTAAGAGCACGGGCTTTTGAAGGTAATACTTCGATGATGGGTACACCGCCATCAGATAAAGACGGCTTTTTTAATGCAATAGTAAACGAAAGGGCTTTGGAGTTTGGCAGTGAAGGGATTCGCAAATATGATTTGATAAGATGGAATCTAATCGCACAAAAGTTAGCTAACACAAAACAAAACCTGGCTTTGATGGCTGCCATGCAGGCGCCATATAATAATTTGCCAACGAGCATGTATTATATTCCCACTACTGATCCTTCGGGATATATTCAATGGGCTTCTTCTTTTTATTATCCGGCGCCGTCCTCCGGGCCGGCCGGTTCCTCTAAAGTTACATGGATAAGCAGTGCCGTAAATACAGGTAATTTTTCCTATTATGCTGAAGGCTTCAAACCAAATCATAGTGAATTATTTCCTATTCCGCAGGCTTCTATTGACGCAAATCCTAACCTTACTCAGGATTACGGATATTAATTATTTTAAAAAATTTATAAAGTGAGAAAATTCATGAAAAATTTAAAATATCAAATATTTGTTGGTTTGCTGATTATCGCGGTATTTTACTCCTGTCAAAAGAAACCAATAGAACGATTTGCTCCTAACAGGATGTTTACACCAACGGCAATCAATGTTACAGGTGGTGACACTTCAGTTACGATTAGCTGGCCTGCTTCTTTATTCTCTTCCGGAAGCGGCGTGAATTACACTTTGCAAATCTCTGGCGACAGTACGTTTCAAGGCACGCCGGTTTTATCATTGATAGTGGATTCGACTGCGAGGACTATAACTGACGATTCGCTGATGGATAGAACAAAATATTTTGCGAGAGTAAAGGCTAACAAAACACAAACTTCAGCTGAATCAGAATGGTCAGTGGCTTCTACATCTTTTACATTGGTAGGTGTTCAAATATTTAAACCCATTGGCTCCTCAGATGTGATTGATAACGCAGTTATTCTAAACTGGACCCCGACAGAAGGTGTGGATGAAATTATTTTTACCGCTGCGAATGGAGATACGCTTTCAGCTCCGGTTACGCCCGAAGAGAATGCCGCCGGACAGGGGATATTTGACGGTTTGATGGCTTCTACTTCTTACAGCGCGGAAATATTTGCCGGCACTAAAAGTAAAGGCCTGCTTACTTTCACTACCAAGGCAAAAGTGACTGGAAATAATGTGATTGACTTGAGAGGCATCACAGATGATCAGGCGATTTTGTTCGATACTTTATCAATGATTCCGGATGGTTCGATTGTTCTTTTAAAAAGAGGTTTAACTTATACTATTCCTTCTGCTTATATTTTAAATAAATCGGTCTCAATCCAAAGTGGCCTTGGATTTGGAAACCCTGCTATACTATTGCTTTCGAATAATTTTGACGCTTCGGGAAATATTGATTCACTTTGTTTTTCCGATGTAACAATCGCTACTGATGGCAATGCCAATTACTTTATGAATATTGGCAATGCCACGGTGATCGGAAAAATCAATATTGAAAACGTGACTACCATGGGACAGTTTAGCAATTCATTTATCCGGTTGAAAACGGCTGGTGCAGAAATTCAAAATCTGATCATCGACAATTGTATCATAGATAGTTTCGGTGTTAAGTCAAAATATGCTGTATTGTATGCCGGTGCGGGCAATAGCGCTATAATAGATAACATTAATATTACCAACAGCACTTTTTATTATTTCTATTATTTTGTAAGGGAGGATGGAATTACCGGCACTTCTTTAAATATTAATAATTGCACTTTCGATAACATGATTAATAACGGCGGCTATTTTGTCAATTATTCCGGCACTTTCCCTACAACTTTTACGATCAATAATTCAATTTTGGGAAATACGATAGATCCGACAAATGCCAATGGAATCAAGTCGTCGGGAAATGCCACTTTATCAAACACGTATCTAACTTCGGATTGTGTATTCAGCGCAAATCCTATTACAGGGGGCACTTCCTATTCCGGGGCAGCAGCGAATTTGTTTACGGATCCTTCAAACGGGAATTTTAAAATTATGGATAACTCTTTTGCAGGAAAAGCAAGTGCAGGTGATCCGCGTTGGAGATAAAGAAGTAAAAGGAAGATAGTTTTTTCATAATCAAAACCGGATAGTTTTCTGAGCTCAATAATTTTATTTTATTTTTTGTGAAAATGATTTCCGGTTTTTTAAAATTTTTTTAAAATATAAACTCAGAACACTTTTCAATTTGAAAAACTCAAAAGATAAATCCGGTTTATTTATTAATCTACTGTCAGTAGTTGTTTTTATCTTATTTGCCTTTCAGCAAAAACAAAAGATAACGGTATATCTCATAGGCGATTCTACTATGGCTGATAAAGAAGTGATCGCATATCCTGAAACCGGTTGGGGAATGCCGTTTCATTATTTTTTTGATTCTACCGTCACTGTAGATAATCGCGCCCAAAATGGTAGAAGTACAAGAACATTTATTGAAGAAGGAAGGTGGCAACCGGTGGTTAATAATCTTCATGAAGGTGATTATGTGTTCATTCAATTCGGACATAACGATGAAGTACCCACGAAAAAAAGTTATACTACTCCTGCTGACTTTACAGCGAATCTCGAAAAGTTTGTGAATGAATCAAGAAGTAAAAAAGCCATTCCTGTTTTGATAACTCCTGTTGCCCGGCGCAAGTTTGATGCGAATGGCAAGATTGAAGAAACTCATGCTGAATATACACAATTGGTAAAAGATGTTGCCAAAAAGCTGAATGTTCCCTTAATTGATTTAGATAAAGAAAGCCAGGAATTGGTTCAGCAATTTGGTGCTGCTGATTCTAAATATTTGTATAATTATTTAGATCCTGGTGAAAATCCTCATTATCCAGATGGGCATAAGGATGATACTCATTTCAGTGAATTGGGTGCAAGAAAAATGGCAGAAATTGTTTTGCATGATATCGTAAAATTAAACCTGGGATTGGCATCTCATATTCGAGTAGTTCATCAACAAGAAAAAAAATAAAAGTGTTTCTGATTTTTAAATCACTCCTCCATTAAAATGACAAAGGCTAAATTAAAATATGGACTATTTACCTGCCTGCCGGTAGGCATGGTTTGTTTACTGCCATTGTTATCTTTCGTTTTGCCTTTGAAAAAACAGGTTACCATCTGGATGATCGGCGATTCTACGATGTGTCAATATGATTCTGCAAAATTTCCGTTAACCGGCTGGGGAATGCCGTTTGCTGAATATTTTGATTCATCCGTAACAATAGAAAATGAAGCAAAAGGCGGAAGATGCACACGGACTTTTATTGCAGAAAACCGCTGGCAACCTATCATTGATAATTTAAAGGAAGGCGATTATGTTTTCATCCAGTTTGGCCATAATGATGAAGCAAAAAACTATCCTGATCGATATACAACTCCGGAAGATTACCGGAAAAATCTTATAAAATTTATTACAGAATCAAAAGATAAAAATGCAATTCCGGTTTTGATAACACCTGTCAGCAGGATGAAATTTGATGTAGCAGGCAATGCAGTTGAAACCCATGCGGTATATTCAAAAATTGTGCGTGAAGTTGCTAATGAATACAAAGTTCCATTGATAGATTTGGATCAAATGAGTATTCAATTATTCCAAAAATTTGGATCAAAAAATGCTACTCTATTATTCATGCAATTAGATCCCGGAGAAAATCCTGATTATCCCTTAGGAATTTATGACAACACACATTTTAATACCTACGGGGCGAGGCACATAGCGGAATTGGTTTTGCAGGGAATTAAAAAGGACAACCTTGAATTGCAGGATAGAATTATTGAAAAGAAAAAGAAAAATTAATTATAAAATTGATAACTATGAAAGTGAAAAATCTTGTTGGAATAAAATACATGTCAATTGTTATTTCGCTTATGATTTTCGCAACGGGTTGTTCGGCGCAAAAAGAAGCGGAGAAAGGTTGGCAGGATTATTCAGCATTAGTGAAAAGAATTGTTCCTCCAACTTTTGCCAATAAAGATTTTTCTATTTTGAATTATGGGGCAAAAGCTGACGGTTCCACAGATTGTCTTCCCGCCATAAAATCCGCTATTGCTGCATGTAACAAAACAGGAGGAGGAAGAGTGAGGATTCCTGCGGGAACTTATTTTGTAAAAGGCCCGATACATTTGCTTAGCAATGTGAATCTTCATTTGGATGATAAAGCGATCGTAAAATTCAGTACCAATGATGATGATTATTTGCCCAATGTGCTCACGCGATTTGAAGGTGTGGAACTGATGAATTATTCGCCGCTTGTTTACGCATATGGGCAGACGAATATTGCGGTGACCGGAAAAGGGATTTTAGATGGACAAGCAAATAATGAGCATTGGTGGAATTGGGTAGGGAATAAGAAATTTGGATGGAAAGAAGGAATGCCCAAACAACATGATCCGGAAAATGAACCAAAATTAATGCAAATGGCAGCGCAGGGAGTTCCGGTGGCTGATCGTGTTTTTGGAAAAGGACATTATATGCGTCCAACAATGGTTGAATTTTACAATTGTAAAAATATATTGATTGAAGGTGTAACATTGATTAACGCACCTTTCTGGCTGATACATCCAACACTTTCTCAGAATATAACGATTGACGGAGTGGTAACCAACAGCCTTGGTCCGAACAATGACGGTTGCGATCCGGAATCCTGCAGCGACGTAATGATCAAAAATTGTTCATTTACTGATGGCGACGATTGCATCGCGATTAAAAGCGGTCGTGACGAAGATGGCCGCCGTGTGAACGTTCCTTCAAAAAACATCATTGTACAGGATTGTGATATGAAAGATGGACATGGCGGTGTAGTTATTGGAAGCGAAACCTCAGGAGGTGTTGAAAATGTGTATGCGCAAAATTGTGTAATGAGCAGCCCGCACCTCGAACGGGCTATTAGAATTAAATCAAACGCTTGCCGGGGAGGCGTGATGAAAAACTTTTACTTCAGAAATATTAAAGTAGGAGAAGTGCGGGAAGCTGTTGTAAAAATAAACATGATTTATGAACAAGAGAAAGCAGCTAAATGTAATTTTCCTCCTTCTCTAAGTGGCGTGTTTGTAAGTAATGTGGTAAGTCAAAAAAGTAAGTACGCCATTTATATTGAAGGCCTGGAATCAAAACCTGTAAAGGATATCCATATTGTTGATTGTAATTTTGAAATTGTGGAAACGGAAAATTTTATAAAAAATGCAGAAGACCTTCATATAAACAATACCACTATAAATGGCAGGAAAGTGGAGATTAAATAATTCATATCTGAAAATAAACCACATGCGATGCTTCTCAATTAAGATAAAAAAAATCGTTTTTGGTATTTTGTTATTTTCAACGCCCTTTATTCTTTTTGCTCAAAAAGATTTTGATATAAAAAATGTTTCCGGTTTCCAGGACAGCCGCCATCATTGGATGGATATCACTGATCATGAGCAGGTAATTGTTCCTGCAAAAGACCAACCTCGTTACACGCCATCTGATGTATCAGAAATCGCTGATAATATTTTGCTGTATCAGCAACCAAACGGCGGCTGGCCTAAGAACTACGACATGCTTGCGATTCTTACCGATCAACAAAAAGCCATACTGGCAGAACACAAAGATTCTTTGCACACTACCTTTGATAATGGCGCTACCTACACGCAGATAGAATACCTTGCGAAAGCTTACACTTTGCTGGGAGATAAAAAATATGAAGATGCTGCGTTGAAGGGCTTGTATTTCATCTTGCTTGCGCAATACGACAATGGAGGCTGGCCTCAATTTTATCCAGATGTAAGCGGATACCGGAGATATATCACTTTTAATGATGACGCTATGATTGGCGTCATGACTGTGTTACAGCATATAGCTCAAGGCGAACCTTACTTTTCATTTGTGACCGGCCATCTGAAAGAGGAAGCAATAAATGCCTATAAAAGAGGAATTAATTGCATTCTAAAATGCCAGATCGTGGAGAATGGCACTCCAACAGTTTGGTGTCAGCAACATGACAACATTACTCTAAAACCAGTTGGAGCAAGAACCTTCGAGCTGCCGTCAAAAGCAAGTTCAGAAAGTGCGGAAATTGTTCGTTTACTGATGCAGGTAAAAAACCCGAATGAAGAAATTATTAACGCTATAAAAAATGCCGTTGCCTGGTTTCAAAAAGTGGAAATAAAAAATGTGCGCGTTGAAACGATTCCTGCCAAAGATGTGGTGTACAAATATCACCAAGCTAAATATGACAAAGTAGTTGTTACGGATTCTGCAGCACCTCCTATCTGGACACGCTATTATGAGTTGGGAACAGATCGGCCTATGTTTGCCAATCGTGACGGAAAAAAAGTTTACCAGCTTTCTGATGTGACACGTGAGCGAAGAACCGGCTATGCATGGTACGGCTATTGGCTACAAAGAATTATTTCTGTAGAATATCCTGCGTGGTTGCGAAAGATTACCCAATAAATATATTACAAATGAAAAGGAAGTTATTTTCTCTATTAATGATTACCTGCATAACAGCGATTGTAATCACAGGGTTCAGGAACATTCATGGACAGGTGGTTTGTTTCGGTGATTCAATTACTTACGGAGCGCAGGTTGATGGTCATAGCTGGGTCTATTTTTTATCGAAGGATCATCCCAATGTTGATTTTGTAAATGCCGGCAGAAGCGGAAGAAAGACTGAAGATAAAGAAGAGCTGCTCCCTGTTTTAAAAAAGTATCCTGACGCCAATGAATACCTTATTTTTTTAGGTGTAAATGATTTAAAAAACGGAGATGATTCGATGGTAAACAGTTGTGTTGAAAATATGCAATGGATGATAAATGAAATAAGAAAAGTTAATAACAAGGCAAAAATTATGATACTCGCTCCAGCTGATATTAATCTTCAGACAATGAACGAAATCAACAAAAAAAAGGAGTACAACGAAAACACGAAGCAGTCACTTTATAAACTTGAACAGAAGTATAAAGAACTTGCAGCAAGCGAGCATACAAGCTTTATTTCTCTTTTGCATGTAGTTTCAAAACCAAATTATGCAGATGGTTTGCACCCGAATATTGCAGGGCAACAGGAAATTGCAAACGCAGTTTGGAAAGGATTGGAAAAAATAAAATAGAGAACGATGTTACTATTTAATAAAATATTGTTTGTTTGTTGCATGGCTTTATTGTCGACTTCGCATCAGAAACCGGCCAGTAAATATGATTACGTAGTGGCAAAAGATGGTACTGGTGATTTTACGACCATTCAAGCTGCAATTGAAGCGAGCAAAGCTTTTCCCTACGATCGCATCAGAATATTTATCAAAAATGGTGTGTATCATGAAAAGGTTTTTATTCCTTCATGGAATACAAAAATTTCATTAATTGGCGAAAGTAAAGACAGCACCATTACTTCATATGATGACTATTTTAAAAAAATAGACAAAGGACGTAACAGTACGTTTTATACATCAACTCTTTTAGTTCAGGGGAATGATTTTCATGCTGAGAATCTAACGATTGAAAATACAGCGGGCCCGGTTGGACAAGCTGTTGCACTTAGTGTTGAAGCGGATCGTTGCTCGTTTTCTAATTGTAAATTTTTAGGGAACCAGGATACTTTATATGTCGCGGGTGAAAACGCAAGGCAATACTTTGTGGACTGTTATATAGAAGGAACCACTGATTTTATTTTTGGCGAAGCCACCGCCTTGTTTGAAAAATGCACGATTAAATGTAAAGCTGATTCTTACATTACCGCAGCATCCACTCCAGAAAATGTCGCTTATGGACTTGTTTTTAAAGACTGCATGATCGAAGCAGCGCCTGTTATCAATAATGTTTACCTCGGGCGCCCATGGAGAAAATATGCAAAGGTTGTTTTTGTCAATTCTAAAATGGACGCTTTTATAAATCCGGACGGATGGAGTAACTGGCAAGGAACAGATAGTTTTAAAACTGCTTATTACGCAGAAAGGAATTCAACCGGTGCAGGCGCTGATAAAGATCGAAGAGTTTCCTGGTCGCATCAACTTACCCAAAAACAGGCAGAGAACTATACTATGAAAAATATTTTTTCAGGAATAAGAAGTTGGGATCCTTTAGGTGAAATTGAGTAGGGTTATTTTCGAATATGCATTACTGCTACAATTTGGTTTCAATTTATTATGAAAGTCCGCTCTCATTTTTTTAGAATTAATTAGAGAATGAAAAAAGTTATTTTAATATTCGCTTTAACATCCGGCTTTATCAGTTCAAAAAGCCAATCAAAAACTATTGTAGTGGCGCAAGATGGGAGTGATAATTTCTCAACAGTCCAGGCGGCGTTTAATTCAATACCCGAAAACAATAAAAGTTCGGTAACTATTTTTATTAGAAATGGAATTTATAAAGAGAAATTGTATCTCGATTCCACAAAGGAATTTGTTACCGTAATTGGTGAAGATAAATTCAAAACGATTCTCACTTATGATGATCACACGGGAACGGTTACACGCGATGGAAATATTATCAATACAATGACCTCACATAGCTTGCTTATCAAAGCCGATAATTTCACTGCAAAGAATATTACCATTCAAAACAATGCAGGTTTTAGTGCTGGACAGGCCGTTGCTTTGGAATCGGACGGAGATAAGGCCCGATATTATAATTGCCGCTTTGTGGGATTCCAGGATGTTTTATTTACTAAGAAGGCGAATAGCCGGCAGTTTTACAAAGATTGTTATATTGAAGGCACAACTGATTTTATTTTTGGCCCTTCCACCGTTTGGTTTGAACATTGCCATATTCATAGCAAGAAAAACTCACACGTCACTGCAGCTTCTACGCCTCAGGATCATGAATTCGGATATGTCTTTAATGATTGCATTTTAACCGCGGATACGAGCCTGCATGGTGTTTCGTTAGGTCGCCCATGGAGGTCCGATGCAAGTGTAACTTATATTCATTGCTATTTGGGCCCACAAATAAAACCGGCAGGATGGAGTAACTGGAATAACACGGATAATTATAAAACGACTCGTTTCGCTGAATATGAAAATTATGGTCCGGGTGCCAATCAGTCAAATCGTGTTTCATGGTCGAGGCAATTGAATGATACCGAAATTGAAAAATATACGATTGAGAATGTATTGAATGGGTGGATTCCGGACAGTTGTGAATTGAAAATGATTTCTGTCAATAAAAGGTAAACAACAGCTTTGAAATGATGAAAAGAAAAAATCGAATGTCGTTATTGAAGAAATCAATTGCCTTGGTTTGTTTCATGATTTTTATTTTCACAAGGAACATATATGGACAATCGCTGAAAGGGATCACAGGAAAACCCGATACTTCTTATTCTACTTATAGCGCATGGCAACAAATTAGAAACAAATTTCCGGATATTTATATCGTGCATGAGTTTCATTATTCAGATGTCGTAGAAGAAAGAGGAATTACTTATTGCACAATTAATCATCGTAATCTGCAGATAGATGCTTTTTCTCCAAAGAAAAAAAGTTTGAGAGCATTAACAGCCGTTATTATGCTTCATGGTGGCGGCTGGCGTTCGGGTAGTCGTTCACAGCATTACCCTCTGGCGCAAAGTCTTGCTCATCTTGGGTATGTTTGTTTTACCCCGGAATACAGGCTTTCCACTGAAGCGCTTTTCCCTGCGTCGGTTTATGATATCAAAGCGTCGATTCGGTGGGTAAAAGCCAATGCAAAAAGGTACAACATTGATACTTCAAAAATAGTTATCGCGGGATTTTCATCAGGTGGCGAACTTGCGGCTTTTATGGGAACCACCGGCAATATGCCTCTTTTTGAAGGATGCGATTGTAACACGGGATCTTCGACAAATGTGGCTGCGGTAATTGATATTGACGGAACGCTTTCTTTCGTAAATTCAGAAAGTGGTGAAGGAGACGATAGGAAGCATACTTCTGCTGCTACTTATTGGTTTGGCTATCCCAAAAAAGGAAATGAAGTATTATGGGAAGCTGCTTCGCCACTGAGTTACGTGAGCTCGAAAACGCCGCCTACTTTATTCATCAACAGCAGCTTAGCCAGGATGCATGCAGGAAGAAATGATTATATTCATGTTCTTGACAGCAATCATATTTATTCAGAAGTACACGGTTTTAAAGATGCACCTCATTCATTTTGCTTATTTAACCCCTGGTTTGAACCGACGCTAAAATACATTCATGAATTTCTTAAAAAAGAGTTTGGCAATTAAGAATACTTTGGAATCGGTTAAAATATTATGAAGAAAATTTTATTTACGATATTATTATTTTCATTAGGACTATTTGCCTATGCCCAGAATTATCCGGTTTCAAAAGTTTGGGTGCCTGATAATGGTAACGGGACTTATAAAAACCCCATCATCAATGCAGACTATTCTGATCCTGATGCAATAAGAGTGGGAAATGATTTTTATTTGGTTTCTTCCAGCTTTGAAGATGTTCCGGGCTTGCCGGTTTTACATTCAGAAGATTTGGTTAACTGGACAATCATCGGCCATGCTTTATTGCGCCAGCCTCCGTTTGAACATTTTTCAGTTCCACGTCATGGCGATGGAGTTTGGGCGCCGGCGATCCGTTTTCATAATGGAGAATTTTACATCTATTATCCTGATCCTGATTTTGGAATTTATTTGACCAAAGCAAAAAATGCGGCCGGACCGTGGAGTGATCCTATATTAGTTTATCCGGGAAAAGGTTTGATAGATCCATGCCCTTTATGGGATTATGACGGTAAAGTTTATTTGGTTCATGCATTTGCGGGTAGCCGTGCCGGTATCAAAAGTATTTTGGTTGTAAATAAATTAAACGCGGAAGGAACGAAAGTAATTGATGCCGGTAAAATAGTGTACGACGGTCACGAAAACGATCCGACAATTGAAGGCCCCAAGTTTTACAAACGAAACGGTTATTATTACATTTTTGCGCCGGCAGGTGGCGTTTCCACAGGATGGCAATTGGTACTGCGTTCGAGAAATATTTATGGCCCGTATGAACGAAAAGTAGTCATGCACCAGGGTTCAACATCTGTTAACGGGCCTCACCAGGGCGCATGGGTTACTACACAAACGGGTGAAGATTGGTTTTTGCATTTTCAGGATAAAGGTCCTTATGGGAGAGTTGTTCATTTACAACCCATGGAATGGAAAGATAACTGGCCGATAATTGGAATTCAGAAAAATAAAGACAGCATCGGCGAACCGGTAATGATTTACAAAAAGCCCAATGTAGCCCGTCCGAACGGTTCATCCGGGCGGAGAAAAACTTTTCCAATTCAAACACCGCAGGAGAGCGACGAGTTTAATGAGAATAGTTTGGGCTTGCAATGGCAGTGGATGGCCAATCCGCAAGCAACATGGTGTTACATGGACGTGGCCAATGGTTCGTTGCGTTTGTATTCTGCTCAAATCCCTGATAGTGCTAATAATTTATGGGACGTTCCGAATGTGCTTTTACAAAAATTTCCTGCTGATGAATTTATGGTAACCACCAAAATGAATTTTAATCCGAATGAAAAACTGGATGGCGAAAAAGCAGGATTAACCATTATGGGAATGAGTTATGCAGATATTGCTTTAAAAAAGAAAGACGGAAAATTGTATTTGGTTTATGGTGTTCGTGAGAATGCAGAGAAAGGAAAAAAGGAGAATGAAAAAGTGATTTCTGAACTTAAAAACGGAACGATTTATCTGCGCGTCAATGTAACCAAAGGTGCACAATGCCAGTTCAGCTACAGTTTTGATGGGCATGAGTTTCAAAATATTGATGATACATTTACAGCCAGGGAAGGCAGATGGATTGGCGCTAAAGTAGGATTGTTTTGCACAAGAGAGTCACAAACCAATGATTCAGGATTTGCTGATTTTGATTGGTTCAGAGTAGGGGCGCTGCCAAAATAGGAATCAATAATATTTGTGCGTTTACTGGAATCTAATAATAGAAGGCCTTGTATTGAATTCTTTCGGCATCGTTTGCGTAAATAAATGCCAGGAATATTATGGCTATTAGTAAATATAGAATTACAATTGTTAGTTATTTCTATATTTATATGTGGGTTTGATGTTTTTTTGAATGCACAAAACATTGCCTTAGATAAAACTTCTCGGACGGCGAGTCGCTAAATTTTAATATGGCGCAGATAGAAAAGACTTCTCAATAAAATAAATCTTTTAAAATGAAAACAATCATTACTTTTCTTCTTTTTGTTTCGATTTCACTTATTGTAAACGCTCAAGGTGAAACTTCGTATGCTGAAAAAATGGCTGCAACCGTTATGCATATTTGGAGTGATTCATTGGCTAACAGTTCCGAAACTAAACCTGTAAAATGGGCGTATGACCAGGGCGTTGTTTTAAAAGGAATCGAAGGCCTTTGGTATAAAACAGATAATCCTGTTTACTTTGATTACATGCAAAAAAGTATGGATCATTTTATACAGGATGATGGTACGATACGAACTTATAAAACGGAAGATTATAATCTTGATAATGTTTTATGTGGCAGGATATTGCTGTCGCTTTATAAAGTAACCGAAAAAGAAAAATATTATAAAGCCGCATTGACATTAAGAGATCAGTTAAGACAACAGCCACGCACAAGCGATGGCGGTTTCTGGCACAAGCAAATTTATCCCAATCAAATGTGGCTAGATGGGCTCTATATGGCGGAACCATTTTATGCAGAATGGGCTGCAACGTTTAAAGAAGATTCTGATTTTAATGATATTGCCCGGCAATTTATTTTAATGGAGAAGCATGCGCGTGACCCTAAGACGGGATTGTTATATCATGGTTATGATGATTCCAAAAAAGAAGCCTGGGCCAATAAAACAACAGGGCTTTCTCCTAACTTTTGGGCAAGGGCTATGGGCTGGTATGGAATGGCTTTGGTAGATGCATTGCCTTATTTTCCAAACGATAACCCTAAAAGAAAAGAGATTATTGAAATTTTAAAAAGATTTGCTGTCGCAGTGTCGAAAGTCCAGGATCAAAAAACCGGTTTGTGGTGGGACGTATTAAATTTTCCAGACCGGAAAGGAAATTATCCTGAAGCTTCCGCAAGCTGCATGTTCGTTTATACTTTACTCAAAGGCGTTCGTCTTGGATATTTACCGTCTTCTTATTTGCCAATAGCAAAAAAAGGATATGCAGGAATTATTAAAAAATTCATTACTAACGATAATGGACAAACGAATTTAGAGGGTACAGTTAGCGTCTCAGGCCTCGGTGGCCATCCATATCGCGATGGCAGCTATGAATATTATGTAAAAGAAAAAGTGGTAATCAACGACGCCAAAGGAGTTGGTGCATTTTTACTGGCATCAAATGAGATGGAATTATTGCCAACGCTTGGCATCGGAAAGGGGAAAACTGTTTTACTGGATTCTTATTTTAATAATGAATTTAATAAGAATGCAGCCGGCCAGGTACAGTCATTTCATTACAAATGGGAAGAAGAGGATAATAACGGCTTTTCATTCCTGGGGTATTTGTTTAATAGCTATGGAGTTAAAACTAAAACGCTGTATGCTGCGCCTACAGCCAGTAATTTGAAAGATGCAGATATCTATATCATCGTAGATCCTGACACTAAGAAAGAAACAAAAAATCCAAATTATATACTAAAGAAAGACATCGATGTAATTTATAATTGGGTAAAGAGTGGGGGTGTTTTGGTAATGATGGCTAATGACAGCGCAAACGTGGAACTTCCCCATTTTAATAACCTGGCTGAGCGTTTTGGAATTCACTGGAGCGATACCAGCCGTAATATGGTAGTGGGACGTAAATTTGAAATGGGTGCTATTCATATTCCTCCGCATAATCCTATATTTCCTTCAGTGACTAAAGTATATCTCAAAGAAATTTGTCTTTTAAAATTAAATCCTCCGGCAAAGGCAGTTGTTACACAAGATGGAGATGTGATAATGGCTGTGTCTAAAGTGGGGAAAGGGACTGTGTTTGCGGTTGGCGACCCATGGTTGTACAATGAATATACTGATGGAAGAAAACTTCCCGCAGCATATCAAAACGCTTTAGCAGGAAGGGATTTGATTCAATGGCTTATAAAACAAACCCGAAAATAGGCAGGATAGAACGTGGTTATTATTTTGAAATATTTTACAGGAAAATTGTTTACGCAAGATTGCTGATCCCAATAAATTCTCTTATCTCAATCTTTTAAAATCTTCCCGGCTGAACACACCCGGCTCTGCATGGTCGCCGGGTTCTAATGCAAAATTTACATATTTTATATTCTTCAATTCGGTTAAAGTAAATGTAGCCGAAGCCATATAATTTTCCGCGCCGGTATTGCCTATTTCCTGGGTTAGCCTCTTGTCATCCGGAATGTTTACATACACGGTATCATTAGAAACTTTTATCAGTTTCATTTGAATGCCAGGAAAATTTTCATTGATTAATTGAATAACATCTGCGGCCGAAAAAGTGGCGGGAATTGCATCCACAGGTTTTTTTAGTTGTTCCTTTTCCGGGTTTTCATCGTCAACAGTCCATATCATTTCCTGGTTTATGATTGTCTTCGAAGAGTCAGATGAAACACCTGCAGATGCAGTACTGTCTTGCATTTCGTCATGGATAGCGTTTTTTTTATCGTTGGAATGACAACTAAAGATGACACAACAAATGAACATGCTAACCAGTAATTTAATTTCCTTCATATTTGTTGGTTTGTTGTGATGAAATTTAAAATGGATATCCGATAGCCAGGTTTAACACAAGATTGTTTTTTCTCCATAGTTTGCTGCCGAAATCAATTTGATCAATCACCCATCGTTGTCCTGGCGGCAGCCACGGATCCCTTAATGGCATACCAAGGTCAACTCTTAATAAAAGAATACTCAAATTGATACGCAAGCCAACGCCTGTTCCTACTGCAAGCTGGCTCATAAAATTTTGTGTAAACTGGCCTCCGGGTTGCAACGTGTCCTTTCGGTAAAGCCAAATATTTCCTGCATCTACAAAAATTGCACCTTCAAGAATACTATTTAATTTATATCTTAACTCTGTATTCATCTCCAGTTTAATGTCGCCGGATTGATCCGGATAAAAAGTTAGGCTGTCGGCATATTTGCTACGGAAAGTTCCCGGGCCAACCGATCTGCTGCGGAATGCGCGAATACTATTATTGCCCCCAATAAAAAATTGTTTGATGTAGGGTAACTGTTTTGAGCTTCCGTAAGGATAACCAAATCCAAGGATCAATCTATTTGCCCAACGTGTTTTGGGATTTATCGCCAGGTAATATCGCAAGTCTGTCTGCCCCTTCAGGTATTGG
>Ga0134126_10002297_pt1 | contig 24186 bp, 18 predicted proteins | sample KB31752_FD_96881 | JGI IMG/M metagenome (GOLD analysis project Ga0134126, IMG submission 96881) | Terrestrial soil microbial communities with excess Nitrogen fertilizer from Kellogg Biological Station, Michigan, USA - KB3-175-2 | ecosystem: Environmental > Terrestrial > Soil > Unclassified ... | reverse complement strand
TCCAGGAACTTGCTCTTCTTCTTTTTTCCCTCTTCGTATTGATATATGCGGCCCACCATGGTAATTCTTTTTTTATCAGAATACAATACATCCTCCAGTTGGAAAGTTTCAGGATCAAACTCGTTAGAAACAATGACCGGCTTCGAAGCTTTATAATCTTTGTCAAACTCCTGTACCTCATACGTGTTTTTTGATTTACTTTCCACGCTGCTGACAATTACCATTTTGGTGCTATCAGCATTCAGCGTCACCCGATAATTGATTTCATCTTTTTTACCGTCCTTTTGAAAATCAGTAAGTTTCTGCCAGTCGCCGGTGAGCTGACCAGTATTTTTATCTACTTCTGCGACTGAAAGTGTCATCAGCTTTTCGCGCTTATTATAGTCATTAGCCAGTATCAGCATTTTATTTTGCAGCATAAAAAACTGGTCAAACTGTTTTCCCTTGAGTTCCCTGTTAAAATCATTCCTGTATATTTCAGATAAATTTTTATCCAATTTTACCAATGTGGAAGAGCTGCGGAATGAAGCGCCAATTACAAAATAACTCTTCATAGCATAATGGCTTTCCTGGAGATACACGCCCGATGGGTCTGAATAAACCACGTCAAGATCGGTACTTCCCTTGTGGAGCTTAAACTCATCTCCCCACTCTATTTTTGGTTTTTGCGAAAAAGCAGGAATAGTAAGGCATAAAGCCAAAAGCAAAACCATTACATTTCTCATTACAGTTGTTTTTTTAAATAATACCTAAAACTAATTAAAAAGCAGAAAATTTAGAATGGAATTAAAATAAATAAAAAATTTTGTCTAAAAAGCCTGGCGCATGTCTCCCGCCACAATTGTTCTTTGCTGATCAGAGCCTTATTTATTTTACACTAAAATTTGAAAAAAGCAGGACCTATAAAGAACCGATCGATTGGAAGCATAATAGCGCGATTGATTATTATACCAAAGGAGGGAAAGGCTTATTGGAATTAGTAAGATTCGATTGAGGATTGTTGTGTGCTATTGTGCATGATGTTTTTATCAAATGAAAGATAAGTAACGTTCATGAAAGGTCTGGAGAACTGCGCGAAAGCAATGTGGATTGGTATTTTCTTATTCCTGATGATTCGTCAGAAACGAACCAAAAATATTTTTAAAAATCTTTCACGAGATAAGGCAATAAGTAAATTATTGACCAAACCATTAAAACATTTGATTAATGCACTATGACGACCGGTTTATTTGTTACCTCCTTTCCTTTATCCAGGATAATCAATCTATAAGTTCCGCTCACTAAATTACTTACATTTAATTGTTGGACTGAGGCATTGTTTACACCTTCCGTTTCAATAACTTTTTTCCCATTCATATCATATAAAACAAGTACAGGGTTACTCAGTATTTGATTCGATAAATCAATATTGATAAAGCTCCTGGCCGGATTAGGAGAAATAGCTATTCCATTTTGATCGACGGTTACTTGCATTGAAATAACACGACTTAATTGGCTCTTGCCATCTTTGTCAACTTCATTTAATCTGTAGTATAAAGGGCTTGTATTGAATTGCTTCACATTCTTGTCAACATAACTATAGCTTATTTCCAGGCCACTATTTCCTGAAGCTTTCACGCTTCCAATGTCCTGGAAATGCGTGCCATCTGTACTTCTCTGTATTTCAAAAAAACTGCTGTTAACTTCAGAAACTGTTTGCCAGTTCAGGATAGAATTATTGTTTTCCATGTGACCATAGAAATCCATAAGGGTTATCGGTAAGGCTGCCGCTCCCATCCGGTTTAATAAAATTGATACATTATAAGTACTTACGTTTTCTACGCCAATATCAGGTATTCCATCTCCATTGAAGTCTGCTATACATAGACTTTTCGAACCATGGTTCACCGGTGTATAACTTAAATCCACGTTTGGGCCGAATGCAATATTTCCGGGAGTAGATTTATTTTCCAATACAATTGCCTGGATATTATTACCGGAGTCACTATCACTGCTAAAATTAGCCATTGCTAAATCAGGCTTCCCGTCACCATTCAAATCACCAACTGCCATTGAAGTTACGAAATGGTTGACTTGAACATCCACTCTTGATGCAAAACTTATGACGCCATTTGAAGTGGTGTTTCTATAAATAGCAATCGTTTTATTATTGACAGATGAGGCAATATCCAATTTACCATCGCCATCAAAATCGCCAACGGCAAGATCTTCAAAGGGAGCATCATTTGAAACCGGATCGGGCAATTGTACAGGGGCTGCAAATGAAATAATTCCTGCGTTGCTTGTGTTCCGGTACACATATATACTCCATGAGCCGTTATATTCCATAGTGACAACATCCGGCTTCCCATCACCATCAAAATCACCTGTAATTACATTCCCTAATCGGCTGTTAGAATAATATATGAACGTGTACCCATTCTTTATTGAAAAATTACCGCCGGTAGTAGTGTTTTGAAAAATTCTTATTCCATCGGTGTTTGGTCCGGGGCAAAGTATATCAGGACGGCCATCACCATCAAAATCGGCAATAGTGATGTATTCCGTTACTATCCCTCCAAAAGGCGCTGCCGGAGCAAAGTTCAGACTGCCGCTTACGCTGTTATTTTTCAGATACGATAAGTTGTTTCCATTTCCGGCTATGATATCCTGTTTCCCATCACCGTCGGCATCCATGATTGCAACCGGCCCCCATACTGTATTGTATCCAGGGGCGAGTTGATACATTATTTTGGGATCAAAAAAAACGCTGTCGGTGGTAGTGTTATTTCTTAATACTGTTACCCGGTTTTTGAAGCTAAAATTTCCGGTCACTATATCGGGTTTACCATCATTATCAAAGTCACTCGTGGCCATGTAAAGCGAAGTAGTGTCAATATTAAAATCATATTTGGATGGAAAGGACTTTTTAGTAATTGTGCTACCGCCCGCAAAAGTTAGTACAAAAGGTAATACAGAGTATGCCGTCAAACTATCCACCGTTACACTGATGGGAAGATACGTTGCGCCTGCAGGTACGGTTACAGTTAGCTGGGTAGCGGTAGCTGATAATACAGTAGCTTCTACCGCGCCAAAATAAACAATATTATCTGCCGCAACCTCACTAAAATTAGCGCCGTTTATGGTGACGGTAGCACCCGCAGGGGCCGAGGCCGGTGAAAAAGAATTTATTCTTAAAGATGTTTTAAAAGTAAAGCCCGCCTCCGAAGCAGTACCATAAGGTGTTACTACCTTGATGGCGCCGGAGGATCCTGTAGCTACTGTTGCGTTTATAGTTGTAGCCGACACCACAGTAAAACTATCGGCAGGAACACCACCAAAATAAACAGCAGTGGCTCCCGTAAAATTATTTCCTGTTATGGTTATAATCGTACCCGGATTACCGATTGTTGGGGTAAAAGAAGTTAATGAAGGTACAGGCGGCGGTTGCGTATTATTAAAGTAACCATATTTTACCAGGGTATCACTTTGCGTTCCCTTCACAACGATCAATTCAACAGTATCTACCACGTTAATATTCTTATGAGTATAGGTTGCGTTGTATTCAGTACTTAATAGTGCATGGTTTACCAACCATTTGTATTGATAACCCATTTGGGAATAGTTGATAAGATTTACCGAATCGTTTGGAAGAATATCAATTTTAAAATAAGCCTTTGGCAAAGTAGCGCCATTCGCATTTGTATTCAGTTCAAGGAAACCACTGCCCCCACCCGACCATAGTTGCGTTGCGTTCAAAATTTGAATATCGTTGTGTGAATAATATAAATAAGAGAAATTATTATCCCGCGGAATCTGCTCCCATATTTTTCCACTATCAATTGTTTTATAAGTATCAAAAAGGCCCGCAATAGCAAAACCCGTGCTGTCATTAATAAACTCCATTTTGTTACATAAAAATGGAGTTGCGTCATCATCACTTAGCTGTGACCAATTGACGCCACCGTCATTTGTATAATATAATCTTTGAGTGGATCCTCCATCAAAAATATTAATCCATCCTTTTAGTGGTGTTATAAAATCCGCATATTCGATTTTACTATTTGTAAAAGCGGGTATCGTTACCTGTTGCCAGGTACTTCCGGCATCGCTGGTTTTAATGAGTTTGGAAACAAGATAGTTTTGGCTAAATGCAAATACATTATTGTTATCGGTGGCCAAAAGATAATTCATGTAACTACCTGGGTCTGTCCTGGCTGTGTTCCACGTTTTCCCTTTATCTAATGTCTTTAGTACCCTGTCGTTGTCGATGGCATAACCTATATTATTATTTTCAGGAAACAGCATGTCGTTGATACCGTTAGTTATTTGCAAATCCCCATATTGTGATAAAAAAATAAGCTTAAAAGTATTTGCCCCATCTACTGAATATAAAATTGCCGGAACAGCACCATAGTCTCCATAAGTGATTACAGTATCTTTATTAAAAGCTTTTACGCCATTGATTCCAAAGCCAAATGTCAGGTTTACACTGTATCCGCTGAAGTCAACATTTGAAATGGTAATGTATTTTTTTGTGAAGGTATGCCCGCTATCAGAGGTAAAACCTATCCAGTCGGAAAACGCCACAAATCCACTTGAAGGAGAATAAAAACTGATTTTTTTTATTTGATTATCCGGATGCTGCGTATCTGCGTAAACCTGGCGCATCTGTGCGTTTACTATATTCTGATAAAAGAGAAATGAAACACAGATTGTTATCGGTGCCAATATTTTTTTTATCATTTGAAATAAAATTATTGCATGAACTTAATTTTACATCATACCAAAGAAAACACAAACTTAGGTAAATTGTAGTTCGAGTAATAAATAATAATTACGCCAATTATAATAACAACTTTGTTGAAGAAAGGTTACTTTTCTGTGACGTTGGAGTACCTGTTCCGAGGCCGGTAAAGCCCTGCTACAAAATATTTTCAGGTTCGTCATCGGCTCCTCTGCATCGTGTATTTTAGCTTTATTTCACTAAGCAGCAAACCTGCTTGCCATGCATTCGGCAGGGCAACTTATAATGCTGATTTGTCTTTTCCGGTTATATGTTTCATAGACGGCAGCTTTTTGAAAAGTACCATTTCACTAATAAAAAATATTTTATGAGATAAGCGCCGGGGATTGAAATGTCCTGATTTTAAAACGGGAATGGAAGTTATTTGCTGATTTGCTATCGCTTTGTAGATTCTTTTCGTTTAATTGCTTTTAGCTAATCTCTATTAAGGCCGTTTTTGTTTTCTATATTATCTACTTCGCTTTTTACATTTAATCAGAAAGAATGGATAAACCTCTTCAACTTCTGTAATTTCAAATAATCCGAATTCGTCAAATGCTGCGTGAATGGATTCTCTGTCATAAAAAAACATTTTCACTCCATCGAATATTTCATAGCGATCCCTGCTGATAAATTTGCCTTTCTGATAGATAGACGCTTCTTTCGTAACAACTGCAAAAAACATATAGCCGTCTTTTGACAGTTGATGATAGCAGTCGCGGATTAATTTTTCTCTTTCGCTACTATCCAATAAATGAATTAATGCATAACAAAATATCCCATCATATTCGCGATTGTCAAATGGCATATCAGTCACCGAACCGTGATAAATAATCAGACCGGTACCATAATGTTTTGCCGCCATTTCAATTGCGGTTTTTGATATCTCAATTCCTGTTACCTCAATTCCATTGTCCCTGAAAATCTGAGCATTCCTTCCATAGCCAATTCCGGGAATGAGCATATTTTTAACCGAATGATGAACAAAAAAATCCTTTGTCAATACAGCAGAATTGGAAGGCTCAAAGCCCCACATTTCATGGTTGTCGATAAAGGCCTTCTCCCAAAATTCAGTTTTTTCGGTTTCATTAGTCGTCATCGTATTTCATTTAAAAAGTGCTTTACAAAATTGACCAAAACGAACAAATTTATGCAAATAGATGAGACAGTTTTGGTGTTTAAAAAAGGCACCCCGATCTTCTATATTTATCTAATGCCACAAAAGCAGTAAACGAACTTATAATGCAAATATGTATTTTTTTGCTTTAAGCATTCAGTCTTATGCTTTCCGCCATTACCCTTCTGCCTTCATTCCGAATGAATCAAAAATATTTTAAAAATGTTTCACGAGATAGGAAACTGTGATTTACATAAATGATAAAATGAAATTTCCTGAGTTAGCAATACCAGGCCTGCCGCGAGGATTTTGTTTCGTGCGCCATTAACCAGGCCAGAGATCGCTTCAACCAGATTTTTGTTCATTCATACCATTCACTCAATAGCACCTATACGTGAAACGATTTCACGAAATAGTGCTTAACAATATCACGAGTTAAATATATTTTCGTTTTGGATATTTTCAAATGGATTGAAGATGCGTTGGTTAAAAAACGACGGAAAAAAAAGTATTTCCGCTAATCAAATATTAGATAACTATAAAACATTTTTTATGAATCTAAACTTTCGAATCAAGGACCTTTTAATCACAGTACTCCCTACTAATTTGGGAACCGACTGCGATGGTGGATGTTCAAATCCGGGCTCTGGTTGTACAAACAATTCAGGAGGCGGTCGCGGCGATCCGGATTGGCTTATTGATCCCGCTGAACTGATAGAAATGAAGGGCGCCTTACAGCAAATTGTTGCCCGAATTGATGTAGCACTCTATAATCGCCAAACTTTGCCAGATTCTGAAAAAGAAAAAGGAATGCTTCGGGAAAAACTAACAGAAGCACTGGATCAATTAAAAGAATCCAGGTAAAAACGCAAACATTCCCGACGGTCAAATGCATATAAGGGTAACTGTTGGATCAACCGCCAAGTAAAGTCTTCCATATTTTCCTAATCGAAAAAATACTTTAGGTGGAAAAGGCACATGTTAATTACATTCTAGATAGAAGATTTCGGGCTAATCCCGATTATGAACTTATTGCATTTGATAAACTAAATGATGATGAGAAACGAAATTTAGGAAGCCTTCAGGATGGAAATGGGGAATTATTGTACGGAATATTTAAGCCAAAGTATTCGAACGGATTAACCTTGAAAGCAGCTACGCCTGACGTTGCTCTTTTGTTTTACTCATTGCGGGAAGAAAACTTTTTACCGCATTATTTACGAAATTCAATTAGCGGCACTTTTAATGATGAGTTGGTAAAACTTATACTTAGCGGTGTTATTGAAGTGGAATTGAATGGTGAATTTTTTTCAGGTTCGATGAGTTATTCGCATTTATATAAAAATAAGACTCCATCATCATCGGATAAAAAAAGCTACTTAAGCAAACTTTCGGATGATGCACTTAGATACGGCGAATTGCTGAATATTACAGACACTAAAACTTTATCTGCGCACCTCTATAACTTCAATCGTGTTGCTCTATCGCCACGCTGGCAAAGACTTTTCCTGAACAGGGCTGCAGTCGAAGATTTCCTGGGAGTTAATTCATATCGGATATTATTCGATGAACGAACATCAAATTGGATGATGCGCCCAAAAAAAAATAGTGACCGGTGGTTGTTCTGGCGAAAATTGTCTAACGAGAAAAACCCCGTTGGGATCAAGACATATAAATTGTACCTAAGCCCCGAATGCGAGGCACTCGAAAATGCATTCCCTTTGATTTATGAATCAATAACAAAAACTAATGCAACCAGTTTTAAAATTGGGAATGATGGGTATGGCTTACTCCGACCGGATAAAATTGTAATTTATTTCAATGATAGGCAAGACATGATGAAGGCGGCCCAAAGTATAAAAAAGATTTTTAAAGAACTTCCTGTGCAGGGCGTACCATTTACATCTCAGCTGGATGAAAATGGATTAGTTTCCTGGGGTATTGATCCGCCTTCATGTGAAAAACAATTTTCATGGGATAGTTTAAGTTGGAGGCTTTGGGTCACAGACAGGTTGTCGAAACATTTAATAGAGGCAAAAAAAAATAAAAAATCGTCTTCAGGCGAACCCTGGGAAATAGCAAAGCATAATCTAAGTTTTGAAGGGATAAATGTTGATAAGTGGGAGCCTGCTGAAGATCTTTGGAATTAAGATAATCAAAACTAAATCGTAAACTAGTTGAGCATAAATGATCAATATATTATTCAGCAGGATTTCCAGTTAATTCCAATAAAAGAATTGAGTGAAGATGCTAAAAAAAGATTTTCCTGCAACGCAGATGATTTTGTCATTAGCAGCAAGCTTTCGCGCTCAAACTCCCAGGTGATTGATTGTGATGGCGCTTTATTATTGAAAGAATTCCAGGAGCCCAAATCCATGATTGACGCCATAATAAGTTTCAGTTCAAAAAAAAGTCTCGATGCACAGGACGTTCTTGACAAATCCTATTCTTTTTTAAATCAATTGCGGAGATCAGGAACCCTCGTTTTATCCGATGGCAAAATGCCTAAACAGATTAGTCCTCAACTACCAATCAATTCTGATTTTTTGAGTTATAGCATTTCACGCCTGATCAATATCATCGAAGACACTGAAGTATATGAAATATCCGATAAGAATAACCATCCATTTGTACTCAAAATAGGCAGGGCTAACGGAAAGCAGTCATTAGAAAAAAACTTTTCAAATGAAACAAATATTCTTTCACATATCCATTCCAAGTATTGTCCTAAATTAATTGAAGCAGGGCATTTCAAAAACAATCCATTTTTAATTATGGAATTGGTAGAAGGAGAACATGCATCAAAAGCCGCTAACCGTATCCGGAGGGCTCTATTTAATAATTATCACCAGGATTTACTAAAACTTTGCATCTCAATTCTGGAAGTTTACGTCGATATCCATAAACAAAACTTAATTCACTCTGATGTTCATCCGGATAACATCTTAGTCAATCAAATGAATGAAGTTAAGCTGATAGATTTTGGCTTGGCAAGATTCGAAAATTGGAGCGATGAGACAAATCCCCGCCGCGGGGGAATCGGATTTTTCTTCGAACCTGAATATGCAAAGGCAGTCTTAAAAGGCCTTCCGACGCCGCCGGCTACTTTTAAAGGAGAGCAGTATGCCGTAGCCGCCTTACTTTTCTTTCTTTTCACAGGTAAGCATTATATCAATTTTTCCTATGAAAAATCGGAATCACTTGAACAAATTAAAAACCAGGATCCGCTGTCCTTTAAGGAGCTTGATATCGTTGAATGCGAGGCGATCGAAAAAATTCTTCACAAAGCATTATCGAAAAACCCGGAAGATAGATATCCGGACATCAAAAGCTTTTTGCTGGAATTAAGTAATGCGCATTTACCATCTGCAAATGGTTGCAATATTTTGAAGGTTCCATTACCTGCGGCTGGTAAATCAATAAACCGGCTGTCTCCTGGCAGCGCGATTATTAAGACGGGACTAAGTACCGCTCCTACCAGTTCAGTTACGTATGGGGCTGCCGGTATTGCATATTATTTTTACAGGCTATCCTGTTTATTCGATAACCCGCAACTTCTTTCGTCGTCTGAAGTATGGATTCATAAGGCTTTAGCTAATACGGACGTTGAAACCGCTTTTTATAATCCTCAACTTGAAATCACTAAAAAAACTGTAGGCAATATTTCTCTTTATCATTCAATTACCGGGGTGTTATGTGTAAATGCTTTAATCTGTAGTTCAATGGGCCGGATAAATTTGTTCACAGAATTAATCAACAAGTTCATTAACGCCGCTTCCTCTACAAGCGACAAATTAGATCTCACGACAGGTAGAAGCGGGCTACTTATTGGATGTGCATTAACAATTGAGTCCATTAGGTCTAATGGTCATTTCAACAAAGAATTATTAATACAATTTGGAAATGAAACATTAAATTCTATTTGGGACGAAATAGATGAACTTAAACCTATAAGAGAAGACAAAAGAATTGAATACCTCGGTATAGCCCACGGTTGGGCCGGTATATTATATGCCAGTTTACTGTGGTGCCACCTTTCCAGGCAGCCTGTGCCCAGGAATTTATTGGAGCGGATTAACCAGCTTATTGAATGTCGTGAATCTCATGACACAACGGTAAGTTGGCGGAAAAAATTAAATCATCCTGCGGTGTGGACTGGTTGGTGTCACGGCACAGCCGGTTACATCCATCTTTGGACATTGGCAAATCGATTTTTCAAAGAAGAAGCATTTAACGAGTTAGCCCTTCAATCCGCTAATCATATGAACCAATCGACAAATGCTATCACCAGCAATGTGTGCTGTGGCTTAAGCGGGCAAGCCTATGCCTGCCTTAATCTATATAAACACTTTGATGATGAGAAATTTTTAAAAAAGGCAATCGAACTAAAGACAGACGCCATGGCAAGAGTGCAAGACAGTAATTTAATTTTAAATAGTCTGTATAAAGGCGATATCGGACTTGCATTATTAGAAGCTGATCTTTATACGCCGATGTTTTCGGCCATGCCGCTTTTTGAACCCCACGGGTTTATTTAGCGCAAAATGTTGATTTGTATTTTCGTGCTTTAAGGATTTAGCTTATGGCTTTAAGAGATCAGGGATCAGCTTTCTGCCATATCACCGCTCCCAATTTAATCCTGAAGGCCTACCCGGATGACCTGTCGGACATGGATGGCATTATTATAGCTCAACCATATTCCCGCAGCAAAACACCCAAGGGGTGTTATCTGTTTTTAAACTCCTTAACTTAATGCCTTACAAAGTACAACCGTGGGTCAATGTGAGGCACGGTATATCTAAATATTATTTTCTATTCAAAACTAATTTCCACTTGCCGGTTTCTGCATATTCTTTAATCACACTATTTCTTTCAATAAGTAGTTTTTCTAAATAATTAGTTAATATGAGTCTGTTAAACAGTTGTCCAAATATTCCGAATGGCGAATGAAATTCAAAGAGATCTTTCATAATTACTTTGTCGGAAAGTTGTTCAAACGTATGCTTGTGCTTAATACTTTTGAAAGCGCCATAGATCTGTTCATCAACAAAATACTCCGGCCTTTTAAACGCAGTAATTTTTGAAGTTAGTTTTTGTCTGATACCAAAATGCGTTGCTTGCCACGTTACAAATTCATTTAAACCAATAAGTCCTGAAGTCGTTCCTGAAATTGCCTTTTCGTTTGTCTTTGCAGTCGAAATTTTGTGTAAATCAATACTTCTCGCAAGGTCAAAACAAATGTTAATTGTTGATTTAATTTCTGTTACAAGTTCAATCTTTGGCATCAATTTTCTTCTCTGTTAATTATTAGCACAACCGGTCATAGCCTGATCGCTAAGGCACAAATCTATGTTTTACAATAATACCATATTCCGCTTTGCTAAATAACTTTATATACAGATATTTCTCCTTGTCGATTTTGAATTTTCAATTAATACGAGCAGAATCTTACCCATGTTCAGATTATGTGAAATTAGAAACTTTTATTCCATTGAGGCAAACAACCATAGTTATCGAAATGTTTTTGCAACAACAAGGCCTCAACATAAGAAGGAAGATGTTGATTCTCGTTGTCGAAAGTTACAAACCAATATATGTCTAATGCGTCTATTTCTTTTTTCAACATTATTTCTTCAAAGAACTGTTGCCGCTTCGTACCGTCTTGTTTGTTATTTATTCTGCCTCGTAAAAGTTGCGCGCTGAATTCTCCTTTCTGATTTATTGTACCTGATGTTCCGATGTAAACCAATTCTATTTTCCCCTTACGTAACATGATTATGTAATAAACACCTGCCTTTTCAGGCGCATTACAAACTTTTGAAAGAGTTTGTCCTCTTTCAAAAAAGAAGTGGCCGTTGTTTTTATATTTTTTTAGTTCGTCAAACATCTATTTTTTAAGTTTTTTAAGCTCCTTATAAAAATCTGATTCTATCAATTTATCCTGAGCAATTCGGTATTTTTCAAATTAGTTTTCATCCAATGTCATCATCCATGGTAAAACCTTTGATGATGTATTCCTTTAACCGCTCGGTTGCCCAGAGAGAAACGCGGTTGTCTGGCTGCTGTTTACCCGGTACCCTACTGAAATGATGGCATCGAGATTGTAAAACTTTGTAACTGTTTCCTGTGTTTTTCCTTTGATAGCACCGTGAGGAGTGGTATGTTCCAAAATGGAACTAACCACTTTTTCGTTTAATTCTCCCGATTCAAAAATATTTTTAAGGTGTTTAGTTACGGCAAGCCGCTGCACACCAAACAAGTCGGCAATTTTTTGTTGGGTAAGCCATATCGTTTCGTTTTGTAAATAAATTTCCACCTTTACTTTTCCATTGGGAGTAGTGTACAACAGTATTTCGTTGAAATCTTCTTTTACAGTTATTGCTTTTTTTGCCATTGGTTTATCAAAAAATTTTAACTATAAATCATACTTCTGTTTTAAATTTATTATTAGCAATGTTCCAATACTCATTTTAATTTGATTGCGGTCTTTTCTGTTCATGTCTTTAAAGGTATCTCAAACTTACTGTATCAACTCATAAGAATTTCGTCAGCCAGGATAGATGCGCGGGGTGTTGGCTCTTTTGCAAGGATTGCTTTGGTGTTTCTTAACCCCGGCAAACCCAGTCTGTCCCAGTCGGGTAAGCAACTTATAATACAGATTTGCATTTTTCTGCCTTATGCCTTCTGCATTCGTGCGGAATGAATAAAAATATTTTTAAAAATGTTTCTTGAGATAAGGCCCGTGTTTCAGGTAATTGATAAAATAAAATATACTGAGGTAAAAACATCAGAAGTTTTCCTATAAATAAAATCTACCTCGGCCCCATGAAACGGTCACCATTAAAATGAATCATGTGTTCGGGAAAATCTACCACCCAAATTTCTGTTTCCCAAGCTATTTTTGCTGAATGCTTATTAAATTCTTTAAAGTCGGGGAACGCCGAAACATACACTTTACCCACTTTGCAATCTTTCAGTAATTCTTCCAATTCAACCATTCGTTTTGGTGAAACCGGTCCATGCGATGTAACCGCTTCAATTAAGTACAGCCAGTTTTTCTTTCTGTCAAACAGTACTACATCAGGCAATTTGCTATGTTGTGTAATCGGGATACCTATTTCTTTTAAAACCTTTTTGTCAACATAAAGGTCTTTGTCTGCTGTATCGCCTAAATAAAGAACTTCGCTGCCATTTGCGAAGCGTGCGGCAAAATCCTGAACAATAGCGGCCTGTACAATATTGTGTTTACCGGGAGAAAGATGAAGTGTTTTACCGTTGCCTAATTTTACCGGAATCAGGGTTTGCTTTCTCTCTTTTAAATAACGTTTTGAGAGTGCACCAACTTCAGATTTAAATCTTTCAGAAGCCTCTTTCCACACTTTTGTTCCAAAAGTTTTAATAGCTTGTAACGCCTCTTCTGTAATTGCATAATGTGTATTAGGGCTATTGACCGGTAACATTTTATTGTCAGGGTTATAATCTGCTATATTTGCCTGAACAAATTGATGCAATACCTGGCGACGGAATGTTTCTCTTGTGTTAGGCGCATATTCTTTTTTATAAACGTCTTTACAAAATGCCATGATACCTTTTGAAACTTTCAAACTTGCTTTGGTGGCTTTGCTCCAAGCCACGAGGCTTAATATCACAAAGTGCAAGCAGTGTGTATGCTGAAATTTCATTTTGTTGTGCCGCCGGCAATCCTAATTCTTTAAGGATTTTTTTTGCTTCATCAATTTTGCTCATAAGCGAATATATGTTCTATATCAAAGTGGCTGTTTATAATTTCATCAACCTTCGATTGTGAAAAATCATTTAGCAATATTATTTGGTTGCCAATTTGTTTTATATCTTCCAAAGGAGGCAGAGGCATTTCTCTTAATTCGGTAGCACTCACATTGATATTCCCGTTGAAGGTCCTGAAGTATGTGTCAAAAAGACTACTGTTTAGTAAAGCAGAAAGCCCTAATATTTCATTTCTGTCAAGATGCCCTTTTGGCCTATAAATATAATTGAGATGATTTTCTACGCCGATATATTCCGCCTGGGTAATATCAACAAAATAAGGGGTTGCAACCAACCTGCTCTTATCATCCTTTGCACTAAAACGGCGGAGAAAAACATAATTTTTATTGGGAAGCAAAAGAGGTTTGGTTTCTTCGCAAAGTTGAATGTATTGAGGTTTATTCCTTTTAGTAACTGGCCATTCAAATTGCATTTTGGCTGTGTTGATAAGTTGATATAATGGAACTAAAAAAACTGTTCCATTCTGGTATTGCTCAAACAAATATTTAGTGGCTCTGAATGAAACAACCGGGCCTGTTGAAATTTGAATATCATATTGGCGTAAACTTCCTGACCATGATTTAAACAACCTGATTACTTTGTCGTCGGTATCATTAGTTGGAAGATGTATGATTTTTTCTTTCGACTTCAAGTCAATCAGTTCATCAGTTTTATAAAACTTTTCAGTAAAGTTTTCAATATCCCTGATTCCATTAGAATGAGTTACACGTATGGAAGGCAATTGTCCATTTTGCTTTTGCTTTTTACCTTTTAATATTAAGGTTTCCTGCAGAACACTGTCCCGGTCAAAAGTATCAGTCCTTGAACCGAACAAATGAATATGCTCAATTTCTATTTCCTTGAAAAAGGCTTCACGGAAAGCTCTGAAATAATTACCTGACGCAAAACTTCTTGGTGTAATAAAAATAAGTTCGCCGCCTTCCTTTAAAAGTTTAGTTGCCACCATCATAAAGATTGAGTAAATGTTGGGTTGTCCCCAAACCATGGACTTTGCTACGATGGCCCTTTTATCTTCTTTTGGTATTTTGAAATAAGGCGGATTCGAAATTACAATATCGTAAGTGGCATTTTGAGGTTCAGAAAAAAGTGTTGCCGAAACCTGGAAGCAGTCTTTATTTTCAAGCACAAAATCATTTGAGTCAAGCATTGGCTTAAACTTGATTTTATGCTGTTTTAGCCATTTACTTAAATATTCAAGCACCGCTTGCGTGTATGGCAAAATATCCTGGTCGGTTTCGTAAACAACCAATTCGATTTCTTTTAAGTTCTTATTATGCTTAGTAAGTGTTTCAACAAGTGAGCTTGAAAGAATGGCTGTACCACAACCTGGGTCAAGTATTTTTAATTTGTCTTTAGTTTGTTTCGCAAGCCCAGCCATGAAGCGAGCAATTTCTGTAGGTGTAAAAAACTGCCCCTTATCTTTTTTATGTTGTGCCGTAACAGCTTTGGCATAAAACTGCCCAACCCTGTCGGCAAAGTGGCTGGGTAACTCATTAGTGAGTGGTTTTATATCTATCGCTGCTGCCATACCAACAAATTTAGTAAAACTATTGTGGTTTAAAGCGATTTCGATTTATTAATGTCGCTGGCTGATTTGTATTTTCTTATTTCATGTTTCAGAGATGACACCTTTTCAAAAGGTATTCATCTCTACATAAAAGAATGTTTCATGAGATAAGAAATCGGGATTCAGGTAAATGATAAAATAAAATGCGCCGGGCTATGAACATTAGGAGATGTTACCTCAAAACAGTAAACAAACTTATAATACCAATTTCTATTTTCCTGCTTTCTGCCTTAACTCCTATATCTCCCCCAAATATCTATTCACAAAACTTATCGCCATACCCCTCTCCCACTGCTGATCTTAGGCGGTTCATAAGGGGCACATTCCAGTTTCCATATCTTTTTATAATCTTCATAATGCTTGCTGGCCACTGCCGGTTTCAATCAAGCCCTTATCATTGGTGACAATGTCATCGTACGACTAATCGGTAAAAGGTTTTGGCCAAATTATCTGTAGTGTCCACCCAATGTCATTTGGTAAATGCCGTTAGATAATTTCCGGAAATAAAAGGAGTTCAAAGAAAAGAATGCGTGCCCGTCCCGAATTAATGATACGCCGATTAATGTGCGCGTCAGTTATTCATTTATTTTTGATATTCAAAACATGAAAAGACTAAAGGTAATAACAGGTATTGGCTTAATCGCTTTGGTAACTTCTCTAATTCTTTTTTCATTCAAAAAAAAGAATGTTGATGACGGCAGCCAAAAGCAGGCGATGGAAAGGCCCAACATCATTTTTATTTTAACTGATGATCAGCGCTGGGATGCAATGGGCGCCATGGGTAATCCAATCATTCAAACTCCCAATATGGATAAGCTGGCGACTGCGGGCATATTGTTTCAAAATGCTTATATCACTACGTCCATTTGTTGTGTCAGCCGTGCGAGCATCCTTACAGGCCAATATGAATCCGCTCATCACATACATGATTTCAGCACCGATCTTTCCCCGCAAGAAGTGGCCAACACTTACCCGGCGCTGCTAAAAAATGCGGGGTATCATTTAGGATTTATCGGAAAGTTTGGAATAGGACAGCATCCTCCTGAACAACTATTTGATTTTTTTGTAAACTCAGAAGCCGGCGGTAAAGGCCAGCCTGATTATATTACGAAGGATAAAAACGGGAACAAGGTTCATGATACAGATACGCTGGGGCATGCCATTCAACATTTTTTAGATGAGTATGGTGATAGTAAAAAACCCTTTTGTCTTTCTGTAAGTTTTAAGGCGCCGCATGAGCAGGATGGAAATCCGCCCACTTATGTCATTCAACCAAAATATAAAGATTATTATAAAAATGTAGTGATACCTGGGCCGGTAACCGCTGCTCCAAAATACTGGAACCAGCTTCCTGCATTCTTTAGGACAGATACCAATTTTGGAAGAGCCCGGTGGAAGGGCTTGTTCGGAACTCCGGAGCTGTACCAGGAAAACGTAAAGAATTATTACCGGCTGATAACAGGCGTGGATGATGTGATTGGAAACATGATGAAGAAACTGGATGAATTGGGGATCGCTAAAAATACGATTATCATATTGATGGGCGAAAACGGCATGTTCCTCGGCGAACATGGCATGGAAGGAAAATGGTATGGTTATGAAGAATCCATTCGTGTGCCCTTTTTTATTTATGATCCTAATTTGCCGGATAAAATAAAACAATATAAAGCTCCGCAGATAGCTTTGAATATTGATGTTGCGCCCACCATCCTTGCAATGGCAGGAGTGAAGGCGCCCAAAGGAATGCAGGGTGTGAACCTGGTAGACCTGGTGGAAAATAAAATACCTGAAAGAAAAGATTTCTTTTATCAATATTATTTTTTGGGTGTCGCCAGGTTACCCAGGGAAGAGGGCGTAGTAACAACAGATTTTAAATACATGAATTATATTGAACACAATTACGAAGAGCTATTCGATATAAGGCATGACCCGCACGAAACAACCAACCTGGCAAGCGATCCAAAGTATCAATCAGAATTAAAGACATTGCGCACCAGGTATAAAGCATTGAAAAAAATACATGGTGTGCCATCAAGTGAATGGGATAATGCAAAGGCTAAGTTTTAGTAAGTTAGGTTAACTCCTCAAAAGCAGTAAACCCACTTATAATGCAGATTTGTATTTTCGTGTTTTGAGCCTCCAGATATCAGCCATCGGCTATCAAAACTTGAGTCGATAATAATTAATGACATGAGCGAAACCTTTACCAATTAACGGTTTTGAGGAATATTGTGGTATCGCACTTTCGCATTCAGCCCCTAAGAATGTCGCGTTCACACTGCCAAGGCCTCGGAAGTTATTACGAGATTTGTAGTCAATAATCTAATAACGATGAGAAATTAGTTTTAGGAATGATCATTACCGCTGGCCGTTTTGTCTGCGGCGCCAATCATGAACCTGGCTGGTTCATGCGTATAAGGGACAAATCAGTAAAAGACCAGAATTGCTCAGACAATTTCTCTGTACGTTTCGACGAGAGCAAATGCTGTTAATCCTGCATAGTTTAGAAAACATTTTTAAAGAATAAAACATAAAAGGAGGTGAAAAAATATGAGAAAAATAATCGTTTTATCATTCGTTTCATTAGACGGAGTAATGCAAGCGCCAGGCGGCCCTGATGAAGATAAATCAGGCGGTTTTAAATATGGTGGTTGGACTGCATCCTATGATGACGAAGTCTCTGGTACGATCATGAAAAAACAGATGGAACCGTCAGATCTTCTTTTGGGCAGGAAAACATTTGAGATTTTTGCCAACTACTGGCCTGAACATGCAGACTATTGGCCAGGTATCAATGAGGTCACAAAATACGTGGTGTCCAGGACTATGAAAAAGTCAGACCCGATCGGATGGAAAAACTCAGTCCTGCTTAAAGGCGTGGCTGATATCAAAAAGCTCAAAAACCAGCCTGCCGTCAAACAAGGTACAAAAGGTTCTGACATTAAAGTCTGGGGTAGTGGTGAGCTCGCACAGGCGCTACTTAAAAATGATTTAGTGGACGAACTCTGTCTCAAAATTTACCCGTTAACTCTAGGTAAGGGAAAAAAGTTGTTTGCCAAAGGCACGATTCCGGCGGCTTTTACATTGACAGAAAGTATTACTACACCGGGTGGAATTATTATTGCCAATTATAAACGGGCCGGAAAGATAAAGACAGGTACTATTGTGCTTAAAGAGAAATAAATGGGATAGCATTAATTTAAACAGGTAGAACACAGGCTTTCACTATAAAAAAATAAAATGAGAAAAATAATAGCAGCAATCAATATGACACTTGACGGGTATTGCGACCATACGGCAATGATTGCAGATGATGAATTACATCAACATTACAATGAGCTTTTAAGGAACGCTGGCACCATAATATACGGAAGGACAACCTACCAACTGATGGAAAGTTATTGGCCAACCGTGGTAAAAAATCCTACAGGTAACAAACCAACAGATGAATTTGCAGTATTAATAGACAACATCCCCAAAATTGTTTTTTCCCACACGCTGAAAAACGTTGAATGGAAAAATGTAAAGTTGGCAAAGATGACCGTTGAAGAAGAAGTTTTAAAGCTCAGGCAATCCGGCAATGGCGGGAGTAAAGACATTTTAGCTGGCAGCCGGAGTTTAATTGTAACCTTACTGAATCTTAATTTAATTGATGAATTCCAAATCTGTGTTCACCCAATTATATTAGGAAAAGGGTTACCATTATTCAAAAACATAAACGATAGAATAAATCTTAAACTCTTAAAAATAAAAACCTTTAGCTCCGGGTCAACAACGCTTTACTATGAGCCGGTAAAAAATGAATGGTAGCATGAAACGATAATGATCTTCAAGTGATCGCTTATTTGTTACAATTTAAAATTCAATTAACATGAAAATTATTAAGCACTTCGTTCAATTCATCATTGTATGGATGATTATATTTTCTTCTGAAAGTTTTGCGCAAAAAGCAAATGATTGGCAACTTGATAAAATGCCTGCTGGTTTAGAGACGGATTATGCTTTAAGCGCGTTGCCACCGCATCTTCGTGCCGGTGCAACTGTTTACCTGCTCGACCCTACAAAAGGATATTATATGGCACGAAAAGGAACCAATGGTTTCTCTGCATTTGTAGAGCGCACCGACTGGTCAAGGGGAGAATTTTTGCCGGATATGTATGCTCCCGAGGGTTTTGATGCAATAGGTTCCAAAACATTAGTGCCGATATTTTTTGAAATAGCTGCCATGAGAGCCTCGGGAAAATATACTGCCAAACAAATAAGAAAGATTGTTGTAAAAAGAGTGAAAGACGGAACATATAAAGCCCCGCCGGGTGCTGGTATTTGTTATATGTTGTCTCCACTATTGCGCACAAATAATGGCGAAGGGGCTGAGAACGCGGTGATGCCTCATTATATGTTTTATGCTCCGTACCTCGATAATGCTGAAATTGGTGGCGGATGGATAGCGGGCGGTCATCAGCCTTTTATTATAAGTACCGGAGATGTGCTGGACAAAGCTCATTCTATTTTTAATTATATCGGTATTGCTGCCGGGGAAACCGAAAAAGCAAAAATCATAGAAGATAGTAAAGAATTGTTGGTAAACTTAGCAGCATACAAACCATATCTCAAGGTAGATTTAAATGATAGCATGAGTCATTGATAACAAATAATATTAATAAAATGTTAGGCGCAATTTTATGTGGCGGGTTAAGTTCAAGAATGGGTTCTGATAAGGGGCTGCTAAAATCAAATGCTATTCACTGGGCAAAAAATGCAGCAGATAAAATGGCTCTGCTCAAATTTCCAGTTGTGCTATCTGTAAATGCCAATCAATTTGAAGAATATTCCTCACTATTTGTTTCTTCATCCCTGGTTAAAGATGATGCTTCTTTAATGGTGAGAGGGCCTCTATGTGGTGTTTTATCTGTACATCTTCAATATCCAAATGAAGATTTATTTATACTCGCCTGTGATATGCCACTGATGGATATTTCAATTTTGCAACAACTTTACAGCTTATATCATTTGGAACCCTCAAAGGATGCATTTGTTTTTACCAATAATGGAGAGCCTGAACCACTTTGTGGAATATATAAAGCAAAAGGGTTGACAGATATACTTTACCTTCTTGAAACCAATCGCCTGGAAAGGCATAGTATGAAATTCATAATAGAACACCTGCAAACATTGCTAACTCCTCTAAATGAAGATCAAAAAGCTTATTTCAGAAATATCAATACCCACGCGGAGCTTAATGGATTATAAAACCAACAAAGTTTTTTTCTTTTTTTTAAAATCAATTTTTGGACCTTCACATAAAGGGCATTTATAACTTTCGGGCAACGCATTAAATAAAGTGCCCGGAGATATATTTATTTCAGGTTCTCCAATTTCTTCCTCATAAATAGTCATGCAATGAGGGCATTCAAAGATATATTTTTCAACTTCGGAGTTTTCTGCGGGGTTTTTATCTTCCCTGTAAATATCACCTTGCAATAAATTTCCTGTACTTTCCTGTTCGTAAAAATATTTACACAATCCTATGAGGTAGGTAGCCAAATGTTCTTTTTCTACGTTATCGCGAAACAATATAAAATCCTTTGAATTTGGATTAAAACCGGCAGTGTATAAAATATCAAATTTATTGACCCCTTTTAATTCTCCCCTTATCATATTGAATTGCTTTCTTACAATTACTGAACCGTAAAGGCCTGATTTAGGCTGTGTCTTTATTGCAAAACACAAGCCAGAGGTACGAACATCGTATTGTTCAAATTCCCGGATGATTTGCCTTTTAATCATAAGCCCTGCTTCATTTTCATCTTCCACCTGCCAGTTCAATTCATTAGACGCATGACGAACATTGACCCGATGTTTATTTAGAATAAAAGTCCAGAGCGGCCTGTCTTTATCTTCAATGCTTTTTATAATAATCGACTTCCACGAAGTAGTATATAATTCACCCGACTTTGTTTCCAAACATACCCGGCAAACATCCTTCAGAAAACCGGTAGAAAATAATTCGTCTCTACGGTAAATACCTAACCATGACTTGGTTCCATAGTTATTATAACCTTCGTAATATGGCAATTTAAAATCCGGTAATTCCATTTTTACTAAAAAAGGTTTTGAAATAAAATTATTCGTTGATATTACCTGTGAATAAAGTTGATTTCCGTCGGCAGATACATTATCAAAATAGAGGTCACGCTCTTTCATTATTATCATTTCAATTTCACGAGACAATCGTGCTATGTCATTGGTATAAATCAACTCTTTCCATTCAAATAAAATATTTGTTTTTGGAAACCGGACGTATAAATGCCAAAAGTGATTTTGTTTTGAGGCAATCCAGTTGATGTTACCTGTAAAAAAAGGCATAAAAGTCTGGTTGCTGTCTGCGATATTAATTTTCAGCCTGGGTTTATAATCAAACTGGTCAAAAATATCTTTATAAACTCCTTCACTCAACCAGGTATCCCTGATAAAAATTTCGGTCGCAGGATAAGAGCTGCTTATATTCGGATAGTCGTCTTTATTCATTTCATAAACCGCGTCTATCGTTTTTAATGCATTTGCAATTTTTTCATAATCCTTTTTTGCGGCATCTATTAGTAACTGTTGTCTTAAGCCAAACCTAACCTGCTTTACTCCGGCCTGTTCAAGATTTTCCAAGAGGTTATACAGGTAGCCCGGAGATACTATACCTCCCTTGAAATTTATTTTAAATTGAAAGGCTTGTCGCATATTCTTTATTTATTAACCAAACAAAATTCCTTAATTGCTCGCGGAAAGTTTCTGTTTTCATGACCTGGCCTCGTTAATTTTATTAATGAAAATCTTTTGAGATTACTTAATGATTTCCATTGATGCAATGAAATTTTCCAATTATATTTTGCAAGTTCCTGTTGCAATGAAAAAGGGATTTCATTAGTATGCGACCATTCGGGGTTCGGATCGATAGGCAAATCAGTGGCTGCTTTCCCGGTATATCTATGAACTAATTCTTGTAAATAACTGCGATAAAGCCGAAGCCCTGCCGGTTTATCGCAAGCCATCTCACAAAGAATATTCTTTTCATCAGGATTGAATTTACTCCATTCTTTTAACCTCAATTTGATACCGCATGCATCTAATTTAAATCGAACCATCATCGGAATGCAACGAATTCCGTCTTCTACAAAATCTTTTTCGAATTGAAAATAGATGGCGTGGTTATTACCTGGTTCTACGATGGCATTATGAATTTCCTTTACTTTTTCTTTAACCATTAGTAATTTTTATTTTTAAATTCAATGCGTGGCTATTAATTCCCGGTCCAGGATAGATTTAACTTCGGGGCGACAACTACCACACCCCATGCCGGCACCCGAGAGCTGGCACAATTGAACGAGATCTTTACAACCCTCATTTATCTTATTGGTAATATTTCCTTCTCCAATACCAGCGCAACTGCACACCAGTTTTCCTATTACTGGTTCTGCCTTTTTCCCGCTTCTCAACAACTGCATTCGCTTTTCGCTAAGCTCAATTTTATTTTCTATCAAATTCCTGAATTCAAGAAACTCAGTTTTATCTCCAATTAATATAGCACCCACTAAACGATCATTATGAATAATACATTTTTTATAATAGCATTTTGCCTTATCAATAAAAACCACTTCTTCATATGTTGGATCGTCAGGCGCCTCTGCAAGTCCAAGAGAACAAACATCGGTACCATTCATTTTTAAAATATTCATCAATAAGGAACCACTATAATATTTTGAAATATCCCCGCTTAGATGTTTTGCAACAATAGCGGCCTGTTGTTCTGCAGCAGCTGTAATGCCATATAAGAATCCTTTAAACTCGGCCACTTCACCAATCGCATAAACAGAGGGGTCGTTAGTTTGCAAATATTCATCTACCAGTACACCACGGTTACATGTTAAACCTGCTTCCCTGGCTATCTCAATATTAGGAACCGTGCCAACGGCAATAATGATAGCCTGGCAATCAATGATTACACCGCTTTTTAAACGGATTCCATCAATAGTTTCTCTTCCTAAAAATCTTTCAACTTCATCATTGTAGTAAATCTGTATTCCTTTGTCGGTTAATACTTCATGCAACAACTGGCTTCCAAGCGAATCCAGTTGCCTGTCCATCAATCGGGATATACGCTGTATAATGGTAACCTCAATTTGTACTTCATGAAGGGAAGCTGCAAGTTCAATACCTAATAACCCACCACCTATTATGATTACTTTTCCCTTTGATGGATCAATATGCTGTTTAAACTTATCAGCATCAACTCTGTTCCGCATAGTAAAGATACCCTGCAATTGCGGCGCTTCCTTCAACATCGCAGCCTTGCTGCCTGTAGCCATTATAAGTACATCGTAAGTATGAATTTTGCCATCACTATCGAAAAGCAATTTTTGTTCTCTATCAATTTTTTCTATACTAAGGCCGCGATGTAAACTTAAATTATAATCAAATTCTTCTTCCCTTTTCATCTTGACAAGATGCTCCCATTTTTGAGCTCCGCTTATGTATTCGGGAAGTAATACCCTGTTATAAAAAGGAAAATTTTCTTTGCTAAATACAACTATTTCGTCTTCTTCATTCAGCGCACGGTAAGTTTTAATAAATCCAAAGGCCCCGGCTCCGGCTCCTATAATGACAATTTTTTCTTTTCTTTTTTTATAAGAATTTACTTCTACAGCGCTGAATTTAAAGTCAGGTTGTTTAGAGGTAGGGTCCAGCAGATTATTAGTTAGATTATTAGCCCGGTTCAAGTCGCTATTGAGTATTTTGCCCCAATGTATAGGAAGAAACACTACCCCTTTTTTAATATCGGTTGAATATTTGGCTTTCACACGTACAGTGCCTCTTGCATTTTTTACTTCAATCAAATCTCCCTCACTGATATTTCTTTTTGCGGCATCTTCGGGGTGAATC
>Ga0134126_10002296_pt1 | contig 24186 bp, 15 predicted proteins | sample KB31752_FD_96881 | JGI IMG/M metagenome (GOLD analysis project Ga0134126, IMG submission 96881) | Terrestrial soil microbial communities with excess Nitrogen fertilizer from Kellogg Biological Station, Michigan, USA - KB3-175-2 | ecosystem: Environmental > Terrestrial > Soil > Unclassified ... | reverse complement strand
TGCGATGGATCCGGGGATCCAGCAGGGAAATCGGGTGTGGATTCGGGTATCCATCGCGGTGTCCGGCCGGGCTGGCGCGATGGATCCGGGAATCTATCGCGGCTGCGGCAGTCCGCCAGGGGCACGCCGCCAGCACCCGGGCACCGCGGGGAAACCCGGGCATCCTGCAGCGCGGCGACGTGGCCGCGCCAGCCCGAACCCCGCCGCCCTGGCCCGGCACGCCCGGCCAGCAGAGCCGGCCCGCTACCGCCGCGCACACCGCACCAGTGGTCCGCCAACCCCGATACGCCGAGTTTCGCCAATCCCTCCCTAGTCGGACTCGCTGTCGCCCTTGTCGGGCTGGTCGCCCTTGTCGGGCTGGTCGCCGCTGTCGGGCTGGTTGCCGCTGTCGGGCTGGTCGCCGCTGTCGGGCTGGTCGGGCTGGTCGCCGGTTAGGTCGGAGATGTCGAACTCTGGCTTGCCGCGGACGAACGCCTCGGGCTCGTCTAGGTCGTCAGAGGTAGGCAGCAGGTCGGGATGGCCCCAGATCTCGTCGCGGCCTTCGACGCCGCGTGCGTCGGTCAGCCCGCGCCAGATCGCCGCGGCCTCCCGCAGGCGGCGTGGCCTGAGCTCAAGGCCGACCAGGGTGGCGAAGGTGCGCTCAGCCGGGCCGCCCGTTGCCCTCCTGCGCCTGATCGCCTCGGCGAGCGCGTCTGCCTGCGGTAGCCGGTTCCTGGCCGCGTCGGCGACGACAGTGGCTACCCAGCCTTCGACCAGCGCGAGCAAGGTCTCCAGCCTGGCTAGCGCCATCTTCTGCTCAGGGCTGTCCTCTGGCGAGAACAGCGCGGCGCCAGACAGCGCCTCGTTGAGCGCCTCAGGGTTGGACGGGTCGATCTGCGGCATCGCGTCGCGCAGCGCCTCGGCGTCGACCGTGATGCCCCTGGCGTAGTCCTCGACCGCGCCGAGCAGCCTGGCCCGCAGCCAAGGAACGTGGCTGAACAGCCTGTGGTGCGCCGCTTCGCGCAACGCCACGAAGAGCCTGACCTCGTCGGCTGGTACCGACAGCCCGGATCCGAACGCTTCGACGCCAGCGGGAAGCAGCGCCGCGGTACCCTCAGGCCCGAGCGGCAAGCCGATGTCGCTCGAGCTGATGATCTCCTCGGCCAGCGCTCCGACGGCGGCTCCGGCCTGACCGCCGACCATCATGCCGCCGATCCTGCGCATCATCTCGCCGAGCCCGCCGAATCCGCCGAGCCCGCCAGCGCCGCCACCTGATAGCGCCGACATCATCGACCGCATTTCTGGCGGTAGGTCTTCGATGTCGTCCTGACTGACAGAAAGCAGCCCGCTCATCGTGTCGACGGCGCGTTCGGCGATCGGCTCGCAGAGCGTGGTCCACACCGGCATCGTGGCTTCCACCCACTCCGAGCGGCTCCAGGCCGCCGCCGACCTGCTACCGCTCGGCAGCGTGGTCGCCTCTTCGAGCCAGAGGTCGGCGAGCCTGAGGGCCTCGGCTATCTGGGTCCGCTCGTTCGTCAGCACACTCGGATCGCCCTTGGCCGCGACCGTCTGCCTGGCGATGTTCTTCGCCAGATCCCAGTTGATCGCGCCGCCCTGGTACGACATCAGGTCGGCGAACTGGCGCAGCGCGTCGGCGAGCTGCTGCGGGTCGCCGAGCGGTCCGCCTGGGCCGAATGGGCCTTGCGCGCCGCCCTCGCTTCCCCGACCTCCCTGACCTCCCTGGCCACCGCCCTGACCGGCGCCTGAACCTCGGTCGCGGTCGTCTCCGGGATCGCCAGGCACGCCAAAGCCGAAGGGAGGCTCACTCATCGCCGCGGCCTCTCGGGCAGGATGGAGGTATCACATTGGTCAAGCTATCCCAGGAGCGCTTCGCGGTGAGCGACCGAGTAGCCAAGGTTCGCCAAGGGCGGAGCGAGGACGGCCGTCAGGTCAGGCCGGTCGTGGCGGTCACCGGAGCCGCCCATGACCTGGGATTCGCGCTGACAGCGAGGCTGGCGCGGTCCGATCGGTTCAGCCGGGTCATCGCCATCGATGATCACAGAGGCGATTTGACTGGGGTGATCTGGCGCATGGTCGACGTGCGCGACCCGATGCTGGCGGCCCGTCTGACTGGTATCGACGTCATCGTGCACACCGATCTTGACCTGGCGCCGGACTCAGATGTCAGAGCCAGGCGCGCATACAACATACGCGGCGCGCAAACTGTGCTGACCGCGGCCGCCGCGGGCGGTGTCAGCAGGGTGATTCTCGTCACAAGCGCGATGGTCTACGGTGCACACCACGACAATCCGGTGCCACTCGCCGAGACCGCTCCGCTGAACGCCGATCCCGACGGCAGCGTCGTCGGCGACTTCATGGAGATCGAGCAGCTCGCCGAGCGTTCGCCGCGCGCGAACCCCGGCACGGCGGTGACCGTAGTCCGCCCGGCCGCGCTCGTCGGTGAGGGCATCGACACGCTCATTACCAGGCACTTCGAGGCGCCAAGGCTGCTCACCGTCAAGGGCTGCGCGCCCCGCTGGCAGTTCTGCCACGTCGAGGACCTGATGTCGGCCGTCGAGCTGGCCGCCACCGGCGCGGTGACCGGCGCGTTCGCCGTCGGCTGCGACGGATGGCTTGACCAGGACGAGGTTGAGGAACTGTCCGGGTTGCGGCGGATCGAGCTGCCCGCCGGCGTGACGTTCGCCACAGCGCAGCGGTTGCACCGGGCGGGCATCACGCCGGCGCCGGTAGCCGACCTGCATTACGTGGTCTACCCGTGGGTTGTCGACTGCGCCACGCTGCGCCAGGCCGGCTGGCGCCCCTTGGTCACCAACACCGAAGCGCTTGCCGCTCTGCTCGAACAGCGGGCGGGGCGGCACGCCGTGGCCGGACGCAGGCTGGCGAAGAAGGACGCGACGATCACCGCGGCCGGCGCGACCGTGGCCGTCATCGGCACGGCGGCGATCGTCCGCCAGGTACGCAAGCGCCGCCGCGATCCCTAGCCCAAGGGGAAATACGGCACGATAGCGTGAGCGCCGTGGATGTGATCAGGCTCGCCGAGGTGCGGGACACGCCGCTCTCCGTCGATGAGGTGCACGAGGCGGTCATGGACCCCGCGGCGGGAGGCATCGCGCTCTTCACCGGCGTGGTGCGCGATCATGACAATGGCCAGCAGGTGACCGCGTTGTCCTATTCCGCGCACCCGACCGCCTCCGAGCAATTGCGCCAGGTCGCGGAAAGCATCGTCGCGAGATTCGACGTTCACGCGGTGGCGGCGGTGCACCGGGTCGGCGACCTGACCATCGGGGACCTGGCCGTCGTGGTCGCCGTGTCGAGCGGGCACCGGGCGACCGCGTTCGAGGCCTGCCGCGAGCTGATCGACGAGATCAAGCGCACGGTGCCGATCTGGAAGCATCAGCGGTTCGCCGGCGGCGCCAGCGAATGGGTCAACAGCGCGTAGCCTTGCGCACATGTCACGTCGCGCGGTAACCCTGCTGATCGCGAGCGTCGGCGTTGTCGGTGCGCTGCTTGTGGCCTCGCTGCTGCCGGTGCCCTATGTGGCGCTGCTGCCCGGCCCCACCTACAACACGCTCGGCCCGCTCGGCCACAAGCCCATCGTGCAGATCAGCGGACATCCGACGTTCAGGGCTGACGGCCACCTGAACATGGTGACCGTGTCGTACATCGGCGGCCCTGGCGCTCAGCCGCCGTTCAACATTTTCGCCGCCCTGCAGTCCTGGCTCAGCCCGCACGACGCCGTGGTCCCGCAGCAGGAGCTGTTCCCGCCTGGCCAGACGCAGCAACAGGTGCAGCGGCAGGACACTGAGCAGATGGTGAACTCGCAATCGACCGCGACTGCCGCCGCGCTGTGCCAGCTTGGCATCAAATTCGGCGTCGTCGACAGGGTGTCGAGCACCATAAGCGGCCTGCCGGCGGCGGGAGTGCTGCGCCGCGGCGACCAGATCGCCGCCGTCAACGGCGTGCCGGTCACCTGCCGCGTCAGCGCCGGTGACCTGATTAAGGCGAAGGCTGTCGGCCAGCCGGTCGCGCTCACGGTCAAGCGGGCAGGCAAGACGCGGAAATTTACCCTGCGCACTGCCAGCTTCCACGGCCAGCCTGTGATCGGCGTCAATCTCGTTGAGTCGTTCGTGTTCCCATTCAAGGTGACGATCAATATCGGCAACGTCGGCGGCCCGAGCGCCGGGATGATGTTCGCGCTGGCGATTATCGACAAGCTGACTCCGGCGAACCTGACCGGTGGCAAGTTCATCGCGGGGACGGGTGAGATCGAGGTCGGCGGCCAGGTCGACCCGATCGGCGGGATACAGCAGAAGATGGCGGCGGCCAGGGCCGCCGGCGCCACGGTTTTCTTGACCCCGGCGTCGAACTGCGCGGACGCGGTCGGCGCTGTGCCAGCCGGGCTGCGACTTGTGAAGGTCAGCACGTTGCGCGGCGCGCTCGCGGCGCTCAGGGCGCTGAAACTCGGCAAGTCAGTTCCTGGCTGTTAGCGACGGTATCGGCTGGCTACTTCATTCAAGGCGGGGATGATTGGCTGGAACTACCCCGCTTGCCGGTAAGTTGCCGTCAAGGACTTGCGTGTCCGCGTGGTTAGCGACCGCGGCATTCGCGGCCCACCCGAGGCGTACGTCCAGGCTCACGAAGGGACAATCCGGTGGCTTTCCGAGTTCCTGGCCCGCAGCATGCTGGCAGCGGCCGCCAAGTCGTGGTACCACGCTGGCCAAGGTTCGTCATACCTGCGGTCATCATCATCGTGGCCGCCGCCATCCTGATCTCGGTCGTCGCCGGGATATGGACGGATTATCTGTGGTTCAGCTCGGTGGGGCAGACGCGCGTCTTCGCGACCACATACGGCACCAAGTGGCTGCTCTTCGCGGTCACCGCGGCGGCGATGATGGCGATCATCGGCGCCAACCTCATGCTCGCGTATCGCACCAGGCCCGCGGAGCCGCCGACCGGACCCGAGCACCAGGGCGTGGAGGCCTACCGGCATGCCATCGACCCGCACCGGCGCGGGGTGACCGTGGTCCTGCTCGGGCTCGTCGGGCTGATCTCAGGCCTCGCCGCGGCGAGCAACTGGCAGACCTGGCTCTTGTTCATCAACCGGGTGCCTTTCGGCGTCAAGGATCCCCAGTTCGGCCTGGACATATCTTTCTTCATTAATGTCTATCCGTTCCTGCGGATGGCACTGTCCTTCCTGTTCGCCGCCGTGCTGCTGTCGCTCGTGCTGTCAGCGGCCGTGCACGTGCTGTACGGCGGGCTGCGCATCGCCAGGCACACCCAGCCGTCGCGGGCAGCGCGCGCGCACCTGTTCGTGCTGGTTGGCGTCTTCGTCGCGCTCAAGGCCGTGGCCTACTGGGTGGACAGGTACGCCATCGATTTCAGCCAGCGCGGGGTGGTGCAGACCGGCGCGTCCTACACCGATGTGCACGCGGTGCTGCCAGCTAAGACCGTGCTTGCCGCGATCGCGGCCATCTGCGCCGTGCTGTTCCTGGCCGGCGCGATCAGGCGCAGTTCGCTGCTGCCGGCGATCGGGTTCGGCCTGCTCGTGCTGTCGGCGGTGGTGATCGGCGGGGTGTACCCGCTCGTCATCCAGCAGTTCGTCGTCAAGCCGAACGAGCAGGTTAAGGAGCGTCCCTACATCGCGCGGGAGATCACGAGCACGCGAGCGGCCTACGGCATCGACGGCACGCAGGTGATCAACTACCGGGCCATATCGACGCAGAAGCTGTCCACGCTCGCCACCGAGGCCGCCGGCCTGCCCAGCCTCAGGCTGGTTGACCAGGATGTGATCTCCACGGCCTTCCAGCAGTTGCAGCAGGTCAAGGGCTATTACCAGTTCGGCGGCGTGCTCGCCATGGACAGGTACCAGATCGGGAGCAACCCGGTCGCCCAGGACACGGTCGTGGGGGTCAGGGACATCCTCGGGCCGCCGGCCGGCCAGAGCAACTGGATCAACACCCACCTGATCTACACACACGGCTACGGCTTCGTCGCGTCGTCGGCGACGTCGGCGGAGCCCAACGGCGACCCGGACTTCATCGAGCAAAACATCCCGCCGACCGGTCAGCTTCCCGGCTTCGAGCCGCGCATCTACTTCGGGCACGAGGGCGCCGGCTACGTCATCGCCGACACCAAGCAGCCTGAACTCGACTACCCGAACGAGAGCACAGGCGGCCAGCAGAACAACCACTACAACGGCGGCGGCGGGGTATCGATCGGCTCTTTCGGTAGGCGGTTGCTGTTCGCGATCAGGTTCCGCGAGCTGAACATCATCTTGTCGAGCGCGATCGACAGCAAGTCGAGGGTCATGTTCATCAGGGATCCGCTGCAGCGGATCGCGAAGGTCGCACCGTTCCTGACCCTCGATGGCGATCCTTACCCGGTTGTCGAGAACGGCCAGATCCTGTGGGTGGTCGACGGCTACACAGGGACCGACAATTATCCGTACTCCAAGCGAATCAACCTGAACGGGGCGACATCGAACACCTACAGTCCGAACGGCCTGGCCGTGGGGCCGTCGGGCAACGACGTGAACTACCTGCGCAACTCGGTGAAGGCAACAGTGAACGCGTACACCGGCGCGGTGCACCTGTACCAGTGGGGTACGGCCAATCCGCTGCTCAGAGCGTGGATGAAGGCATTTCCCGGACTCGTATCCCCGACCAAGGACATACCGCCGGCCCTGATGCCGCATCTGCGCTACCCGGAAGTTCTCTTCGACGCGCAGCGGCAGATACTCGCTCAGTTCCACGTGCAGCAGCCTGCCGCTTTCTACGGCGGGCAGAATTTCTGGACGGTGCCCAACGACCCGACGGTGCCGAGGGACGTTCAGACCACTCAGCCGCCGTACTACTTCACCTTGGATATGCCGGGTGCGGCGACGCCGGAGTTCTCGCTGACGACGCTCTTCACCCCGAGAGCCAGGCCGAATCTGGCCGCGTTCATGGCGGTGAACAGCAACCCGCTGAGCCCGGACTACGGGAAGATCCAGCTCCTTCAGCTACCGCAGGACACCGCGATTCCTGGGCCTGAGCAGGTGCAGAACAACTTCGAGAACTTCCCTCCCGCAGCCAAGCAGTTGAGCCTGCTGCGGACGGGTGGATCCAAGGTCACGCTCGGCAACTTGGTCACCGTTCCGCTCGGCGGCGGCTTGCTGTCGGTCGAGCCGGTCTACGTCTCCGCGTCGGCCCTGACGAACAGCGGCGCCTACCCGCAGCTCAGGGAAGTGTTCACGTTCTTCAATGGCACTCCGAATGTGGGTTTCTCCGGTAACTTGGTCGGCTCGCTCGCGCAGTCGCTCGGGAACGCTCCCCCGTCAGCATCGGGCGGCGGGCCAACTGCCTCAGGCGGTCATCTCAGCGCGGTCGTGCTCGGCTTCCTCGCACAGGCGGAGAAGTTCTACAACCAGGCGCAGGCCGCGCTGCACGCGAACCCGCCCAACTTCACGCTCTACGGCGAGGACATCGCGAAGATGAAGGCCGCGCTCGACCAGGCGCAGCAGGCGGCGAGCGGCGGGACGTCAAAGGGTGGCAAGCACCAGGCGTCGCCGAGTCCGTCAGCCTCCGGGTCGTCATCCCCCTCGCCGTCCGCGTCGCCTTAGGTCATGTCCTGGCGGTGTCGCGGTGGCATCGACTACGCATCGGCTTGGCATCGGCTCGATGGCAATCTGGCGTTCCCGCGCCTGTGACGACGCGGAAGTAGCAAACGTCGCGCTTGCCGTGCCACGTCGCCCCCGTCAAGGGCGTAGGCTCTCAAGCAGCGGGGACATCCGGGAAGGCGAGTTCAGCCGTGGCCGGCGTGATCCGGGGGACGAAACCCTCCGGAAGCCCCCGGGTTGCATCCCGGGGGAAAGACCCCCGGAGCCCCGGGTTCCGGACGTATGTTGAAGTGCCATCGGAAAGGAGCCTGACGCGTAGTGGGCCCCCGTGTGCTCGTTGACGCGACCGGCGTGCCCGCTGACCGCGGTGCGCTCGGCCGTTACGTAGACGGTCTGGTCAGCGCGTTGTCCGCAGCCGGCGCCGACCTGGCTGTGGCCTGCCAGCGTGCCGATGAAGAGCGTTACGGCAGGCTCCTGCCTGGCGCCAAGATCGTACCTGGGCCGCCCGCCATCGCACACAGGCCCGCCAGGCTGGCGTGGGAGCAGAGCGGCCTGCCGCTTGCCGCCACTCAGGTGGGGGCCGATGTCATCCACTCACCGCACTACTCGATGCCGCTACGGCCGGGCCTGCCTACCGTGGTGACAACTCACGACCTGACCTTTTTCACCGCGCCCGACACGCACAGCCCGGTAACCGCGACCTTCTACAAGGCGGCTATCCGCACGTCCACCTGGCGCGCCACCAGGCTCATCGTGCCCTCGAAGGCGACCAGGGACGAGTTGGTCCGCGTGCTCGAGGCTGACTCAACCAAGATCGATGTGGCCTACCACGGCGTGGATCACGCACTCTTCCGCAAGCCGGACGCGGCCCAGCTTGACCGGGTTGGCGGCCGGCTCGGCCTGCACGGTCGGCCGTACGTCGCCTACCTGGGCAGCCTGGCCCCGCGCAAGAACGTGCCCGCGCTGATCGCTGGCTGGGTTGCCGCCGTCGTCGACCTGGCGGAACCGCCAGCCCTCGTGCTCGCCGGAGGCACAGGCTGGAGCGACGAGGTCGACGACGCGGTCGCCGCTGTGCCCGCTCACCTGCGGCTAGTGCGTCCCGGATACCTGCACTTCGCCGATCTGGCTGGCTTCTTCGGCGGAGCGCTCGTTGTCGCCTTCCCGAGCACGGGAGAGGGCTTCGGGCTGCCCGTGCTCGAGGCGATGGCGTGCGGGGCGCCGGTGCTGACCACGCATCGCACTTCGTTGCCCGAGGTGGGCGGCGACGCCGTCGCCTACACCGAGCCAGACGCCGACAGCATCAAGACGGCGTTGCGCGGCCTGATCGACGACCAGGGTCAGCGTGAGGCGCTCGGCCGGTCTGGCTATGCCAGGTCGAGGGAATTCACCTGGGCGGCTTCGGCGCAAGCCCACCTTGCTTGCTATGAGCGCGCCGCATCGGCTGGGCAGGGGTAGTCTCCCTGGTCATGCCGACCGTTGCAGACAACCACCACAGCGCCGCCAGTTACGACAGTGCGGGCCAGCTTGAGGCGATTCTGCTCGTCGGCGGGCAGGGCACCAGGCTGCGCCCGCTGACCATCGGAACGCCGAAGCCGCTGTTGCCGACCGCCGGGGTGCCGTTCCTTGCCCACCAGATCGCGAAGGCGGCCCGCGCCGGCGTCGATCGAATCGTGATGGCGACTGCTTACCGGGCCGAGATGTTCGCCGAGGTCTTCGGCGACGGCGCCGCGTTCGGACTTGAGATCGTGTACGTGCACGAAGCCGAGCCGCTTGGCACTGGCGGTGGCATCAGGAACGCGGCGGCCAGCTTGCGCAGCGGCCCAGAGGACCCGGTCGTGGTGCTGAACGGCGACGTGCTGTCTGGCCACGACCTCGCTGCCCAGCTCGACCTGCACCGCAAGGCGGACGCGGCGGTGACGCTGCACCTGGTCGAGGTGCCTGACCCGGCCAGGTTCGGCTGCGTGCCCACCGACTTCGACGGCCGCGTCACCGCGTTTATCGAGAAGACTCCGAAGCCGGTGACCTGCCAGATCAATGCCGGCTGCTACGTGTTCACCAGGCGGTTCATCGACGCGATGCCACCGGGCATCGTGCTCTCGGTCGAACGGGACACCTTCCCGGGGCTCATCGACGCCGACCTGACGGTGATGGGCTATCTCGAGTCCGCTTACTGGCTCGATGTCGGCACGCCTGAGGCATACGTGCGAGGTTCGAGTGACCTGGTGCTCGGCGAGCTCGCCTCGTCGGCCGTACCTGGCGAGTGCGGCCAGGCGCTGCTGCTGCCTGGCGCGAGCGCCGACCCGACGGCGAGGATCATCGGCGGTACCGCGGTCGGCGCCGACGCGCACGTTGCGGCCGGTGCCGTCGTCGACGGCTCTGTGCTATTCGACGGCGTGACGATCGGCGAAAACGCCAGGGTCACCGCGAGCGTGATCGCCGCGGGCGCCAGGATCGGGGCTGGCGCGGTTCTCGACGGCGTCGTGATCGGGGCGCGGGCCGAGATCGGCCCGCGCAACGAATTGCGCCACGGACTGCGGGTGTGGCCGGGTGTGCGGCTTGATCACACGGCGGTCAGGTTCTCCACCGATGCCTAACTTCCGGCCCAGCCCACCCCACCCCGGGCTAAGCTCGCCCGGCTCCCTCGCCTAGCGGCGCGCCATGACGGCGGGCGAAGTCAGGTCAGCCGCTGTGGCACCTGCGCGGCGGCAGTGGGCGGCTCCATATGTGATCGACATCACGTCGGCGCTCGGCGTGCACCGCCGGGGCTACGGCGATCCCGCGTACGCCGTTGACGGCTCCGGCGCGATCTGGCGAGCCTGCCAGACGCCGCAGGGCGCTGGCACGCTACGGGTCGCCTGGCGCTCCGATGTCGGCCTCGGCACGCTGGTCACCGCCTCCGCCTGGGGCGAAGGCGCTGGCTGGCTGGTCGCGCAGCTTCCCGCCATGATCGGCGCGGACGACCGGCCTGAGGATTTCGTCGCCCATCATGACGTGCTGCGCGCCGTGGTCCGCGAGCGCACAGGGCTGCGGATCGGGAAAACTGGCCTGGTGCTCGAGGCGCTCGCGCCTGCGGTGCTCGAGCAGAAGGTAGTCGGCAAGGAAGCCACCAGGGCGTGGCGCACCCTGCTGCGCCGTTTCGGCGAGCCAGCTCCAGGGCCGGTGCCCGCCGGAATGCGGGTCCCGCCTGGGGCGCGGACCTGGGCTGGCATCCCGTCCTGGGAGTGGCACAAGGCCGGGGTCGAGGCGGTGCGGGCAAGGACGATCGCCGCCGCGGCGCGGGTCGCCGAGCGGCTCGACGAGATCGTCAGGCTGCCTTCCGACGAGGCCGACCGCAGGCTGCGATCGCTGCCCGGGATCGGCCCGTGGACCTCGGCCGAGGTCAGGCAGCGCGCCTGCGGCGACGCCGACGCGGTCTCGGTCGGCGATTATCACTTGCCTACCCAGGTCGGCTGGGCGCTGGCCGGCCATCCGGTGGATGACGCCGAAATGCTTGAACTGCTAGAGCCCTACGCAGGCCAACGGCACCGCGCCAGCCTGCTAGCCGTCATGGCCGGCGCCGCCCCAGCCAGACGTGCCCCCCGCATCCCCGCCCGCGACTACCGCCGGTTCTGAAAGCAATGTGCACGTCGCCGCTGTCCGCGAGTGAACTTGGCCTCGCCGGGGTGGGGCACCAGCCAGGCGAGGCCAACGCGATCACGGACGTGACTGGGGTGCGGGTTGGTCATGTGACGCTGGTCGAGGGCAGCGACATCCGGACCGGGGTGACCGCGATCGTGCCCGATGGCGTCGACCGGGCTGGCGGGCAGCTCCCGGCGGGTCTGTTCGTGGGGAACGGCTTCGGCAAGCTGGTCGGCGCCACCCAACTGGTCGAACTCGGGGTGATCGAGACACCGATCGTGCTGACCGGCACGCTGTCCGCGTTCCGTGCCGCTGACGCGCTGGTGAGCTACATGCTCGGCCTGCCAGGCAACGAGCGCATGATCACCGTGAACCCGGTCGTCGGCGAGACCAACGACGGCTACCTCTCCGATATCAGGGCTAGGCCGATCACCGAGCGGCACGTGCTCGCGGCGCTGACCGGTGCGCGAGGCGGTCCGGTGCCGCAGGGCTGCGTCGGGGCAGGCACCGGCACGGCGGCGCTCGGTTTCAAGGCCGGGATCGGCTCCGCGTCCCGGCTGGCCCGGCTGGCCGACGGCAGCACGGCGACCGTTGGCGTGCTCGTTCAGGCGAACTTCTCGGGCACGCTGACGGTGCTTGGCGTGAGAATCGACCCGCGCGAGGCGCTCGCCGCCTCGCGCGGCGGGCCGCGGGAGACCGGGCGCGACCAGCCCGAGGGCAACTCGTGCATGATCATCGTCGCGACCGACCGCGCGCTCGACTCGCGCCAGCTCACCAGGGTCGCTAAACGCGCCGTATACGCGATGGGCCTAGTCGGCGCCGACTTCGCGGCCGGCAGCGGCGACTACGCGATCGCGTTCTCGACCGGCCACGGTCAGCCGGTGACTGACACCGCGCTCGGCCCCCTGTTCGCGGCGACGCTCGAAGCGGTCGGCGAGGCGTTGCTCAACTCGGTTGTCATGGCCACGACCACGACGGGCTACCTGGGCCACATCAGGTACGCGGTGCCGATCGACTTTGTCCTGCGCGCGGCGTCGCGGGGTACTGGATGGGCCAGTCGGCAGGGCAGCCTAGGGTAATGCCATGGGGCCAACCGCCGATCAGAGGCAGTCGTCTAACGCGCTCAGGCGAGCGCTCGCGAGGGCACGGGACGGCAAGCCGCTCGACCACGCCGAGGCCGTCGTTCTGCTGAGTGCCAGGGCCGAGCAGCTCACCGAGTTGCTCGGCTACGCGGCGCGGACGAGGGACGCTGGGCTGGCGGCGGCGGGCCGCCCTGGCGTGATCACGTACTCGCGCAAAGTGTTCATCCCGCTTACGCGGCTGTGCAGGGACAGGTGCGGGTACTGCACGTTCGTCACCGTGCCAGGCCGCCTCGATGCCGCCTACCTGTCGCCGGACGAGGTGCTCGACATCGCCAGGCAGGGCGCCGCCCTAGGCTGCAAGGAAGCGTTGTTCACGCTTGGCGACCGGCCAGAGGACCGGTGGAAGCCGGCCAGGGAATGGCTGGACGCGCACGGCTACGACGACACGCTTTCCTACGTGCGCGCGATGGCGATACGGGTGCTAGAGGAGACCGGGCTGCTGCCGCACCTCAACCCCGGCGTGCTGAGCTGGCGGGACTTCCAGCGGCTCAAGCCGGTCGCACCCTCGATGGGGATGATGCTAGAGACCACGTCGACGCGGCTGTTTACCGACAAAGGCGGCCCCCACTTCGGCAGCCCGGACAAGGACCCGGCGGTCAGGCTGCGGGTGCTCGAAGACGCCGGCCGTTCGGCGGTGCCATTCACCACCGGGATACTCATCGGCATCGGCGAGACGCCGGACGAGCGGATCGACTCGATCTTCGCGATCCGCGGGGTAGCCCGTGAGTACGGCGGGGTGCAGGAAGTCATCGTGCAGAACTTCCGCGCCAAGCCTGACACCAGGATGCGCGCGATGCCGGACGCCGAACTCGACGACCTCGCCGCCACGATCGCGGTGGCCAGGCTGCTGCTCGGGCCAGCCGTGCGGATCCAGGCGCCGCCGAACCTGATCGGCGATGAGTACCAGCTCATACTGGACGCCGGGATCGACGACTGGGGCGGGGTCTCGCCGCTGACGCCAGACCACGTCAACCCCGAGCGCCCCTGGCCGCAGATCGACGCCCTGGCCGAGCGGACCGCCGCCGCGGGGTTCACGCTGCGCGAGCGTCTCACGATTTACCCCGGTTATATACGCGAGCCTTGGCTTGACCCGCGCGTTTCCGCGCATGTGGCCGCGCTGGCCGACCCGGCAACGGGACTGGCCGCCGAAGGCGCGATGCCTTCCGGGCTGCCGTGGCAGGAGCCCGACGGCGGCTGGGGCGACTCGTCCGGCCGGATCGACCTGCACGTCAGCATCGATGTGACCGGCCGTTCCGCCGACCGCAGAGCCGACTTCGAAGAGGTATACGGCGACTGGTCGCAGGTCGCCGGGCGAATCAGCCCGACGCGGTCGGCGCCGCAGCGGCAAAGGCCAGACGTCGCCGCCGCGCTGCGGAGCGCCGAGCGCGACCCGGCAGGCTTGACTGACTCCGAAGCGCTCGCGCTGCTCGACGCCGACGGCACCGAACTCGACGCGCTGGCCGCCCTGGCCGACTCGATCAGGCGCGACGTCAACGGCGACCCGGTTACCTATGTCGTCAACCGCAACATCAACTTCACGAACGTCTGCTACACCGGCTGCCGGTTCTGCGCGTTCGCGCAGCGCCGCACCGACGCCGACGCCTACACGCTGTCGCTCGAGCAGATCGGCGACCGGGCGGCGCAGGCTTGGGAGGCTGGCGCGACTGAGGTGTGCATGCAGGGCGGTATCCACCCTGACCTGCCTGGCACGGCGTACTTCGACATCGCCGCCGAGGTGAAGCGCCGGTGCCCCGACATGCACGTGCACGCCTTTTCGCCCATGGAAGTGATGAACGGGTCAGCCAGGACCGGCTTGCCGCTGCGTGACTGGCTGCAGCGGGCGGTCGAGGCGGGCGTCGACTCCCTCCCCGGCACGGCGGCCGAGATACTCGACGACGATGTCCGCTGGGTGCTCACCAAGGGCAAGCTGCCGACCTCGGCCTGGGTCGAGGTCATCACGACCGCGCACGAGCTCGGCATCCCGACAACGGCGACGATGATGTATGGCCACGTCGACACCCCGGCGCACTGGGTCGGGCACCTGCGGGTGATCCGCTCCATCGCCGAGCGCACGCGCGGCTTCACCGAGTTCGTGCTGCTGCCGTTCGTGCACGCGAGTTCACCGATCTACCTGGCCGGCCTCGCGCGCCCTGGCCCGACCCGGCGCGAGAACCGGGCCGTGCACGCGTTGTCGCGGCTGATGCTGCACGGCGCGATCGACTCGATCCAGTGCTCCTGGGTCAAGCTCGGCGACGACCTGTGCCGGGACGTGCTGGCCGGCGGCGTCAACGACCTCGGCGGGACGTTGATGGAGGAAACGATCAGCCGGATGGCAGGCTCGCAAAACGGCTCGTTCAAGACGATCAGCCAGCTCGCGGCCATGGTCGAGCCAACCGGTCGCACGCTCACCGCGCGAACAACAACATACGAACGGCCTTCAGCTGAAAGACTGGCGGCCGCCAGTGCCTCAGACGGCGTCTGCGCGTCCGTTCGTGGCGGTTCAGGTCGCAGGCTTCCGTTGATTGATCAACGGGAGGTTCCGGGAGATCGCGCCCCCGGGTTGGCAGGGTCGACAGCCGGAGCTTGACCGAGGAGTGAGGACGATGCCTGCGAAGCCGGACGAAGTCCAGGCGCGGCTGACCGGCTGGGGGATGACCGAGCCGACGTTCGCTCGGGTCGCTGCGCCGCAGTCGGCTGATGATGTCGCCGGCCTGGTCAAGCAGGCGGCTCAGGCGGGCGGTGTGATCGCGCGCGGACTTGGCCGCAGCTACAACAACGCGGCTCAGAACGATGGCGGGCTGGTGGTCTCCACGGCCGGGATGGCCGATGTGCTCTCCTTTGACGCCGCGTCCGGTGTGGTGGTGTGCGAGGCCGGGGTCAGCCTTGAGCAGCTGATGGTGAGGTGCTTGCCTGACGGGTGGTTCGTGCCGGTCACGCCGGGGACCCGGCAGGTGACCGTCGGCGGCGCGATCGCGGCCGACGTGCACGGAAAGAATCATCACGCCGCGGGAAGCTTCATGCGGCACGTGCTGTCGCTTGACCTGCTGCTTGCTAGCGGTGACGTGACGACGGCGACGCCGGACGGCAGTCCTGAGCTGTTCTGGGGCACCGCCGGGGGGATGGGGCTGACCGGGATCGTGCTGCGAGCGACGGTTCAGCTCAAGAAGGTCGAGACCTCGCGGCTGGTCGTCGACACGGTGCGGACAGCCGACATCGACGGCGCGATGGCCTACCTGTCAGAAACCGACGCCGACTACGACTACACGGTCGCGTGGACTGACTGCCTGGCAACCGGAGGCAGCCTGGGGCGGTCGGTGATCACCAGCGGGAATTTCGCGAAGGTCGGCGAGCTGCGACCCCGCGACCGGGGCCAGCCACTGGAGTTCAAGCCGTCCTCGCTGATCGGCGCGCCGCCGGTGCTCCCGAGCGGGCTGCTGAACCGGCGCACGGTGGCGCTGTTCAACGAGGCGTATTTCCGCAAGGCGCCGCGCCGGCGGGCCGGCGAGATCCAGACCATCGGCACGTTCTTCCACCCGCTTGACGCGATCAAGAACTGGAACAGGGCCTACGGACCAGCGGGGTTCAGGCAGTACCAGTTCGTAGTGCCTTTCGAGGCCAGCGACGTGGTCAGGCGCTCGCTCGAGCGGATCGGCGCGCTGCGCGCGCCGTCGTTCGTGACCGTGCTCAAGCGGTTCGGCGCTAGTGATCCCGGCCTGTTGTCGTTCCCTATGCCGGGCTGGACGCTCGCGCTCGACTTCCCGTCGCGCACACCGTGGCTTAGCCAACTGCTCGGCGAGCTTGACGAGATGGTGGTCGGCGCGGGCGGTCGGCTCTACCTGGCCAAGGACTCGCGGATCCCGGCCGAGCTGATGAGCGCCATGTACGGGCGGCTCGATGACTTCCGGCGGCTGCGGGCCAAGCTCGACCCTGACGGCGTGTTCGGCTCTGACCTGTCGAGGAGACTGAGCATCTAGTTTCCCGGCTCGCGTCCTGGCGCTCTGTCGGCGATATCGTCTAGTACAGGAATCGGCGTGTGCTGGGCGGTGCGGCGGTGGAAGACATCATCAGCCAGGGCGATGACCGGCCGCCTGCTGGCTGGCGCCGACGGCTCCTGGTGGCCGCGGCGGTTGCCGCGGTGGGCACGCTCGTCGTGGTCGAGCACGCGTCGGGTGGTCATTCCGGACAGCGCTCGTCTCCCATCAGGCTGCGGGTAGAAGGACCGGCGCAGCTGCCGCCGAGCGGGATCGTCGGCAAGACAGCGTCGTGGGCGCTTGACGCCAGGCTGCCGCGCGCCGGCGCGCATCCTGACTGGTTCTGGCCGGCGCTTGGGCGGGTGGCGCCGATACTCGGCTTGCCATCCGACCGGTTCGGCTACGTGTTCACTCGCGTCGACGGTGGCTGGGCGATCCAGCCTCGGGCGGGCTGCGGTGACTGTACCGGTCCGCTCACACCGGTCTTCTACCTGGCAGATCGCGCGCAGCGGGCGATCATGGTCGGCAGCGCCAGCGTGGTCGCCCCTGCGGCGGTCAAGGGCCACATGTGGCTTACGACCTACCCGCCACGCCTGGCGTCCGACCTGGACCGGACGCCAGGAGTGGCGCAGCAGTTCAACGGGTCAGGCGGCAAGATCGGCGGGCCGGTCACCTTGCCTACCGGGTACGGGATCACTCAGGGGACGCCTCGAGGCTTGCTGCTCCAGGCGCTGCGCCTAACCGGGGATGTCAGCGCCGTCCGGCTGTGGAACCCGGCGACGGCCAAGGTGCTGCGCAGATTCGATGGGGTGGTCGCGGTGAACGCGGCCGCCGTCGCCTACGCGCCGCCGTGCGGCGTGACGTGTCCTGTGCACGTGTTCAACCTCACATCTGGCCGCGAGGTCACGATCATGATGAGGCCGACTGACACGGTGACGTCCGGGGTGTTCAGCCCGGACGGGCGTTTCCTCGCGCTCCAGGTCAGCCGGGGCAACGGCGAAATCGGCGACGGCGGCGCGTCCGCCATCCAGATCGAGGTGGCGTCGGCTGCGACTGGCCGCGCCGTGGTGGTGCCCCATCTCTTTGTGAGCGGCGACGCGCTCGCCGGCCTCGGCTGGCCAGGGAGCCGTGATGACCTGGTGGCCGAGTTCAGATTCGACGCCGCGGTGCAGATGGCTTCCTGGGATCCGGTCGCTGGCGGCACCGTGGCCGTGGCGAACATCAAGCCGGCGCAGGATCCGGCGGCCCTCGTCGTCGGCTGACGCGGCTCTACCGCACCACGGTGAACTCGCCGGGGTCGCGCGGCGGGCGCGGAGCTGGTGGCGCCTTGGGATGGCCAACGCCGACCGCACCCATCGGCTCCCAGCCCGCGGGCAAGTCGAGAGCCGCTCTAGCAACCGGTCCGCAGAAGAGCGTGCTCGACACCCAGCAAGAACCAAGTCCTTCGACCGCGAGCGCGACCAGCAGGTTCTGCACGCCAGCCCCCATCGAGACCAGGAACATGGCCCGCTCCGCGGCGTTCCTTCGCTCGTCGGGATACTCGTGTGCGGCGTCGCTGACCAGGCAAGGCACGATCAGCAACGGTGCCTCGCGCAGCGGCTCGCCGCGCCTGACGCGCCGCGCGATCTGGTCGTCGGTGAAGCCGTCCCCGCGCAGGTCGCTTACCCAGGCGGCGAGCATGTCGTCGAGCAGTCGCGTCCTGGCCGCGGGCGACTCGACGATCGCGAACCGCCAGGGCTGGCTGTGATGCGGGGCAGGGGCGGTCAGCGCGGCCTCGATGGCCCGCCGCACCGCGGCACCATCCACCGGTTCGGCGCTGAACTCCCTGACCGTGCGACGCTCGGAGAGCACATCAGCGGCGCCGAACCTGAACATGTCCTCATCGGCCGGCCTGATCAGCGCGGCTGCGCCAGGGCCCGGGTCGCCGGTGACCAGCTCAGCCAGGCCACGGACGATCGCGACAGGCACCCGGTCGGTCTTGCCCTTGACCAGTTCGGCGGCGGCCGCGATCTCGTCGGCGACGGCGGCCACGGTCACCAGCAGCTCGTTGCCGAAGGTGTCGAGCTGACCTCGGTGATCGCGAAGCGGTCGCACGCCGGCCGCGCCTATAGCCGTGTCGGTCTGGCCGTTGCGCCACGGCCGCCCCATCGTGTCGGTGATCAGCACACCGACTTTGGTGCCGGTCAGGTCGCCGACCGCCGCCCGCAGCTCGATCGCCGATCTGTCGGGGTCTGTCGGCAGCAGCACCACGGTCCCTGGAGCGGTATTCGAGCGGTCCACGCCAGCCGCGGCAAGAACCAGGCCGTGCGAGGTCTGGGCGATCGTGGTCTGGCCGCGCCTGGCTACCACCCGAACGGACTCGGCAGCGATCGCGTCCTCGCGATCCTCGTTGACGATCCTGCCCTCGGCCTTGCTGATGATCTTCGAGGTCACGACCAGGATGTCGCCGTCGAGCAGCGCCGGACCGGCCTCGACGATCAACTTGGCCAGGTCGGCTCCTTCGGTGATCTCCGGCATGCCCGGCACGGCGATCACACTGACCGTGCCGTGACCGCTTGGCGTGTCGACCATCGGGTCAGCGTTCATCGGGTCGGTGTTCATCGGGTCAGCGTTCATCGGGTCAGCTCCGCTGCCAGTTCGATCGCGGCAGTCGCCATCGCCGCCGCGGCGGCGAGGTCGGTCATGTAGAGCGGCACGGCCCGCACGGTGATCCCCTCCAGTTCGGTCGCGGCGGTCGCCTCGGCATCGGCCACGTCGACCAGCCAGCCATCGAGCAGGTGGGCGCCATAGTGGGCGGCGACCGCGGCGGCGCTGGTCTTGACTCCGATCGCGGCGAGGCACGCGTCGGCCATGCCTCGTACAGGCGCGCCGCCGATGACGGGTGACACCCCCACGACAGTCTTGGCAGCGATCGCGTCGGCGATCCCGGGGATCGCCAGGATGATGCCGATGCTGACGACGGGGTTCGACGGTGGCAGCAGCACGAAGTCGGCGTCGGCGATAGCGTCGATCACCCCAGGAGCCGGCGTCGCGTGCTCGGCTCCGGCTGCGGTGAACCTGAGCGCGGGCACCTTCGCGTGCAGCCGCACCCACCATTCCTGGAAGTGGACCGTCCTACGGCCGGCGGCCTCGTCGATCAGCACCTGAGTCTGCACGTCGTCGTCGGTCATCGGCAGCAGCGTTACCCCAGGCTGCCAGCGCTCGCAAAGCTGCCGGGTGACCGCCGAGAGCGGAAGTCCTGCCTTGAGCATGGAGGTGCGGACGATGTGGGTGGCGAAGTCACGGTCGCCGAGGCTGAACCAGTCAGGCCCAGCGCCGTACGCGGCCAGTTCCGACTGCACGGTATAGCTCTCGTTGTCGCGGCCCCAGCCCTGCTCCTCGCTGATCCCGCCGCCGAGCGTATACATGACCGTATCCAGGTCAGGGCTGACGTGCAGCCCGAACAGCGTGATGTCGTCGCCGGTGTTGCCGATGACGGTGATCTGGGCCTCCGGCACCGCCGCGCGCACCCCACGCAAGAACCTGGCACCGCCGACGCCCCCGGCCAGCAACGTGATCCGCATGCGCCCGAGTCTGCCAGCACGCCTGCGCGAGCCGACGGGCGCGGTGGGCGACGGGCCGGCAAGAACCTGGGATCCCAAGATTGCCGGCAGACTTTCCCGGTCATCGCGGGCAACGAGGCGGGCTTTATCACGAATCTGTCTTGACTCCTGGCAAGACACGCGAGTGTAATTTCAAGTGTGTAATTCTTCGGCAGGCATCGGGGAGTCGAAGAGTGGACGGGGTGTCGCGAGGGGTGGAGGTGCGCTGTGACTGACGCAATCGTCACGCTTGTGCACGACGCGTTTGGCATCGGCGCGGATGAGACCGCGGAGCCAACGTGGCAGGATCGGGCGCTGTGCGCTCAGACCGATCCCGAGGCTTTCTTTCCTGAAAAGGGTGGGTCAACCAGGGAAGCCAAGCGGGTGTGCAGAAGCTGCGAAGTGAGAGCCGAGTGCCTGGAGTATGCGCTGGCACACGACGAGCGGTTCGGCATTTGGGGTGGTTTGTCCGAACGAGAGCGCAGGCGCCTCAAGCGCCAGGCTGGCTAGCCAGCCCACAGGTTGCCACGGCCAAGCTATGCGTCTGGCAGTGAGGTGCCCAAGCTTCGCGTATCGTTCACAAGGTAATCAGGGCCGCATGAGCCAGTGAATAAGTGGCAGGCGGCCGGCCCGCACGCAGAAGCCCCCTGAGCAGCAACCGGATCGCCTTGTCGTCGAACGAGTCTTATCCGCAATACGTGGTGACCGCGGTCATCGTCGCGCATGACGGTGCAACGTGGTTGCCGAGCGTCGCCGACGCCCTGCTTGATCAGACCCGCGCGGTACAGCGGGTGGTGGCCGTGGATACCGGCAGCAGGGACCGCAGCGGCGCTGTACTCGCATCGAAATTCGGCCAGGCGGCCGTTTTCGGAATGGACCGGGCGACGGGCTACGGCACCGCCGTCGCGAAGGCGCTGACGCACCGAGCCGCGAACCTCCCCGTGCCTGGCGCCTCCGGCAGTCAGCGCGGCGACAGGCACGAGTGGATCTGGCTGCTGCACGACGACTGCGAGCCCGCGCCCGACGCCCTCGAACAGCTGCTGCGTGGCGCGGCGGAGACGAACTCGGCAGCGGTGCTCGGCCCGAAGCTTCGGGACTGGTCCAACCGCGAGGTGATACTCGAGGCGGGCATCACGCTTGACACGGCGGGTCGGCGGCTCACCGGGATAGAGCCGCGCGAGGTCGATCAGGGCCAGCACGACGGCGATCGTGACGCGCTCGCGGTGAGCAGCGCCGGCATGCTGGTGCGCAGGGATGTCTGGGAGCAAGTCGGCGGCTTCGACGTCGGCATGGGCCTGTTCATGGAGGACATCGACTTCTGCTGGCGGGTGCATTCAGCCGGGTACCGGGTCAGGGTTATCACCGACGCGATCTGCTACCACGCCCAGGCCGCGACCAAGCGCCGCCGCGGCATCTCCGTCGGCCGCAGGGCCAGGATGCTTGACCGGCGTAACGGTCTGCTCACCTTGCTCGGCAACCTGCCGTTCCGCCAGATGGTCACCGCCGCGGCAGGCAACATCGTGGTCTCGCTGCTGCGGATCGCCTTCTTCCTCGTCGGCAAGCGGCTCACCGCCGCGCTGGACGAGGCTGGCGCGGCGACATCGGTGCTCTGCCATCCGATCAGGCTGATCGGCATGCGGCGCCGCCGCTGCCGAGGCAGGCGCGCCGCCTACACGCGGGTAAAGGCCGACCTGCCGCCAGGTCACTCGCTGCGGCGCCTGGCCGAGTTCGCCGCGTCCACGATGACGAAGTCGGGGCAGGCCGACGCGACGGGCGCGCATCACGCCTCGGCCGACCCGACTGAAGACGACTCGATGCTCGTGGACATCGGCCTAGGTAAGCGGCTGCTGACCAGCCCGACGCTGCTGACCCTGGTCGCGCTGCTTCTTGTCGCGATCGTGGCCTGCCGGTCGCTGATTGGACCTGGTCCGCTCGGCGGCGGATCGCTGATTCCGGCCTGGGGCGGCGCATCCGATCTGTGGAGCACCTACCTGCAGTCGTTCCACCCGTCTGGGGTTGGCTCGTCAACCGCCGCGCCGTCCTACATCGCAGCGCTCGCCGTCCTGGCGACGGTCCTGCTTGGCAAGCCGTGGCTGGCGATCGACGTGCTGCTCATCGGCTGCGTGCCGCTGGCCGGGATGTCCGCGATGCTGGCCGTTCGCCGCCTCACCTCATCGGGATCCATCCGGGTGTGGGCTTCGGTGACCTACGCGCTGCTCCCGGTCGCCACCGGGGTCATCGCCGCCGGGCGCTTTGGTTCCGCGGTCGCCTTCGTGCTGCTCCCACTGATCGCACTGTCCGCTGGCCGAGTCGTCGCCCAGTCGGGCCAGCAGGCCGGCCGGGCGGCCTGGGCTACCGGCTTGCTTGTGGCGATTGGCTCGGCTTTCGTCCCGCTGCTCTGGCTGGTGGCGCTTGTCGGCTGCGTAGTGACCGCCGTCGTGCTGCGGACCACCAGGCCAGGTTTGCTGCGCAATCTCGCGATAGTCGCGTTGACCGCGCCGGTACTGCTGCTGCCGTGGACGCTGACGCTGATCAGCAACCCGGCGGCGCTGCTGCTCGAGGCGGGCTTGCCGCAACCTGGCACCTCGCCTGGCGGGCTTTCCGGCAAGATGCTGATCCTGCTCAGCCCGGGTGGTCCTGGGCTGCCGCCTTACTGGGTCACCGGGGGCCTGCTCGCCGTCGCGTTCGCGGCCCTGTTCGCCGGGCGGCGGCGTCAGCTCATCACGGCGGGCTGGGGGGTGGCCCTGGCCGGAATGCTGCTCGCGATCGTGACCAGCCACCTGGTTGTAACGCCGCCCGACGGTGGCAAGGTCGTGGTGTGGGCCGGACTGCCGCTCGCCATCGCGGCGCTCGGGCTGCTGCTCGCCGCCTCGATCGGCGCCGAAGCGCTCACCCGGATGGTGGCAAGCCGCAAGGGCGCGTCGGTATCGCTTGGCACCGGCCGGGGGATGGCGGCCGCGCTGATAGCGCTCGTTGGCTGCTCCGCTCCTCTGCTCGCCGCCGCGTCCTGGCTCAGCACCGGTGTCAGCGGCCCGGTCCACCCGGTCACCAGACAGGTGGTGCCTGAGCTTGTTGCCGTGGCCGACGGCCAGAGCAGGCAGGTCCGCACGCTCGTGCTGCGCTCAGATCATGGTCGTATCTCTTACCTGCTGCTGCGCGGGCCGAGTCCGTCACTCGCCGACGCCGCGCTGAGCGCGCCGCCAGCCGCCGACGCCACTCTGAGCAGGGTCGTCGCCGCGCTTACCACGCCGGATGGCGGCCTGGCGGTGAGCCAGAGCCAGCTGCTCGCCGACTTCGATATCGGCTACGTGCTCGTCGAGGCGCCCATCGATCAGCAGCTCAGCGGGCTGCTCGACAACGTCAGCGGGCTTCGCCCTTACAGCACGACGTCCAACTACGCGATCTGGCAGCTCATCACGGCCCCGGCCAGGGTCACCGTACTCGAGCCTAACGGCACGGTCTTCCCCGTCGCCTCCAACCCGGTCGGCGTTTCGGCCGCGTCGGTGCCCGCCACGGGCGGAACGCTGATGCTCGCCGAGCCGGCGGGTGCCTGGAGCGCGTCGGTGAATGGTCAGCCGCTGACGCCGGTCGCCTCGCCCGCTGGCAGCTGGGCGCAGGCATTCAAGCTGCCGCCTGGCGGAGGCGTGCTGAGCGTGAGCCACTCTGGCCTGGTTCACGATCTGTGGCTCATTTTTGAAACGCTCGCTCTGCTCGCTGCGATCGGGCTCGCCCTGCCGGGCGTGCACCTTTCTGAGGATGGTCAGCGTGCCGAGGCCGCGACTGCCCCGCCATCGGGTCGAGCTGTGCCGTCGGGCGACGGGGGCGATGACCGTGTTCCGGCCACGGCGGGCAGCAGGTCTCAGGCACCAGCGGCGTCACGGTCCGCGGTGTCGCGGGTCGCTGGCGGACGGGCTGCCGCTGCGGCGGGTGCCGCTGGCCTGGTTATTGCCCGCTCTGGCCGGAACGTGAGCAAGAGCCGAGCTAAAGCCAAGTCTCGCCGGGGCAAGCCGGCCAGAGAGCGGGCGGCCAGGAACACTAGGCAGGACCTGGACATGGCCGCGAGGTCCGGTCGAGAAGATGAGGCCGGCAGGCAGGGCGTGGCCAGGCACGCCGACGACTGGGACAGACAAGGCTCTGAGCCGGCCGGCCTGCCTGCCCGGCGGGCACTCGATGACAGTCAGCCGCTTCCTGCCGGCGGCGACCGGGCTGACTCCTGGCCGCAGCGACGCCACGGCTCCGATGACCGGTCACCGGCCCGGTCCGGCCGGGCGAGCGGG